>ERZ1023263.66-NODE-66-length-44974-cov-16.596496_pt1 | contig 44974 bp, 50 predicted proteins | sample MGYA00380461_ERZ1023263 | MGnify/ENA primary metagenome ERZ1023263 (study PRJEB33173, sample SAMEA4830316) | metagenome | study: EMG produced TPA metagenomics assembly of the PRJEB25223 data set...
TCATGCATGTGGTACGTGTTTATTGAAGTTGGCTTAAATTTTTTGCCTGCTTTGTTGTACGTAGTTGTACAAAGGGGAGCTTATGGCAGCATTAAAAGAGCCTGTAAAAATATTTATAGTTCAAGCTCTTGCATGCCGTGATACCCCTCAAGAGGTGGTTGATCTCGTCAAACAAGAGTATGGGATTCAAATTTCACGAAGCCAATGCCAGGCTTACGATCCTACAAAATATTCAGGCAGAAATCTGAGTAAAAAATTTGTCGATTTATTCAATAAGACACGCGCCGATTTTGATGCTGGCTTAATTGATATCCCAATTGCAAACAAGCATTACCGCTTAAAGCAGTATCAGAAGCAATTAGAGCGCAATGCAAAGAACACAGTGATGTCACTCAAGATTCTTGAACAGGCTGCAAAGGATTGCGGTGGGCAGTTTACGAATAAACAAGAAATCACAGGTGCAGGTGGTGGGCCGATTCAGAACGAAAATACAGTAGTTGTTACTGCCACTGATGAGCAGGTAAGGCAGGCGATAAATGAACTCGAGAGTGAATATTGACCCCGTCAAATTAAAAGCAAAAAGAATCAAGTGTGAAGATGAGCATTTGTTTTTTACTCGGGCATTTTTTCTGCCACGTATGGGATTTAAATTCTTGGTGAATTGGCACCATGAATATATTGCCGATGCGATCGACAAAGTCATTAGTGGTGAAATTCCTAACCTAGTGATTAACGTCCCTCCAGGTAGTGGTAAAACTGAACTACTTACCAACCTGATTGCACGGGGGATTGGGCGTAACCAGCGTTCACGTTTTCTGTATTTGTCATTTTCGCAGTCTTTGGTTGAGGATGTTTCTGCTACAGCTCGAAATATCGTGAAGTCACCTGACTTTCAAGCCTTATGGCCAGTCAAAATTTCAACCAGTACCGATGCAAAGGCATCATGGAAAACCACTGTAGACGGCTATGAAGCGGGGCATGTGTATAGCGCCTCGATGGGTGGTCAGGTTACAGGGCGTCGTGCTGGTACCTTAGCTGATCTTGGATTTACAGGGGCAATCATTCTTGATGACCCACTTAAGCCTGAAGATGCATTCAGTAAGACGGCACGTAACAAGGCAAACCGTAAAATTCTAAACACGGTGAACTCACGTAAAGCTAAATCATCGACACCGATTATTTTGATCATGCAGCGTTTACACGTTGAGGATCCGACTAACTTTGTGATGACTGGCAACGTACCAGGTGAATGGCATCAAATTTCAATCCCTGCATTGATTGATGATGATTACATTCAGTCACTGCCTGAGCATATTCAAAAAAAGGTACCACGAGACGTTGAGCGAGACGAAAAAGGGCGTCAAAGCTATTGGCCATTGAAAGAATCATTGCAGTCTTTGCTGCAGTTGGAGAAAGGTGGCCAAGATAAGGATGGTGCTACGGTATCACGCTACACATTCAGCAGTCAGTACATGCAGAGACCTAAGAAATTGGGTGGCGATCTGATCAAGGGTGAGTGGTTTGGTGAGTATCACGAATTGCCTGAACTGGCTTGGCGTGCTGTGTATGTGGATACCGCTCAAAAGGTCAAAGAAGAAAACGATTTCACAGTCTTTCTTTTGGTTGGCATGGGGGTGGATGGCAAGCTTTATCTGATTGATCTGTTGCGTGGAAAATGGGAAGCGCCTGAGATGAATAAGAAAGCGAAAGCATTTATCGATAAACATAAAGCGTATGACTTCACAACAAAGCCACTTCGATACATGAAAGTTGAGGATAAGGCGCATGGAACTCAACTGGTGCAGTCATGGCAGAAATACGGTGGTATCCCAATTATTCCTGTTCAACGTGAAAAGGACAAATTGACCCGCTTTATGGATGTGGCACCACACTTGGAAAACAACTTTGATGTTTATCCAGAAAATCAGAATAGATTTGTCATGCTTCCACGTAATGCAACTTGGAAGCAATCCTTCCTAGATGAGTGTGAGGCATTTAACGCCCAAATGACCCATGACCACGACGACCAAGTCGATACCTTAATTGATGCGATTGAAGATTCAGTCGTGATGTTGAATTACAGCCCACCAGCGGCATAAGGTTTTAAATATGGCTAAGAAAAAACGCAAACCCGAAAGTCAAAAGCCTGTGTCGGGTAACTTAAGTGTGCATGAGGCTGAACAGGCGCTACTCAATTATTTGACTAAAATGCCTGATGTAGACGAGGTATTGCGTAAAGCAGGTATTACCCGACATCGCTTAAAAGTCATGATGTATGACGATGAAGTATATCAGGCTATTGAGAAGCGACAGGATAAACTGGAAAGTGCTCCATGGCGGCTAGAGCCAGAAGAAGGTATAGAAACTGAAATTCTGTATGCACATCTTCGTGAATGGTGGTCTGAAATCATTTTAGGTGCACAAAACGCACGATGGTACGGATATTCAGTGCTTGAAGGAATTTACTCCAAACCTGAAAACCCAAGGCTTCATATTCAAGGTGATACTGTCACACCATTCATAGGCTTTGAATGGATAGGTGAAAAGCCTCTGCAATGGTATGAGCCAAAGAGTAATGGAAGTTTGCTTCTTTTAAAGAACTACAACCACACACATCAGGATCAGGAAGTAGACCAGCGTTTTAAGCATTTCTTAACACGTTGTAAATCTACATTTGAAAATCCCTATGGAGAGGCATTGCTTAGTCGTTTGTACTGGGTTTGGTTCTTTAAAACGAATGGTTTTAAGTTCTGGTCAAAATTTGTGGAAAAGTACGGTATGCCATTATTGGTAGGCAAGTCATCCACTGGCCACAATCAAGATATGCGGGATGCATTGCTAAAGGCGCATGCAACTTCTGTTCTAGCGATTTCAAGTATGGACTCTGTAGAACTGCATAGTGCATCGGCTGTAGGTAATGGCTCGCAAGCGTATGAAACATTCGACAAGAATTTGGAACGCCGTATTCAAAAGGTGGTTTTAGGGCAGACGCTCACCAGTGGTACCGATGGATCAGGCTCGCGTGCTTTGGGTGATGTACATTTGGAAGTCCAAAATGCGAAATACCGTGCAGACATTCGGATGATTACCCCAACAGTGCAGGCGATTATTAATGCATTGTGCGATCTGAATGGCTGGAAGCGCAGACAGATTATTCTTGGCGAGGAAAAGTCACTTGAAGCTGAAAAGGCGGAACGTGATGTGAAGCTAAGAAATGCTGGTGCAGTCTTAACACCACAATACTTTAAGCGCGAATATGGTCTGGAAGATGGTGATGTGATTGAGCAACCTCAAACTGGCTTTAATCAATTCACCGCATTACCTCGCCAGGCATTTAACTTCAAGGCGACGGCAAACAAGCTCTCACCAGAACAGCAAGAAGTTGAAGAACTGACAGATGGACAGGGCGATTTAACGCTGCTGAGTAATGCTGAGATTCGGCAGTTAGCAAGCACGTCAGACAGTCCTGAAGCATTGGCTTTCAATCTTGCGCAGCTTATCCCAAAAGCCACTAAAACCGAGTTTACAGCCAAGTTAGATCAGGCTTTGTATGCTGCGGATATTTTAGGGTATATGGCTGCGAGTGGGGGTGAGTGAAGATGGGGAAATGTCTTTCATGTCGAAAGGGTTTTAATGGTCGCAATGGGAATGGATATATGCCTTGTAGTTGCAATAAAGAAGCCAAGTCTCTTTATGTCGAGCCACCGCCATTAATACCAATCGGTCGACCTCGACTCGGATGGAAACCAAAGCCTTTTAATCCAGATCCATATACAAACTTCAACAAACTTCTGCTTATCATAGTGATGGTTTGTTTGGTTGTAGCGAGTTTCGTGACGGGGTGTCTATATGCAACCAGTCACATTTCTTGAAGCATTACGCTACGCACAGCAACGCAAGATTCTATTGCCTGATGAGTTTTATTCAATGGATTTAAAAACACGGCAAATGGCAACTACGGTTAGCTTTTTGTCGAGTCTTGAACAGATCGAAACGGTCATTAAAGCAGCCAATAAAGCCATTGCTGAGGGTTCAACCTTTCGGGACTTTCAAAAGTTGGTTGAAAAAGAAGGTATCGAGTTGCCTAAGCATTATCTGGACAACGTATTTCGTACCAATATCCAAAATGCTTACGGTCATGGGCGATGGATCCAACAAAACCGAAATAAGGCTAAACGTCCTTACTTGATGTACTCAGCGATTAATGACAGTCGGGTGCGTCCAAGCCATTTGGCTTTAGATAAGATCGTTTTGCCGTTTGACCATCCATTTTGGCTGACGCATTACCCGCCGTTGGGCTTTCGTTGTAGATGCACGTGCATAGCTTTAACTGAAAAACAGGCATTGAAATACGGCATCACACCAGATGACAAATTGCCTGATGTTGCTGAGGCTTTGGACTGGTCATCGCATCCTTTGCAGTTTGGTGAGCTTGAATCACTGGTCGATAAAAAGATTGCTGATTCATCACTGGATAAAGAGTATTTGCTTGAGCAAAAGCAAGTCATTCAAGCCGAATGGACTGCATCCAAAAAGCTGACAAGTCTGTTTGCGCCCATGGATGATAAGAGTCGGGATTTATTCTACACGATTGCAGATACAGTCATTCTGCTTGATCCAAAGATCAGGCCAACAGCGATTCGGACGTTTATTGATTATGTGCAGGGCAATGACACGGCACTAAGCACGTATTTAAATGCATCTGTAGCTTCACTGGCTGATGATGTGTTGAAACGGTGGCTGAGTACTGACATGGCAGCAATTCAGGCTGTGGCAAGCAATACGGCTTCAACTGTGGTGGGGACTGCGACAATTCAGCATGTGGCAGGGTATCAGCTTGGGCAAACAGTGCAATTCAATGCGCCGTTACTCATGGCTGATTCTACAGGCGACATCGTAATTCAGATTCAAAACGCCAAAGGTTTAGGCATTGATCTGGAAAAGCTGAATGCAGGGCAAGGGGTTTTGATTCCATTTGGCTTATCGTTTGAAGTTGTTGCGATTGAAACGAGTCAAGGCAAGCTGATTTATACTTTAAAACCGATATAATTGAAAAATTTAAATAGATTTTAAGTATGGTTAATATGAATAAAACTGAAACATTTAGGAGATTAGGTGCAGTTCCAAAAAATACTTTTTGGTCAGTTTCTGCTTTCAATAAAGATGAACAGTTAGTTTTAAGTTTATGGCGAGATTTCTTTAAAACAGACAATGGAAAGGCTATCTATGTTGATTCAATTACCAGATGGCGTGGACATGGCAATAAAGAGTTTAAAGAAAATTTTTTAATTGCATATGAGAAAAACTTGCCTATTAGGGCTGTGATAGCGAGCACAAATAATATTGAAGGTGTGAAGCGCGGTGAGGATGCGAGTAAATTTCAGAATAGTTTTTCTCCCAAATTAGATTGGATTGGGGAAATTACTGCTTGGGATGGAGATAATTTTGAAATTACATTTTCTAAAGTCACTAAGTAATTAATTCTAATCGAAGTAAAGCCGCCTTAATTGGCGGTTTTTTTATGGAGCATGAAAATGCCAGTAGAGGAAACACAGGACAAATATTGCTTTCGGCTTGGTGATCTGAACGTCAATCAAGCCGAAGAAGGCAAGAAAAAACGCACCTTCTCAGGCGTGGCATATAGCGGTGAAGTGATTACAGACCACTGGTATTGGGATCGAATCATTTTTGATTTGGATTCTATGAAGATTAAAGGTCGTATTCCAGCATTACTCGATCACTCACCACGTCAGCGTGCAGGTGTCATCAATGCACACAGCATTAATCATCAACAAGGCTTAGTCGTTTCAGGCGACTTAATGAGTAACGAGTTCGGTACTGAAGTTGCTCAGGACTCTGACGATGGTTTTCCGTGGCAAATGTCAGTACGCATTGAGCCATCATCTGTAGAAGAAATTCAGGCTGGCGCTTCAGTCACAGTCAATGGAAAAGTTCACCAAGGACCTATCACGGTATTTCGTGGTGGGCGTATTCGTGAAGTGTCTTTCTGTGCTTTGGGTGCAGATGACAACACAAACGCTGTGGCAGCCAGCCACAACCCAACACAATCTAGCAAAGAGGACACCGACGTGGACTTAGAACAAGCGAAAGCGAAAATCCTAGAGCAGGAAAAGACCATTTCAGGTTTGCAGGATCAACTTAATAAGTTTGCTGCAGATAAGCGTAATTCAGCCATTGATGCTTTGGCCAAAGATTTAGGTAAGGAATTTACGGCTGAAGAAAAAACCAAGTTTGCGGCTATGCCTGATGATGCATTTGATTTGATGGCCACTACGCTTAAGCAATTTGCAGCACCAAGTCAGCCACAAACACCTGCAGGCCAAACACAGCAAGCGCCGTTAGCAAATCCAGCATTGGCACACTTATTTAGCCACCAAGCCAATCTACAAGATGGACAGAAGCCATCGGGTAACCAAGAGCACCAATTATCTGCAGGCGCTAAAGCATTTGCAGCTCAGCAAAAGGGGAAGTAATCCATGACTACTGTTTCAGCTACACATGAATCACGTCCGTTTAATTTGGACGTGGGAAAAACTCGCCGTGTTAATGCCAAGGTCACAACTGCTACGGCATACAAAGAAGGCGATCTATTGGCGCTTTCTGCGGCAAACGTACTCACCCAAGCGGAAGATGAGTCGAATTGGGATGTTATTTGTGGTGCAACACTAACAGCTGAGCAAGCAACTGCGGCAGCTGCAAATGGTACTGAAATCCCTGTTTATAACGGTGGGGTATTCAACATCGAGGCTGTATCGATTGCTGGTACCGCACTCGAATCAAGCAAATATGCTGCTGCTCGTGCAAAAGCATCTAAAAACAACATTGAATTATCGAAGGTGTAAACCATGCCACAAAGTTTTTCTATTGATGGTGCTCCACTGGAGCTATTGGGCGTTGATGAATTAGCGTTAATTCATTCAAACTACGAGCCGATGAATACATGGCTTTTAGATAAGCTATTTCCACGTCGTAAATCATTCACTACTGATGTGGTGCCTATTGCCGAGCTTGAAACTGAATCTGATATTGCACCACTTGTTGCACCGCAGATTCCTGGTAAGCCATTTGACCGCAATACGGCAATTCAAGTCAGCCACGTAAAGCCAGCGTACTTAAAGCCTAAAAATCAGGTGACACCTGCAACAGCTTGGGATACTGCATTATTGGCACGTTTGCGTGATGCGGGCATCATCTCAACAGGTAATAATCAGTTGAGCACTGCAGAGCAATACATGATTGCTCAGATTGAAACCATGAAGCGCAACCATGACTCGATTGATAATCGTAAAATCCTGATGGCAGCTGAATTAGTGACAACTGGTCAAATTGTGCTTGAGTCAGATGATTACACCAAAAACGTAGTGTCATTTGGTCGTGAATCTTCACTTGCATTTACCCCTACAAATGCTTGGGATCAGGCAGGTGCGACGCCTGTTGAAGACATTGAAACCATGGCACAACGCATGCTAGATGAAAATGGTGGTGAAGCCACTATGATTCTAACCACAGGCAAAGTATGGGCTTCACTGGAAAAGAACGCTGCTTTCAAAGCCAAATTTGTTGAGCCGTATGCAGGTATTAGCGTTCCTTATCGCCCTGGTCTAAATGCTTCACGTTCTGCGAAGTTCAAAGGCTACTTGGGTGATATTGAAATCTGGACGTATGACGCAACGTACCGCCACAAAGGGCAGGTGAAACGCTTCATTCCAGTGGATTACTTTGCGCTTATTTCCGATACCAATGGTTATGTGACGCAATGTAAGATCGAAAACATCCATGCAAATGGCTTGGCTTTGGAATACTTTGACCGCCAATGGTACGAAGAAGATCCAAGCGGCATTTTGCTTATGACTGAATCAGCTCCACTGGTTGTGCCATCAAATAAAAATGGCATCTGCGGTGGTACTGGCTTTATCACAGTATAGGGGGGTGATGCATGGCTAAATACATTGCAACGCAGTCCGTAGGTCAGTACCTACCGGGCGAAACAGTCGAGGGTCTTAGTGCAGAACGTGCTAAGACCCTTTTAGTTATGGGTGCGATTAAAGCAGTGGAAGCTGACCAAGAGGAAGCTCAGGAAAAGCCTGCACGCCGTACCCGCTCAACAGCTGAGTAAGTCTTATGTATGCAACTGAAGCAAATTTGGTTGCACGGTTTGGTGGTGAAATTCAAGAGCTAAAGTTGATGCACGCAAATACATCAACTGCGGTTCAAGATGCTATTCAGGATGCAACGGAAGAAATTAACGGCTACATCGGTGGTCGTTATGCTTTGCCGTTGCCTAATGTGCCAAGTAATTTAGAGCGTATGGCGTGCGACATTGCACGTTATCGTCTTTATTTTCAGCAACCAACAGATGAAGTGCGACAGCGTTATGAAGATGCTGTTTCATTTTTAAAGTTGGTAGCGAATAACAAAGCACATTTGCAAATTCAGGATGCAGCAACCAACCAAATCGTGGAAGACCAACCAAAGAATAAACCATCCACAATGCCAATAGGTACCAGTTATACAGGCGGTGTGTTTGGCGACTCTACTTTAGACATGATGCCTAGCATCAAGTGAGGTGAGCGTGGCATTTGCAATCACGATTAAAGCAGATAGCTCACCTATTGAGGCAATCTTGACTCGCTTAAATCAGTTCGATGCTGATAAGTCAAAGATGTTTAATGACATTGGCGACGACATGCTTCATGCGACAAGACAGCGATTTAAAGATCAGCGTGATGTGGATGGTAATCCGTGGAAAATGTCATGGCGCGCTCGTTTGCAAGGTGGGGAGACAGGGCGTGATGATGGGCATTTATTAAATGGTATGAGCTACAACGTTCTGAGCAATGGTGTGGAGTGGGGTGCAAATCAGACTTATGCGCATGTTTTTCATTATGGTGCTCATATCACACCTAAGAATGGTCAATACATCACTTTTGCGGTGGCAGGGCAATATCGAAAAGTAAAAGAAGTGAATATTCCTTCTCGTACTTTTCTTGGCATTAATGCAGAGGATGAGGCGACAGTCTTAGACATTGTTGGGAGTTTTATTGATGACATTCTTCGCGGTGCGTGACGAAATTGCCGAAAAGCTAAAAGAAATTTCAGACTTTCGGAAAATTTACACACCACTTAACTCGGTCAGCGTGACAGAAATGTCACAGGTCACACCATCTGCCCACGTCAATTTTGTGCGTATCGACTTAAAAGACTCAAAGGGCAATAGCAAGTTGAATCAGATCGGGCAGCAATGGGCTGTTTCTATTGCATGTCGCAATGCTCAATCACAGCTAAATGATGGCGGTGCTGTTGCAGACGAAGCGGGCGCATTGGCTGAAAAAGTCATTCAGCTTTTGTCAGGATGGAAGCCAGTTGCTTCACGTATTCCGTTACGGTTTATATCGGTGCGAGATGGTTATAGCTCAAGCTTTGCGTATATCACCATTATCTTTGAATCTGAAAAGTTTATTTAGGAGCCTTTCATGGCGAAACAATACAAAGCCTTAAAGCCAGTAGGTCGCTTTCAAGTTGGCGATCTGGTGGGTGGTCTGTCAGATGAACAGATCAAAAAGTTAATTGCTGATGGCGTAATTCAGGAAGTGAAAACCGCAGCAGCCACAACGAAGAAAGCCACAGGGGATGCTAAATAATGAGCACTCAATATATTTCGCTACAAGGTGAGTTTTACTTAGCAAAAATCACCAATGGTGTAGCAGGCGCAATGCGTCATTTGGGTAACGTACCAGAGTTTGAATTGGAAATTGGTGCTGAGGTTTTAGAGCACGTTGAATCCATGACAGGCAAGCGTACAACCGACTTCACTATGGTTCAGACTACATCGGTTAATTTCTCAGGTCAGCTTGAAAAAGTGGATAAAGAAAACCTGAAATACATTGTTTCTGGTGAAACCACCGAAGTAACCACTGAAACCATTACCGATGCAAACATTGGTACCGTGGTAGCGGGTCAGGAAATTAAGCTAGATGGCTATAACTTGTCTACCGTGTCATTTAAGGATTCAACAAGTGAAAGTCCCAAAACAGTAGACCCATCGAAGTACACTGTGGACTTAAAGTTTGGTACGGTTGTTTTCCATGATGTGGATGAATTGGCTATGCCGATTTTGGCTACATACACCACTGGCGCAGTAACACATACAACATTGGCAGCAGACTTTGAAACAGAATATGAGTTGTTTTTCAAAGGTATTAATACGGCTACCAGTGAACACATGGCGGTTCGTTTATGGCGCACTAAAAAGTCACCAGAAACTACGTTCCCATTGATTCATGAGGAACTGGGTCAATATGCAATCTCCGGTCAGGCATTATCGGACGTTACAAAACAAAATGATGCAACGCTTGGGTTATACGGTCACATCGTAACAATTCCTGCGGTTCAACCTTAAAACCAACACAGGCACAAGAAAAATCCACGACGCGTAGGCGTCTTTTTTTGTGCCTGTTTTTTTAAATTTCTTTCATTTGCATTAAGTGATTAATGAAAACGAAAGGGATTAACTTCCACCACTTAACTAAACCGTCCGAAAGGGCGGTTTTTTTATGCCTGTTTTCAGGCAAACCGCTGGCTAGGCTGATCCCCGAAAAGAAGATGGTCGTTTCGACTATTCATTGCATCTTCTTGCCAGTGTTTCTTTTTTAATGAGTAGTCGGAGCAGATCAATGAATGCAATCGTAAAAATTGAAAATCAAACTCCATTTGTCGAAGTCGAATTAAATGGAAAAGTTCAACTCGGCGTGAATGCGCGTGACCTGCACAAAATGCTAGAGAGCAAGCAGGACTTTTCAACATGGATTAAGCGCAGAATCTCCCAGTGTGGATTTGAAGAGGGTTTTGATTACGTTCGCCTCCACCAAAAAATGGAAGCCAATAACGCCACCCTAATTGAGTACATCATCTCAGTGGATATAACCAAACACCTTGGGATGATGGAGCGCAATAAAAAGGGTCATGAGATTCGCAAATACTACATCGAGCAAGAGGAATTGGCTCGTCAACTCAAAGATGGGCTACAGGTACGCATTGGCAAGCTTTCAGCACAAGTTGAGCTAATTACACAGTGCCTGTCTGAGGCAGGGCGGTTTTTGTCTGTAGAGGGTAAGCAAACAAAACCAGCCATGCTTAAAGAATTGGATGAACTGATTAAAGAGGCGCAACCATCCTTAGATTTTGATCAGGATAAAGATAATGACAAATAATGTTCCTGCTTACATTGTGGTGGAGTGCAGACCAAGCACAGAAGAAGATGGTTATGCCGATATTGTTATTCATAACGACACCTACATTTTTGAAAGTGTAGAGCCGGCAGAAAGCCTACGCGCAGCAATACTAATAGCTATTGATATTGAACGCACCAATCCAAACCACAAGCACATCACACTGCATGCCGAAAGCGTCTCGAAATTGTGCAGAGGCATACAAGGTGTGACGCAAGGCTAATAATTATTGCCACCTTCGGGTGGCTATTTTGAGACTCCATCATGAATGATTTTTTCTTAGCAGATAATCGCACGTTTCAAATTGGCGAAATTGAAGTGAAGCAGATTCAAGTAAAGTCACTTGATCTGTTCTGCCAACATGCTGAAACGGTCAAAGAGTATTTGAAGGACAAAGATTATTCAGATGCAATTTTGATTGAGTTATTTAAGGCTCACACGGTTGAAGTAATTCAAGTCTGCGTCATGACCACCAATTTAACTGTTGACCGTATTTTTGATGCGGCAAAAGATCAGGCTTTATTTTTAGATATGCTGCGTGCTGTATTGACTGTGAATAAGCCATATTTCAAGCCTGAAAAGCCGAAGCGTGGCAGCAAGCAAAACAGTGAAAAAGTCACTTGGTTTGATTCGTTCCAGTATTTAATTGAGTCTGGCCATCGTCACGATGACATTATGAATATGTCATACGGTGCTTATCTGCAGTATGTAAAAGCTGCACAAAGAAGTGAGCTTAGAAAAATGCGGTCACAGGTCAATTTAATGCGCTCAGCACAACATGCTCAAAACCGTGAATTTAAAAAACTTATGGAAGATTTAAAAGTTGTTGATTGATTAACCAATTGTTAAAATGCCTGAAAATTATATAAATTTTGAGGGCATACAATGACAACAAAGGTATGTAATTCTTGCAAGAAGGTAATGCGTTTCGAGCACACACACTGCCCAAGTTGCGGGGCTGAGCACAAGAAAACCACACCAAAATGGATGATAGCAGTTGCCTTGTTGGTTGCTCTAGCTATAGGAGTTGTAATGGGTATGCCTAAAACAAGCTCACCAACACCTGAAAAAACAGCTCAAGTAAAAGCAATCGAACAACAAACCCAGTCACGCCTAGCTCTACAAAATTACTTAAAAGACCCTATATCGGCGCAAATCAGAAACCATAAAGGTTACTGTGGCGAGGTCAATAGCAAAAACAGTTTTGGGGCTTACACTGGATTTAAGCGATTTATCGCCACATCAAGCATGGTTTTAATCGAAGGTGAGAGTCTTAAAGGGCCTGAGTTCCAAAAGACTTGGGAGCAGCTTTGCAAATGACGATTCATGAGCAATCAAAAATAGAGGCAAGCAACCATAGAGAATGGTTTCAATCTACCTTTAATGCTGATGAGATTGAACAATTACACAATATTGGTGTTGAGTGCAATGCTGATAAAAGATTCTACAAGTACGAGATTCTTGATATTTTTGGGCATTTGAAAAATAGGAAATTAAAAAAGTGTGAAGCGCTGCACCAAAAATTCATTGAGCGATACATATCATTAGTTCCACCATTTCTGAGAAATCAGATAGACGTCGAATTAATAAGGGTTGATGATTATTATGCAGCATGGTTTTTTAATAGGCATTGTTTTTTTGAAGAATATAGGCAAGCAAAGAGTAAATCAGCTTGGGGTGGTACGCGCAAGCTATTGTGGTCGCCTATCATAGATAATCTTACGCCAGATGAGTGCATGCCTTATAGCAATAAGATTTTTAATATAGATGATGAATTTTTGGAGCAAGCGATATTGCATTGGGAAAAACCAAGGCGAGGGTGTCGTTGTGCGCTGTTTGCATTAAGTGAGCACAATGCAAGGAAGCAAATTGAATCTGGTCAATCTACAATGTGGAACATCTAAGCACCTTCGGGTGCTTTTTTATTGCTTCCCACACATGAGAAGTGCTGTTCGGTCAAATTGACCGAGAAGAGGCTGTAAATTTGCAGATGCTTGATGCTCATAATTGAGCATCATATTCAGAGCCTTAAATTGAGGCTCCCGAAGCACTTCTCATATATGAGCATTGACACTCAATTTCAGGGCCAACGGTAACGGCACTCAGATTGAGGGCTGGTGGAGTCAAGGTGCGAATATGCACCTTGATCAGAAAGCAGTCAACACCATCCACGGGGGCAACAACCGAGGCACTTATGTTGTTGAAGATCTGGTCTACTCATACGCTATGTGGATTTCTGCAAAGTTTCACTTAATTGTGATTCGTGCGTATAAAATGCTGACAACACAATGGAAGGTTGGTAGTCGTCAGACTATTTCGCCTGAGCAAAAAGACACACTGCACAAAATCGTTGACCATAAGGTAAACGGCAATCAAGGTTTGCGCGCACAGGTCTGGACACGACACAACCGACATTTCAAAATTAACTCTTACCACGAGTTGCTGGCTATTCATTTTGAGGATGCGGTTAAGTATCTATTGGAAATGGAAGTTAAACAGAAGGTTGAGAAGCCTGAGATCAAGGCCCTGCCATATCCACCAGAGGTAATTCAGGTAGCACAGCAGATCAGCAATGAGTTTAATAACTCCAAATATGATTCATGGCATGTGAGTGCCCGTAATGGTGTACTGACTGCAATGCCACTACCGCCGGGCTTTTATCCAACCATGGATATTGCTGAGTTTACTAAGCGTTTTGATAACGTATTGGATTTGCTTTATGGCACAGATACTTTGCGACTAGGGCGTTATTTCCTAAAAGAGCGAAATATTAAATAGAAAACAGACCTCCTTCGGGAGGTTTTTTTACACCTAAAGAAAAACCCCGATGCGGCAAACATCGGGGTTTTTTTGATTCCACTCAACCGAGACGTAAAGAGGAAAAACATTTTGTATGGAAGATTTTATCAAATTAGCCAATTGGTGTCTAATGGAGTTACGAAAAATGCAAGCATGGCGATTTGTAGCGATACTGCTAACAATAATTATTTGTACATATATCTGGAAAATGTAAACCGACCCAACAAGGTCGGTTTTTAATGCCTAAAATTTGAGAGCATCAAGCAGGAACAAGCTCCATGCGGATCTTCTGACCCAAAGCATTGGCTGCGCTTGCAAGAGTGGTGAGAGTGAGACTGGTGTCCTCTTCGTCTAGCAGACGATTAAGAGATGCACGACTGGTATGCATTTTTGCAGCCATCGCAGTTTTAGTTAGATTTTGAGCTTTCATTGCTTCGGCTATTTGCCATGCTAAAACACGCTTTATTGCAACAGCAGTAGCTTCTTCAAGCAAGCCTTCTTCTTGCAAGAAATCATCAAAACTGCTGCCAACATGTTGGTTATTGAAGTTATTCATCATGATCTCCGTGACTGTTTAAGTCTTTGTTTAGCCAAAGCCAAGTCAGGCTTTGGTGTGCTCTGTGACTTTTTAACAAACCCATGAAGCAAAAGCATGGTGTTGCCACTTACGGTAAAAAATATACGTGCAATTCCCGTGGAAATAGTAATCCTGATTTCCCATAGATCAGTATCCATTTTTCTAACGAGAGGCATACCTAATGGCCAGCCAATTTGAACGGTTCGAATATCTTCTCCAATAGCCTTTTTATCTATGGATTGAAATCCCCTTAACCATTCTTTTACTGGCTCACTGCCACTGTCTGTCTTAAAGAACAGCACGGTCATTGGTGTTACAGGCATCTCATGCTCCTCTTTATTTTATTGTACCAAAAATGATACGTTTTACAAGGGTTCTAAAATGTCAAAAAATTTAACTTTTAAGTTGGTAATGGAAGCCGATACCAAAGGCTTTGTTGGCAATATGCACCAATCCGAAAAAGCCGCAAAGGAAGCGTTTGCGGCGTTAAAGGATGGTGCGGCGTCGGTTACAGGGAATACTGAAGGTGCTACCAAAGAGATTGATAAACTTGGTACACAGTCACAAGAAACAGCGCAACAAGTAAAGCAGCTCGATAAAGAGCTTGAAACAACCACTCAAGAATTAAGTCAAACAGAGCAAGCATCTAAAGGTGTATCTAGTGAGTTACAAGGATTAAAGACAGGGTTTAATGCGCTTACTGGCGCTTTGGCTGCGCTTGGTATTGGTGTAACGGCAAGTGAAATTGCACAAACTGCAGATGCTTATAAAAACCTATCTGGTCGTATTAGCATTGCAATTGGTGACCATGGCAACCTAGAAAAAACCATGGACGATGTTAAAAATGTCGCAATCGCAACCAACTCAAACCTTGAAGCTACAGGTGAGCTATATGCACGATTAACCAAAATCGGGCAGGAAATGAAATGGCCACAAGAGCAAGCTTTAGCACTAACTGAAACAATTAACAAAGCAATTCAGGTTGGTGGTGGTTCTGCAGCATCAAACGAAGCAGCAATCACACAGCTTAACCAAGCTTTAGGTTCAGGTGTTTTGCGTGGTGATGAATTTAACAGCATGATGGAGCAGTCGCCACGTTTGGCGCAGGCTTTAGCAGATGGCTTAGGTGTAACCACTGGCAAGCTGCGTGAAATGGCAAATGAGGGGCAGCTTACAACAGAAGTTGTAACACAGGCGCTTTTAAGTCAGTCAGAAAAAATCACAGCGGAGTTTGATAAATTCCCTGCGACCATTGGCGCTTCAATTGAAAACCTTAAAACTGCATGGACTGTATATATTGGTGAAGCAGATGCGGCTACTGGCGCAAGCACCAAGGTTGCTGAAGCGATTAAGTTTGTTGCTGAAAACCTAGACACAATTGTTTCCACGCTAACATTGGCTGGGCAGGCGTTTATTGCATACAAGGCATTGAATATTGGCTTAGTTTTTTTAGACAAAGCGAGAAGTGTTCAGGCTGCATCAACTGCAATTACGCAAGAAACAGCTGCGGTGGTTGCCAATACGCAAGCGCAAATTGCCAACGCTAATGCATCCAAAGCGAATGCAGCAGCAAAAACACAGTTGGCAGCCAATAGTAAAACCGTAACAGCATCCACCGCAGCAGCAGGGTCAAGCATCATGACTTTGGTGGGGCGACTTGGCACCCTTGGCATTGCTATTACTTCGCTTGGGGTAATGGGTGGCGCCGTTGTTGGAATGCTTACACCACTTGGTGAGTGGTTGGGTGAGGCAATAGCTAAAACTGAAGATTATGTTTTTAATAATGGTGAGTTGGCTAAGTCACTTGAAAAGCTTGAGCAGCAAGAGTTACTTGAAGCTGCGCGCGCAAAAGTTGTTGCAGAATCCAAAGCTGAAATTGCCGCTGCCGCAGAGAAAGCGCGTGATAAAACTTATCAACTGACCGAAGAATCAAAGGGGCTTGTTGAGCAATTTAAGGAATTGACTGCAAAAGGAGAGCCAGCCAAAGAGGCATTAGAGAAAATTTCTAATGCCATGAAGTTTGACTCTACCAAAGGCATTAATGATGCTGTGACTTCCCTAATTGTATTAAAAGATCAGGGCGAAATCACAGGTGACGAGCTTCAAGCAAGTCTAGGCAAGGCACTTGATGGTAAAGACCTCTTGGTTTTTGAAACCAATGCGCGTGCTGCTTTTGCGGGTACGGCTAAAGAAGCGGAAAAAAATGCTCAAATCACTGAAGCTGTGATGAGGGTAGCTCTAGAGCGTACAGGGTTAAGCACAGAGCAGCTGCAGGGAAAATTTTCACTTGCATTTCAGGCGGCATCTAATGATGTACAAATCATTCTAGGAAACCTTGATTTATACAAGCAAAAAGGTATTGATACGGGATTAGCCTTAGCATCCAACCTTAATAAAGCTATTGATACAGCCCAGACACGCGCTGAACTAGATTATGCCAAAAGCTCTTTGATTGCACTTGAAAAACAAGGGTTAATTACTGGTGAGCAGGCTGCACTTGGCTTGAGCAAGATTGAGCAAAAGGCAAGCCAATTACCCGCAGCTTTAAATCCAACGATTGCGGCATTTAGTGCTTTAGGCATCAAAACCAAAGAGCAACTAAATGATGCAGCAATCGCTGCTCAGAAAAACTTTGAGGTAGTCAGTAAAAGTGGTCAAGCTACGGCTGACGGCATTAAACAAGCCTATACAAAAATGCTTGAGGCTGCGATTGCTACAGGAGATAAAGCTCAAATTGCTTCCGTTCAGGCGAAAGCTGCTAGTCAAGGTCTACGCGTCGAAATCGACGACACCGGTAAAGCCTCTGTCAAAGCCATGGATGAACTGACCGAAGCAAACCACCGTGTCCGCGATTCCGCCCGCCGTATTGGTGATGGTTATCGTGAAGCTGGCAAAATTGCACGTGATGAAGCCAATGCGTCTGCAGATGCCTGGTCTGAGGCATTAAAAGCATCCAGAATGGAGTACGAGGCAAATGCTGTCGCGAAAAGAACTGTAAATCGTGGCTATTATAGTGAAAGTGACATTCTCGATAAGATTTTATCAACGGGCGAGTACACATTTTATCAAGCCGAGGAGATGGCTAAACGCTGGCTTGGTGAGTATGTAAGTAGAGGGAATAGCGGAAACCGTGATGATTTTATTAACAAATACGGCTTAACAAATGTGACATACATTGATGAGCAACTTCAAAAATTGAAGTACGGATCAAACAAAAGCACTTTGGCTTCGCCTGTTTCAAAAAACATAAACAGTCATGCACCTTCTATTTCTGAACCAAAAATCCGCGATCTGCAGAATGACACATCAACCAAAAACGTGCGCTTTGAGTTTGTTTCAGGCGGTAAACGCTTTGAAATGCTCGGCTCACAAGAAGATGGCGACACAATGGAAAGTATCTTGCGTGAATTTGAAATGCTGAAAAAGGCAATGTGATGAAATTAATCCGCTTAGCAACATCCGAAACCGTCTCACTAGAAGACGGTTTTTTATGGTCTGACGAATTTGAATGGAAGCCTAAAGAGCAAACTGTGGAACGTGCCATTAGTGGTGCGGCCATTATTCAAGAAGGCATAAAAGTTGGTGCTCGACCTATCACTTTAACGCCCGACAGCAACCGTGGTTGGGCAAAGTTAAGTGATGTGCGCAAGCTACAGGAGTGGTCGGCTTTAAGCGAGAAATTCCGATTGCAGTTTGAATGGCCACATGACAATCGGCAATTTGATGTGATTTTTAATCATCAAGATACAGCACTGGAAGCGGTCAGCGTGTGGGGTTCACCAGCGACCAGTTCAGATGAAATGATGCGTTTAACGCTAAGATTTTGGAGCGAATAATGGCAATTGAAACAAAAGACTTGGTGCTCTATAAATCGGAGCGATTAACTGACACAGACGATGGTGGCGGGAAATATTCCGGTCAGGTGATTGTTGATGGCCAGAGTAATAACCTGTTCAACGATATTAGCGAGATGGACCGCACCATGGGTGATGTATCCATGCGCAAGATTTTCCCGGCTGTCATCACCGAAGATACAGACTCACTCATGGGTGCTACTGTATTTATTTCTGAAAACCCGAAAGACCCGAACGTTTCAGCCCTGCTATTCAGTACTGAAAACTGGACAGACGAACGCCGTAGTGCCCAAAACCGGGTTGAAAACTACCTGGCTAAAGGCGGACTGATTGCTGGTACGCCGATGGATACGCACTGGCAAGGCATGAAGCAGTTGCAAGTGGCTATGTTTCTGCAAGAAGCGGAATCAAGCGTTGGCGATACCATTGTTCTAGTCAGTGACGAAGGCAAGGCGCTTGAATTTGAGCAGTACGTGCGTATCACTAAAGTTGAAACACGTATTGCGATTATGGTGGTTGATAATAAAAACGTGGAATACAAGATTGCCACGTACACTATTAATGACCCGCTTGAGCGTGATTTTGTTGGGTTGACTGCTCGCCAGTGGTACGGTGGCAACACACAGTCTAAAACAATCATTCGTGAATCACTGGTTGCAGATACAGGCGAATATTGTGCATCGGTAAAATTGGCATCAGATGCACAAGTGGGTGAGTTCACTGTGAATGCGTCGAGCATTTTTACGCAGTTGATTCCATCTGCACAGACTGAAACCCCGATTGTTGATGTGAATGCTGCAGGTGAGAGCGTTATTTTGGTACCAGGTAATGACGGCACCATTACTGCAAATTTTCCAACAACTGTAGGTGTAAGCCAAAACTTGTATTTAGGCTCAAGCGTGATGCCATCAAGCATTGCATTTACGCTGTTTGGTCAGCCTGTGAGTGACCAAGGTGGATTGTTGAAGAACAGTCAAGGCACACAAGTCGGTACGATTGATTATCAGCGTGGCTTGATTCAATGGACTTCTGCGGCGGGTGCGGGTTCGACCACCTTAGGAATTACATTTAAACCTGCCGCAGCACCAAAACAATATTTCCAAAGCTATGCCATTCCTGTGACGCAAAATAGCCAAAGTTCCAACTGGACGGGCGTTTTAATTCCAATTCCTGCACCTGGTAGTTTGTCACTTTCGTATATGTCGCAAGGCAAGTTTTATGAGTTAAAAGACGATGGTTCGGGTCAGTTAAAGGGTGTTCACAGCTCGTTTGGCTCAGGCATGATTAACTATGAAACGGGTTCATTCTTACTAACTACTGGTGCTTTGCCCGATGTTGATACGCCAATTTTGGCGCACTGGGGCACACCGATTGCAACTTTTGTGCGTGCAGGTTTACACGTAAAGAAAGCAGGCTTTGATTTTGATCTTGGTCACACAGGCATTGCTTCGGGAATAACTGTGACTTGGGTGTTAGAAGGTGAGACCAAAACAGCATCTAGCAACTCAAAAGGCTTGTTTACAGGTGATGCAGCTGGATATATCAACTACGCCACAGGCAAAGGGCGAATCATTCCGAATAAATTGCCGCAGAAAAATACGCAATTCAACATCACGTACAGCTATGGCCCACAGCTCAGTCAATCTAAGTCAGCGATACCTGATGCCAACCAACAACTGACTTTTACTATTGGTACAGGTTCAAGCATTCAGCCGAGCAGTGTGGCTTTAGAGATTCCTGTGACAGATCAATCGGGTCTAAATACGCTTACCGTGCATCTTAAAGATGACCCAACAGGCGGCAATATGGGCAATTTAATTAATGATGCAGGCGATATTCAAGGCACGATTGATTACAACACAGGTCAATGCATTGTGACACCAACAGCTTCATACAAGACATTTAACTATGTGTATGAGGCACGATATACAGCAACTTATGCATCTGCATAAAGGTGATCTAAATGTCTTTTTATTCTCCAGTTACATCCCAAATTAGTGGCACCATACAAACATTTCGGGCATATAACGAAACTACAATCACAGTGAAATACCGCGATAGTTCAGGCGTAAACCAAAGCAGCACCATTGCTGTGGCTGATAAGTTACGACTTGACCTATCGTCGGGTTATGACGAGCAAATTTTAACAGGCTCAGCACGTTTTAGAGTGGGCGCTGATACTTTCTTAGATCGAGATGGCACGCTTTTTCGCAATGTCGACCCATCAAATAACAGCGGCATTTCATCCGGTTTGATTCAATACGGCACAGGTCAGGTTGAAATCGAGTCATGGACACCAAATGGTGACAACACTATCCGTTTAGACTCACTCACCACAACAACTGACTTGCCACCGATGAACCAAGTCAGCTTTAGAACTCCTGTGATTCCAATACGCCCGCAGTCTTTGACGGTGGTTGTGGCATCGTTAGAGCATGGTCAATTGACTCTGACTACCGATGAAAACGGGGTGATTGAAACAAGCCTTGCACATGGCAAGATCAATCACATCACAGGTTTTGTCGATATTTACTTCTACGATAAAACTGAAATTACCGAAGCCAATCGTGCAGAAATTACGGCTAAAGATTGGTATGACTCCCGCATGGAATACGAGGAAGCTGGTAAGACATACATTAACGTGCCAGTTTGGATTGATGGCTCATCGGTGCGTTATAACGCAATTGCTTATACCTATATTCCGCTTGATTCTGAAATTTTAGGATTGTCTGCAACACGATTGCCCCTTGATGGCCGTGTACCTATTTTTCGAGTCGGCGACATTGGTATTGTCAGCTCAAGCAAAACACAGGAATTGCCAAGCCATGTGGCAGGGCAGGTCTATGATTTAAACGACCAGCGCATTTCATGGTGTGAGCTGGAAGATAGCCAGGGTACCAAAGTGCCATTCGATATGTATGTAGTCGATTATGACTATGGCAAAGTCACATTAAACGGTGATTTCGCTTTGAATACTTTGGTTGCACCGCTTACAGTGAAATATCGCTATCAGGATATGGGCCTGATTCGTGACGTGCAGATTAATGGCCAGATCACATTTACCAAGCCGCTCACCCATAACTATGATGCGCTTGATACGATTGTTGGTTCAGCCTTAGTGATTGGTGATATGCAATCACGCTACACGCGTAAATTTGTGCAGCAAACGTGGAACAACGCATGGGCAGATGAGGCGAATGGCGGCGGTATCTCGGCCAACTATAACGATGCTCTATATCCAATTGTTGTAACGAACAAAGGCGCAATTCAGGAGCGTTGGGCGTTGATCTTCACTGATGCACAATCATTCCGTTGTGTTGGTGAATATTCAGGTCAGATTGGCACAGGGAGTGTAAATATTGATTTTGCGCCAATTAACCCTGTGACTGGCTTGCCATATTTCACAGTGAAGAAAGAAGGTTGGGGTGCAGGCTGGGCAAACGGTAATGTGCTGCGTTTCAATACGGTAGCTGCAAACTTCCCGGTCTGGGTAATTCGGACTGTAAAGCAGTCAGAGCCGACTGTAATTTCAGATGACTTCCAGATCATGCTGCGCGGTGACATTGACCGCGTGGTTTAAAAGTTAAATCAAATATGGCCGCTTCAAGCGGTCTTTTTTATGAGTAAATAAAAATGGTTGCAAGTACAGATATTAAGTTTTATGTGCATACCAACAATAATGCGCCACAACTGCAAAATGCTTATGGTTCAATGATTAATGTGCTAGATGCATGTTTGATTGATGGTATTCAAATCGGAGTAGTCAGTTCACTTACAGCTTCGGGGAATACGGTGACAGTAACATTCGGGGCTGCGCATAATTTAATGCAGTACCAAGTGATTAAAATTACGGGTGCTAACCAACCAGAATTTAATGGTGAGCATCGTATTTTAACGATTCCAGACTCAAGTTCGCTCACATTTGAGTTAGCAACTGCGCCTAGCGTATCCACTGCAACAGGTACAATCAGCGCATCGTTACCGCCACTTGGTTGGGAAAAGCCATTCAGCAGCACGAATGAAACTGGTGGTGGTAAAGCGGCATATCGCTCTAAAAATTTAGTTTTACCTAGCCGTCCATTCCTGCGGGTTGTAGATGAGCTTGATCCCGCCTACACAGCAACTTATGCCAAATATGCAAAGGTCGGTATTGTAGAAGATATGACTGATATTGATACGATGCTTGGTGTACAAGCACCGTTTGATTCTACCAATCCTGACAAAAACTGGGTCGGCACTGGCAGTGGTACGACAGTAATCAATGGTTGGGCAAAATGGCATTATGCGAGAGCTTACGCAGCAACTGCTTCAAGTAGCAACAACGAGTCAAATGCACCTGCGAACGGAAATCGCAAATGGTTATTGGTTGGGGATGAGGATTATTTTTATATTGTTCCCTCAGTTGCAGTAGACGCAGCTTCAAACAGTGAGTATGGACTTTTATATGGTTTTGGCAGATTTGATAGTTTATTTCAAAACGACGCATCTAATACCTTTTTATCCTCGACTTTGGTTGCTATCGCCGCAGGATCCAGTACAACCCCTGGAACGCAAACTGGTCTGTCAAATCAAAGCAATAGCACGCTTATTCAAAGAAAGTACAATCAATCAAATACTCATGCAAATGCAGGAACAATTGGGTTTTTCAATGCAGGGAGTTTTTATCCTGGTACTAGCAATTATGTTTCTGTACACAATCTAATCTTAAGCCCAGCAGCATTACTCGAAACAAGTGAAACACCGAGTGTTATGCGAGGACAATGTAAAAATTTACAATGGCCTTTACAGCAAGAGCCGTATCCAGAAATGCAGGTATTTATAGATGGTGACGAGCTATTTATTGCAAAAAAGGTTGCAGTTCATAGCTCATCACGCGGCCAGATTGTATTTAAGATCGGAGATATGCCATGAGGCTAAGTTCGCTAAAGGCTAGTATCAATAGATCTATATCTATTATGCAATATGACCATGGTAAAGAGATAAAAGGAATTACCATGCAGGTGGGCATACCATTATCAAGACCTGTAAAGCTGTACGAGCGATCTACAGGCTTGCTTGTTTCTGTAGCTATCAGTACATCAGATGGAAAATATAGATTTCGCGGCTTACCAGCATTAGTGAAGTTTACGGTTGTTGCAATAGACCCAGCCTCTCAATTCAACGCAGTCATTCAAGATAACGTGGTGCCAAAATGAGTAAAACCTCAGTCAATGCTCGGCTTGCCATGATTCAAGCCTTTTCAGAATTTATGGATAGCGGTAGCCAAAGTGCTACCGTTATTTTTTATGAGGGTGTGCAGCCTGCTAGTCCTGCTGTTGCAGTCGATTCAAACAATGCTTTGGTGACGTTGGTATTTCCTAAGCCGTGTATTAAAGAAACTACAGCCACCTATGTTGAGTTACATCCAACTGATACTGCCAACGTCATTAAAAGCGGAACGGCCAGCTGGGCCCGTATCTACAATGGGGCTGGTGAAGTTGCTGCCGATCTGACCGTGGGTTCTGATATTGCGCTGGCCAATACCAGTTTAGTTGTGGGCGGCACGCTGTTTATCCAGTCCATCAAATTAAGACCTTAAATTAAAAGGGTGCTCATGTGGATTTTAAAAATAAGCTCGGCACCGTTGATGCGCACAATCTAAACTTAAACTTTAAGCCTGACAATACTGACAGTCATAACATCATCCTTAATTTTGAGCATCTGGCTGATGGCTCAACCAATCTCAATTTCGGGGATGATGTTTCTGCGGTAATCGACACTGTTTTAGAAACTAATATTGGTTTTGAAGTCACAGCCATTTATACAGACAGCGGGTTAAACACTGCAGTTATAGATACTGTGCTGGATACTGCGTTCAGCTTTGAAGTTGTTGCGGTCTTTAAAGAAAATACAGATGTTGTCGGGCAAATTGATACAGTCCTGGACACCAGTTTCAGTTTTGAAATAGAAGCCTCTTTAGCTGAAAACCTGTGTGTTATTGATACGGTTTTAGATACTGCATTTTTATTTGAAATTGATGCGGTATTCGATATAAATCATATCGTCGGGGTGTCCTATGCGTTTGATGCTGGTTATCAAAGGGCCATTACAGCATTAAGTTCCACGGAAATACCATGGGCCAAGCCGGTTTTAAGAGTCTCAAATGAGGCTCTTTTTTATGATCAAGGTTTGGTGCTCACTCAGCAAGCAATGACAGGTTTTGATCGTTCTGATTCGCTTACACGAGCTGTCAGAATTGAGCATGAAAAAGCCAGCGGCCTGCAGACTGATGCGTATCTAGTTTGGCAAACAGGCGACAAGCGATTCATTCACCAGAGCTACTTATTTGATGAAACGCTAAAGCTGCGTATCAATCGAGTCACAGACTGGCACGAAATGATTCGTAAGCGCCGCACGGTCACATACGCGCATGAAGTGGCCCACGTCTTTGAAAAGCATTTTACCTTTGGGTGGGATAAGGGTTTAGAGCTTGTCACGCCTGATGATTTGGCTTGGGAAAAAGCCAAGGCGATTCATTATCGCAAGCATCCAGTGCAACCATGGCCAAAGCCTGAATTGCCGCAATATGAAGGCACAGGCGATTTAAATTTTATCTGCTTATGTCATGAAGTAGATGCGCATAACGTCATTTTAAACTTTGGTGTTGATGACTGTATTCCCGCAATTCCAAATCAAAATTGGTGGTATATCTTGAATAGTTTATCTGTGACACGGCTTGATAATGATGCAGAAATTTTAGTGTATGACGGTAACTATCGTACTGACCGCAATAGTTGGGCGTGGTCATATAGCTTAACCGTGCCGCATACTGAAATTGCCAAACTTGAGCCAATCAATGGACAGCCTGTAATTCTTAAAATTGTGGTCAATGGGCATGAGCATCACATGCTGCTTGAGAATCGCACACGTTCACGCAATTTTGGCAATATTACTTATACACTCACTGGTCGCAGTCAAACCGCTTTACTTGATGCACCGTATGCGCCTTTACGCTCGTTTTTACAAGAGAATGAGCGCACATCGGTACAACTTGCTCAAGCTGAATTGGATCGTGTGTTTAGCGATACTGTGTTGAATTGGCAATTGATTGATGACTTGGGCTGGATCGTAGCAAACAACAGCTTAAGTTATTCTAATCTTGCGCCAATCGCAGCCATCAAGCTGATTGCAGAAAGTGGCGGTGGCTTTGTTTATAGCGAAAAGGGTAGTAATACGCTTTCAATCAAGCCGCTTTATAAAAAGACTTTTTGGGATACGTTTACGGTAGATGATTATGACCGCCTTGTACCTGATTCACTTGTTACCAGTCAGTCCACAGACTATGAGTTGTATCCCGATTACAACGGCATCACGCTGACCAACGATAGAACGGGCAAGCAAGCGCAAGTCAAACGAACAGGCACAGCAGCAGACGTGCTATTGCCACCTGAAAACAATCCTTTGTTTGATGTAGTGAGCATGGGCGCTTTCGGTAAAGCAAAACTAGCTAAAGCAGGCATGGTGGAAACACACACATTGACCATGCCAATTTCTACAGAAGTTGGTGAATGTGCACCAGGCGAAGTCTTTGCATTTAACGCTGAGTGGTGGGGCATTGTTGAAAGTGTCAATGTGTCATTCAGCCATGCCAAAGTGAATCAAACTGTCAAAGTGGAGCGTGTGAATCGTGAGTAATGCACTGCAACGGTTGATTGATTTAATGCCCAAAGCGCCTGAATTCGTGGGCGAAATCACGCATGAAAGTCATCCGAATTATAAGGTTTTGGTTGTGGATGGTTCGGGCTTGGTGATGTGTACCAGTACGACCCGCTACAACGTCGGTTCAACGGTTTTTATTTCAGATGGAGAGATAAAACGCTTGGCGGCAAGCAGTGATGTGGTGCAAATCGAAGTTTAAATCTCAACAACATAACGCACCTTCGGGTGCTTTTTTATTGCCAAAAATAGGGGGAATCATGCAGGAGCATGAAAAGAATTTAATGCTGCTTATCGTAATCGGGGCAGCTATCGGCTTTGCCAAACTACTGGTTTCAGATGAAAAACTAACATGGCGCTTGATCATTGGCCGCACAATCCTGGGTGCAGCAACATCAACAATCTCGGGCGCGATTATTCTGCAGGTTCCTGACATCAATCCACTTGCCCTGATTGCAATTGCATCAGCTCTGGGAATTCTTGGAAGTACATTTATTGAAAACTGGCTTAAATCACAAACCACTAGATGGGGTGTTAAATGAAACTTATCGACGATTGGAAAAGTAGCTACCAGCTGCTAACTGTAAAACTAGGCGCTATCTTAAGCGCCTTTTTTACGCTCCTAATTTTGTTTGCAGAGCAGCTGCTCGTGGTGTGGAGTGCAATTCCTCAGCAGTATAAAGACATGATTCCAGAGACATGGGGTATCTGGATCGGCGGAATTGTCTCTGTCGCGATGGTACTTGCGCGATTGAAAAAACAGCCCGAATTGCATGGTGGTGATAATGAAAAAACTGACTGAGCAGCAAATTCAGTTACAGGCCCAGGCGCTCGGCATTGACGCTGCAGCGCTTAAAGCGGTTATTGAAGTTGAGTGCCGTGGATCCGGATTTAATGCCGATGGCACACCTGTTATTTTGTATGAACGTCACATTATGCGCAGGCGACTGCTTGAAAAAGGGCTATCCAAAATTGCTGACACGATGATGGTAAAACGCCCAGACTTGTGCAGTAAAACATCAGGTGGCTATGGTTTATATTCAGCACAACATAAGCGCCTAGATGATGCAGCAAAATTCCACCGCGATAGTGCATTAGAGTCTGCATCATGGGGAATTGGGCAGGTGATGGGCTTTCACTGGAAAGCTTTAGGCTATGCATCACTACAAGCATTCATCAATGCCATGTACAGGGATGAAGCTGGACAGCTTGACGCAATGTGCCGATACATTAAGACCAATGGCCTGATTAATGCACTTAAAAATAAGGATTGGAAAGCATTCGCACGTGGCTACAACGGTCCCGCTTATGCCAAGAATAGCTATGATGTAAAGCTTGCTAATGCCTATAAAAAATGGTCAGCAAAGTGAAGTTGGTTGTTTTAACGCTGTGCCTCCTGCTATCAGGTTGCACAGCTCATTCGATCTCGACAAAAGTTCACGTTACGGTATGCGTGCAGTGTGTGAATTAGCGCGCTGAGTGAGGGCTAACTCCACACCCCACTCAAAACCACATAATTGCTTTTCAATCCCAAAGCTCACCCAGGCTCCTTCCTAAAAACCTCACCATTCCTAATCGTGTGTTCTATGTAAAAGTAGGTCCATGTTTTCATTATTATCCCCTAAGCCCATTTCTTAATCTTTTTGCAACCTCGGTAGCAGTTGGATTGTAGTAGGTATTCACCAGGATATTAATATCCGTATGTCCGGTAATCTTGGCTAGATCGGCAGGGTTTTGGATAATCTGAGCCATGCGAGTGGTGGCTTCATGTCGCAAATCATGGAATCGCAAATCTTGAATACCGCATTTATCCCGATACTGTCTAAATAAAGAAGACAATGAATCTGACTCGATGCTTAAAACGCGAGGACTATTCACGCCTTGCATGTGTCGCAGCAATTCCTCAGCACGCTCTGACAATGGAATATTTCTAGTCAGGCCGTTTTTAGTGTCTGGTAGGTGCACATACATTTTATCAATGTGAACATTCTTCCAGGTCATTGCTGTGATTTCACTAAGCCGCATTGCAGTCTCAAGGGCAAACAACATAGCCCATGCCACTTCCTGTCCTTTGGTTTTAACTGGTTCACCTTCGACATAAGAGCAGGCGTTTAAAATGGCTTCAATCTCATGATCTGCTGCACGTCGGTTTCGCGGTGGCGGCAACTTTGGTCTGGATACTGTGGTAAGGGGAGAGGTGTGCAGCCAGCCCAATTCACGAATGCAGCAATGCAGTACAGCACTAAGCAATTCCATTTCTCTTGAAACGGTTGTAGCGGTCACATCCTTGATTCTGGCATCACGATATTTTACAAAATCAAACGACTTGAGATCTGTAAGGTTTTTTGACACCAACTGCGGATTGTCACGGATCAGCTTTCTTAAGCGTAGAGTTTCCCATCTAGCACCTTTCTTTTTTGGTGTGACATTCTTCAGGTAATACTCAATTGCTTCTTGATAGGTATGTTTAGGCAATTCACCTTTTGACGCCTTGGCCGCATCCTTAAGTTCGATAATTTTTCGAGCTGCCCACTCTAATGCTTCTTTTTCTGTATCATGGGTAGAAGTGTGGCGCTTGTTTTGATAGTTGACGCAAATACGCCAACTATCACCGCGTTGAATAGCCTTTGGTATTTTCATAATGTTGTGGTGCAGATTTGGTGCAAATCAAATGATTAGATGATGTATTAAATCACATTGTAATACATTCTAATACAACATTAATTTATTAAAAATCAAAGGTTAAAATAAAAACCCTTGCAGAATAAGGGTTTCTGTTTAATGGCGATATGCTCTTCATCCCCACCAAATTCTGAAAAAGCAGGGCAGATGTACTGCTTTTTTATTGCCTGTTATTTTGTCAGGCTTTTATCCTGCCCAAAGAAAAGCCCGCAGAACAGACGGTTCAACGGGCTCAAGTTATGAGAACACTTTATTTTTCTCGATCAAAGAGTGCGTAAACGAATTCAGGCTTTTAAGTGGTCCTCAAATTCTTCACCGAGTTGTACCGCCAGTGCATTGCCGGCCAGTTCACCCGTGACCAGACCATATTCTTTTTTAAAACTAAAGGTAAAACCACGGCCATCGGCTAAATTTTTGACTGAATATCCCAGTTTTTCTAACCAAATACGAAAGGCAATTAAATTCTTAGCTTTTACCACTTTTTTCACGAGTGTACTCCCTTATCTTCAATAAAGTATAGATATGGTTATATCAAGATTTTTTAAAGGGCAAAATTCAAGAATGTGTCAAAAAATATTGAGACTGATGATTTTTACAGCAAAAAAGACAGAATTTAAGTGCCTAAAAAACGTGTATTGATGAATAAAACGGCAGAATTTTAAGAAAATTTTAAATTAATTGATTGATATATTTGATGTATTTTTAATCTAAATTATCAACATTATCTATTGGCTATTTTAACCGCCTTGAAATAATTTGTTAAATATTGATGACAGTACATCTTTAAGTATTTCTTACAACCTCCGCCCAGCGCGAGATAAAAAGCTGTAGAGATCTGCCGGCTATAATTTGGATACGCTGAGTGATCACTGCCTTTATTTTAAGCCATAGTGGGCGTGGAGATTGGGTATCATAACGTACAGCAACAGGAGTGAGTAAGGTGATGCCAAATACCATTGAAGCTGACGTACAGCAGGCCATTCAACAGATGCAACAGCAGGGCCAAACCCCGGTGGCGGTAATGTTGGGTCACGATGACTGGCTGGTCTTTGCCGAACAATCGCAGGTGGCCTACACTCCATTTGGCAGTGCGCGTCGTTATCAACCAGCATTGGGCGGCTTGCTGCTGGTACGTATTGATGAAATGAATGCGGTACGTGTGGTGACATAGACCGAATTGGATGCGTATGCGGCCAGTCACCAGCTGTTATAAACCGGTTAAACCGTTTTAAAAATTATCTTTCATTTCACGTAATTTTTGGAATTCTTCGACGCTGTCCACCCGTAAAAAAGGATTGGTCTGCAGTTCCAGTTCAATCGTACTTGGCAAGGTCGGCTGATTTAACAGGCGTAAATCTTCCACCTGCTGATAACGCTGTTGTAGCGCCAGATTATCTGGTTCAACATGCAGGGCAAATTTGGCATTGGACAGAGTATATTCGTGGGTGCAGTACACTTGGGTACGTGCCGGTAATGCCGCCAGACGGTTTAAAGAATGATACATCTGCTCAAAGGTGCCTTCAAAAACTCGGCCGCAGCCCATCGTAAACAGGGTATCACCGCAAAACAGGGTGTCGATGGCATCAATAAAATACACAATATGCCCCAGGGTATGGCCGGGAACCGCCAGTACATCCACCTGCAGATCATGAAATTTAAAATGGGCTTCATGCTGCAAAGGATGGGTGATAAACGGAATTTTACTCAGCTCTTCGCGTGGGCCATAGACCGGAATATTACGTGATTGCAGCAGTTCCGGCACACCCCCAATATGGTCTTTATGCCAGTGGGTCAGCCAGATCTGGCTTAAATTTAAACCATGCTCACGGCAATACTGTTCCACCGGTTCGGCTTCGGTGGGGTCGACTACAATCACATCTCTGGATGTGGTATGTTCCAGCAGCCAAATATAATTCTGTAGCTGGTTCTGAATATCCAGCAGATGCACTTTATAGTTGCTCATCCCTCACCCCCACATAATATGATGCCCAGTATAGCCTGAAAGCGATGTTGTCGTCGCTGTGTATCCAAAATTGATCTTTAACTGAAAAGGTCTACAATAAGCCACGTTTCAATTTTCCCCTGCACGTTCATGAGTTTTGCCTATCGCGCCGATATTGACGGTTTAAGAGCGATTGCCGTCCTGTTGGTGATTTTTAATCATATTGGCCTGTCTATTTTCCCCGGTGGTTATATTGGCGTCGATATTTTCTTTGTGATTTCTGGCTATTTAATTACCTTAATTTTAACCAAAGAAATCCAGAACCAGACTTTCTCAATCGGTCGCTTTTATAAAAAGCGGGTGGTGCGTTTGGCACCGGCCTATTTTACTGTACTGAGTGTGGTGAGTCTGGTGGCCTGGCAGGTGATGCTGCCCGATGAGCTGAGCCGTTATTTCGATAGTGTCTTTTATGCCACGTTGCTGATGGCTAATATCTATATGCAGCGTGAAGTCGGCGATTACTTCAGTCAGAGTGTTAATGAAGTGCCGCTGCTGCATTTGTGGTCATTGGGTGTTGAAGAGCAGTTCTATATTTTCTGGCCATTGATTCTGCTGTGCTTTATTAAAAAAAGTAACCGGCAATGGGGGCTGCTGATGGTCGGGGCTTTTATTCTCATCTCGTTGCTGTATGCACAGCAGCAATTGAGCGTGAATGCCGAGAAAGCCTATTACAGTATGCCGGTCCGCGCCTTTGAACTGCTCTTGGGTGCACTGATCTGCTTTTTGCCACAAATGAAATGGTCAAAATGGCTGGCGCAAAGCTTGGTCTGGGTCTGTCTGGCGCTATTATTAGGTGCGGCAATGTGGTTTGATCATGCCACACCATTTCCGGGCGCAATGGCGCTGATTCCATGTCTGGCAACGGCCTTGATTATTTATATCGGCCAGAGCGTGCAGTCACAGAATGTGGTACTGACCAACCGTTTTAGCCTCTGGATGGGCAAAATTTCCTATCCTTTATATTTATGGCACTGGCCGGTGATCGTGCTGTTCAGTATCTATATGCTGCCGGTTAATGCCGGTTATCAGCTGGCCATGGTGCTGCTCAGTATCGCGCTTGCCTATCTGACTTATCGTTATATTGAACAGCCGAGCAAAGGTTTTGTGATGGCTGCCAATTACAAGGTCATTCTGAGTGGTTTTGTGGCACCGGCGCTCTGTTTTATTGGCGTGGCGCAGCTGGTCAGTCAACATCAGGGTTTTCCGGAGCGCCTAAGTCCGCAAGTACAAAATCAGATGGCGGCCTTAAACTCGTTTGCGCATGGCATCCGGCAGAAATGTCACAGCTTTCCCAATCCTGAAACGCTGGCCAATCCGCAAGACTGTGTGCTGGGCGTGGAAAAACCGCAGATTGATTTTATGCTGATAGGTGACTCACATGCCAACAGCTATACCGGACTGCTGGATGTCTGGGCCAAAGATGCCGGACTGCGCGGCTATGACAGCACTCAGGACACCACCATTTATTTACCCGGTGTCCAGCGTGGCCGTGGTGAGCATGAAGTGACTGCTTTTCAAGCCCGCAATGACGCAATTGAGGCGCATTTAAAGCAGCATCATTATCAATTTGTGGTGATGTCAGCCGCCTTTAGCCAGTATCTGGATGCAGGGCATGATCTGCATCCGAGCGCAGAAGAGGGCAGTCAGGTCGTAAATCATTTAGACAGTTATTTTGCCGGTTTACAGGCCGCGGTGGATAGTGCGCTGACCAGCAGCGAGCATGTGGTGATGTTGATGGATGTCCCGGTGATTGATCCGGATCAGGCCAATTGTTCATTACGCCGTGAATGGCTGGGGATTGAGCGTGAATGCGCGGTGTCGGCAGAGGCATTTCAGCAGAGCAATGCACCCATTTATCAGTGGATGAGCGAATTGCAACAGCAGTATCCGCAACTGATTGTAGTGGAGCCGACCAAGGTACTGTGTGATGCACAGCAATGTGATTTAAGTGTCGAGGGGACGCCGCTGTACCGAAATCAGGATGATGATCATCTCAGTTTTAAAGGTTCGGAAGCGCTGGGGCAGGCCTATTTACAGCAATACGGTAATCCGCTGAAATCGCTTTAAGCTTTCTCATCTGCACAAAAAAGCCGTGAATTGATCACGGCTTTTTTATTGTATTTCAGCTTAGCGGATTTTCGCCAGGAAACGGCCTAAACGGCTAAGTGCTTCACGTAATTCATTTTCAGCCGGCAGGAACACTACACGGAAATGATCTGGGGTTGGCCAGTTAAAGCCGGTGCCTTGAACCAGTAGTACTTTTTCGGCTTTCAGGAAATCCAGCATCAGCTTTTCATCATCTTCAATCGCGTAGACATTCGGGTCCAGTTTCGGGAAGCAGTACATCGCACCTTCTGGCTTGACGCAAGACACACCCGGAATTTCGTTCAGCATTTCCCAGGCAATATTGCGCTGTTCATACAGACGGCCGCCCGGGCGGATCAGGTCATTAATTGACTGATAGCCACCAAGCGCGGTCTGAATCGCATATTGCGCCTGATGGTTGGCACACAGACGCATAGAGGCCAGCATGTCCAGACCTTCAATATAGTCGGCTGCGCGTGAACGGTCGCCAGTAATGGCCATCCAGCCAGAACGGTAGCCGGCAATACGATACGCTTTAGATAAACCGTTGAATGAAATACACAGCTGATCACCGGCAAGGGCTGCAACCGACACATGCTCAATGCCGTCATACACGATTTTGTCGTAAATTTCGTCGGCGAATAAAATCAGGTCATATTTTTTTGCCAGCGCGACAATCTGTTCCAGCACATGACGTGGATAAACCGCACCGGTCGGGTTGTTCGGGTTAATAATCACAATACCGCGGGTATTGGGTGTGATTTTGCTTTCCATATCGGCCAGATCAGGATACCAGTGATTTTCTTCATCACATTTATAGTGAATGGCTGTACCACCCGACAGATTAACCGCCGCCGTCCACAGTGGATAGTCTGGCATTGGAATCAGCATTTCATCGCCATCATCCAGCAGGCCTTGCATGGCCATTACGATTAGCTCAGACACGCCATTGCCGATATAGACATCATTAACGTGCAGGTCAAAAATACCTTTTTGCTGATAATACTGACAAATAGCTTTACGTGCCGGGAAAATCCCTTTGGAGTCGGTATAACCGACTGCATTTGGCAGGTTCAGCGCCACATCGTTAATAATTTCCTGCGGGGCTTCAAAGCCGAAGGGGGCGGGGTTACCAATATTCAGTTTAATAATTTTATGGCCGGCCTCTTCCATTTCATTGGCCGCTCGTAACACAGGTCCGCGAATGTCGTAGCATACATGCTCGAGTTTTGAGGATTTTTTAATTTCGCGAGGAGTCGTGTTACCTGTGGACATAATTCCATCCAATTATATGTTTGTGTTAGCAAAAAATAGATTACGCAATTATCACAATCTATACTGAAATTTAGCTAGATATTTTGCAAGCTCTAGCGTAAATATGGAAGTACTGAAGCATGACATTGAATGTCAAAGATTTAAAGGAGTTAGTGATGGGAAAACTCAATAAAACAGACCGAGAATGGCAAAGAGAGTTATCACCAGAAGAGTTTCGGATTACACGACAAAAAGGAACCGAACCGGCCTTTACAGGGAAATACTGGAACAGCAAACAGGATGGGGTGTATGTGTGCCGTTGCTGTGGAGAAGCCTTATTTTCTTCCGACACCAAATACGACAGCGGCAGTGGTTGGCCAAGTTTCTACCGTCCGATCGCCCCGGGGGTCGTGGAAGAACATAACGATCAGTCACATGGTATGGTGCGTACCGAAATTGTCTGTCATCATTGTGATGCACATTTGGGCCATGTTTTTGATGATGGACCACAACCGACCGGCTTGCGCTATTGCGTCAACTCGGCATCATTAGAACTAAAAACACAAGAAAAAAGTGATGAGGAAACCTATCCATGACCAACATTTATCAGTTTGAGGCTGAGTTGTTAGATGGGAAAAATAAATCATTTGCCGATTATGAAGGCAAGGTTTTATTGGTGGTGAATACCGCCAGCAAATGCGGTTTTACCCCGCAGTTTGCCGGACTGGAAAAGCTGTATGAAAAATACAAGACCCAAGGCTTTGAGGTGCTCGGCTTTCCCTGTAACCAGTTTGGTGACCAGGACCCGGGTTCCAATGAGCAGATTGGGGCCTTTTGCCAGAAAAATTATGGGGTTAGCTTTCCCATGTTTGCCAAGGTTGATGTCAAAGGCCCGGAAGCACATGCGATTTTCCGTTATTTAACCAATAACAGCAAAGGCATTTTGGGCAATGGCATCAAGTGGAACTTTACCAAGTTTTTAATTGGTAAAGATGGCAAAGTCTTAAATCGCTATGCACCAACCACCAAGCCGGATGCGCTGGAACGGGATATTGAACAGGCTTTACAGGGTTAAGATAGGGCAGATGATTTCAGCGTCAGCTTTAATTTTGGTGATGATGCTCATCCACGCAAATAGTGCTTAATCCTGCCTAAAATGAAAAATCCACTCAATAGAGTGGATTTTTTAATATCAGCACTTACAAAATCGCTTTGAGGCGCTGAATCACCTGTTCGCACTGGGCAATATCGGCCACCAAGGCTAAACGGACATGGTTTTCACCCGGATTACCTTGTTCGGTTTCACGCGATAAATACCGGCCTGGCAACACTTTAATATGCGCTTTTTCCATCAGCATTTTGGCAAAGGCTTCATCATTGTCGACTTTGAGCCAGTAATAGAAACCGGCATCGGGTTTTTGTAAAGGGAGTAGCTGCCCCAGCTCGCTTTGGAACAAGTCAAATTTAGCGCGGTATTGCACGCGGTTGCCTTCAACGTGCTGCTCATCATCCCAAGCGGCAATAGAGGCCAGTTGATGCTGTACCGGCATGGCTGCACCGTGATAGGTACGGTATTGCAAATACGGTTTCAGTAAATCGGCATCGCCGGCCACAAAGCCTGAACGCATCCCCGGCAGATTGGAACGCTTGGAGAGCGAATGGAAAACCACGCAGTTTTTATAGTCATCGCGGCCTATTTCGGCACAAGCTTCGAGCAGGCCAGTCGGTGCTTCATCAAACCACAGTTCTGAATAGCATTCATCTGAAGCAATCACAAAACCGTATTGATCGGACAGTGCAATCAGCTTTTTAAACTGGTCTTTGGACAGTACCGCACCGGTCGGGTTGCCCGGTGTGCAGACAAATAGCAAGGCGGTTTTTTCCCAGACTTCGGCCGGTACGGCATCAAAGTCACCTAAATACTGGTTGTCTTCGGTACAGTTAATGAAATACGGTTTGGCCCCAGCCAGCAAGGTTGCGCCTTCATAAATCTGGTAAAACGGGTTTGGCATCACCACATACGGTGCATCTTCACGTTTCACTAGGGCCTGTACAAAAGAGAAAATGGCTTCACGGGTACCTGAAACTGGTAAAACATGGTGATCTGCACTGATGCTGTTCAGCTTGAAACGGCGACTTAGCCACTGGGCAATGCTATGGCGTAATTCAGGCAGACCCTTGCTGTTCGGGTAAGTCGATAAATGCTGGAAGTTGTCAATAATGGCCTGTTTTACAAATTCCGGTGCCGGGTGCTTCGGTTCTCCAATTGAGAGGGGAATCAGCGGTAAATCGGCCGGTTGTATATCCTGAAAAAGTCGGTTTAACTTTTCAAACGGATAAGGGTGCAATAAAGACAAACTTGAGTTCATGTAATCGTTACCGATAGGTTGATGTTAATGTTGGCACACCTGATTTGAGGCTTCATCAAGTGCTGCCTTTAATTTGGCTGCAAAGCTTTTGGCTTCTTCTGCATTCATAGGTGTACCATCTTTTTTGGTGACAAAGAAAATATCTTCGGCACGTTCGCCTAAGGTGGCAATTTTAGCAGAATGAATATCCAACCCCTGCATCATAAACAAGCCGCCGACTTTGGCAAGTAAGCCCGGCTGGTCAAGTGTCGCAATTTCCACCATGTTCTGGTTGAGTGCGGCATTCAGGCTAATGTCCACAGTATTTTCAATATCAAAATGGCGCAGCTGGCGCGGAATCAGGCGCTGCATCAGCCCCGGATATTTGTCTGACTGGCTTAACGCAGTGACCAGTGATTGAATCACGGTGTCCTGACGCTCGGCATCGGTCAGCAGGGTACCAAAACGGTCCAGTACCACATAAGTATCTAAACTAAAGGCTTTGGTGGCGGTAATAATCCGCGCGTCCTGCACATCCAGATTCATGCGGTCTAAAATCGCCACCGTGGTGGCAAACAGGTTTGGCTGATCCTGAGTATAAATAAAGATCTGCACGGCATCTTGCGCATATTTACGATGCGCGCGCATCAGTACCAACGGTGCCGGATTATCACTGTGCTGCAAGATGGCGCGGGTATGCCAGGCAATTTCATCGGCGGTTTCTTTGAGGAAATATTCATCGCCCAGCTCCTGCCAGATTTTTTCCACTTCTTCCAGCGAGAAATCCTCAACCAGTAATTCGCTGGCCGCAAATTTGGTGTCTTCAATCAGCATTTGATAATCCACCGGACGACCTAAGCCGGAACGGATCACATCGCGGGCATGGGTATACAGCTGGCGCATCAGCGAGGCGCGCCAGGTGTTCCATAAGGTTGGATTGGTGGCGTTAATATCGGCCACAGTCAGGGTGTACAGATAATCTAAATGTTCCATATCGCCCATCAGTTCGGCGAAGGCTTTGACTACATCCGGATCGGAAATATCTTTTTTCTGTGCAGTAACCGACATCAGCAGGTGGTTTTGCACCAGCCAGGCCACCAGATTGCATTCACGCTCGGTAAAACCATGTGTGCGGCAGAAGGCAATCGCATCGGCGGCACCAAGTTCACTATGGTCGCCACCACGACCTTTGGCAATGTCATGGAAAATTGCAGCCAGATAGACAATGTCACGACGCGCCAGACGCTGGAATACCGAACTGACCACCGGAAAGTCTTTGGCAAATTCCGGTTCTTTAAAGCGGTTCAGGTTGCGAATCAGCAGCAGGGTGTGTGCATCGACGGTATAAATATGAAATAGGTCATATTGCATCAGGCCGGTAATTTGCCCGAAAGCCGGAATATAGTTGCCCAATACACCATAACGTTTCATTGCCACCATGGTGTCATACAAACGGTACGGTGAGCGTAAAATCGCCATAAACAGCGCCTGATGGACCGGATTATCACGAAAATCACGGTCAATCCGTTTGGCAGCCAGGGTCAGCAGGCGTAAGGTGCGGGCACGAATACCGGTAATTTCAGGACGATTGGCCAGCAGATAAAAAATTTCCAGAATCGCACTAGGTTTTTCAGAAAAAATCTTGTGATGCTGCACCGCCAGTTTGCCATCGACCAGTTTGAAGTTTTCATTAATTTCTTCAATCTGGCGTTCATATTGCGGCAGACGTGGGGTAATCACCGATTCATTAAAATAGGCCAGTAACATTTCATTTAGCGTCGACACCTGCTGCGCGGTGCGGTAATAACGCTTCATGAACTGTTCAATCGGATAATTGGGTGATTTGCCTTCTTCACGGACATAGCCAAATTTGGCGGCAATATCGCGCTGATAATCAAACAGCAGGCGGTTTTCATCGCGCTTGGTCAGCAGGTGCAAATAATGGCGAATTTCCCAGAGGAAACTTTCAGCCTCTTCCAGTACGCCCAGCTCAAACTCGGAAATAAAACCCAGATGTACCAGATCATAAATACGGTTGACACGGAAATGCCGTTTAGCAATCCAGCCAATCTGGTTAATATCGCGGATGCCACCTGGCGCGGTTTTAATATCCGGCTCTAAATTGCTTTCGGTATGGTTGTGCTGAGCATAGCGTTTGGCTTGCTCTTCCATCTTGGCATCAAAAAAGGTTTTATCGGTCCAGGTTTGCGACACAATCCGGCGTGGCCATTTGGCCAGATGTTCATTGCCAATAATCAGTCGTGCTTCAATTAAAGCGGTCGCTACCGTCAGGTCATTGGTGGCCTGAATCACGCAATCCTGAATGGTACGCACACTAATGCCGGGTTTGAAATTACCGACATCCCACAGCGATGAAATAAAGGTTGAAATCAGTTTTTCCTGTTCCGGTGAGATTTCATCTTCTGACAGGATCATGATGTCGACATCGGAATAGGGCAACATTTCGCGGCGGCCATAACCGCCCACCGCAAACAGGCCTAAATCGGTCTGGTCCAGTCCGGCATGTTGCCACAGGAATTTTAGCGCTTCATCAATAAAATTGGAGCGCGCCAGAATAATGTCACGGATCGAATGTCCATTTTCAAAACATTCCCCCAGCTGATGTTCAACATCACTTTGCCACTGATTGATGGCCTGAATGTCATGGTTACTTTTTACATAATTCAGCAAGGGTAAGGTGTTGATCATGAACAGCGTTCCGTGTTGTGCGACTAGTTTTGATTGACACTGACGTGTTGTGCAGTAGCGTAAGCTAACTCACGTGCCTGCTCAGTGGTTTCTGCGCGGGCGGTGGCCACACCCATGCGGCGACGCTTGAAGCCTTCCGGTTTGCCAAACAGACGTAAATCAGTATCCGGATGAGCTAAAGCAAGATTCAAGCCAGAAAATGACAGATTCTGGTGATCTACACCGGCATAAATCACGGCACTGGCAGCCACACTATGACGCGCCGTGTTCACTGGCAAGCCGAGAATCGCACGGGCATGTAATTCGAATTCACTCTGGTATTGTGAGGCCAACGTTACTAAACCGGTATCGTGTGGGCGAGGTGACACTTCACTAAACCATACTTGGTCGCCTTTGACAAACAGTTCTACCCCAAAAATACCGCAGCCACCAAGTGCGCTGGTGACCTTGTGGGCAATGCGTTTGGCTTCTGCTAAGGCCTGGCTGCTCATTGGTTGTGGCTGCCAGCTTTCTACATAATCACCAGCATCCTGACGATGGCCAATCGGGTCGCAGAACGAGGTTTCAATTTCACCAGTTTCTGGATGTTTAGAGCGTACCGTCAGCAGGGTAATTTCAAAATCAAAATCAATCTGCGATTCAACAATCACGGTGCCCTGATTCACACGACCACCGGTTTGCGCATAGTCCCAGGCGGCATCGACTTCATCAAAGCTTTTTACCCGAGATTGGCCTTTGCCTGAGGAAGACATCACCGGCTTCACAAAGTTTGGATAGCCAATATCATCACAGGCTGCGCGGAAGCTTTCCAGTGAGTCGGCAAAACGGTAGGCAGAGGTTGGCAGCCCCAGTTCTTCTGCAGCTAGACGGCGGATGCCTTCGCGGTTCATGGTCAGATTGACTGCCTTGGCTGATGGAATCACGGTAGCGACATTTTGCGCTTCAATATCCAGCAGTACTTCTGTGGCAATGGCTTCAATTTCCGGCACAATCAGATGCGGTTGCACCTGAGCAATCAGCTGTTTCAGCGCGTCTGGATCGGCCATATTAATCGTATGGGCATGATGCGCCACTTGCATGGCAGGGGCATGATCATATCGGTCGGCAGCATGTACTTCTACACCTAAACGCTGTAAAGAAATCACCACCTCTTTCCCCAATTCTCCTGAACCCAATAGCAATACTTTAAATGCCGAAGCTTGAAGAGGAGTACCAATCGTCACGCTCATGTAATTCATCCATGCTTGATTTTATGGGCTTTTAGCATAGCAGAACTGCACCACGATGTTAGTGCCGATTCGGAGAAAATCGTGATTTTGTCCAACAATTTTTAGGTGCGGTGAGCAATAGGTAATATAGCTTTGCGACGCAGCGCAACTGCTGCACTGCGTCAATGTGTCTGGTGTTGAAGTCAAAACCTAGAAGGAAAGTGGAACATAGGTATAAATCAATCCATAGGTCACGGCTGCCGTCAGTGTGGCCGGTACAATTTTCTTGTATTTAAAATACAGCCCGGTTAGCACTATAAATCCGACCAGCATGGCAAAACTTTTATTGGGCGTTTCCAGTAACGGTGGCAAGGTCGCGACCACCAGCATTGAACTGATTGCGGCAATGCCAATTGAACCCAGGGCAATCTTCAGCCAGATGGCACCCCGTTTTTGTGAGTCTTGCTGAAACTTCTGAATCACGAAAAACGGCCCGAAGCGTGAAGCAAAATTGGCGATGCCGACCACAATCCCGACCAAAATAATTTCAAGATTCATGTGAGCCTCCTGCGTATGCATCATCCGGTTGTTTTAAGACATAGTGTTTGAACAGACCTGCAAAAATGCCCGATAAAATACCAATAAAGATGGCAGCGGACAGGTCAATGAAATAGCAGGCGATAGCTGATACCACCAAAGTCACACTGACCACAAAGGTATGTTTTTTCTCAAAGGCGGCCAACAGGAAGCTCAGGAATAGTGCCGGTAACAGGAAATCCAGTGCGGCTTGTAAAAACTGCGGCAGCTTACTGACCTGATCGGCAAACAGGCCGCCGAGTAAAGAACCGAGTGCCCATGAGATCCAGCTAAACAGACTTAAGCCCAGCATCCAGGATTCCGACCATTGTTGCCGGCGCTGCGACAGCTTGATCATGCCGGAAGCAAAAACTTCATCGGTCAGGCCCCAGGCCCAGATCGCGGTTTTCTTTAAATTGAGCCGGTCCTGAATCAGGTTGGTTAGGGCCGGGCCATAGAGCAAATGGCGAATATCCAGTGCAATGACAGTCAGGGCGGTCATCCAGATGGAGGTACCGCTGCCTAACAGGGCCACCACCAGAAACTGGCTGGCACCGGCATACATGGTGCAGGATAAAAACAGGGCTTCCCAGGCGCTAAAACCGAATTGGGTCGCCGAAACGCCAAATGCAAAAGAAACGGGGAGATAAGTAAAAATAATGGCTTGGCTATCTTTAGCGCCTTGCCAAAAACCGGCTGGCTGTGTGGAAAGCGTTTTGTGTTCAGACACGACACACCTGAAGGAGAGTTGAACAAGGAGTCAAATGATGATTGTGTATTGTACCCGAATTCACTAGCATAGTGCCGAAATGTTTGTTGAAGCGAGCCAGATATGTGGATGTTCAAAACACGTCAATTTGTGGTTGCAACTGTACTGGGCAGTAGCCTGTTATTACAGGCCTGTGGGGGCGATCAGTCCGGTGAAAAACCGGAAATTAAACCTGCACCGAAACTGACCAATGATGCAACGGCGTATGCAGAAGCGGCCTGGAAGCTGATGAATGAAGTGGAACCTTATGTTTATCGCAAACAGCGCAATTTAATTGAAGATAATGTACGCAAACCGGCGCGCCAGTTAAGCACCGAATGGCGCATTAATGTCAAAATGACCGATTCAGTTACTGAAGGTAAATATGCCTTATGTCGTAAAGCACTCACCAGTCTGGAAATCTGGGCGCGTGCGACGTTAGAAAGTAGTGCAACGGTAAGCCAGAAACAGGCCGATTATGAGCGCGATAAACAGCAATGTGCCGATGCAATTGCTCATCCGGAACTCGGTAATACCGACCCTAAACAAAAAGGCAATGCGATTGCGACAGCATCCTGAAGTATTGAAAAGCGGAGTTCTGGCTCCGCTTTTTTAATGGCGCCGCCGTATTAAATTGATCTTCGCAATCAGAACAGCAATTACACTACACCCTCAACCTTGTAATATTCTGGTGCAGTTCTGGAATTGATGAGCACTTGTAGTGCGGAGGAGTGCACTGAAATTAAGCGCTTTCGAAAACTGGAAGCTTAGGGAATTCAATAACATCTCAGTAAATCAAAGAAGACATCAAGATCGGTTCGCTGATTGATTAATTTTCTTGCTTAAACTGTGGTGAGCCAAAGATTGCTCTTCAAAAAAAAGAGTATAAAAAAACCCTCAAATATTTGAGGGTTTTTCATTGATATCAGGCGATTACACGTTAAAACGGAAGTGTAAAACATCACCATCCTGTACGATGTAAGTTTTACCTTCTAAACGCCATTTACCTGCTTCTTTGGCACCAGCTTCGCCATTGTATTGTACGAAGTCATCATAGGCCACACATTCAGCACGGATAAAGCCTTTTTCGAAGTCAGTGTGAATCACACCTGCTGCTTGTGGAGCGGTTGCACCGACTTTCACCGTCCAGGCACGTACTTCCTGCACACCGGCAGTGAAGTAAGTTTGTAGGCCGAGTAAGCCATAACCTGCACGGATGACCACGTTCAGGCCAGGTTCTTCCATACCCATCGCTTCTAAGAATTCAGCACGTTCATCATCTTCTAATAATGAAATTTCGGCTTCAATCTGGTTGCAGAGTGGTACTACAATCGCATTTTCAGCTGCTGCCAGTTCACGTACTGCATCTAAATGCGGGTTGTTTTCAAAGCCATCTTCCGCCACGTTGGCAATATACATGGTTGGTTTTAAGGTTAATAAACCAAAACCACGAATCAGTTTACGTTCGTCATCGTCCAGATTGGCTGCACGTGCCGGTTTGCCTTCATCCAGTAATGGCAGGATTTTTTCTAAAACGGCTTTGGTCGCAACCGCTTCTTTGTCACCGCCTTTGGCTGTTTTGGTTAAACGGGTCACGGCTTTCGATACCGTTTCTAAGTCGGCCAGCGCAAGTTCAGTGTTGATGGTGGCAATATCGTCCAGCGGGTCAATTTTACCATTGACGTGAATGACGTTTTCATCTTCAAAACAACGCACCACGTGAGCAATTGCGTCAGTTTCACGGATGTTGGCCAGGAACTGGTTACCCAGACCTTCACCTTTTGAAGCACCTGCAACCAGACCGGCGATATCCACAAATTCCATGGTGGTCGGCAGGACACGTTGTGGGTTTACAATGGCCGCCAGTTTGTCTAAACGCGCATCCGGCACCGGCACAATACCGGTGTTTGGCTCAATGGTACAGAACGGGAAGTTTTCAGCAGCAATTGCAGCTTTGGTTAAGGCGTTGAAAAGAGTCGATTTACCAACGTTAGGCAGACCTACAATACCACAATTAAAACCCATGAAATGACTCACAAAGTGTTATTCAAAAATTGTCGCTGATTTTACATGAAAGCCAGCATAAAGTCAGGTCATGGCGGGGATGTTTGTTGAAAAAGCATATTTCTGAAATATGTGCTGCGGATGGTGGAGTAATGCGTGCCGTATCTGTGTTGATTTTTAAACAGGATAGCCTGACCTAGATACGCTTGATGAAGCGTTTGGCCGAATACCGGCGATTTTTGAATAAAAAGCGCATTGTTTTTCGGCAGCAGTATGACTAAAGTAGCCAATGGATGTTGGCTGTTCAAATTATTGAACAAAAAATAAAAATTGACGGAGAAGATATGCGTATTTTGTACCAGTTTCCTTTATCTCATTTTTGTGAAAAAGCACGCTGGTTGCTGGATCATAAGGAACTGGATTATAACGCGCAGAATTTAATTCCGGGTGTGCACCGTGCTTTTGCCAAGCTAAAAACCGGACAAAACAAGCTGCCGATTTTACGCGATCAGGATCAATGGATTGCGGACAGTATCCAAATTGCCCTGTATTTAGATGAGGTGTATCCGGAGCATACCTTATTACGCCCAGACCCGACACAGCGCAATGAAGCACTGGAGATTGACCAGTTGGCCTCGACTCTGGGCTATCACGTTCGTCGCTGGGGCTTGGCACATACTTTATCTGAAAGTGAGCAGCCTTTAGATTTGCTGATTGGTGAAAAAGGTTATTTACGTCAATTTGAAAAATATTCCAAACCGATTATGAAGATGCTGATTTCCAAAGGCTATCAGCTGGATCAGGACAAGGTTGATGAATCGGAACAGGAAATACGCCGTTTAATAGCCGCATTAAACCAGCGTCTGATAGCCAATGGTGGCGCATATTTTGTCGGTGAGCGTTTAGGTCTGGCGGATATTGCGGTCTGTTCCATGTTGGCCCCGATTCTGGAAATTCAGGATACACCGTGGGAAAAAGAGCAGGGCGAAACCTTGTCTGAACAATTCCTACAATTTAAACAGGAACTCAGTGATTTACCCTTAGGGCAATATGTACTGAGAATTTATCAGACTGAACGTCATGCCCGTGTGGACTGGCGCGGTATTTAAACGGCAACCATAAAAATACGGGTGGTGTTTTAAAAAGTATGCTGACATTAAATGAAGCCATTATTGATGTAAAAC
>ERZ1023263.70-NODE-70-length-42798-cov-6.585804_pt1 | contig 42798 bp, 37 predicted proteins | sample MGYA00380461_ERZ1023263 | MGnify/ENA primary metagenome ERZ1023263 (study PRJEB33173, sample SAMEA4830316) | metagenome | study: EMG produced TPA metagenomics assembly of the PRJEB25223 data set...
AATCAATAGTTTGAAGTTTTTTGAGTTAAGTTTTTGTGCTTTGTCGTATACTGTTTCCATAAAAATAGTATAACACTTTTTACAGTTACCGAACAAGTCTACTGAATAAATTGTTAAAAAGGACGAATTCATCTTGGTTAGTCTCTAAATTTATATTATTGCGTTAATCAGGTATAAGTTTTTGCATAATATAAGAATAGTTGTGAATTAAAGCAGGAATGATGACAGAAATTATGTCAATTTGAGTTTAGTTCGATGAAAGTAAATTTATATTAGGAGATTTATAAAAATGATTGAATTAAAGATTGGAAAACCAAGCTTTGGCTTTTTGCCCTATGAATCACATATTGAAGGAATTCTTACAGGAAATAACCTAAATAAAATTGATTATTATTTATCCATGCTGGATATGGAAGCGATATGTCTTCAATATGGTAATAAGAGAATTTATGATTTTTTCATTGGAAGAAATATACAATGTAATAATATATACAGAGAGTATTCGTCACGTATAGATTTATCTAGTGAGGAAGCTTTAATCCCTTTTTTGGTTGATGCGTTAGCTAAAGGTTCTTTTTGTTATTTATCAGTAGATACATTCTGTATTAATAAGTATATTAGTTATAAAAAGGAACATATTGTGCATTCACCTTTGGTTTCAGGAATTGATTTAGATAGAAACCTGATAAAAATATCTGACTTTTTTGATTTTACAAATTATGGAATTGTTTGGGTTCCTATAAATGAGTTCATTAAAGGATATTTTGCAATTCAAAAGGTGGTGGAAGAAGGTGATATTGAAGAAACAGAAAACTGGATACTGAAAATAGAAAAAATAAATATATGTAAAAATAAAACAGAAATTTGTGATAGAATGGCGATAAATAAAGTTTTTAAAGGCTATGTTTTGGGTTCAGAAGAAGTGAAGGATTCAATGGATACATTTAGTTATATAAATTATAGGTTAGCTAATCATAAGGTTTTTCAGAAACAGAGTATAGTAGAGCAAAATCTTAGTGTGACAGGAATAAAAGTATATGAATATTTGAAACTTTATATTGAAGAAAGTATTAAAGAACCTCAAGTTCTGATGAGAATTAAAAATCTTGTATTATTAAAAAAACATTTTGATGTTTATAAAAAAATAGTTCAAGTGTTAGGTATTAACTCTGAAAAGGTGCAAGCGTGTATTGAAAAGGCTCAGTTGTTTTTGCTAATTGGTATGAAAATAAATAGATCTAATCAAATCAACAATAAATTATACTTTGATATGATTAGCATAGTAAGGGAATTAAAAGAAATGGAGTACGAAATTATCAGTGAGATTTTGTCAATGTAAAATATTGAATTTTTAAGAGAAATCTTTGGAATCTAATAGTGGATTTTTGAAAGATAATTCGAAGATATAAGATTAGATTTTTTTAGAAGGATTATAGAGCCATGGGGAACCTCTCTCTAAATCTGTAGTTTTGTGATTTGGGACGAGGTAATAAAAGAAGCAAATTAGAAAAGTCAAAAAGTTCACTTTTGTAGGCTTTTTTGTACTTTAATTATATTGAGATTTAACTGTATTTTGGAAAAATATTTCTATTAGTGTGTACTTTACAAAATAGCACAAATATTATATTGGGTTATAATTAACAACAATTAACTCCACAACCAAATTACAAACTTTGAGAAAGGTAAAAATATGGATTTCAAAAAAAATAAAAAAATAAAAAAAATAAAAAAAAATTATTGAATTATGCATTAAGATTAATCCGCATTTAGAAGATCATTATTTTTATGATTATGAAAAAATGATTGATGATTTAGATTTTGATTCTCTGACAATCACGCAATTAGTTATAGATATTGAAGAACAATTTGACATAATGCTTCCCCCACAAAAAATTTCTATGTCAGAAATGGAAACGTTTGGAAAAATTGTTGACTTGGTACATAAATGTATCACGAGCAAGGAGAGTAGATGATGCCTCAAATCACACAATTTTTAAATAATATAAAAAACAACAATGAATATTATTCAAACATCATTAATGATGCCACAGTTTTAGATGATATTCCAATTTTGAATAAGAATGATATTAGATTAAACCCAGATTCTATTATTTCAGAATGTTACAGCAAAAAAGATCTTATACATGAAACAACTAATGGCACGACAGATTATCATCCATTGGATTTATACAAGACTCCTCAAGAAAGAGTTGACTTGAACTTTTCACTTTGGAAAGAAAGAAGAAAATTTATTAGTGCTTCTAATATTAAGTCTGTTAAGATAGCAGTTTTTTATTACAGTCATGATTCATTAATGAATCATGATGGCAGTCTGAAAAAAGTATCGGGATTGATTCAAGTTCCAATGAATAGGGCTGACGATAATCAATATATTGCGGATTTAAAATATCTTATTGAGGAAGAAATAAAATGGCTGATTGGTCCGGTTTCGATATTCTTGAAATATGCAAAGATTTGTAAAAAATATTGTATTAAATTTAATGTTGAATATTGTGAATGTACTAGTGAGTATGTCCCTGAAGTATATAGAAAGGAAATAGAAGATGTATTTAAATGTAAATTTTTAATGCAATATAGCTGTCATGAGTTATGGGGAATTGCATTTACAAATTCATTAGAAATGTATAATGTACTTAAACCATTAGATAATTCTATAGTTGAAGGTCTGCTGAGAAAAGAATTTACTTCTAAAAAATTATATAGTCCAGTTGTTACTTCACTAACTCTAAAGGCAATGCCATTTATAAAATATTTACTTACTGATTTGGTTTACTTTGATAATGGGTATATTATCCCGTTTGGCTTTAGATACACAGACATGGTAAAACTAAAAACAGATACCATCCATTGTTCAATATTTGATAATTTATTTGGAACATTACCATTTAAATTTGAACCTTTAGAACAGTATCAGATTATCTACGATGCTCAAAATTCAGAGATTGTGGTTAATGTTCTAAATTTAGAAGTGACACAAGGTGATATTGTTTGCTCGGTTTTAAAAGAATATATCAAAGAACACTACAAAAGTTCAATAAAAGTTTCTCTTCGAAATTGTTCAAAATTTTTTAGAGATAATCTGACAGGAAAAATGCGTGGGATAATAAATAAAGAGAATATAAATAATGAAATTTGGTAGGAGGCAAACTCATACATGGATAATGAAAACGAAATTTCAAAGTTTTTTCTGAGTTCAGAAAATGTAAAAGATATGAAAACTATCGCAAATGACATTTTAAATATGGGGTTGGATTTTAAATTAAGCGAAAAAGTTTCTCAGAAAAAAATGAAAGAACACGATGATTTAAATTTTCTCAGCTTAGAAGAGAGTATAGACAATCTTCCGCAACTTTTGGAAGAATTCAGGGAAAAAGTAATTCCTTACTGTACAAATTTTTCTTCCCCTAATTTTATGGGTTTTCCTGACTCAGGAAATTCATTAGGCGGTCTTTCAGGTAGTTTGCTTAGTGATTTATTACAGCAAAATTTGATTAATGCATCTTTTTGCGCTCCCGTTGCTACTATTATGGAAATAAATGTAATCCAGTGGTTACGAAAAGTTTTAGGATATTCCACTTCTGATGTTCATAATATTATGGAAGTAGGCGGCATCGTTACCTATGGTGGTACAGGAAGTAATTCTACAGCTATGCTTTTAGCAAGAGAAAATAAAGATGGAAATACTCTTGAATTAGGCGTAAGAAACCCCAGAAACTATAAGGTAATTGTGCCAAAAGGAATTGGTCATTATAGTATCGCATCAAGTTTAAAGTGGCTGGGATTGGGGAATAATATTATTGAAGTTCCTACAGAAAATTATCGCTATAACTTGAAGAAACTTAGGGAAGCACTAATCAACCATTCTAATGAAATAATGGCAGTGGTTGCATATGCTGGAGATAGTAGAACAATGACTATTGATAATCTATCTGAAGTAGCAGATTTGGTAAAGACACTTACCCCAAATGTTTGGTTACACTGTGATGCTTGTCACGGATTTTCATTAGCTTTTTCTAAAAAGTATAAAGATAGGATAAAAGGAATTGAAAAATTTGATAGTATTTCGACAGATCCGCATAAAGTTTTAGGAATTCCTTATTGCATAAGTGTTTTGTTAGTGAAAACACCTCAATCGCTTAATCTAATTCACTCTCAATCAGATTTGATTATGAATGAAAACTTGGCCCTTGGGCAAACGACTCCATTTTTGGGAAGTAAAAGTTGGATATCTCTAAAATTGTGGTTAGTAGCTAAACATTTAGGATCAGAGAAAATAGGAGCGATGGTAGACAAGAGAATAGAGTTAACGAATTATTTGCAAGATCTAATACTTAAGAGTTCTAAGTTAATATTATTAAATAGGACAGATATTAATTCAGTTATGTTCATGTATATAGGTGATAAACATCAAGAAGTAAGCTTATCATCAGTACAGAATATAAATAACATTAATAAGAGTATTTATGACAGACTAAAAGATGAAGGAATATACTACCTACATCAATTTCCAATAATAGATAATACAGAAACCATATACAGAGGGTTTGAATTATGTCCATTACGATTTATGTCTGGAAATCCTAATTTAACAATTGAAGAACTACAAAAAATGGTTATAGAAGTAGAAAATCTAGGGGATAGATTTGTAGGAGAGAGTTAAAAAATGAGTAAAGAGCTCTATAATAAATTTATTTTGACAAAGGAAGCTGGAAATATAATATATGACGGCATTGAATTTGGCAGGGATGAAATTGATAGGAGAATTCTCGAAATTTCTAAAATACTTACTGCAGATATTGTCAACTTATCACAAGAAGCAGTTGCTATAAGTTGTAATAAAAAAATAAACTTTTTCTTTCTTTTTCTGGTAGTTAATTGTTGTGATGGTGTTGTTATGCCAGTGTATGCTAGAACGCCAGAAAATAAATTACAACATATCTGTGAAAGGTATGACATAAACTATATGGTTTCTGACCATGAAATTAATTTGGTAGGGTATAGTTTAATATATCATGGGAGTGTTTTTTCAGAAGAGTATTTTATATACGAGTGTAATAAATCATTTCCGAAACATGAGGAGTTGAAGGGGATTGAATTGTTAATGCTCTCTTCAGGTACTACAGGAGTTTCAAAAGCGATTAGTTTATCGCTTGATAATATTTTATCTAATACTAGAAGCATTCAAAAATATATTATTCCTACTAGAGAAGATAGGTGTCTCATAATAAAAGAAATCACACACTCGTCGTCATTGATATCAGAATTAATAAATAGTTTGTTATCAAAAAATTCAGTGTTGTTAAGCGATTTAATTCCGACCGTTAGTTCATTAGGGTATTTAATAAGTACATACGGTGTGACTATTTTATACGCTATACCTGATTTTCTATTGTTTATGAACTCTATTAAATTTATAAATAATTATAGACAATTGTTAGGGAAATTAAGATTAGTACAGGTTGTAGGTGCATTTTGTCCTCCAAATTATATAACAGATTTTCATAAAAACTGGCCAAAAATTGATTTATTTAATGGTTATGGTTTAACAGAGGCCTCTCCTAGAGTTGCTGTATTAGGAGGAGAAGAATTATATGCAAATCCTAGGTGTGTAGGTTATCCAATTTCAGGAGTTGGTGTGCATATTGATACAAGTAGCAACAACACCCAAGAGGGAGAAATTTGTGTTACTGGTCCTAATATTATGGTTGAATATTACTTGAACGAAGAGCTTACTTCTAAAATAAAAATTGGAGGTATGTTAAGGACTGGAGACATTGGTTACTTTGATGATAAAAACAGGTTATATATTTTAGGCAGAAAAGACAATAGGTATATAAAATCAGGAAAAAATATATTTCCGGAAGAAATAGAATCTGTAGTAAGAAAATTACCTTTTATATCCGAAGTAATAGTTTATCCTAAAATAGAATCTGGGAGATTAATATCTATTCTTGAATATACTATTTGCAATGATGAAGAGAAAGATTTGAATCAAGAAGCAAGTGAAATAATAAAATTATGCAAAGATAATCTAGAAGATTATAAAATCCCTGATCAATATAGGAAGGTTAAAAATATCCCGCACACTTCTACAGGGAAAGTAAAACGTGATAGGAATAATTATTATAATGAATGAGCTATGTAAAAAATATGTTTATCAATTACAAAACGAACTAAATCAGTATTGTGATAATCTGGAGGGAATCCATGTTATTGCTTACGGTTCAAATGGTAGTAATGATTTGTCTATTTCATCTGATTTTGATGTTTGTCTTATTGTTAACGATGATTCATTTGTTGCTATGAATCAGCGGTTGATATGTGACTTTACAAAGTTATTTCATTTTCAAGAAAATTTACCGATAGATAAGGATATTCCTTTGAGCAACAAACTTATTTATCTAAGCAGTGAGGTTGAATTATTTTTGGATAATCCGCCGTTCATATCAGATTCTAAGAAAGTTAAGATTGAAGATATTAAAAAAACGAAGAACTTTTTAACTTCAAGAACTATGAAACAACGTCTCTTACTAAATATTTTGACTACAGATTCTACAGTTTTATTTGGTGATGAAGATTATGTTAATAATCTGAAATATAGGGCATGGGAGGACATTGAAAAAATAATTGAAAGAGCGTATAATATTAAATTAACGACCAAAAATGAAAATGAATTCTTAAATTTACTATATCAAAACCCAGTATCGAAAGCAAGTGGAGAGTATTATTTAGGATATAAAAAAGAAAAAAGGAATGTTGTTAAACATTTAGAAAGGAATGTTCACCGATTAGCAATTTTGAACGAGAAAAAGGTGGAAGATATAATTGATTTATCTGAAAACGTCAATAGGTTACTCTTGAAAGATTACTCATTTTTATTTCCTTCTGAAACTATAAAAAAAATGATAAGCACATATCCAGAAAAAAAATCATGCAGCATTAAAGAAGTTTTGTCTTCTAAATTAACAATAGCCAGTAACAATTTCTTGATTACAAACGGTTCTTTAGAGGGTATGAATATTATAATTGCGAACTTGGTTCAAAATAATATAGGATATTTAACCCCTACTTTTTGGGGATATGGGGATTCTGCAAAAAGGTATAATAAATCAGTGATTTCGGCACCTTTGTCAGATATTTATAATTATAATGTTACAGAAATAGATAAAATTTCTAAATCTTGTGAGCTTATGATAATATGTAACCCAAATAATCCGACTACGGCTACTTTAACAAAAAATCAAATAGAAAATCTTCTTTTAAACAATCCACAAACATATTTTTTGATTGATGAAAGCATGTTGCCATATAAATATGATTTTTTTAATTATACAATGATACCATTTGTAGAAAAATATACTAATTTGATTGTTTGTTCCTCAATATCGAAGTCACTATGTGCTCCTGGATTAAGAATAGGCTATATATGTGCTAACGAAAAAATTGTAAAAAAATTAGAAAAAAAAGTAATTCCTTTCAATGTTTCTAATATCAATCAATGTATAGCTGAAAAAATATTAGAAAATTTTCCGCTCTCTCTAAGTATATGTTCAGACATTGAGTCTTCATTTAGACAATTAGATTTATTTATGGAGAAATACACTACTCAAAAGTCTGAAAAGGCGTGTGGTTTCAGGTTATACCAGTTGAAAGCAAAATATGATGGTAATAAAATAATAGATATACTAACGGAAAGAGGTTTTTTGATAAGAAATATAAGTGCTTCATATCCTGAATTGGGTGAAAATTGGATAAGGATTAGTAATGGCACGTTATCAGAGATTAAAGATTTGATGCACATAATGAAAGATATCTTTGAAGATTTTGATGACAAAGCCAGTGATAGTTATGACAAGGGGTAGGTGTTGAAAATAAAAGATAGTGCGGAGATTTTGAATAATAATATGAAATTAAGTAGTGACTTAAATATTTTAATAAGGCAACTCTCTTATTTTATAAAAGACAAGGAAATGTTGCAACAAAAGATTTTTGGTAATTTCTTAGATAGATTTGAAGAGGCTTATGAGCAGCACTTTTTTGATATTTTTGATTCACTTACTGGGGGAATTAAGATTAGTGATGTTGATTGGATTTTAGGTGAAGAAAAGTTGATTAAATTTCTTGGGAGAAAAAATAAAAATGGTCAATACCTCTACGTACTTCCAACAAATGACGGCTATTTACTCAGAGGTTCTGAAACATACTACCATTATTTATCGAATGTACCATATGATTATTTTAAACTCATTGACAAAAATATATTTATCGATGGCTTGAAATCTACACAAAATTTTTTAACGGAATTCATCCAATATATAAATTCAGAAAACTCTTTGACTCTTAAAATCAGTCTTGCATTTCTAGACAATTTAAGAAATCAAATTTTAATACTCTTGAATGCTAAGTTTTTAGTAGAGAATGATTTTAAACATGGGAAATATTATGTGAATTTCGATTCTAAACTATTCAAAGCTATTGAGTTATTTTACAGCTATTATGAAAAGCTATTTAATTTCAAGCATTTTATTCTGCAACCGGAAGATTTAGTTGTGATCCTTGATATTTTAAACTCTGAAATTGAAGCTTTGATTCCTAAGCTTAAAAATCTAGATAATAATAAAGTTAGAAAGCTTACTCGTGTTTTTAGGGAATTAGATTCTATCTGGGAAATTTTTATTTCTTTAAAGTATTTCTTTGAAAGTGAAAATTCATTGGATGTAGATAATATTAGTGAATTTTGTGGGATAGCTTATGGCGGGATAGAAATTCCCTTGGTTGCGCACCTATTTAAAGAAAAAAATGAAATATCATTTTTATTTCAAAATAGCCACTACAGTACTCAAGAAGTTGAAGTAAAAAGGTTCAGGGACAGTCGGAGAAATGATTCGAAAAGTATCTTATTAATGGATGATAATATTTTGACAGGAAGGGCTATGAAAAATGCTGCTCAGAAATTATCATACCGAAAATATTCAGTCCAATTCTTTCATGTCAGGAGGCTTGGCCTAAATAGATTATCACAAGTTATTCAAGAAAATTCAATGAATGAATTGCAGAGGTATTTAACAGGAATATATAAAGGAGGGATTTTTCCTGCACCGTATTCAAAAATTAAATTCGGTACTAATATTGCTAAACAATATTTAGATGAATTACAAATTTTTACTCTATCTGGAGATGAAATCTTAAGACTACTTTATAAGAATGGCTTGTTCTCAGAAGAGAGTGAAGTGAAAGTGGTAAGGGGGAATTTATACGAATGACATTTCCTATATCAGAGTGGAAAAGGAATGAAGAATTTGACTTTTTCAATAAAATGGATGTTCCTTATTTATCTATGAGTTCACGAATAGAAGTAACGCAGGCTATCAATTTTCATAAAAAACATTCGATATCACTTTATGCCATAATATCGTGGTGTGTTATGAGTGCAATAAATTCTATTCCAGAATTACTAATGGATACCGACGGAAAGATTGTCTGGCAATACAATCAAAGAGGTTGTTCTTTCACTACCCTTACATCGGAAGATAAGCTTAATTTTTCTTCATTTACGATGGGAGATAATTTAATTGAATTTGTTTCTGCGTTCAACATAAATAAACAGAAGGCAGAAGAAGGGCAAAAACCAAATATTGACAAGAATAACATTGCTTATCTTTCTTGTGTTCCATGGATTGATTTTTTACATGTAAGCACTCCTATGAATCTTTCAAAAATTGATACAGTTCCTCGAATAACGTGGGGAAAAGTTATTCAAGAGAACCAAAGATATTTTTGTACAGTGAATTTACAAATTAATCATGGAATGGGAGATGGATTACACGTATCTAATTTTTTTGTGTTATTGCAAAGGTTTGTAAATAAAATAAATGAATATTTTCAAAAAAAGTAATGATTGAAAAGATATTGCATTTAAATAATGTTATAATAAAAATAAAGAATTTAAGGAGAAATACAATATGTCAATTTTTATTGGAGGAGCATGGCCATATGCAAACGGTTCGTTACATATTGGTCACGCGGCAGCGCTTTTACCGGGGGATATTCTTGCAAGATACTATCGTCAGAAGGGAGAGGAAGTTTTATATGTTTCTGGAAGTGATTGTAATGGAACCCCTATTTCTATCAGAGCTAAAAAAGAAAATAAGTCTGTGAAAGAAATTGCTGATTTTTATCATAAGGAATTTAAAGAAACTTTTGAAAAATTAGGTTTTACATATGACTTGTACTCGCGAACAGATTCTCCACTACATCATGAGATAGTACAAGAATTATTTTTGCAATTATACGAGAAGAAATTTTTGTATACAAAAAAAATTAAACAACTCTATTGTACATTTGATAATCAATTCTTACCTGATAGGTTCGTTGAAGGAAAATGCCCGAATTGTGGAACCCATTCAAGAGGAGATCAATGTGATAATTGCTCAGCAATTTTAGATCCTATAGATTTAGTTGATAAAAGATGTTCTATTTGTTCCAATGAACCAGAAGTTCGTGAGACAGAACACTTTTATTATGTTTTTAGTGAGTTTCAAAATTTGTTAGAGACTTACTTAAATGATGCTGAAGAAACAGTGAGATGGCGAAAAAATGCAATAAATCTAACTAAAAGGTATTTACGGGAAGGTTTACCTGATCGAGCTGTTACTCGTGATCTACCAAATGGGATTCCAGTTCCCATTGATGGTTTTAGAGATAAAAAAATATATGTCTGGTTTGAAGCGGTAGCAGGTTACTACACAGCAAGTGTTGATTGGGCGCAAAAACTTCAAAATAATATTACTGATTTTTGGAACAATCGGACAAAGTCATATTATGTTCATGGAAAAGATAACATCCCATTTCATACTATTATTTGGCCGGCAATACTCTCAGGTTTAGAAATAGAGCCTCTTCCAGAGTATATTATTTCTAGTGAATATTTAACGTTAGAAAACAAAAAAATATCAACAAGTAATAATTGGGCTATATGGCTTAACGATATCATAAAAAAATATGATGCTGATTCAATCCGATACTTCCTAACAATAAATGCTCCTGAGATGAAAGATGCAAATTTTTCTTGGAGAGAATTTATTTATAGTCATAACTCAGAATTATTAGGATCGTACGGTAATTTTATCAATAGGACTCTAAAGTTTATTGAAAAGTATTTTGAATCTGAAATACCCACTAAATATCTCGAAGGAGAAATTTTATATAATTTGAAAGAATTATATACAACAGTAGGTAATTTAGTTGAGAGCGGGCATATGAAACAGGCATTAGAAGAAATTTTTGAATATATTAGATCGGCTAATAAATTCTATGATGATATGAAACCGTGGGCATTGCGAGAGTCCGATATTGAAAAATGTAAAGAAGTCTTAGCTACTTGTGTAATCATTATACTTAATTTAGGACAAATGTTAAATCCATTCATTCCTTTTTCTGGTAAAAAGATTGAGGATATGTTTAAAACAAAGCTAAATACTTGGAATTATATTTCAAACCTTCCTAACAAGCTATCAGATGTATCAATGTTGTTTGATAGGATTGATTTGAAAAAAATTGACGAGGAAGTTTTAGAATTGCAACAAACATCCAGTAGATAATTCAAAAATACTCGAAAGTAGCCTTTTTTAATTTAAATTAACAACCGGAGATGTTGAATAAAATAAAGATGGTTTTTTGAGCATATTATGGAGAAAAGCATTGAATAATCTAACTTTACTAAAAGAATATAATTTTAGAGATCTTGGAAACCACCTCACTCAAACAGGACAAAAAATAAAACCTAAAACATTATTCCGTTCAAGTAAACTATTTGGAATCTCTAAAATTGATGTCGATTTGTTACAGAGCTATGGAATAACAAAAGTCATTGACTTTCGATCAGCGAATGAAATAAAAAAAGCTCCAGATCCAGATATAAAAAATATAAAAAATATAGTAATTCCAATATTCTATAATGATGATTCAGAGTTGACAGAATTCCCAATAGAATTTTTTAACAAATCAGATGCAGGTTTTCAACATATGATAAAAACTTATGATCAAATGATCAATCAAAAACAGAGTAAACTTGGTTACAAGAAATTCTTTAAATTATTACTAAGTCATCCAAAAGATGAATCTCTTTTGTTTCATTGTTCAATGGGGAAGGATCGAACAGGAATAGCTAGCTTGTTCTTGCTTTATATATTGGGAGTAGATATGAACGATATTTTTCATGATTACTTACTATCTAACAAGTATTTAATAAATGTGAGAAAAGAAAATATTGAATATGTAAATAACCATAGTGGGAATGTAATATTGATGCATAATTTACTTTCACTCAGTTCAGCAAAAGAAGAATATATTAATCGAGTATTGGATGTCCTTGATAAAGAATATGGAGGAATACTTAGATATATTAATACAGAACTAGGAATAAGTAGTCAAGAAATTGAGGAATTGAAAGATAGATATCTTTTTTAGAATAGTAAGTACTAAAAATGAATATATAACAGTGCGAACGGCGGTTTTGTTTTTGTCTAATTCTACTAATTTAACATAAGCAAAAACGGATTGTTTTCTATGTAAGTCCTTAACTAAATTGATGGAAAGCACGTTAAATTATGTGCAAAATGCGTACAAAATAGTGTTTATCAAATGTAAAATTTCCTACTTGTCATCAAAGTTCAACAAATGTAGGTTGTTTGGTTATTTGGGTAGATTTCTGGACTTATCGTTGGTTGTAGAGACATAATGTTGCAGTTAAAGCTTAGAGAATAATCTCCGTATTTTTGTTAGGCAATTTAAAAGTTAAGACAAAGTGAGTTTGTCTCTTAATTCAACTCACCACAAACACATCACCTTTTTATTATAACTTCCGACCAATTTTTTTGAAGAGAAAAATGAAAAAACACCAACTGTGCAGGGTAGCTGACAAGGCTTCTAGCTTCCATTTATTGAAACCAAATCAATCTGTTATGAGATAATAGCAGTTGCAGAAGCTGACTACTTTGAGAAGTTAAATGAGGTTTATTATCAAGAATACTTCATGAATATAGTTATAAGGGAGGGGGTAGTTGAAAGAATTGACTCATCTGTTAAAATAAAAATGGAAATAATAACATCATAATAGTGTGACTTAGTATTTTTCAGCATCTTGGAAGTAGGTAAATGATATTAAAATTATACTGCATAGTAAAGGATAGTAATGAGGAATTTAATATCTTCCTGTCAATATCTTCAGTTATTAAAGTATTTTTATATTGGGATAACTTCGTTTGCTGAAATCTATAGTTTATCCAATTATAAATTTATATGTTCTTCGTCATAATTCTTTGTACTTGAGTAATTTAGCTTACTTACAGATAAAATACAAGATGGCATAGTTTTAGTAGCTTTTTTCATATGGTTTGTAATGATGGTAAATTTTCTTAACTTTACTGTAGTATGCTACAATTTTTGTTGATATTATAACTTGAGTGAAACGAAAGGAGTGATTTATAAAAATGATAACAGTAGAGCATCTTCAGAAAAATTTTGTGAAAACAATAAAGGAACCTGGCTTAAAGGGAGCTTTTCGCTCTTTTTTTCATCCCAAGAGACAAGTCTTTGAAGCTGTTAAAGATTTATCATTTGAGGTGCCCAAAGGACAAATTTTAGGCTTTATTGGCGCAAATGGAGCGGGGAAATCAACAACTATCAAGATGTTGACGGGGATTTTGAAACCAACATCAGGTTTTTGTCGTATCAATGGAAAGATTCCTCAAGAGAACCGTCAAGGCTATGTTAAAGATATTGGTGTAGTTTTTGGGCAGCGAACTCAACTTTGGTGGGATTTGGCTTTGCAGGAGACTTACTCGGTTTTAAAGGAAATTTATGATGTTCCTGATGCGGTCTTTCAAAAACGCATGGATTTTCTAAATGAAGTTTTAGATTTGAAGGAATTTATTCAAGATCCTGTCAGAACTCTATCTCTAGGTCAACGTATGAGGGCGGATATTGCGGCCTCCTTATTGCATAATCCGAAAGTTCTTTTCCTAGATGAGCCTACTATTGGTTTAGATGTTTCGGTCAAGGATAATATTCGACGTGCCATTACACAGATTAATCAAGAAGAAGAGACGACCATACTTTTAACGACCCACGATTTAGGTGATATTGAACAGTTATGTGATCGTATTTTTATGATTGATAAGGGCCGAGAAATCTTTGATGGAACTGTGAATCAACTGAAAAAGACTTTCGGGAAGATGAAGACTCTCTCTTTTGAACTACATCCTGGGCAGGATTATATTGTCTCTCATTTTGAAGGACTTTCTGATATCTATGTGACGAGACAGGAATTGTCACTTGATATTCAGTACGACAGCTCGCAGTATCAAACGGCTGACATTATTCAACAAACTTTGTCTGATTTTACGATCCGTGATTTAAAGATGACGGATGCGAATATTGAAGATATTATTCGTCGCTTCTATCGAAAGGAGCTTTAGGATGACTAAATTATGGAAACGCTATAAGCCTTTTGTTAGCGCTGGAATCCAAGAATTAATCACGTATCGTGTCAATTTTTTTCTTTATCGCATTGGGGATGTGATGGGGGCCTTTGTAGCATTTTACTTGTGGAAAGCTGTGTTTGATTCATCTCACCAGTCTCTCATTCAAGGTTTTACTTTATCTGATATGACCTTATATATCATCATGAGTTTTGTGACGAATCTACTGACAAAATCAGATAGTTCTTTTATGATTGGATGGGAAGTAAAGGATGGCTCTATTATTATGCGACTGCTTCGTCCAGTTCATTTTGCAATGTCTTATCTTTTCACAGAAATTGGGTCTAGATGGCTAGTTTTTGTTAGTGTTGGTCTACCATTTGTAATTCTGATTGCAGGTCTAAAGCTCTTATCAGGTGAGTCCTTCTTACAAATTGTTTTAATAACCACAGTTTACCTTCTTAGCTTAATCTTAGCTTTTTTGATTAATTTTTTTTTCAATATTTGCTTTGGTTTTTCAGCTTTTGTGTTTAAAAACTTATGGGGATCAAATCTTTTGAAAAATTCTTTAGTTGCCTTTTTATCTGGAAGTTTGGTTCCTCTGACATTTTTTCCAAAAATTATTGCCGAACTATTATCTTTTTTGCCATTTTCTTCTTTAATCTATACCCCGGTGATGGTTATTATAGAAAAGTATAGCATGAGTCAAATGATTCAGGCGCTCTCGCTACAATTATTCTGGCTGTTTATTATGATTGCCTTATCCCAACTGATTTGGAAGTGCGTACAGAATTATATAACTATTCAAGGAGGTTAGAATGAAGAAATATCAACGCATGCACCTGATTTTTATCCGACAATATCTTAAACAGATTATGGAGTATAAGGCTGATTTTTTAGTTGGTGTTGTGGGTGTCTTTTTGACACAAGGGTTAAACATGCTGTTTCTAAATATTTTGTTTCAACATATTCCCTTACTTGATGGCTGGAGTTTTCATCAGGTTGCTTTTATTTATGGTTTTTCTCTCATTCCTAAGGGAATTGACCATCTCTTTTTTGATAATCTGTGGGCTTTAGGACAACATTTAATTCGTAAAGGAGAATTTGATAAGTATTTGACTAGACCCATTAGCCCTTTGTTTCATATTTTAGTAGAAACGTTTCAAATTGATGCTCTTGGAGAATTGTTAGTAGGCGTCTTATTGCTGTTAATGACAATAACTAGTCTTACTTGGACTTGGGCAAAGGTTTTTCTCTTTTTAATCAGTATTCCCTTTGCAACCTTAATTTATACCTCTTTAAAAATTGTAACAGCTAGTATTGCTTTTTGGACTAAACAATCTGGGGCAATAATTTATATTTTTTACATGTTTAATGATTTTGCAAAATACCCGATTGCGATTTACCATTCGTTTTTACGTTGGTTGATTAGTTTTATCATTCCTTTTGCTTTTACAGCCTATTACCCAGCTAGCTATTTCTTGAAAGACAAGGATGGATTGTTCAATATTGGTGGATTGATCCTTATCTCATTAATATTTTTTACCTTATCATTAAAATTATGGAACAAAGGTTTGGATGCATATGAGAGCGCAGGGTCTTAGAAGAAGTAAAATCTAATTAAGAATTTTGATAGAACTTCCTATTCTTTGGAAGGAAGTTTTAATGATACATTGAGAGCTTTGATTAGGCTTACTGTAGTTTTTCAAACAAGAAATTTGACCATTGTGCAAAAATGATACAAAGGTATGTAATATTTCAGTCATAACCACTCGTTCATATCATGAGTGGTTTTTTAGCTCTTTTATACATACCATTTGTTAAGGGACATACGATATTCTAGCTCAAAAGGTTTTCTGAATGAGTATCAAAGGAATGTTTAGAAGATAATTGCGAGCTGTTTTTTGAAATTTGGGCACACTTAAAAGACACTTATCTGGTATTAAAAAATAAGGTGTTACAATGATAGGACATAGATGACTTTAATGACTTTGGGTTAAAGTGTAGTCGTAAAGTTTGTTATGCGTTATGAGGTAATACATTGTCCGGATGAGGCGATGTATAGAGACAATCGTATATGGCTTGGTTGAAGTCGTCTGCGATTGTCTTTTTCGTTTCTCATAAAAGTCCGCGATATGACAAGGATTGGTATGACTAGCTGAAGCAATATTGTGGACGCACTTATAGAGAATTTTTCTCGCGTAAGGATTTCCACGCTTGGTGATATGTTCTTGAGCTAGGAAATTGCCAGATTCATAGTGTCTGAGGTCAATACTGATAAAGGCATTGATTTGGTTGGCAGACTGAAAGCGACGAATGTCTCCAATTCGCCAATAATGCTTGTAGCTGTTGTTTCTGCGATACCAGGAATAGAGAGCAGAATCTCGTATTCAGGTAATGGTTCAGCCAATTCAATCATTTGTGCTAAGTCCTGATCCTTGCGGTTTGTCAGTCTCAACAGTTCCTGTGCATGATACTTAACCTCTTCTGTCATGGGAGAGGTTTTTGAAATGGCAAGATAGGACTGTTCGGCCAGCTCGCTCAACTTTTCAGCCAATCGTCCAACTCTGTTCTCAGAAATCCGTTTAGAAGTTGAATTACGATGGCTTCTTTTAGCTCAACTACTGATAATTTCAGCCTCCAATGCTTGGTTGGAAAGATGGTCACGAGGTTCCAATATTGTTCCCCTGTAGGAGTAGAGAGAAGGTTCTTTATTTCTGGAAAGGCAATTTGAAGCACCTTGTGCAGGCTATTCTTAGTCCTAACGATGTCTTCTGTCAGATTCTGATAGAATCGACTGAGGTCACGCAAATTTTGATAGACTTCTTCTTGAACATAAGTTGGTTTGCGGTTAAGGATGAATTGTGACGAAGCTAGCTTTTCAGCGTCAATCTGATTGGTTTTACGGACTCGCAAACTGTCTAGTTGCTTCTTAGTTTTAAAGGATTTAGCCGTATATAAGCATAGCTATTGTCCTCCAGAAAGGCCTGAAGACGAGAATAGACCCCTGTGCCTCGAAGATAATCTCAGGTGTATTTACCTATTTCAAATCCTCTAGAAGACGACTAAATCCGATGGCATCATTGGGCATGGTATAGCCATGAACCTTTTCACCATTCACAAGAATAGCGACTTCTGAGCTTGCCTTACTCACATCCATTCTGAAAACTGTCCGCATCATGTTTACCCCTTTGTCTTGAATGACTCCTTGTTTTAGTGATTTTATTTCCAATACTCGACGTCTAGTATCCCACATACTTTGATAAAATTCTTCCTAAAACAGGTTTCTTGCCAGTTTGTCAAGCGACGTCTAGCACCATAGAGAGCTCTATGACTTAACAAGACACCACTATTTTAACACAAAGAAAAAGTAATGAGTACTCTCTCCCGTTGGAGATTTCCTCACTACTAATCTTAGTATGTTTGTCAACTGTAGTGATTGACGAATAATCAAGTTCTGGAGAAGGTCAGATTGGGCGATTACTTATTATTTTCCTAGCTTGTACGGTGCTTTTATCGCTATGAAAAAGTTTATTCCAAAATCTTTTTTTAGTAACTTATAGCTTACTTACTGTTATACCAACTATTTCTAAAATCTTATAAATTATTTTATGCATATTTTGCATAAAATTCCAAATTTGATAATCTTCAAATTACAATATTAGTAAGAGGATTATTAATGTATATCAGATTAAAGAATTTAAGAGAAGACAAAGATTTGTCCCAGTGTCAAATTGCACAGTATCTTCATTGTTCACAGTCTGCTTATTCTAGAATAGAAAGTGGCAAGCAAGATATTCCTACATCATTTTTGAAACAATTAGCTAAATTATATCAGGTAACTACAGATTATATTTTAGAGATGGATAAGTTTAGTTGTTAATAAATCCTAAGCCCTTTGAAAACTGAATAAACCGAGGTGGGACTTTCTTATTTGTCGAGCACTTTAGCTTGATACGCCGTGATAGGAGCGATAATTATTAGCTATAAAATAGAGTGGTTCTCTATCTGCCATGACTACAAATAAGGATAATGATACTTCTGAACGTTCAGGCTGCCAGCGAAAAAGGACAGCGGGTGAAATGCCCATGAATGATTTAACCAGTCATACCCACGGAGGAAATTATACATGTTACAAGGAGGAAAAAGTTTGGAACAATCAGTAATAAAGTATACTATGCAACTATCAATGCTTAACTTTTTATACTCAAGAAATATGTTATCTAAAAATGAGTATGACAAGATTAGAAACAAACTGCGTATTAAGTACACAAAATAGCTGACTTTTTGATTTGAATGCGGTAATATAGAATCAAAAGGAGGAATTTCAGTATGAAAAAAAATAATGTTGAAATAATAAAAGCTGATTCTTTAGTTCGTCGAAGAGGCGACAATGTAGAAAGACACTTAAAGAGGGTTGCTGCTTATTGCAGAGTTAGTTCCGATAGTGAGGATCAGAAAAACAGTTATGATTCTCAAGTAAGACACTACAAAGAATATATTTCTCAGCGTTCAGATTGGGAGCTGGCAGATATTTATGCAGATGAAGGTATTTCAGGAACACAAGTAGGAAAGAGACAAGATTTTCAACGATTAATCAATGATTGTGCAAATGGAGAGATAGATTATATTGTCACAAAAGCAATTGCTAGATTTGCAAGGAATACCCTAGATACTTTGAAGTATGTCAGAATGTTAAAGGATATGCAAATTGGAGTATATTTTGAGGAAGAAAACATAGATACCCTAACAATGGATGGAGAATTGCTTCTAACTATTCTAAGCTCCGTTGCACAGCAAGAAGTAGAGAATACTTCTGCCCATGTGAAAAAAGGATTAAAAATGAAGATGCAACGTGGTGAATTGGTTGGTTTTCAAGGGTGCTTAGGGTATGATTATGATGTAGAAACCAAGCAGATTTCAATTAATAAAAAAGAAGCCAAAATTGTTCGTTATATTTTTGAAAGGTATCTAGAAGGTATTGGAGGAAAAGTAATTGCAAGGGAACTTGATGAACTTGGTTACAAATCGCCAAGAGGTTTAGAACACTGGAATGATACAACAGTTCTAGGAATAATAAAGAATGAAAAATATAAAGGTGATATTCTAATGGGAAAAACTTTTACAGTTGACCCAATAAGCAAGAGACGGTTGAGTAATTTTGGAGAAGAAGATAAGTACTATATCAAGGATAATCATGAACCAATAATATCTAAAGAAGATTTTGAAAAAGCTCAGGAGATTAGATTGCGTCGAGCAGGAAATAAGAAGACAGCTGCGAATGTAAATGGGAAGCGTGAACGCTATTCAAAAATGTATGCTTTTAGTAGCATGTTGGAATGTGGTTTTTGTGGTTCAATATTATCTAGAAGAAGTTGGCACTGCCGTTCAGATTATCGCAAAGTTGTGTGGCACTGTGTTACATCGATAAAGAAAGGAAAGAAATTTTGTAAGCATAGTAAAGGATTAGAAGAGATCGCCATTGAGGGGGCTTTCCTGGAAGCTTACAGACAAGTCTATCATTCAAATGAAAATTTAATGACAGACTTACTTGAAACGATAGAATCTGAATTGAATGACAATAGCCTTAACAAGGAACTAAAAAGGATTACAAACAAACTTCGAATATTACTAAAAAAAGAGGAGAATCTTGTAAATCTAAGGCTCGAAGGAAAAGTTAGTGATTCCATATACAATGAAATTTCCTCAGAAAAAGAGTTTCTAGCAGAAGAGAAGGTAAATATTGAAACAACATTAAAATCAGAAATCGATGTAAAGAAAAGACTAACTGAGTTTAAGCACTTGCTATCTTCGCAAAAAATGCTTACGGAGTTTGATCGTGCAGTTTTTGAAAGTATTGTTGAGAAAATTATTGTAGGTGGAGTTAATAGCAACGGAGAAATTGATCCTGCAATGTTAACCATAATATTCAAAACAGGTGAAATTCAAAACAAGGATGGTAAACAATTTAAAAGTAAACGTAAAAATGCTAAACTAGAAACAGATAAATTGTGTCCTCAAAACAGTGACGAGGATAAAAAATTGTATTCTCAAGGAACAGACAACACACGTGGAGTGTGTAGTGTTGCTGGTTCGATCTTAGCCAGTCAATAAAATGATATGTTTTAAAAAAATTATAATTTCGAAACGTGAATAAACTTGTTTAAACTTTATGTATCTTTAGAAAGTGTGATAACTTGAAAGAACAAATTTTTTTGATGGGTGGGAATCCGCCGATAAAGAACTATACGATTGTTAATAAAATTGTGTCATCAAGGAAGATCGAAAGAATTGTCATTTTTACAGTTTTTCGAGAAAATTGGGAACCGTACATGAAAAAGTACACGGAAGTTTTTCAAAGTCAATTTCCTAATCTAAACATTGATTACTTGCTCCTGGACACTGAGCAGATTGATCTTGATAGCTATCTAGATGCTGACATAATTATCATCGGTGGTGGAAATACGGAAAAATATATTGCTACTTATGTTAATCAGGAGTTCAAAAGTTATATCGATCATATGCTTAATAAAGAGGCAAAAATTATAGGATTTTCTGCAGGAGCCCTACTATTAGGAGAAAAAGTCTATGTCTCACCTAATGATAATTCAGATCATCAGATAAAGATAAAAAATGGATTAGGACTTTTTAGTCAGTTTTTAATTAGTGTCCATTATGATTCCTGGAATGATAAAGCAAATAAGGATAGAGCTGAAGAACTCGTTAATGTTCCCATAATTCCACTAAATGATCATTCTTGTCTTGTATTGGATAAACTTGGAAACATCATAGAGAAAATTGACTAACTTTCATAATGTAAAAATGGATCTAGGAAATAAAAGTGTAGACGAACTGGATAGGTTACTAGTGAAAACTGTAAAAAGTGTTGTAAAGTGAATCGGAGTGTGCTTGATGGATTTTAGTAGTAAGATAGCCATAAATAAAGGCTGGTCAGATGATAAAAAATATTGTGTGACAGTTCAAAATCAGTAAACATATTTCTTGCGTGTTTCTGATAAGTCGAAGTTAGATTATAAAAAAATTGAATTTGATACGATGGAGAAAGTAGCTTCTCTTGGAGTTCCGATGTGTAAACCAATTAGCATTGAACTCTGCGATGACGAAGTACATTCTTTACACGAATGGATAGACGGAAGAGATGCAATAGATAGCATTTAACTTATTCAGAAAACCAACAATACACATATGGTGTAGAAGCAGGAAAGATACTTAGAAAGATTCATACAATTCCTGCTACAGAAGTTTGTGAAGATTGGGAAATCTTTTTTAATCTAAAAATTGATGATAAAATCTCCAACGAAATGATATGGTAAGTCCGAAACGCTCAGTGTGTAAGCTTGTTGCTAAAAGCGTAAAAACCTTGGAACGAAAGGAATAATAGACTTCCTGCGAAACAAAAATACAATACAATAAAACTATGGATGATGAAGCAAGTAAACAATTGAGCGATAGCCGTTTCAAGATCCTTGTAGGTGTTCAGCGCACGACTTTTGAAGAGATGTTAGCTGTGTTAAAAACAGCTTATCAACGTAAACGCGCAAAAGGTGGACGAAAAACCAAATTAAGCCTAGACGATCTCCTTATGGTAACTATTCAATACATGCGAGAATAGCGCACTTATGAACAAATTTCGGCTGATTTTGGCATTCACGAAAGCAACTTAATCCGTCGGAGTCAATGGGTTGAAGTAACTCTTGTTCAAAATGGTTTTACGATTTCAAATTCTGCTCTAATTATGAAAAACAGTAAAATTCGAAGGATTATAAGGTAAGAGTTTTTTTCTTTCTGAAAAAATGGTATAATAGCAATCAAAACTAGAAAATAAAACGGAATTTGGAACAGATTTGTCTGTATCCTAGTAGAGTGGTGATGCTATGAAGATTAGTAAGAGGCACTTATTAAATTATTCCATCTTGATTCCCTACTTGCTTTTATCTATTTTGGGCTTGATTGTGGTCTATTCGACCACCAGTGCTATTTTAATTGAAGAAGGCAAGAGTGCCTTGCAGTTGGTTCGAAACCAAGGAATCTTTTGGATTGTTAGTTTGATACTGATTGCCTTAATTTATAAATTGAGACTAGATTTTTTGAGAAATGAGCGACTAATCATTTTAGTTATATTAATAGAAATGCTTCTATTGTTCTTGGCTCGTTTTATTGGTCTTTCCGTAAACGGGGCATACGGTTGGATTTCGGTTGCAGGAGTAACTATTCAGCCAGCTGAGTACTTAAAAATCATTATTATTTGGTATTTAGCTCACCGATTCTCCAAACAGCAAGAAGAAATAGCTACTTATGATTTTCAAGTTTTGACTCAAAATCAATGGCTTCCCCGTGCTTTTAATGATTGGCGATTCGTTCTCCTAGTTCTGATTGGAAGTTTGGGAATTTTCCCTGATTTAGGAAATGCGACTATTTTAGTCTTGGTTTCCTTGATTATGTATACAGTTAGTGGAATCGCTTATCGCTGGTTTTCAACCATTCTGGCGCTCGTATCTGCCGCTTCTGTCTTTGTCTTGACCACTATCAGCCTAATCGGTGTTGAGACCTTTTCAAAAATTCCAGTATTCGGCTATGTAGCCAAGCGCTTTAGTGCCTTTTTTAATCCTTTTGCCGATCGTGCTGATGCAGGTCACCAGTTAGCTAATTCTTATTTTGCCATGGTCAATGGCGGTTGGTTTGGTCTAGGTCTTGGAAACTCGATTGAAAAACGAGGTTATTTGCCAGAAGCTCATACAGACTTTGTCTTTTCTATCGTGATTGAAGAATTTGGCTTTGTTGGTGCCAGTCTTATTTTAGCTCTCTTGTTTTTCATGATTTTGCGGATTATCTTGGTCGGTATCCGAGCGGAGAATCCTTTCAATGCCATGGTTGCACTCGGTGTCGGAGGGATGATGTTGGTTCAGGTATTTGTCAATATCGGAGGGATTTCGGGCTTGATTCCATCTACAGGAGTGACTTTCCCCTTCTTATCCCAGGGTGGAAATAGTCTTCTAGTCTTATCAGTGGCAGTAGCCTTTGTCTTAAATATTGATGCCAGTGAAAAACGCGCTAAATTGTACCGAGAATTGGAAAATCAACCAATGAACCTTCTGTTGAAGTAGGATAAAGAAAGGATAGTTTATGTCTCTTCAAAAATTAGAAAATTATAGTAATAAAAGTGTTGTGCAAGAAGAAGTCTTGATTCTAACAGAATTACTGGAAGATATTACTAAAAATATGCTTGCCCCAGAGACCTTTGAAAAAATAATACAGTTGAAAGAATTATCAACGCAGGAAGATTATCAAGGTCTAAACCGTCTAGTGACTAGCTTATCAAATGATGAAATGGTCTATATTTCACGCTATTTCTCTATCTTGCCTCTTTTGATTAATATTTCAGAGGATGTGGATTTAGCTTATGAAATCAATCATCAAAATAATATTGATCAGGACTATTTAGGTAAATTATCTACAACGATTAAATTGGTAGCAGAAAAGGAAAATGCCGTTGAGATCCTAGAACACTTGAATGTTGTCCCTGTTTTGACAGCCCATCCAACACAAGTGCAACGCAAAAGTATGTTGGATTTAACAAATCATATTCATAGTCTTTTGCGTAAATACCGTGATGTTAAGTTGGGGTTGATCAATAAAGATAAATGGTACAATGATTTGCGTCGTTACATCGAAATTATCATGCAGACAGACATGATTCGTGAGAAAAAATTAAAAGTGACTAACGAAATCACGAATGCTATGGAATATTATAACAGCTCCTTTTTGAAAGCTGTACCTCATTTGACGACGGAGTATAAGCGCTTAGCGCAAGCGCATGGTCTGAATTTAAAACAGGCTAAACCAATCACCATGGGTATGTGGATAGGTGGTGACCGTGATGGAAATCCATTTGTTACAGCAAAGACCTTGAAGCAGTCTGCACTCACTCAGTGTGAAGTCATCATGAACTACTATGATAAAAAGATTTACCAACTTTATCGTGAATTTTCTCTTTCAACTAGCATTGTCAACGTCAGCAAGCAAGTCAGAGAAATGGCTCGTCAATCCAAGGATAACTCGATTTACCGCGAAAAAGAGCTTTACCGTCGTGCCTTGTTTGATATTCAATCAAAAATTCAGGCAACTAAAACCTATCTGATTGAGGATGAAGAAGTTGGGACTCGTTATGAAACCGCCAATGATTTCTACAAGGATTTGATTGCCATTCGAGATTCTCTACTAGAAAATAAGGGCGAGTCCTTGATTTCAGGTGATTTTGTGGAATTATTGCAGGCAGTAGAGATATTTGGTTTTTACTTAGCATCAATTGATATGCGACAAGACTCTAGCGTCTATGAAGCCTGTGTGGCAGAACTCTTGAAATCAGCAGGAATTCATTCTCGTTATAGCGAGTTGAGCGAAGAAGAAAAGTGTGACCTTCTCTTGAAAGAATTAGAAGAAGATCCCCGAATTCTTTCTGCGACTCACGCAGAAAAATCAGAATTATTAGCAAAAGAATTAGCTATTTTTAAGACGGCTCGTGTTTTGAAAGATAAGTTGGGAGATGATGTCATCCGTCAGACCATCATTTCACATGCAACCAGCCTTTCTGATATGCTAGAATTAGCTATTCTGTTAAAAGAAGTAGGACTGGTGGATACGGAAAGGGCGCGTGTTCAGATTGTTCCCCTTTTTGAAACAATTGAAGACTTGGATCATTCAGAGGAAACAATGAGAAAATATCTTTCTCTTAGCCTTGCCAAAAAATGGATTGACTCACGAAATAACTACCAAGAAATCATGCTTGGCTACTCTGACAGTAATAAAGATGGCGGTTACTTGTCATCATGTTGGACCCTCTACAAGGCTCAACAACAATTGACTGCTATTGGAGATGAATTTGGCGTTAAGGTTACCTTCTTCCATGGTCGTGGTGGTACTGTCGGTCGTGGTGGTGGGCCAACCTATGAAGCCATTACATCTCAACCGCTCAAGTCTATCAAGGATCGTATCCGCTTGACGGAGCAGGGTGAAGTAATTGGGAATAAATACGGTAACAAAGACGCCGCTTACTATAACCTTGAAATGCTAGTATCGGCAGCTATTAACCGTATGATTACTCAGAAGAAGAGCGATACCAATACCCCAAATCGTTATGAAGCCATTATGGATCAAGTAGTGGACCGTAGTTACGATATATACCGTGATTTGGTCTTTGGTAATGAGCATTTCTATGATTATTTCTTCGAGTCAAGTCCAATCAAGGCTATTTCAAGTTTTAATATTGGTTCTCGTCCAGCCGCTCGTAAGACTATTACTGAAATCGGTGGTTTGCGTGCCATCCCTTGGGTATTCTCATGGTCACAGAGTCGTGTTATGTTCCCTGGATGGTACGGGGTTGGTTCAAGCTTCAAGGAATTTATCAATAAAAATCCAGAGAATATTGCTATCTTACGAGATATGTACCAAAATTGGCCTTTCTTTCAATCGCTTCTTTCAAATGTTGATATGGTTTTGTCAAAATCAAATATGAATATTGCTTTTGAATATGCTAAACTTTGTGAAGACGAGCAAGTTAAGGCCATCTATGAGACTATTTTAAATGAATGGCAAGTTACTAAGAACGTTATCTTGGCTATTGAAGGACATGACGAACTCTTAGCTGACAATCCATATCTAAAAGCTAGTCTGGATTACCGTATGCCTTACTTTAATATTCTCAACTATATTCAGTTGGAGTTGATTAAACGCCAACGTCGTGGAGAATTGTCCAGTGATCAAGAACGATTGATTCATATCACCATCAACGGAATTGCGACAGGATTGCGTAATTCAGGTTGATAATTTTCAAGAGTGAATGCTAAAAGTGAATATCAAAAAAATTCTAATAGACTATTGACAAGTAGTTTAAAAATGATATAATTTAACCATTCAGAAAAGTAATCATACAAACTTTTTAGAGAGTCTGTGGTAGCTGAAAACAGATAAGTGGCAATGATGAAAATTGGGCTGAATGCTATTTAGAATTTGAAATTATAAAAATTCGGTAAGCACACCTTACAGTGCATCTCGTTATTGCGAGACTGAGCGATAGGGAAATTCCCTATAATTGAGGTGGTACCGCGCATCGACGTCCTCACACAAGTTTTTTGTGTGAGGATTTTTTTGATGGAGGTTAGTATGGAAAGAAAACAATGGCGTCGCTTGTTTAGATAAGTGAAATATGTTAAAGGAAATAAAAAGGAGAAACAGAATGAAAAATAAACGTTTAATTGGAATTATTGCTGCATTAGCAGTCTTAGTAGCAGGAAGCTTGATTTATTCTTCAATGAATAAATCAGAAGCTCAGAATAATAAGGATGAGAAGAAAATAACCAAGATTGGTGTGCTTCAATTTGTGAGCCATCCATCCCTTGATTTGATTTATAAAGGGATCCAAGATGGACTTGCAGAAGAAGGATATAAAGATGATCAAGTTAAAATTGATTTTATGAACTCAGAAGGTGACCAAAGTAAGGTTGCGACAATGAGTAAACAATTGGTTGCAAATGGGAATGACCTTGTGGTTGGTATCGCAACACCAGCAGCCCAAGGGTTGGCTAGTGCAACAAAAGACCTACCGGTTATCATGGCCGCTATTACAGACCCAATTGGTGCTAACTTGGTTAAAGATTTGAAAAAACCAGGTGGCAACGTTACAGGGGTATCTGACCACAATCCAGCTCAACAACAAGTTGAACTCATCAAGGCTCTGACACCGAATGTGAAAACAATCGGAGCTCTTTACTCAAGTAGCGAAGACAATTCAAAAACACAGGTCGAAGAATTTAAGGCTTATGCTGAAAAAGCAGGTCTGACAGTGGAAACATTTGCAGTTCCTTCAACAAATGAAATTGCCTCAACTGTCACTGTTATGACTAGCAAGGTAGATGCTATTTGGGTTCCAATTGATAACACCATTGCATCAGGATTTCCAACGGTTGTCTCTAGCAATCAAAGTTCTAAGAAACCAATTTATCCCAGTGCGACAGCTATGGTAGAAGTAGGTGGTTTGGCATCAGTTGTAATTGACCAACATGACCTTGGTGTGGCAACAGGTAAAATGATTGTGCAAGTCTTGAAAGGTGCAAAACCAGCCGATACCCCAGTCAATGTCTTTTCAACTGGTAAGTCAGTCATCAATAAAAAAATAGCACAAGAACTAGGTATTACTATTCCTGAGTCTGTTCTCAAAGAAGCAGGACAAGTCATCGAATAAATAAGGTAGGGAGGAGGAGACTCTTCCCATTTTTTAAAAAGATGAATATAGAAAGGATTAAATAAAATATGATTGTTTCCATTATTTCTCAAGGATTTGTCTGGGCTATTCTAGGTCTGGGAATCTTTATGACATTTAGGATTTTAAACTTTCCAGATATGACGACAGAAGGTTCCTTCCCTCTTGGGGGAGCTGTTGCTGTCACTTTGATAACCAAAGGCGTGAACCCATTTTTAGCGACACTTGTTGCTGTAGGAGCAGGTTGTTTGGCTGGAATGGCAGCAGGCCTTCTTTATACAAAAGGGAAGATCCCAACCTTGCTCTCAGGGATTTTGGTGATGACTTCTTGTCACTCAATCATGCTCTTGATTATGGGACGTGCGAATTTAGGCCTGCTTGGAACCAAGCAAATTCAGGATGTTTTGCCTTTTGATTCGGATTTGAATCAACTCTTGACAGGTCTCATCTTTGTGAGTATTGTTATTGCTCTCATGCTCTTTTTCTTGGACACTAAACTCGGACAAGCCTATATTGCTACAGGGGATAATCCTGATATGGCTAGAAGTTTCGGGATTCATACTGGACACATGGAGCTCATGGGCTTGGTCTTATCAAATGGTGTGATTGCCCTTGCAGGTGCCCTCATTGCTCAGCAAGAAGGTTATGCCGATGTGTCTCGAGGGATCGGGGTTATCGTTGTGGGGCTTGCAAGTTTGATTATTGGAGAAGTTATTTTCAAGAGTTTGAGCTTGGCAGAGCGTTTGGTTACTATCGTTGTAGGTTCTATCGCTTATCAATTTTTAGTGTGGGCAGTTATCGCACTTGGCTTTAATACAAGTTACCTTCGTTTATACAGTGCCTTGATTTTAGCAGTCTGCCTCATGATTCCAACATTTAAGCAAACAATCTTGAAAGGAGCCAAGTTAAGCAAATGACAGCAATTGTAGAATTAAAAAATGCAACCAAAATCGTTAAAAATGGCTTTGATGAAGAAAAGATTATTTTAAATGATGTTTCCTTAGAAATTTTTGAACAGGACTTTATCACGATTTTGGGTGGAAATGGTGCTGGTAAATCAACCCTCTTTAACACTATTGCAGGAACCATATCACTAACCAGTGGAACTATCCGTATTTTAGGTGAGGATGTTACCAAGTTTTCACCAGAGAAGCGCGCTAAGTATCTGTCTCGAGTCTTCCAAGATCCAAAGATGGGGACAGCTCCTCGTATGACAGTGGCAGAGAATCTCCTGATTGCCAAGTTTCGTGGTGAAAAGCGTGGACTATTTCCGAGACGTCTGGCTAGCTATAAGGATAAGTTTCAGGCGACCATTGAAAAAGTGGGAAACGGTCTTGAGAAACACTTGAATACACCGATTGAGTTCTTATCTGGTGGACAAAGACAGGCTTTGAGTCTCTTGATGGCAACCTTGAAGCGACCTGAATTACTCTTGTTAGACGAGCATACTGCTGCCCTGGATCCAAAGACTAGTGTTGCTTTGATGGAATTGACAGATGAATTTGTTAAGAAAGATCAATTGACAGCCCTTATGATTACCCATCATATGGAAGATGCTCTCAAATATGGCAATCGCTTGATTGTCATGAAAGAAGGACGGGTTATCCAAGATTTGAAACAAGAAGAAAAAGCAAAAATGAAAATCTCTGATTATTATCAACTCTTTGAATAAAGTAGGGAAAATGAGTGAAATGGTTTACTTTTTTTCTGAAATAAAGTATACTATATAAAGTAAACTATGATAACATGGAGGTATTGTGTATGGTTGACAAACAAGTCATTGAAGAAATCAAAAACAATGCCAACATTGTGGAAGTCATAGGAGATGTGATTTCTTTACAAAAGGCAGGACGGAACTATCTAGGGCTCTGTCCTTTTCATGGTGAAAAAACACCTTCTTTCAACGTTGTAGAGGACAAGCAGTTTTACCACTGTTTTGGTTGTGGTCGCTCAGGTGATGTCTTTAAATTCATCGAGGAGTACCAAGGGGTTACCTTTATGGAGGCTGTCCAAATCTTAGGTCAGCGTGTCGGGATTGAGGTTGAAAAACCGCTTTATAGTGAACAGAAGCCAGCCTCGCCTTACCAAGCTCTTTATGATATGCACGAAGATGCGGCTAAATTTTACCATGCTATTCTCATGACAACGACTATGGGCGAAGAGGCCAGAAATTACCTTTATCAGCGGGGTTTGACAGATGAAGTGCTTAAACATTTTTGGATTGGTTTAGCACCTCCAGAACGAAACTATCTCTATCAACGTTTGTCTGATCAGTATCGTGAAGAGGATTTACTGGATTCAGGCCTGTTTTATCTCTCGGATGCCAATCAATTTGTAGACACCTTTCACAATCGCATTATGTTTCCCCTGACAAATGACCAAGGAAAGGTCATTGCCTTCTCAGGTCGTATCTGGCAAAAAACGGATTCACAAACTTCTAAGTATAAAAACAGCCGATCGACTGCAATTTTTAACAAAAGTTACGAATTATATCATATGGATAGGGCAAAAAAATCTTCTGGAAAAACTAGTGAGATTTACCTGATGGAAGGATTCATGGATGTTATTGCAGCCTATCGGGCTGGAATCGAAAATGCTGTGGCGTCGATGGGAACGGCCTTGAGTCGAGAGCATGTTGAGCATCTGAAAAGGTTAACCAAGAAATTGGTTCTTGTTTACGATGGAGATAAGGCTGGGCAAGCCGCGATATTGAAAGCATTGGATGAAATTGGTGATATGCCTGTGCAAATCGTTAGCATGCCTGATAACTTGGATCCTGATGAGTATCTACAAAAAAATGGTCCAGAAGACTTGGCCTATCTATTAACAAAAACTCGTATTAGTCCGATTGAGTTCTACATTCATCAGTACAAACCTGAAAACAGTGAAAATCTGCAGGCTCAGATTGAGTTTATTGAAAAAATAGCTCCCTTGATTGTTCAAGAAAAGTCCATCGCTGCTCAAAACAGCTATATTCATATTTTAGCTGACAGTCTGGCGTCCTTTGATTATACCCAGATTGAGCAGATTGTTAATGAGAGTCGTCAGGTGCAAAGGCAGAATCGCATGGAAAGAATTTCCAGACCGACGCCAATCACCATGCCTGTCACCAAGCAGTTATCGGCTATTATGAGGGCAGAAGCCCATCTACTCTATCGGATGATGGAATCCCCTCTTGTTTTGAACGATTACCGTTTGCGAGAAGACTTTGCATTTGCTACACCTGAATTTCAGGTCTTATATGACTTGCTTGGCCAGTATGGAAATCTTCCTCCAGAAGTTTTAGCAGAGCAGACAGAGGAAGTTGAAAGAGCTTGGTACCAAGTTTTAGCTCAGGATTTGCCTGCTGAGATATCGCCGCAGGAACTTAGTGAAGTAGAGATGACTCGAAACAAGGCTCTCTTGAATCAGGACAATATGAGAATCAAAAAGAAGGTGCAGGAAGCTAGCCATGTAGGAGATACAGATACAGCCCTAGAAGAATTGGAACGTTTAATTTCCCAAAAGAGAAGAATGGAGTAATAATGGCAACAAAACAAAAAGAAGTAACAACATTTGACGTACAGGTAGCAGAATTTATCCGTAATCATAAGCAAAAAGGGACAGCAACAGATGATGAAATCAATGCAAGTCTGGTTATTCCTTTTACCTTGGACGCTGATGGGATTGAAGATCTCTTGCAACGGATTCAGGATGCAGGCATTTCTATCACAGATAACGAAGGAAATCCAAGTGCGCGTGTTCTTAGCAATGAAGAAGAACCAGAACTCAGCGATGAGGACTTGATTGGGTCAACTTCTGCTAAGGTCAATGACCCTGTCCGTATGTACTTGAAAGAAATAGGGGTCGTTCCTCTCTTGACCAATGAAGAGGAGAAAGAGTTGGCACTGGCTGTTGAAGCTGGCGATATCGAAGCCAAACAACGTCTTGCGGAAGCCAATCTTCGTTTGGTTGTTTCCATTGCCAAACGCTATGTCGGTCGTGGCATGCAGTTCCTTGACTTGATTCAAGAAGGAAATATGGGCTTGATGAAGGCGGTTGACAAGTTTGACTATTCTAAAGGGTTCAAGTTTTCAACTTATGCAACTTGGTGGATTCGTCAGGCTATCACTCGTGCTATTGCGGACCAAGCTCGTACCATCCGTATCCCAGTTCACATGGTTGAAACTATCAATAAATTGGTTCGTGAACAGCGGAATCTCCTTCAAGAATTGGGGCAAGATCCGACACCAGAACAGATTGCTGAACGAATGGATATGACACCTGATAAGGTTCGTGAAATCTTGAAGATTGCCCAAGAACCAGTATCTCTTGAAACTCCTATCGGTGAAGAGGACGATAGCCACCTTGGAGACTTTATCGAAGATGAAGTGATTGAAAATCCAGTGGATTATACGACTCGTATCGTCTTGCGTGAGCAATTGGATGAAATCTTAGATACTCTTACAGACCGTGAAGAAAATGTTCTGCGTCTACGTTTTGGACTAGATGATGGAAAAATGCGCACACTTGAAGATGTGGGGAAAGTCTTTAACGTAACTCGTGAGCGTATCCGTCAGATTGAAGCAAAGGCTTTGAGAAAACTACGCCAACCAAGTCGTAGCAAACCGCTTCGTGATTTTATTGAAGACTAAGAGTGAGGAAAATATGGCTTATACAGAAGAGCAAATTGAAAACATCAAAACACGGATTTTAACAGCCTTGGAAGAAGTCATCGACCCTGAGTTGGGAATCGATATTGTCAATCTTGGTTTGATCTATGAGATTCGTTTTGACGGTGACACAGGGCAAACAGAGATTGACATGACTTTGACAACTATGGGTTGTCCCTTAGCAGACCTTTTGACAGACCAGATTTATGATGCTATGATAGAGGTTCCAGAAGTAACGGATACTGAGGTTAAATTAGTCTGGTATCCAGCCTGGACAGTTGAAAAAATGAGTCGCTATGCCCGCATTGCCCTAGGCATTAAGTAAACATATAAAAGCATGTGAGAGACTGTTGGAAAAGCGAGGAAATTTCCCCTCTTTTCCTCTAGTCTCTCCTTTCTTTTGCTGATTTTATTCAAAGAAAATGATATAATAGTAGTTATGGAGAAAAAGAAATTACGCATCAATATGTTGAGTTCAAGTGAGAAAGTAGCAGGACAGGGAGTTTCAGGTGCTTACCGTGAATTAGTTCGTCTTCTTCACCGTGCTGCCAAGGACCAATTGATTGTTACAGAAAATCTTCCAATCGAGGCAGATGTGACTCACTTTCATACGATTGATTTTCCCTATTATTTATCAACCTTCCAAAAGAAACGCTCAGGGAGAAAGATTGGCTATGTGCATTTCTTGCCAGCTACACTTGAAGGAAGTTTGAAAATTCCATTTTTCTTAAAGGGAATTGTGAAACGCTATGTATTTTCTTTTTACAACCGGATGGAGCACTTGGTTGTGGTCAATCCTATGTTTATTGAGGATTTGGTAGCAGCTGGTATTCCACGTGAAAAAGTGACCTATATTCCTAACTTTGTCAACAAGGAAAAATGGCATCCTCTACCACAAGAAGAGGTAGTCAGACTGCGCACAGATCTTGGTCTTAGTGACAATCAGTTTATCGTAGTAGGTGCTGGGCAAGTTCAGAAACGTAAAGGGATTGATGACTTTATCCGTCTGGCTGAGGAATTGCCTCAGATTACCTTTATCTGGGCTGGTGGCTTCTCTTTTGGTGGTATGACAGATGGTTATGAACACTATAAGAAAATTATGGAAAATCCCCCTAAAAATTTGATTTTTCCAGGCATTGTATCGCCAGAGCGGATGCGCGAATTGTATGCTCTAGCGGATCTTTTCTTGTTGCCTAGTTACAATGAGCTCTTTCCTATGACTATTTTAGAAGCTGCGAGTTGTGAGGCTCCTATTATGTTGCGTGATTTAGATCTCTATAAGGTGATTTTGGAGGGAAATTATCGGGCGACAGCGGGTAGAGAAGAGATGAAAGAGGCTATTTTGGAATATCAAGCAAATCCTGCTGCCTTAAAAGATCTCAAAGAAAAGGCTAAGAATATTTCCAGAGAGTATTCTGAAGAGCATCTGTTACAAATCTGGTTGGACTTTTATGAGAAACAAGCCGCTTTAGGGAGAAAGTAAAAAGTGAGGTAATCTATGCGAATTGGTTTATTTACAGATACCTATTTTCCTCAGGTTTCTGGTGTTGCGACCAGTATTCGAACCTTGAAAACAGAACTTGAAAAGCAGGGACATGCTGTTTTTATCTTTACGACGACAGATAAGGATGTCAATCGCTACGAAGATTGGCAAATTATCCGCATTCCAAGTGTTCCTTTCTTTGCTTTTAAGGATCGTCGCTTTGCCTACCGAGGTTTTAGCAAGGCACTTGAAATTGCTAAACAGTATCAGCTAGATATTATCCATACTCAGACAGAATTTTCTCTTGGCCTGTTGGGGATTTGGATTGCGCGTGAATTGAAAATTCCAGTCATCCATACCTATCACACCCAGTATGAAGACTATGTCCATTATATTGCTAAGGGGATGTTGATCCGGCCGAGTATGGTCAAGTATCTGGTTAGAGGTTTCCTGCATGATGTGGATGGGGTTATTTGTCCTAGTGAGATTGTCCGTGACTTGCTATCTGATTATAAGGTCAAGGTTGAAAAACGGGTCATTCCTACTGGGATTGAATTAGCCAAGTTTGAGCGTCCGGAAATCAAGCAGGAAAATTTGAAAGAACTGCGTAGTAAACTAGGGATTCAAGATGGTGAAAAGACGTTGCTTAGTCTTTCGAGAATCTCCTATGAAAAAAATATTCAAGCAGTTTTAGCAGCCTTTGCTGATGTTCTGAAAGAGGAAGACAAGGTTAAACTGGTAGTAGCTGGGGATGGCCCTTATCTGAATGACCTCAAAGAGCAAGCTCAGAACCTAGAGATTCAAGACTCAGTCATCTTTACAGGGATGATTGCTCCTAGTGAGACGGCTCTTTACTATAAAGCGGCGGATTTCTTCATTTCGGCATCGACAAGCGAAACGCAAGGTTTGACCTACTTGGAAAGCTTAGCCAGTGGAACACCTGTCATTGCTCACGGAAATCCTTATTTGAACAACCTCATCAGTGATAAAATGTTTGGAACCTTGTACTATGGAGAACATGATTTGGCTGGTGCTATTTTGGAAGCCCTGATTGCAACACCAGACGTGAACGAGCATACCTTATCAGAGAAATTGTATGAGATTTCAGCTGAGAACTTTGGGAAACGAGTGCATGAGTTTTATCTGGATGCCATTATTTCAAATAACTTCCAGAAAGATTTGGCTAAAGATGATACGGTCAGTCAGCGTATCTTTAAGACAGTTTTGTATCTTCAGCAACAGGTGGTTGCTGTACCTGTAAAAGGATCTAGACGCATGTTGAAGGCTTCAAAAACACAGTTGATCAGTATGAGAGACTATTGGAAAGACCATGAAGAATAGAAAGAGGAACAGCTATGAAAAAAACAATTAATGAGAAGCGGTCGTGATAAAAAGATTGCGGGTGTTTGTGCTGGGGTGGCCCATTATCTGGATATGGATCCGACTATCGTTCAAGTCATTTGGGGTGTTCTTACTTGCTGTTACGGAGCTGGAATTGTAGCTTACATTATTTTATGGATTATCGCACCAGTAGCAACTGACTATTGAAAACTAGCTCAATTCATGCTAAGATAATAGAAAATAGAATGTAACGAAGGAGAGAAAAATGGCATTTGGAGATAATGGAAATCGTAAAAAAACTATGTTTGAGAAAATAACCTTGTTTATCGTGATTATCATGCTAGTAGCAAGTTTATTGGGAATTTTTGCAACTGCAATTGGTGCCCTCAGTAATCTATAAAATAGATTCAAGAAAATTTAGTGACTGGGATTTCCCAGCCCTTTTTTAAAGTGAGAAGAAATAATGAGTATGTTTTTAGATACAGCTAAGATTAAGGTCAAGGCTGGTAATGGTGGCGATGGTATGGTTGCCTTTCGTCGTGAAAAATATGTCCCTAATGGAGGCCCTTGGGGTGGTGATGGTGGTCGTGGAGGCAATGTGGTCTTCGTTGTAGACGAAGGACTACGTACCTTGATGGATTTCCGCTACAATCGTCATTTCAAGGCTGATTCTGGTGAAAAAGGGATGACCAAAGGGATGCATGGTCGTGGTGCTGAGGACCTTAGAGTTCGAGTACCACAAGGTACGACTGTTCGTGATGCGGAGACTGGCAAGGTTTTAACAGATTTGATTGAACATGGGCAAGAATTTATCGTTGCCCACGGTGGTCGTGGTGGACGTGGAAATATTCGTTTCGCGACACCAAAAAATCCTGCACCGGAAATCTCTGAAAATGGAGAACCAGGTCAGGAACGTGAGTTACAATTGGAACTAAAAATCTTGGCAGATGTCGGTTTAGTAGGATTCCCATCTGTAGGGAAGTCAACACTTTTAAGTGTTATTACCTCAGCTAAGCCTAAAATTGGTGCCTACCACTTTACCACTATTGTACCAAATTTAGGTATGGTTCGCACCCAATCAGGTGAATCCTTTGCAGTAGCCGACTTGCCAGGTTTGATTGAAGGGGCTAGTCAAGGTGTTGGTTTGGGAACTCAGTTCCTCCGTCACATCGAGCGTACACGTGTTATCCTTCACATCATTGATATGTCAGCTAGCGAAGGCCGTGATCCATATGAGGATTACTTAGCTATCAATAAAGAGCTGGAGTCTTACAATCTTCGCCTCATGGAGCGTCCACAGATTATTGTAGCTAATAAGATGGACATGCCTGAGAGTCAGGAAAATCTTGAAGAATTTAAGAAAAAATTGGCTGAAAATTATGATGAATTTGAAGAGTTACCAGCTATCTTCCCAATTTCTGGATTGACCAAGCAAGGTCTGGCAACACTTTTAGATGCTACAGCTGAATTGTTAGACAAGACACCAGAATTTTTGCTCTACGACGAGTCTGATATGGAAGAAGAAGCTTACTATGGATTTGACGAAGAAGAAAAAGCCTTTGAAATTAGTCGTGATGACGATGCGACATGGGTACTTTCTGGTGAAAAACTCATGAAACTCTTTAATATGACCAACTTTGATCGTGATGAATCTGTCATGAAATTTGCCCGTCAGCTTCGTGGTATGGGGGTTGATGAAGCCCTTCGTGCGCGTGGAGCTAAAGATGGGGATTTGGTCCGCATTGGTAAATTTGAGTTTGAATTTGTAGACTAGGAGACTGGTATGGGAGATAAACCGATATCTTTCCGAGATGCGGATGGTAATTTTGTTTCCGCCGCAGACGTTTGGAATGAAAAGAAATTGGAAGAACTATTTAATCGTCTCAATCCAAATCGTGCCTTGAGATTGGCACGAACTAAAAAGGAAAATCCATCTCAGTAAAGAAGCTAAAAAATCCCGTGCCTCATCAGACACGGGATTTTGTGGTACGACGGGCATGTATAGCGAACTGAATCTGGAATAGCACAGCATATCTTCTAAAATATAGTAAAATGAAATGAGAACAGGACAAATCGATCAGGACAGTAAAATCGATTTCTAACAATGTTTTAGAAGCAGAGATGTACTATTCTAGTTTCAATCAACTATATTGTTATAAATTGATTTGAATTTCAAAATTAAATTGTTTGATTCTTATTTCAATTTGTTATAGTATATCTGATGTCAAAGTTCTCGGCGAGTCAAATAGTGATTCCCAAGCCTGACTATCGTGAGGTAGCGGATTAAAATGGTCTGGGGATAGACCGTTTTAAGTCTGACGCTGGAAATAAGAATCGTCAGAAGAAGGGATAGCGAAATCGTGGCTCTACGAACAGGAACGTGATAATAAGGCGTATATAGCGGATAAGAGGGCTTCAAACTCTAAAGTCCAAAAAGGTAGTCGTAACCTATATGCGTAAATCACGAGAGTAATTGAATTCGTACTAAGATTTTCTATTTTCACTATAACCTTTTAACGTCCTCATATCTTGTATACACGAGGAAAGATGTACGACTTATCCCGTGAGGTCTATCACTATAAAGAGAAAACGACAGATAGAAGTCATCCTGAGTCACGGTTATCTTTAAAATAGATTGTCTGATAGGATGCTAGCCTGAAAACGTCTTGTTCATGAAATATAGGACGGTATGTATAAAACGCTTCTGTGAACTGAGAGAAGGGGGAGAAGTTCTTGCTAAAATTTAGTTGAACAGCCGTATTCCGATATTTAGATAAGGGATCTAGTCTTAGCTCCTACTCGGTTTCAGGGGATAAAAAAGGGGCAATAGTGATTCGAGAAAGATTATACTCTTTGAAAATCTCTTCAAATCACGTCAATATTGCCTTGCCGTAGGTATGGTTACTGACTTCGTCAGTTTCATCTACAACCTCAAAACCATGTTTTGAGCTGACTTCGTCAGTTCTATCCACAATCTCAAAACCATGTTTTGAGCAACCTGCGGCTAGTTTCCTAGTTTGATCTTTGATTTTTATTGAGTATTAGTAATTCAGTTACTAACTCGTCAACTCTGATTTATCCAATAAAATTGAAAAAGATGGAAAAAAGGATAAATTTATGATATACTTTATTTTGAAGACCTTATTAGAAATCTTGAAAGAGTATTGAAAACTTAGAATGAGAAAAATTGTTATCAATGGTGGATTACCACTGCAAGGTGAAATTACTATTAGTGGTGCTAAAAATAGTGTTGTGGCCTTAATTCCAGCTATTATATTGGCTGATGATGTGGTGACTTTGGATTGTGTTCCAGATATTTCGGATGTAGCCAGCCTTGTCGAAATCATGGAATTGATGGGAGCTACTGTTAAGCGTTATGACGATGTCTTGGAGATTGATCCAAGAGGTGTTCAAAATATTCCAATGCCTTATGGTAAAATTAACAGTCTTCGTGCATCTTACTATTTTTATGGGAGCCTCTTAGGCCGTTTTGGTGAAGCGACAGTTGGTCTACCGGGAGGATGTGATCTTGGTCCTCGTCCGATTGACTTACACCTTAAGGCGTTTGAAGCTATGGGTGCCACTGCTAGCTACGAGGGAGATAACATGAAGTTATCTGCTAAAGATACAGGACTTCATGGTGCAAGTATTTACATGGATACGGTTAGTGTGGGAGCAACGATTAATACGATGATTGCTGCGGTTAAAGCAAATGGTCGTACTATTATTGAAAATGCAGCCCGTGAACCTGAGATTATTGATGTAGCTACTCTCTTGAATAATATGGGTGCCCATATCCGTGGGGCAGGAACTAATATCATCATTATTGATGGTGTTGAAAGATTACATGGGACACGTCATCAGGTGATTCCAGACCGCATTGAAGCTGGAACATATATATCTTTAGCTGCTGCAGTTGGTAAAGGAATTCGTATAAATAATGTTCTTTACGAACACCTGGAAGGGTTTATTGCTAAGTTGGAAGAAATGGGAGTGAGAATGACTGTATCTGAAGACAGCATTTTTGTCGAGGAACAGTCTAATTTGAAAGCAATCAATATTAAGACAGCTCCTTACCCAGGCTTTGCAACTGATTTGCAACAACCGCTTACCCCTCTTTTACTAAGAGCGAATGGGCGTGGTACAATTGTCGATACGATTTACGAAAAACGTGTAAATCATGTTTTTGAACTAGCAAAGATGGATGCGGATATTTCGACAACAAATGGTCATATTTTGTACACGGGTGGACGTGATTTACGTGGGGCCAGTGTTAAAGCGACTGACTTAAGAGCTGGGGCTGCACTAGTCATTGCTGGGCTTATGGCTGAAGGTAAAACTGAAATTACCAATATCGAGTTTATCTTACGTGGTTATTCTGATATTATCGAAAAATTACGTAACTTAGGAGCGGATATTAGACTTGTTGAGGATTAAACCGTAGAGGTGTTTATGAATATTTGGACCAAATTAGCAATGTTTTCTTTTTTTGAAACGGATCGCTTGTATTTGCGTCCTTTCTTTTTTAGTGATAGTCAGGACTTCCGCGAGATAGCTTCAAATCCAGAAAATCTTCAATTTATTTTCCCAACGCAGGCAAGTCTGGAAGAAAGTCAATATGCACTGGCCAATTACTTTATGAAGTCCCCTTTGGGAGTGTGGGCAATTTGTGACCAGAAAAATCAACAAATGATTGGTTCTATTAAATTTGAGAAGTTAGATGAAATCAAAAAAGAAGCTGAGCTTGGCTATTTTTTGAGAAAAGATGCTTGGTCGCAAGGATTTATGACAGAGGTTGTTAGAAAAATTTGTCAGCTTTCTTTTGAGGAATTTGGCTTAAAACAATTATCTATCATTACCCACCTTGAAAATAAAGCTAGCCAAAGAGTTGCTCTTAAGTCTGGATTTAGTTTGTTCCGTCAGTTTAAGGGAAGTGATCGTTACACAAGAAAAATGCGGGATTATCTTGAATTTCGGTATGTAAAAGGAGAGTTCAATGAGTAAGCATCAGGAAATTCTAAGCTATTTGGAGGAATTACCAGTAGGTAAAAGGGTCAGTGTTCGTAGCATTTCGAATCATCTAGGAGTTAGTGATGGAACAGCCTATCGGGCTATTAAAGAAGCTGAAAACCGTGGAATTGTGGAGACCCGTCCTAGAAGTGGAACAATTCGTGTTAAATCCCAGAAAGTTGCTATAGAGAGATTAACGTTTGCTGAAATTGCAGAAGTGACTTCTTCTGAGGTTCTGGCTGGGCAAGAAGGTTTAGATAGAGAATTTAGTAAGTTTTCAATTGGTGCCATGACTGAACAAAATATCTTGTCTTACCTTCATGATGGGGGGCTCTTGATTGTCGGAGACCGAACCCGTATTCAGTTGCTAGCCTTGGAAAATGAAAATGCAGTTCTGGTTACAGGGGGATTTCAGGTTCATGATGATGTGCTTAAACTGGCCAATCAAAAAGGGATTCCTGTTCTAAGAAGTAAGCATGATACCTTTACCGTCGCGACCATGATCAATAAAGCCTTGTCAAATGTCCAAATCAAGACTGATATTCTGACAGTTGAGAAACTTTATCGCCCTAGTCATGAGTATGGTTTTCTGAGAGAGACAGATACAGTTAAAGATTATTTGGACTTGGTTCGTAAGAATCGTAGCAGCCGTTTCCCTGTTATCAATCAACATCAGGTCGTTGTTGGCGTTGTAACCATGAGAGACGCTGGTGATAAATCACCAAGCACGACAATTGATAAGGTTATGTCTCGTAGTCTATTTTTGGTTGGATTATCGACAAATATTGCCAATGTGAGTCAACGGATGATCGCAGAAGACTTTGAAATGGTACCAGTTGTTCGAAGCAATCAAACTTTGCTTGGCGTTGTGACGCGACGAGATGTCATGGAGAAGATGAGCCGTTCTCAAGTTTCGGCTCTACCAACTTTTTCTGAGCAGATTGGACAAAAGCTCTCTTATCACCATGATGAAGTAGTCATTACAGTGGAACCCTTTATGCTAGAAAAAAATGGAGTTTTGGCTAATGGTGTATTGGCAGAAATTCTGACCCACATGACCCAAGATTTAGTTGTTAATAGTGGTCGCAATCTCATTATCGAGCAGATGCTAATCTACTTTTTGCAGGCTGTTCAGATAGATGATATATTGCGCATTCAGGCACGGATTATTCATCATACGAGACGGTCAGCTATAATTGATTACGATATTTATCATGGTCACCAGATTGTTTCAAAAGCAAATGTGACTGTTAAAATTAATTAGAAACTAGGAGAAAAGATGATAACATTAAAATCAGCTCGTGAAATCGAAGCTATGGACAAGGCTGGTGATTTTCTAGCAAGTATTCATATAGGCTTACGTGATTTGATTAAGCCAGGCGTAGATATGTGGGAAGTTGAAGAATATGTCCGCCGTCGTTGTAAAGAAGAAAATTTCCTTCCACTTCAGATTGGGGTTGACGGTGCCATGATGGACTATCCTTATGCTACCTGTTGCTCTCTTAACGATGAAGTGGCTCACGCTTTCCCTCGTCATTATATCTTGAAAGATGGTGATTTGCTCAAAGTTGATATGGTTTTGGGAGGTCCCATTGCTAAATCTGACCTGAATGTCTCAAAATTAAACTTCAACAATGTTGAACAAATGAAAAAATACACTCAGAGCTATTCTGGTGGTTTAGCAGACTCATGTTGGGCTTATGCTGTTGGTACACCGTCCGAAGAAGTCAAAAACTTGATGGATGTAACCAAAGAAGCTATGTACAAGGGTATTGAGCAAGCTGTTATTGGAAATCGTATCGGTGATATCGGTGCGGCTATTCAAGAATACGCTGAAAGTCGTGGTTACGGTGTAGTGCGTGATTTGGTTGGTCATGGTGTTGGCCCAACTATGCACGAAGAACCAATGGTTCCTAACTATGGTATTGCAGGTCGTGGACTCCGTCTTCGTGAAGGAATGGTCTTAACCATTGAACCAATGATCAATACAGGCGATTGGGAAATTGATACAGATATGAAAACTGGTTGGGCGCATAAGACCATTGACGGTGGATTGTCATGTCAGTATGAACACCAATTTGTCATTACGAAAGATGGACCTGTTATCTTGACTAGCCAAGGTGAAGAAGGAACTTATTAATAAAAAGTGAAAAGACTACTGGAAGTTTATTATGAAAAAATCCAGTAGATCTTTTCATAATAAAACGCATTGTATCAAGTGTTAGGGGCTGATATCATGCGTTTTTCTGCTTTTAAGATTTTTTCCAACTCTGTTTGTAAGTGCATCATAACAAAGGGTCTAGGATTCAGGGCTCTCCTCCTATATACTATTAGTAAAGTAAAACTAAGGGAGGATATTTTAGTGTCGCAGTCTATTGTTCCTGTAGAGATTCCACAATATTGTCGTTTTGATTCTAAAAAGAGAAATGGAATTCTGTTTAATGTTCGTATTGCCAATCTTAAATTTACCTTTTTTAGATTAGACTTCCTGCGAAACAAAACATGGTATAGTAGTTCTATGAATGATGAAGCAAG
>ERZ1023263.82-NODE-82-length-37472-cov-17.180132_pt1 | contig 37472 bp, 30 predicted proteins | sample MGYA00380461_ERZ1023263 | MGnify/ENA primary metagenome ERZ1023263 (study PRJEB33173, sample SAMEA4830316) | metagenome | study: EMG produced TPA metagenomics assembly of the PRJEB25223 data set...
AGAAAAGCACCCTTCAAATTGGACTAAGAGTGTCCAACTTTCGGGGTGCAGATCATTCGGGGCGGTTTTTTGTACTTGCTGTTTGAGATTTATTCCAGACCCTGCAGAATATCGCTGACCTGCGCGGTCTGATAATAAATCTGGTTCCGGCCGAGTTTTTTCGCCCGGTACAGCGCCTGGTCGGCACGGCTAATCAGATCATCCTTGGAAATCTCGAGCTCGCCTTTATACACGGTAAAACCCAGGCTAATAGTAATGATATCGGACACACTGGATTTTTCATGTGGAATGGCCAGCCGTTCAATCGCCCTAAAAATATTTGACGCCACCGCATAAGCACCATGCGCATCGGTTTCAGGCAGCAACACCACAAATTCTTCGCCGCCATAACGCGCCACAAAATCCATATGCCGAATCGCGTCTTTAATGGACTTGGCCACCGATGAAATGACTTCATCACCTTTTTGATGGCCATAAAAATCATTAAACAGCTTAAAGAAATCGACATCAATAAACAGCAAGGACAAGGGCCGTTCATCATGCCGCGCCTGCTCATAATAGCTGTTCAGCATTTCATCAAAGTTGCGCCGGTTCGACACTTTGGTCAGTGCATCATGCTGGCTTAAATGCAGCAGTTCTTCACTATTAATCCGGTTAATTTTCTCGCCGAGTTTGGCCTGCTGCATCACCAGAAAGATCATCCGTTCCCTGGTACACAGCATTTTACTCATTAAAAAACCCATCACTACGCTGCCGATGAGCACCCGCGCCATCACCATCACATCAATTGGAATGTAGAAAGTGAACAGCATGACCATGGTCATCACTGCCGCCATTAACCCAGTCAGCAGCATATGAAACGGTTTTACCCCGGTCAGCACATAGCCCATGATATAAATGATACAGATGATCATCATGGCCTGATATTTCAGCGCTTCGGTATACACGGTCATGGTGAGCCAGGTCATCGACAAGATGGCCCAGAACACCAGCGCCATGGCGGCATAGGCAAAATAGCGCCGCAGAATTTTATAATGTGCAAAGAAAAACAGCGTCAGCAGACACAGGCCACCATTGAGTAGCCCGAGCAGACAGCGGATAAAATCATGCCAGAAATGTTGCGGCTGGATAATCCAGTAATCCCCGGGAATGACCAGCATGGTCAGAATAAAATAGACCAGCACCCCCGACCAGAAATACTGGTTAATATTATGCCGGGCCCGCTCCAAATACTGCTGCCAAAATTCCTGTTCCAGCTGTTTCGGAAACACCTGACCCGCGCTGCGTCGTTGCCGGGCAATCAGTGCCTCTATTTTTTCCTTGTCGTATTGCAATTGGACAAGCTTATATTTGTATTCCATTGACATAAAATATAATTTTTATAGTCGCTTAAAAATAACACAAAATGATAAAAATTAATTCAATATAAGGCATCTTTTGTCTAGATTTGACGTTATCATTGTCAGGTTTATAGATTATCATTCCATTTACTTTTCGATCGGCATCACCTTGAATACGATTACTCTTTTACAGCCAGATGACTGGCATGCTCACTTACGTGACGGTTTAGCATTAAAACGTACAGTTCCAGATCTTGCCAAACAGTTTGCACGTGCGATCTGTATGCCGAATCTTGTCCCGCCTGTAAAAACCGTGGAAGAAGCGATCAGCTATCGCGAACGCATTATGGCGGATGTACCAGAAGGCGTGGCGTTTGATCCGCGCATGGTACTGTATTTCACCGATCAGACTTCGCCAGCCGAAGTGAAAAAAATTAAAGACTCCGAGCATGTCAATGCCATCAAGCTGTATCCGGCTGGTGCAACCACCAACTCGGACAATGGGGTCAGCGACATCCGTAAAGTCTATGCGGTGATTGAACAGTTAGAAGAACATCAGGTGCCGCTGCTGTTACACGGCGAAGTGACCCATCAGCATGTCGATATTTTTGACCGTGAAAAACGCTTCCTCGATGAAGTATTGGCACCTTTATTAAAACAGTTCCCGAAACTGAAACTGGTGCTAGAACACATCACCACCAGCGAAGCAGCACACTTTGTCCTGGAGCAGGACCGTAACGTAGCGGCTACCATTACTCCGCAGCATTTGCTGTTTAACCGCAATGACATGCTGGTTGGTGGAGTTAAACCGCACTTCTACTGCCTGCCTATTTTAAAACGTCAAACCCATCAGCAAACTTTGCTGGAAGTGGCGACCAGTGGCAACCCGAAATTCTTCCTCGGAACCGACAGTGCGCCGCATTCTAAAAATGCCAAAGAAAATGCCTGTGGCTGTGCCGGCTGCTATAGCGCACCAACTGCCATTGAGCTGTATGCGCAAGCCTTTGACCAGGTCGGTAAACTGGACCGTCTAGAAGGTTTTGCCAGCCACTTTGGCGCAGACTTCTATGGTTTGCCGCGTAATACTGGTACGATTACCCTGGTCAAAGAAGACCAAGTGATTCCTGCAAGTTTAGACTATTTGGATGGTGAACAGATTGTTCCGCTGTATGCCGGTCAAACCATCCAATGGAGAAAAGTGTGACAGACGAAACTCTACCTTTAATTGGTCAGCGTTTCCGTGGATTCTTACCTGTTGTGGTCGATGTCGAAACAGCAGGTTTTAATTCGCAAACCGATGCCTTACTTGAAATAGCCGCTATTCCGATTGTGTTTAATGCGGAAGGCCATTTTGTTCCGGGTCAGGCCTATCATGCGCATATTAATCCGTTTGAAGGTGCCAATCTGGACCGTCGTTCACTCGACTTTATCGGGATTGATCCGTTCAACCCGATGCGTATGGCCATGGCTGAAGATGAAAAAACGGCACTGAAACGTATTTTTAAATCCGTCAATGAAGTACGTCGCCAGCAGAACTGTACTCATGCAGTGCTGGTCGGCCACAATGCGCATTTTGATCTGGGCTTTTTACAGGCGGCCATTGCCCGTACCAGTACCAAAAACCAGAATCCGTTTCATAGCTTTTCCGTACTCGATACCGTAACCTTAAGCGCAGTGATGTTCGGTCAAACGGTACTGGCCAAATCCTGTATTCAGGCCGGCATTGAATTTGATGGCAAAGAAGCGCACTCTGCCCTGTACGACACACAAAAGACCGCGGAACTGTTCTGTTATATTTTAAACAAACTCACCCCGCATCTACTTGACACCTTGGTGGCGGATCAATAAGATACCGCTATCTTCTAAACGTCCCTATCGTCTAGAGGCCTAGGACATCGCCCTTTCACGGCGGTAACCGGGGTTCGAATCCCCGTAGGGACGCCATCTACATTTCTCTCCTCCTCCTCTTTTATTTATTCTTCTTTGCACAGCACTGTTGTTTATTTAAGCTATTATTGCAAATAATTCTCATTTCTATTGATTAAGCCCAACAAGTTAATGATAATCGATTACATTATCTTTTACAAAAAACACATCTCATGCGTTTTGCCTATTCCAGCTTGTCTGTGGCCATTTTAAGTAGCTTCAGCTCCCTTAGTTTTGCTGAACAGATTCAAGAATCAGAACACACCGCCCCATCTCCCTCGCTCAAACTGTCGACCATTGTGGTCGAGGCCAAAGATGAAAATGCGCTGGGAAAAACGGTCTATAATCAGGAAGATTTAAAGAAAAGCCCGAATAGCAGCAAGAACATCACCGAATTTTTAAAGGTGAATCCGAACGTGCAGCTCGGTCACCGCTTTCGCAGCAGATTGCAGCAAGGTGAACTGAACGCGGCCGATATCAGTATTAATGGCGGATTGGCTTACGATAACAAGATTCTGATCAATGGCCTCTCCATCAACAATACGATTAATCCGGTGGGCGCACAGCAATCCAATCATCCCAACCAGCTAATGGGCAATTCACAGACTGCTGCCATTAATACCGACCTACTGTGTAAACTGACCGTGTTAGACAGTAATGTCGGGGCGGAATATGGAGAATTTACCGGCGGCGTGGTTTCTGCCGAAACCTGCGCTCCGCAAACTGAAATTGGCAAAATTCACGGTTCGCTCAGTTATGACTACACCTCAGATGCCTGGTCAAAAGTCAATTTCCCCTCTCAGGACAGCCGGGATGCTTTTGAAGATTCGACCGATGAGTCGGCACAGCCCTACTTCACCAAACAGGGCATTAGCCTGAACAGTTATGGTCGGCTCAGTGAGCAATGGGGTTTTAATGCCTTTGCTTCATACCGGCATTCAGCCATTCCCTTAAAAACAGATTTTGCCGAATCAGGGCAATTTGAACAGCAACGTCAGGCCCGCAATGCCGGTGTAGAATTATTTTATGATCCCTCTGAACGTACCTCGTTTAAGCTGGGCGCGAGCTTTTTGGAAAATGATGGACTGTATTTTAAATCCAATATCCGTGATTCTGAATCGACCCAACACTCGAACAGCCAGAACCTGTATTTTAATCTGAACAACCAGCTCAACAGTGTCTTGCTGACCCAGCAGCTAAATTATCAACGCCAGCAAGCAGGACGTCAGGCCGCCCAGAACCACTATAGCTGGCTCAACTCGAGCAGCAAAAACTGGGGCAAGGACAGATATAGTTTCGAAGGTCATATGGGCGGCTTAAAGCAGCAAGAAAGCCGGCTGGAATACACCATTAAAGCCCTGTTTGAGCCGATTGAAACCGCATCTTTGCGGCATCAGTTTAAAATCGGGCCGGCTATGGCCATTATGCTGCTTACTGGCAACGCCCTGAAACTGCCCACGTATATGCCACGCCTTTAAATTTAAGCGGCGCCGACTGCCAGTCTGATAATGGCACTCTATATGATGCCTGTGATACTGCGCCAAGTCTGGATGGAAAATATCAAGGCCAGTATTTAAGCAGCAAAACCAGCTATTATGCCGGTCAACTGGATATCCGTCAGGATCGCTGGCATGCCTTTATTGAAGACCAGATTCACTGGAATCAGTATCTGAGCGCAACCTTGGGCTTCCGGAGTGACTATGATTCCATCCATAAACAGAACAATGTTGCCCCCAGAACTGCACTAGAAATCCGTCCTTTGGGCAATGAACGCCTGATCCTTTTGGGTGGCTGGAACCGCTATTACGGGCTAAATGCGTTTGTGAATGAACTGAATGACCGGATTGACCAGTTTGAGCAGAAATATACACGCGCGCAGCTGGAACAGGGCTGGACACCCAAAACCGCAGGAAAGACCAGTTTCACCTATCGTTCCGAGCTGAAAACCCCGTATAGCGATGAAACCGTACTTGGCCTGAGTTCCAAACTGAATAATACCGCATTCAGCCTGAAATGGGTCAACCGTGACAATCAGGACCAGTTACGTAAAACCAAAATGAATCTGGAAGATCTGAGTTATAGCTATGACAATCGCAGGCGCTCTGCATCCGATATTTATTCGCTTTCCATCCGTAATCTGGCGCCACTGGCATTTTTAGGCGCACAACATCGTCTGGCCCTGAATGCCGACTATACTGAAACCACGCGCAATTTTGATCATTACGACAGCACCGATATTCTGACCGCCACCCCGCAAGTCTATTATAAGGGGCAACTGATTGATGCCGAGGATCGCCCTGCCCATGAATTTCATGTGCCGTGGACCGTGCGCCTGAACTGGGAGATGCAGTTTGAGCGCCTGCCGCTAACGCTCAGTCATTTCCTGAGTTATCAGGGTAAAGTCGATACCCTAAAGCGTGAGGCCAAAGGCTATACCGATGCACAAGGTGTGCAGCATGATGCCTATACGCCTTACACCACCCAGAACAAGTTTTATTGGGACTTGAAAGCCAGCTACCGGATTCCGTCTGTTAAAAATACTCAAACCATTTTCGGCCTGACCATTAACAATGTCACCAACCGCGCCAACAGCTTTATTGACAGCAGCGGCAGCGCCCAGCCCGACATTGGCCGACAGTTTATTGCCGATGTGACCTTTAAATTCTAGCGTGGAAACATGCACAGGCTTGCGCTTTTGGCCTGTGCATCCGCTATAATTGCAATAATTTCCCATGCTGTTTTATAAGACAATGTTAAAAAAGATTTTTCTGGTTCTGATTATTTTGCTGCCTTCGGCACTTTATCTGTACATTGTGTCGCGTGATAGCAAGGCACCGCAAGCGCCCGCACCGGCTGAACAGGCCGCGCCGCAACCACAAGCACCTGAGTACCAAACCCCAGACCACTAAACGTGGTCTTTTTTATCTCCAGTACGATGAGTCGTGCAGATGCTCATTGGTTAAAATCCAGTGCAGATTGAAGTGCTTATTAAAAACCGGGTGGCCATCATCAAACGATAAATTTTCCAACAGCCTAAACAGATACTTTTTAGACAAATAAATCCAAATCGTGGAATTATTCCCGTCATCAAATTGACATCTTTGGGGCAAATCCCTAATATAGCCCTCACCTCGCAACGTCCCTATCGTCTAGAGGCCTAGGACATCGCCCTTTCACGGCGGTAACCGGGGTTCGAATCCCCGTAGGGACGCCATCTAAATCGCGCCAGACGATTACTTCTAACCCAATTGTTTTGATTATTGATTGCAGATTTGTAGTTTTTCTCTACAATAGCCTGCTTCTCTATTCTTTTATTCTCCTACTCTTATGCAGACATCTCATTCTCCGAATGATGCTACGCATCAGGGCAATTCTGCGCCTTTAAAACGCGCTATGAGTACTCGACATCTGGTTATGATTTCACTTGGTGGTGCAATCGGAACTGGTTTATTTTTAGGTTCGGGTGAAGTCATTGCACAAACGGGGCCTGTAGGTGCCATTCTTGCTTATTTTCTGGGCGGCGTGATCGCTTACATGGTTATGCTGTGTTTGGGCGAACTGGCTGTCCATATGCCTGAATCCGGTTCTTTTGGTGCTTATGCCAAACGTTATATTGGACCCGGAACAGGCTATACCGTCACCTGGCTGTACTGGCTAACCTGGTCAGTCACCCTGGGGACTGAATTTACCGCAGCCGCCCTGCTGATGCAGGAGTGGTTCCCGCACATCTCGATGTGGTTATGGACCATTATTTTTGGGGTATTTGTCTTTACCTTAAATATGGTGTCTAGCCGCTGGTTTGCTGAATCGGAATTCTGGCTGGCACTGGTCAAAGTCGTGACCGTGGTGGCCTTTATTCTGCTCGGTCTGCTGGCCATTTTCGGCGTGATCGGCTATCATGGCTATGAATCTGCGCCGCTGTTTAGCAATTTAACCGCACAGGGCTGGTTCCCGGAAGGTTTATTCCCGATTTTCACCACCATGCTGATTGTGAACTTTGCCTTCTCTGGCACCGAACTGATTGGTGTGGCCGCTGGTGAAACCAAAGACCCGGCCAAAAACGTTCCAAAAGCCATCAACACCGCGATTTTCCGCCTGCTGATTTTCTTTGTCGGAACCATTCTGGTGGTGACTGCGTTATTGCCGCATCAGGAAGCCGGTCTGGCCGCTGAGGGCGTGAGTAGCAGTCCATTTGTGACCGTGTTCCAGCACATCGGGATTCCATACGCAGAAGATATTATCCGCTTCGTGATCATTACCGCCTTACTGTCTGCCGCCAACTCAGGGTTGTTTGCAGCATCGCGGATGATGTGGTCATTGTCGTATCAGAAGCAGTTGCCGCAGGTTTTCTCCAAGGTCAACTCGCGTGGTATTCCTTATGTTGCAGTGATGGTCACCATGCTGGGCGCAATGCCAGGCTTGCTGTCTGAGCAGTTTGCACCTGAGCTGATTTTTACCAACCTGCTCGGTATTGCAGCCTTTACCATGGTGGTGGTCTGGATGAGTATCTGCTTAAGTCATTTCAACTTCCGCCGTGAATGGTATAAACAGGGTCGTAGCGTGAAAGAGCTGGGCTTTGCCGCACCATTGTTCCCGATTGTGCCAATTCTGGGCTTTGTATTCTGTCTGATTACCTGTATCAGTATGGTGTTTGATCCAAGCATGCGGATCAGTTTCTTTGGCTGCTTGCTGTTTATCGCACTGTGCTATGCCAGCTACTACAAGTTCTATCACAAAAATGCTTAAACATTAAAATGACTAAAAGAGCAGCTTCGGCTGCTCTTTTTTATTTATACTGAAAATGTTCTAGGCAGCCAGCATGGTGTGTCGATGAAAATTATTTATATTCATGGCATGAACAAGCAGAAATTCAGCTCTGCGTCCCTGCGTCAACGCTGGCTGAGTCTGCTAAAACATGGTCTGGAACAGTCACATCAACAGGCACATTTTGCCTACCTCAAACGGCATATCCGTATCCCTTTTTATGGCGACTTGCTGTCCCGTCATCATTTACATAATGTGCTAAATGCCAGCACCTTGATGCCGCAAGACTGGCCTCGCTTTCCTTTCCAGTCTCCAGTTAAATCCCAGCCACCACCGCCTCATTTCAATCAATATTTACCTGAAATATGTGAAATTCCCGAGTTAAGGGTTGAGGATGCTATGACTTTTAACCAGAAGCTGAAGTTTATTAGTACATTAAGCCGGAATACTCTGTTACGGGATTTTGTGATCTTACTGAATCATTTCCCTCGCCTGCATGATACGCTGATCAAAAGATTCCTGATTGAAACCTATTCCTATCTGGCGAATTCCACATTCATGCAGCAGGTACATCAGCGAATTGGCCAGCAACTGCATGGCGATAAGCCCTGTATCCTGATGGCTCATTCTTTAGGAAGTGTGATTGCCTATCATTATCTGCTTCTGCACCCGGAACTGAATGTACAACGTTTTATCAGCATGGGTTCACCAATGGCTTCCGGGTCATTCAGGAACATTTGCCTCAGCCTGTTCATCGGCCAGAAGCTATTAAAGGTGACTGGATTAATTTTTATTGCAGTGATGACTTTTTAACTGCCTTTCCATTATCAGAACCGCCTTTTCAGTTTCAGCCAGCGATTATTAATCAGGAGATTCGTACTTCGATTTATCATCCGCATGATATTGATGGCTATGTCCAGCATCCAGAAGTCATCAAAGCCCTGCTGGAAATGCTCTAAAAAGCATCTTAATTTACAGATTTAATTTTAATATTTCCTTTGTACTATTTTTCTGCTGATTCAAATTCTTTATCCATACCTACTCATTTTCTGGTTTATTTATGACTCTTTTATAAATATACAGATGTCTGTTAATTATTGTTTTATCAAAGATAATTTACACATTAACACCACAAAAAGCGCTGCTTTTGCTACGTTAATATTTTCTATACTGTAAATATAATTCTATCGAACTCAGTGGGGTGTCGATGAAAGTTATTTTTATTCATGGAATGAATCAGCAACATCATAGCGCTGCCTCCATCCGCCAGCGCTGGCTACATATACTTCAAAAAGGGATGCGCAAACATCAACAAGATGCCAGATTTAGTTATTTAAAACGTCACATTCGTATTCCATTTTATGGGGATCTGCTTTCACGTTATAACGTCCGTAATATTCTAGAAGCTGGCACCCTGATGCCCCAGGAATGGCCTAGCTTTCCTTTTCGTAAGCCTGCTCAACCTCAGCTTCCTCCCCCTATTCCACGTCCTGGTTGGCGTAGGCCCACAATTACCGATTTCGCCCAACCCAGCCCAAGTGATACCATGGATTTCAGACAGAAATTCAATTATTTTACCGCCCTCGGCAAGAATGTGGCGCTTCGGGATTTTGCCTTATTACTCAATTATTTTCCCACTCTGCATCGCACTCTATTGCAGAGATTTCTGATTGAAACTTATCTTTATCTCGATAATCCTGATTTCATGAAGGAAGTACATGAACGGATTGCCCGACAACTAAGTGGTCGCAAACCTTGCATTGTCATTGCTCATTCTTTAGGAAGTGTGATTGCCTATAACCATCTCATCCAGCACCCTGAACTCAATGTACAGCGTTTTATTACTTTAGGTTCACCATTAGCCTTTCAGGTGATTCAATCCAGCTTGGCACAGCCGGTGGTAAGACCTAAGGCAATTAAAGGCGACTGGATCAATTTCTATTCAACGGATGATTATCTCACCGCCATTCCGCTTACCGAACCGCCATTCAAGTTTGAACCTGAAATCATCAATCATGGCATTCGTACGCATATTCACTGTCCACATGATATTACTGGCTATTTACTGCATCCGCAGGTTGTTGAAGCCATTCTGGAATTACTTAAAAATCCGGCCTAAATCCTGCATTTTTCAAGTATTCTACTAATATTGTTTTAAATTTACGCACTCAAAAGAAAATTTCCAAAAAACTCTGGAAAAGCGTTTGACACCCCCCTGTTTTCACCCTAATATACGCCCACCTCTGAAACGTCCCTATCGTCTAGAGGCCTAGGACATCGCCCTTTCACGGCGGTAACCGGGGTTCGAATCCCCGTAGGGACGCCACTTCCTCCAATCAATAGAAGCGGTTTAAAATATTCTTCTGCACTGTCCCTATCGTCTAGAGGCCTAGGACATCGCCCTTTCACGGCGGTAACCGGGGTTCGAATCCCCGTAGGGACGCCATATTCGGGTCACACACGTGATTCATAAAAAAGCCCAAGCATTGCGACTTGGGCTTTTTTATTGCTGCAACTTTTTATTTGTACAGAACGGGAGCTAGGAAAAATACTATCACCCGTTTAAAACAGTCATACCACCTGCACCCAGATCCTCATCCACTTCATACAATCTCCTGTGAATATGGATGGAAATGCTCAAAAAGGCTGAATAAAGCGTAGATGGGGAATCGGGATGGATCATCCCATCCCCATTTCTGTTTAGGCCGATTTACGTGAGTTAATCTGCCCTTTAATGACTGCAGTCAAATTGCCTTTTAAATATTTAAAAAATACTTTTAAAGGCGAGAGTTTTGGATTCGGCTGTTTGCCTTGGGCAATGTCCTTAAACTGCGCGGCATACCAGATAATTTCCATAATTGCCATTTTATCAACCAGTGGAATGCCGGTCTTAATTTTATCGACACCATAACGCACGTCTTGCCCTGCCAGCAAACGATGCGCCAGATCTGGCTCTACCGCAAATGGGCGAGCAATCCCGATAAAATCACAGGCGCCGCTGGCCAGTGCCGTATTCATGCCTTGTACGGTCCGGAAACCGCCGGTCACCATTAAATGACAACGAACTTCCTGGCGGATCCGCTCCGCAAACTCCAAGAAGTAGGCTTCACGCGCTAAAGTCGAGGCTTTGCGTTTTTCCGCTTTTACTCCGGCCATGGCCGGTGCTTCATAAGTCCCCCCCGATACTTCAATCAGGTCAATTCCGGCAGCATCAATCGCTTTAAAGACCTGAATCACATCCTCTTCACTAATACCACCGCGCTGGAAATCCGCCGAGTTAAGCTTGACTGAGATGATAAAATCTTCAGAGGTCGCAGCGCGCACCGCCTGATAAATTTCCAGCAAAAAGCGCATCCGGTTGTCAATCGAGCCACCCCAACGATCTTGGCGTTTATTGGTTAGCGGTGATAAAAACTGGCTGATTAAGTAGCCATGTGCGCCATGCAGCTGCACCCCTTCAAAACCGGCCTGCTCACAGATCTGCGCTGCGCGGGCAAAGCGCTGGATAATATCCAAAATCTCATCTTCACGCAGTTCACGCGGTGTGCCAAAGGTGGTGGCCAAGGCCGGGCTAAACGGTACGGCGGAAGGCGCGACGGTTTCTTTGTTCAGGCCTTTCGGACATTGCCGTCCCGGATGCGACAGCTGTACCAGTTGCACCATGCCATACTGCTTGCCAATCTGTGCCCACTGTTGCAACTTGGCCAGATCACGTTCTGATTCAATGGCCACCACGCCCGGTTCATTTTTGGCACGAATATCCACCATGACATTGCCGGTAATGGCACAGCCCAGCCCACCCTTGGCCCAGGCCTCATATAAGCCCAAATGTAACTGATTCGGCTGACCAGCCGTATTGGCCAGCGCCTCACTCATAGCGCCTTTAATGATGCGGTTTTTAAATGTGGTCTTTCTAATTTGAAGCTGATCTGCAATCTGGCTCATTGGTCAATCCTGACATTGTGGTCTAGAGCAAATACTCCATTGAATTACCCCAATGGTCAAGCAAATTTTGACAACTCGTAATGTCAAAAATAGTCACAGATCAATATTGACTGGCCTGAATCAGCTGCCGGGTATAGTCAGTTTGTGGCTGTGCAAACAGATCTTCAGTACGCTGGAATTCCATCACCTTGGCATGTTTCAGTACCAGTACCTTCTGACACAAGGCCTTGACCACCTGCAAATCATGGCTGATAAACAGATAGCTCATCTGCTCCTGCTGCTGCAAACGCCGCAACAGTTTAACGATGGCGCGTTGTGTGGTGCGGTCCAGCGCCGAGGTCGGCTCATCCAGAATCAGCAGTTTCGGTTTCAGCACCAGCGCACGTGCCAGTACAATCCGTTGCCGCTGTCCACCGGATAGTTCATGCGGATAACGGGTTTTAAAACTGACCGGCAATTCAACTTTTTCCAGCGCCAGATCAATACACTGCTGAATTTCGGATGCTGACAGCTTTTGTAAGGCCAACCCTTCGCCAATGGTCTGCTCAACATTTAAACGCGGATTCAGACTGCTAAACGGGTCCTGAAATACAATCTGAAATTCACTGCGTAATGGCCGCAGCTGCTTTTCCGAAAGCCGGTTCAGATCTTTCCCCAGCAAATCAATTTTGCCCTCACTGGCGGTTAAACGCGAAATCGCCAGCGCTAGCGAGCTTTTGCCAGAACCACTTTCCCCGACAATACCGATGGATTCACCTTGGGCCAGATTTAAATCCAGCGGCTCCACCGCGACAAAATAATCTTTGACCCGATTGAGTAAACCCTGCTTGATGGGAAACTTCACACCCAGTTGTTGCAGTTGCAATAACGGCTGAGTCGCCTCTACCTGTAAAGCCTGACCAAAATCATGATGCAGCAGTTCCCGGGTATAGGCCTGCTGCGGCGCATGAAAGACCTGTTCAACCGGCCCCTGCTCCTCGACCTGGCCTTTGTTCATGACAATGACCTGATCGGCATAATGCCGCACCAGATTCAAATCATGGCTGATTAAAATCATGGCCATCTGCCGGCTGCGCTGTAAGCTTTGCAGCAGATCCAGAATTTGCGCCTGTAAAGTTACATCCAGCGCAGTGGTCGGTTCATCGGCAATCAGGATGTCCGGATCAAGCGCCAAGGCCATGGCAATCATCACCCGCTGGCGCTGCCCGCCAGACAGTTCATGCGGATAACGCTTCAGTTTATCTTCCGGCTGGGGAATGCCAACATCTTGCAGCAATTGCAGCACGCGTTGCCGGGTTTCCGCCTTGGAATGTCCCTGTAACAGCAGGCTTTCGCCAATAATTTTTTCTACCCGATGCAGCGGATTTAATGCCGTCATCGGCTCCTGAAAAATCATGGCAATGCGCTGGCCGCGAATCTGGCGTAGTTGTGCCGGATTCAGCTGTAGCAGATCCTGCCCTTGAAACAGTGCCTGCCCCTGAATCTGGAGCTGACTCGGCAACAAGCCCAGCAAGGCCAAACTGCTGACCGATTTGCCCGAACCACTCTCGCCGACCAGCGCCAGCGTTTCGCCAGCGTGCAATTCAAAACTTAAATTGTGCACCAATAGCTGCTGTTGATGCTGAATCTGGAGCTGCTGTACCGTCAGCACCGGCGTGCGCTTACTGGCGTCTTGGATCGAATGCATCACGGGTCGCCTCTCCAATATAAATCAGTAAAGATAAAACAATCGCCAGGGTAAAAAAGCCCGACAATGCCAGCCACGGCGCATTTAAATTATTTTTGCCCTGTAACAGCAGTTCGCCTAACGATGCGGCATCGGGCGGCAAACCATAGCCGAGGAAATCCAGTGCAGTCAGCGCGGTAATATTCGCGGTCAGCATAAAAGGTAGTTGCGACAGACTCGAACTCATGGCATTCGGCAAGATGTGCCGGAACATGATGGTACGGTCACTCACACCCAGACCGCGGGCAGCACGGACATAATCAAAATTACGTGCCCTTAAAAATTCGGCCCGGACCAGTCCAACCAGGGTCGGCCAGCCAAACAGCAGCATAATCAGAAACAGCCAGTACACGCTTGGGCTAAACATACTGACCAGAATCATTACCATGAATAGCATCGGTAAACCGCCCCAGACTTCCAAAATCCGCTGTCCCAGCAAATCGACCCAGCCGCCATAATAGCCCTGTATCGCCCCGACGATAATGCCAAGTGCAGCAGAGGCCAGCGTTAAGGCAAATCCGAATAGCAGTGATACCCGCAGGCCATAGAGAATCCGCGCCAGTACATCTCGGCCCTGATCATCGGTCCCGAGCCAGTTATCGCTGGTCGGTGGTGATGGCACCGGCACAGCCAGCTCTAAATTCGGCGACTGATAAGAATATTCAATCAGTGGCCAGATGGCCCAGCCCTGGTCCTGAATCAGCTGCTGCACAGCCGGGTCCTTATATTCTGCCTCGGTTTCAAAGATCCCGCCAAAAGTGGTTTCAGGATAAGCCTTGAACACCGGCATATATAAGCTGTTTTCATATTTGACCAGCAGCGGCTTGTCATTGGCGATCAGCTCGGCTGCTAAGGACAAGATAAAAATCAGGGCAAAGGCGATAAAACAGCCGAATCCCAACCGGTTCTGTTTAAAACGCTGGAGTCGCGCCTGCATCAAGGGAGACATTATTTGGCCCCCCGTGATTCAAAATTAATTCGTGGATCAATGACCTGATACAGCACATCACTGATCAGTCTGAGGACTAATCCTAACAAGGTAAAAATAAACAGCGTGCCAAAAATTACTGGATAATCACGCTGCACAATCGCTTCAAAGCCCAGTAGTCCCAGACCATCGAGGTTAAAAATAATTTCAATAAACAGGTTGCCGACAAAGAAAATCCCAATTAATGCTTCCGGCAGGCCGGCAATCACAATTAGCATGGCGTTACGAAAAACATGGCCATACAGCACCCGAGACTCAGTCAGGCCTTTGGAGCGTGCCGCCAGCACATACTGTTTATTCAGTTCTTCCATAAACGAGTATTTGGTTAAGTAGGTCAACCCGGCAAATCCACCAATCACCATCGCCAGCAGCGGCAAGGTCATATGCCAGAAATAGTCTTTAATTTTACCGAGCAGACTCAACTGATCGAAGTTTTCCGAAACCAATCCCTGTAGCGGGAACCACTGAAAATAGGAACCACCGGCAAAAAATACAATCAATAAAATCGCAAAAGCAAAGGCCGGAATGGCATAGCCAATGGCCAACAAAATAGACGTGGCTTTATCAAAGATCAGACCATGCTGACGGGCTTTTTTTATCCCCAGTGGAATAGACACCAGATAAATCAGCAAGGTGCTCCACAATCCCAAAGACAGCGATACCGGCAGTTTTTCCCACAGCAGCTGGGTCACCGGCTTGTCTTTAAAAAAGCTGGTGCCAAAATCAAATTGCAGATAGCTGCTCAGCATTAGCCAGAAACGCTCATGAATTGGTTTATCAAACCCATATTGCGCTTCAATTTTAGCCACCATTTCATCACTCAGGCCTTTAGCACCCTGATACGGGGTTGAACCGGCCGCTGTGGTTTCAGCACTGCCACTCCCACCCATGCCCTGAAAGGCTTCTGCCTGCTGAATTGCCTGCTCGACCGGACCGCCCGGGGCAATCTGGATCACAATAAAGTTAATCAGCAAAATCAGAAACAGTGTGGGAATAATCAGCAACACTCGTTTCAGGATATAAGTTCCCATGCGCTCAGCATCCTTGTGGCAAAGCCAGCTTATTGTTTACGCAGATACTGGGCTACTTTTTGCGCCCCGGCTGCATCACTCCACCAGTAATCAAGTCCAATGGAAAGTTTTGGTTTTATTTTCGGTTGTTGGTACATATTCCAGTAGGCCAGCCAGTGCTCGCCTTTGCCATAGGTCGGAATCTGGTAATAACCAGCGCGTAATAAACGGTCCAGCACTTTGGTCCGGACAATCAGCTGCTGGCGGTCAGGCGCGTAGATAATTTTCTGAATGATGTCATCAATGACCGGATTCTTGATCCCGGCATAATTATAATTGCCCGACTGATCTGCCGCGGCACTGCTCCAGAATTGCGCCTGTTCATTGCCCGGACTTAAGGACTGTGGCAAGACCATGGTGCTTAAGTCAAATTCTGCCCGGCGCATCCGTTCAATATATTGCGGCACATCGACCTGACGGATATTCACCACAATTCCCAGACGTTTTAAATTGCGCACAAAAGGCATTAAGGTACGCTGCAAGCCATCCTGATGAATTAGAAATTCCAGCTGGATGGTGTTGCCTTTCGGATCAAGCAAACGGCCATCCTTGAAGCGATAACCGGCATTCAGCAGGATCTGCCGGGCTTTGAGCAGACCGCTGCGGTTAAAACCACTGGCATCACTGACCGGGAATTTCCAGTTGGCCAGCACCCCCTGCCGCTGCACCGGATGCAACTGTTGTAAATACGGTTTTAACAGCGCCAGCTCCGCCGGACTTGGACGACCTTTGGCCTCCAGTTCGCTATTGCTAAAATAACTTTGCAGACGCTGATACTGTCCGTAAAACAGGGCTTTATTCTGCCATTCAAAATCATAGGCATGGCTGAGCGCCTGACGGAAATGAATGTCCTGCATCGGTGCACGCCGGGTATTGAACACAAAACTTTGTGTTGGCACCGGGTTTTCATGCCGGAACTTATATTTCACCACCATCCCTGCTTTCACTGCCGGGAACTGATATTCCGTCACCCATTTACGCGCGGTATATTCTTCATGCAGCGTGTATTGGCCCGACTTAAAACCTTCAAAGGCCACATCCATATTGCGGTAATAGACAAATTTAAGCCGGTCAAAGTTATAACGGCCCTTATTTACCGGCAGATCTTTGCCCCAATAGTTCGGATTGCGCTTATAAGTAATACTGCGTCCGGCATCAATGCGTTCAATCAGATACGGACCTGACCCCAGCATCGGCTGCAAGGTAATCCGGCTAAAGTCCTTGCCCTGCCAGTCTTTCTGGGAATAAATCGGTAAGGCCGATAAAATCAGCGGCATTTCACTGTTGTTATCAGATTTAAAGGTCATTTTGACCTGATGTCTGGACAAGACTTCGGTTTTGTCTAAGTCAGCAATATACATCTGCAAACCCAGATTGGATTTGCTCTGGAAGGTATCAAAACTGAATTTGACATCAGCCGCGGTAACCGGGGTACCATCGCTAAAACGCGCTTTTGGATTCAGATGAAAAATGACAAATTTAGTCTGCTTCGGGTCATAAGTCACTTTTTCTGCCAGCAGTGGATACATCACCCCCGGCTCATCTAGCGAGCTGGTCATGAGCGAATCAAACAGATAATTCACCCCATCGGTCGCACTGCCCTTACCGTTCATGCTGTTCAGGTTGTCAAAAGTGCCATTGCTGGACTGACTCAGTATGCCACCTTTCGGTGCTTGCGGATTGGCATAGGGCATGGCCGCAAGCTGGCTGTATTTCGGGCTGCTGTGCAGCGCGATATACGGCGTGGTCTGCAGCGCAGCCCAACTCCAGCTTGAGGTCAAGGCCAGTGCTGTTGCCACAGCACTCAAGCCATATAAAGATCTGTTCATGCGGTCACGACTCCTTGTGCCCGGCAATTACAGGTTCGGAACCTTGATGATCTCTCCAATACGCAGCTGCGTATTCGGTTTAATCTCGTTCATATCGGCCAGTTCACTGGTTTCCAGACCATAACGGCTGGCCAGCCCAATCAGGGTATCACCGCGCTTGACCTTATATTCTGTCATGGTTTTTGGCAATTGCAGGGTTTGTCCCACTCTTAAACCGGCACGCGGACTCAGGCCATTCAAGGCCGCCAGTTCAGCGACCGAAATACCGGTACGGCTGGCAATGGCATTTAAGGACTCACCGGCTTTAACGGTATAGGCTTCGGTTGCTTTACCCGTGCTGGCGGTGCTCACCGCTGCACTTTCCGCGGCACGGTTGCTACTGCTGTCCAGATCACCTTCAATTTTTAAACGCTGGCCAATCCGCAGTGCAGCAGTACGTGGCAGATCATTTAGTGCGGCCAGATAGTTCAGCTGCAAATGATATTTACGCGCAATACTATTTAAGGTCTCACCCGATTTTACAATATGAATATCAGAGTTTGCCGCAGTTGTGCTGACCTTACTTTCTTCCACTAGCGCTGGCTCACCGCTGAGTTTCAGGCGCTGGCCGGTACGTAAACCGGCAGTCCGGCTGATGCCATTTAAACTGGCAATCTGCTCCAGACTCAGGTTATAGCGGTTGGCAATGGCAGTTAAGGTATCTCCCGACTGTACTGTATAACTATCCGGGATGGTCGAACCGGCTGGAATTTTTAAAGTTTGTCCAATTCGCAGGCCGGTATTGGTCGAAATCTGGTTTAAGGCGGCCAGATCAGCCAGACTCATTTTGCTTTGTGCGGCCACACTCGATAAGGTGTCGCCGCGCTGGACAGTATAGTTTTCCGTTTTAATCTCAGCTGTTGATGTACTTGGCACTGCACGACGACTCTCTGCGGCCGTTTCAGTTTTTGCTTCGGCTTTCGAGTCACTTACAGGCACATTAATCCGCTGTCCAACCAGCAAACTGCTGCCCGCAGTCAGACCCGGAGTTAAGGCTGCCAGTTCTGCATTGGACAAGCCATGACGGTCCGCAATCAGTTTCAGATATTCACCGCGCTTCACCGTATAGCTTTGCGTGGCCACTTTGGTTTCAGCCGCTTTCTGCTCAGCTGCCTTGGCACGCATCTCTGCTGTTTCTTGCAGATTCAGCTTCTGGCCGACAAACAGGCCACTGCTTGTGTTCAGATTATTGTAATCCGTCAGTTGCTTGACCGATAAACCAAACTGATTGGCCACGCCGGTTAAGGTATCGTTAGCTTTAACCACATAGGATTCCGGCTGCTCTTTGGCTTTGGCTGGCGCGGCAGCTTGTGGTTTGGCATCATATAAATAGATGGTGGTACCGGCATATAAAGTCGAGTTTGGATCAATTTGGTTCCATTTTGCCACATCACGCCAGTTCACCCCATTTTTCATGGCAATCAGCACCAGGGTATCGCCGGCCTGTACCGTATAGGTACTGCGCTTGCCTTTTGGCGGCACCACCACCACTTCAGTGTCGGTCTTGATTACGTTCTTGCCCTGGTTCCGCTGGGCTTCATCTGAATCTGGACGGGTGCTATCCGCGACACTTTTCGGGTAAGCAAAACCTTTGGTCAGCTCTTTGCCTTGCTGCTCGGCCACCGACAGACTGGTCTGAATCGCGGTCAGCTTAATTTTGCCATCATAAGGATCGACAATTTCAGTGCCTTGTGGTGCAATTTCTTTTAACTCGGCCACCACCTGCGCCTGTTCAGCCTGAGAGGCCACCGGCTGCAACACCTCTTCTACCGTTTTGTTCTGGTCTTCAGTTTTCACTGCCGCCAGAATCTGTTCACGTTCTGCTGCTGAAATTGGCGGTTCGACCTTCACCGGCTGAATATTCTGTGCCGGGGTAATGGCCACCGGAATACGTGGAGCACTTGGAATATCTGAATTGGCCGCAAAAGAGGCCAAAGCCGATGAACCGCGTGGCGTACTGATCCGTTTGGTGCTGGTTGTAGTCGTGCTGCTAGCAGTTTTGGCTGTGCTCGCTGGTGTAGTCGTAGCAGTACGCTGAGTCACACTGGCCGTCAAAGCGGGTGTGGTGGTTTTTGTAGCTGGGGCACTGGTCGTGGTCTGCGTCGTCACACTAGGACGAGTGTTGCTGGCCAGCAATCCACCACCTTGCAGGTTTTTCAGACGTTCATCGACTGTTGGGCTTAAATCGGCTGGAATCAGAATCCGCATCGGGCTGGCACTGTCAATTCGGTCAGTACGATGGCCTGGATTCAGCGCATATAACTCAGCACGGCTGAGGCCGGTAATATTGGCCACATCATTTAAATTCACCGCACCGACCGTCACTTCACGGAAATGGGGACGGTTGGCAATTGGTGGCAAACGCACCCCGTAGGCACCCGGGTTTTTAATAATTTGCGCCACTGCCAGGAAACGTGGCACATAGTTCATGGTTTCCTGTGGCAATTTCAGTGACCAGTAATCGGTCGGTAAACCGGCAGCCTTGTTACGGTTAATCGCCTGCTGAATACGGCCCGGTCCGGCATTATAAGCGGCCAGAGCCAGCTCCCAGGAACCAAACTGGTTATACAGGCTACCGAGAAATTCATAGGCAGCACGGGTTGATTCGACTACATCACGGCGGCCATCATACAGCGGGGTCTGTTTCAGACCATAAATACGTCCAGTACTTGGAATAAACTGCCATAAACCGGCCGCAGCAGCGCTACTGGTCGCGGCCGGGTCGTACGAACTTTCAATGACTGGTAATAACGCTAGTTCGGTCGGCATGCCACGGCGCTCGGCTTCTTTGACTGTGTGATACAAATAACGTGAAGCACGCGCACTTAAACGGTCAATATACGGCTGACGTGAAATAAACCAGCCGCGCTGCGCTTCAATACGCGGATTCCAGTGTTCCAGATCCATTTTGAAACCTACGGTCATGCGCTTCCAGACATCACCGTGTTTTAAAATCAGTAAACGGTCGCCTTCTACCGCGCGCATGTCGGTGGCCGACAATAAATCTTCCAGTGAATCTAAACTGCTGGCGTCCAGATAACCTGAACCAACCTGACTCGACGTTGACGCTTTGCTGGCACTTTGTGTAGAGGTACAGCCCGTGCTGATGCCGAGCGCGGCCAGCGCTGAACCCAAAACTGTAATTTTAAATAGTGCCGGGACCATAGGCTGCCACATGCGTGTGGTTGGTTTATACATAGGAAATCCAAACAACTCGTCTATAAATTATTTTTTAGATTTGACATTGTAGTGAAGCATCACTACGACACAAGGTTTTACTCTAGCGCGATTCTAATATAAATGTTACAAGAAATTAAAAAATTGACGTCTTCGGCGTTTCTGATCTGCAATTGCGTTATACAATAGCGGCTCGGTTTTTATTTGGCTCTTTTTGGATCTGGCTTATGTCTCAAACAATCACACTATATGTGGATGGTGCTTGTCGTGGAAACCCTGGCTTGGGCGGTTGGGGTGCATATGTCATTACAGAAACCCAGCAGCACAAACTCTATGGCGGGGAACTGGAAACCACCAACAACCGTATGGAGCTGACGGCAGCCATTGAAGGCATTCAGTTCTGCCCGGCAGAGGCCAAACTGATTCTCTGGACCGATTCCAACTATGTCAAACGCGGCATGACCGAATGGATTGCCGGCTGGAAAAAGAAAAACTGGAAAGATGTGAAAAATCCGGACCTATGGCAAAAACTGGATGCCATCTGTCAGGGTCGTGAAATTGAATGGCACTGGATTAAAGGTCACGCTGGCCATGCTGGCAATGAAATGGCCGATCAGCTGGCCAACAAAGGGGCCGATCTGGTATTTGCACAGCAGGTCAAAGTGACGCCGGTACAAATCATTACTGAAGATAAAAGCGCTGAGTCTGAAGTCATCCCGCCGGGCACGGCTAAAAAAAAAGCAGAATCTGACTGGTTGCTCGACGACCCTTTTGGCTTCGATCTAGACGACAGCCAACTAGACGTTGAAGTCGAAGAAGAACTGCTAATGGTGCAGGAGGATCATCTCAGTCTGACCCAGCACAGCATTACCGTGACGCAAACCCTCAGTCAAAATGACAGCCCGAATCAGAACGAAGTCCTGATCCAAGATGAAACCCAGAACCAGAGTGCAACAGCGCCAGCAAACACGTCATCGCATCCCCATATTGTGATTACCCCGGCCACGGTTCAGGCTTATGGTCCACGCCAGCTGATTCTGGATACGGAAACCACCGGTTTTTATTATCAGGATGGTGACCGGATTATTGAAGTCGGCGCGATTGAAATGGTCAACCGCAAACTGACCGGCAGCTCGATTCATATTTATATCAACCCGGAAAAACCGGTCGGTGAATCGGAAGTGGTGCACGGTATTTCGGATGAGTTTTTAAAAGACAAGCCGAAGTATGCCGAAATTGCTGCAGTGCTGTATGACTATTTAAAAGGCGCGGAAATTATTGCGCATAACGCCACCTTCGATATGAACTTCCTGGATATGGAGTTTAACCGCTGTGGTCTAGGCGATTTATCGGCGGTGTGTGAAGTCACCGATACCCTAGTAATGGCCAAAAACAAGCATCCGGGACAAAAGAACTCGCTCGATGCCTTAGTGAAGCGTTATGAAATTCCGGCGCGTGACCGTACCTTCCACGGCGCCTTGCTCGATGCTGAAATTTTGGCCGATGTCTATCTGGCCATGACCGGTGGCCAGGTATCCTTTGATATGGATGCCCTGTCAGCTCATCATGAAGAACAAAGCGGTGAATCGGGTCGTCGCAGCATTGAAGTGGAATTGCCGGTGATTCTGCCTTCCGCCGCAGAGCTGGAAGCACATGAGAATTGGGTCAAACAATTTGAAGAAAAGCATGGACAGCCCTGCTTTTTTGCCAAATAAAAAACCGACGATTGTAATTTTTTGTATTTAATCTGTTCCTAGTTCAGTTATAGTTAAGATAAACAGGTCTGCTGTTTTTGCAGCAGGCCCATAAACAGATAAAACACTAGGAAAGGTGCAGATACATGTCTTACCAAACCTCTATTCATTTTGATCCGACTGCGTTACTGATAATAAAAAATGAGGTTGATAATTCAATCAAATTGGTGGAATCCGCAGTCAGCACCTTGGCAGAAGATCAGACTTTACCTTTCGGGATTGATGATGCCCTCAACCAGTTTGAACAATGTGCCCAGGTACTGGCCCTGATTGATATGTCGAGCCTGGCAAAAATTGCCCAATATTCAGCAGAATTAATGCACAAGATTATGGGGAATCCGGCGCAAATTAAAACTGAAGACGTGATTGCCTTAAGTGAAGGCACCACCATGCTCAAGCGCTACATCGAATTTATTTGTCTGCGCGAAGTTAAAATTCCACAGTTTCTGCTCGATACCTTAAACCGTCTGGAACGTGTCTTGGGTAAACCACTCACCCAGGAAGGCCAGCATATTGAATCTCTGCTGGACTGTATTCACCCGGAATTCAAATTGCCGCAAGCACCCGGTCTGGAAAAATCAGGCTATGTACATCAGCTGTATAAACTGTCACTGTACAAGTTACTGAAGCAGGAAGAATCCGAGCTGGATCTGCAAGCCATGAAACTGGTCGGCACCTATTTAGCCGGTCTGTCCGCCCAGCATCCAAGCCAACAATACTGGAATCTGGTCTATGTGGCGTTAAACCAGATTGATAACCTGCTGCTGAATGAACCGCGTTTACGCACCTTAATCAGTATTGAACTGAATATGCGTCAATACTTTGCCGCGCCAGACAGCTTCCAGGCGCAGTTAAGTGACTTGGCCAACATCCTGAGCCTGTGCATTAGCCAGGAAGATCAGGTGGCCCAGCACATCCGCGAACAGCTGAATATTGGCGAAGACCTGCTGACCGATACCCAGCTGCAGGTGTTCAGCCGTCATCTGTATGGTCCGGATTTTGAAACCATGCAGACCATCAGCGCCCTGGCGACCAGCGAAATGGCGCAGATTCGCAATGACATCGAATACAACTACCAGAACATGACCCCTGAAAAAACCCAGGAGTTGCAAGCCAAGCTAAAAGATCTGGCCAATATCTTTAAAGTGCTGAACCTAAATGAAGCCCACCGTGATCTGCTGGTTCAGGCCGACGCCTTGAGTCAGGCCGAAGTGCTCAAAGAAGAAAGCTTTGCCCAGCAGCTGATGAACACCATTTTATCAGCGATGAACTCGATTGGGGTGCTGGAGCGTCATCATACCTCTAGCCGTTTACAGCTGCGCGTTAACAACATGCACATTTCGCTGGACCGTTTAGATGAGGCGCATGAAGTATTGCTGAGCGAAACCAAAATCTTAATTGATCTGGCTCAGCAGATTCTGGTGCAGCACGTTCAGGATCAGGATGTGCGCTTACTGGAAAACACCTGTACCCAGCTGCGTGAAGTGGCCGGTGCCCTGCTGTTCCTGAATGAAGAAAAAGGCCAGCAGGCGCTGCTGACTGCCGCTGACTTCATCTATCGTAAATGCGAAGCGGGTGAAACGCTCAGTAGTGACGAGCTGAATGCCGTGTTAGACACCCTGGCTAGTGCCGACATGCTGATTGACAATTTAAAAAACAAACAGCCTGTTTTACAGTCGATGTTTGATGTAGCATTGGCAAGTAGCGAAAAACTGAAAGCTGTAGCCTAATGTCTGAACTCTCACTTGCCTATATTTTTCACCAACAGCAACTGCTGGTCGATGAACAGTTTCAACTGCCCCGGGTTGAAAAATTAGCAAGTGACCTGTCTACGGGCAATCAGGTGATTGCCCGTGACTTACTCCCCGATGAACCCATTCCTGAAGGCTATCAATTATTGCCAATTCGCCAGCTGTTACAGTTCTGGAACAGTGCCGAATTTGAACAGGCCAGCCGTGCAATCCAGTTGCTAGAATGGCGTCGTAATCACCGTTTTTGCAGCCACTGCGGCCATCCAACCGAAGCGCATGCCACCGAATATGCCATGGTTTGCCCGGTCTGCCAGTATCGCCAATATCCACGTGTACAACCCTGTGTCATTACCGTCATTACCCGCGGTGAAGATAAAATTCTGCTGGCCAAAAATGCGCGAAACACCACCAATATGTATGGCCTGATTGCCGGTTTTGTTGAGGTGGGAGAAACCCTAGAAGAAGCGGTACGCCGTGAAACCGCGGAAGAAGTCGGTATCCAGCTAAAGAATATTCAGTATCTGGCCAGTCAGCCCTGGCCTTTTCCAAGCAACCTGATGATTGCCTTTAAAGCCGAATATGCCGGTGGTGAACTGCAGTTACAGGAAGAAGAAATCAGCGATGCGCAATTCTTTAAATTTGATCAACTGCCGAATATTCCGTTCAAAGGCAGTATTGCCCATGCCATGATCAAACACGTGACCGAAGGCTCTGCCGTCGCAGACGACAGCAAAGCCTGGCTCTAAAGAGACGCTACTCAGGAACTTAGTGTTTCTTCCAGCGCCTGCATAATCGTGTGCTTGGTCTTAAAATAACGGCTAAACAGACTCGATACCGAGCCCATAATACTGACATGCCCGGTGCGTGAAATGGTGATCAGCTGACTATGATTGCCATGCTTGTTTAGCACATGATCAAAATCAACCGCATTACTCAGATGTACAATCTGGTCATTCTCAGCCACCAGCAAATAGTGACGAATGTGATTACTTTCCACAAAGTAATACGGCATCACATCATGATAAGGAATGGTCTGATCAAATGCATCGGCACAAAGCGGATCATCTTTATAGTCAAAATGATAGGGACCAGCCAAGCCAATCGCAGCCCGAATATTGTCTCGGCAGTTCAGCGCATAAGGCTGCGGATGATACAGCACCGACATGATATTAAATGCACCGGCCGAGTGCCCCATCAGGATAATCTGATCAGTGTTAATCCTTAACTCTGCCTGCTGATCATGCAGATAGTTTAGTGCCAAAGTCAGGTCATCAATATAGACCGGAAAAATATTCTGCGGCGCCAGTTGATAATTAATGACGGCAACATCAAAACCCTGCTGGGCAAAAGCTTCGCCAACAAAGCGGTAGTCTTTTTTATCGCCCCGTGACCAGGCACCACCATGAACAAAAACAATTAACGGCTGCTGGGGACGTGGCTGGGCAGTCCGGTACAAGTCCAGCTGATGGCGTTCATTCGTTCCATAAGCCAGATCGTTCTCTACCGTATAGCCCTGTCGTGGAGTCAAACGGTTCAGGGCATAACTGCCAAAATCATACAGGCGGAATTCCTGATATACACTTTTGGCCTGAACCAGACGATATTGCAACTGCGTTTTAAACTGGAACAACTTAGAGCGCATTCGTTGGCTCGATCTGGTCCGGATCAATGGCGACCGGGGTTTGTACATCCGGCTGTACATTCATCATCGGGCTGGCAAAACCAGAAGATGTGGCCTGTGAGGCTTCAATATTGTCAATTAAGGTCACAATTTTGGTGACGTTACCAACCTGCTGTAACACCTGATTTAAATCGGCGATTTCCGCATTATTCAAACGGCCCATCACATACAGCACGCCATCTTCGGTGTGAATTCGCACTTTACTGTCAGAAACCACCGGCGCTTTCATAATCAGGCCACGGGTATTGGCGGTCACGGTGGTGTCCTGCATGATGGTGCTATAACCAATCTGGTTGCCCACGGTAATATAGTTGTGTACGGTTTTGACATCGCTCATGGCGCGTACATTGTCTTCCGCCAACTGCTTCAGATGTGCATCTGGCACCTGACCGGTCAGCAATACATTGCCGTGGAAACTTTCAATATTAACGCGTGACTGTTTAAAACGGGCATCCAGCTTATATAAATTAATTTTTGCTGTACGTTCAATGGAGTTATCAATAAAGACCTGGCCAAGTGAGCGTGCGCCACTTTCCGTTCCTACAGGTGCAGAACCCGTACCACTGGAAATAAAACTTGCACAGCCGGATAAACTTGCCACACACAGCACTGTGATTGCGATACGATTTAACACTCAGCAAGACTCCTCATTACTTATTCATTTCTGTTTTCAAGCATCTTTGCTTCAATTCTCTTCAAAGATTAATGAACTCTGAATCAAAAGTAAAAGCATTTTCAATCCATTGCAGATCATACGTGAAATTGGAAAAATCTTGCTGTACTGTTTTTGCAATTTGTTCAGTAAAATCAAAACAAATCACATCAAATCGACAATAAAAATCCTGTAATTGTGCAGAATTGCTCAAATAGGTCAGCGCAGTTTTTATCAGCTTTTGCTGCTTGGAGATGGAAACCACCTCCACCGCCCGGCCATAATCGCTAAAAGATCGCGCCTTTACCTCCACAAACACCAGCTGCTGATCCTGCCGGGCAATCAGGTCGATTTCACCATAACGGCAATGGTAATTGGCCGCCAGAATCTGATAACCCTGCTGCTCTAATAACATTGCAGCCTGCTGTTCGGCCCACTGCCCCAAACGCGCGCGCTGACTGGCCATTTACAGGATCTGCACCAGCTGTTTCTGCTGCACATAACATTTCGGAATACGCTGAATCTGGTTGTCCTGAATCCGGATTAAACCGGTTCGCCCTTCAAACTCGATGCGGTTTAATTGTGGCTGTTTCAGATAATAATTGGCGATCTGCCAGGCATCTCCACCAAAGGCCACCAGCCGCTGAAAAGAAAAGTGTTCCGCCTTGGCCGCCTGAATCCCGGCCTGTACATCTGCCCATTGGGACTGATATAAAGCCGGCGCATCACAAAACTGCAGGCCTTGCGGTAACTGCTGCTGTGACTCGACGGCATTGGCCAGACTGTATAAGCGCTTTTTGGGCAACCTGTTCTGGCGATTGATCCAGCCATTCGAACCCAGCAATAACACCCCCTGCTGACGTTTCAGCCACCTCGGCGGACTGTCTACCACCTCCACCGGATAATCCAGCTGCGACACCAGAGACATCAATAACAGCTCATGTTCAGCTTCGGTGCCGGGTTCACGCAGAATATACAAATGATTGATCTGATCTTTCTGGAACAGCTGTTTTAAGGTCTGCGCATCATCTTTTTTTGACAGGCTAAACTGTAACACCCGTGGATGCTGCTGGATCACCTCGTTTAAGGCCAGTGTACGCACTTTGGGCCGCAGCGCAACTAACTGTTCGACATCGGCACGTGCCAAAGGTCCAATCACCACCCGGGTCTTGGCATTGACATGCTGACGCAGCAAGGGACCAATTTTGCGCTGCTCGGAATTAATCAATTTAACCGGCATTTTCTCACCCGATGCCTGATAAGCGTGCATAAAACCCTGCTGAATACTGAAACCGGCTCGCGCCATAGGACCCGATTCAGGTAGAATGACCAGAATCTCGGCCTGGGCAACTGAAAGTCCTGCGCCCAACAGCGCCGTGGTGATAATTACTTTTTGAAGCTGTCTTTTATTGTTATTAATAATTTGCCTAAACATGGAGAAACCTAATGAGTGCTCAGTTATTTGTTGTAGCCACCCCAATTGGGCACTTAGACGACATGACCTATCGGGCGATTGATGTTCTAAAGTCTGTAAATATTATTGCGGCAGAGGATACTCGGACCTCCGCTCAATTATTAAAGCACTATAATATATCAACTCCGTTAACGGCGTGCCATGAACATAATGAAAGTAACAAAATTGATATATTGGTTCAGCGCCTGCTGAACGGCGAAAATATGGCCCTGATTAGTGATGCCGGTACTCCGCTAATTAGCGACCCCGGTTTTAAACTGGTCCGCGCCGCCCAAGAACACAATATCCGGGTGATTCCGGTTCCGGGAGCCTGTGCCGCAATTGCAGCGCTCAGTGCGGTTGGTTTACCGAGTGACCGCTTTAGCTTTGAAGGCTTTTTACCGTCAAAACAGTCACAGCGTATCTTGAGTCTGGAAAAACTTAAAGACCAGACTGCGACCCTGATTTTTTATGAAGCGCCACACCGGATTCTGGACAGCGTTAAAGATATGGCCAATATTTTCGGGGCCGAGCGTCCGGTCGGTTTTGCCCGTGAAATTACCAAAACCTTTGAAACCATCAAGAAGATGACGCTGGGTGAGCTGGTCAGTTTTATTGAAGCCGATCATCATCAGCAAAAAGGTGAAATTGTACTGGTGGTTGGTGGTGCAACCGCGGAAAAAGATCTGGAGCAGGAAAAGCTGGATCAGCTGCTGACCCGACTATTGCAGGATTTATCGGTGAAAGCAGCGTCACAACTGGCCGCCGATTTAACCGGAATCAAGAAAAAAGTGGCCTATCAGCGTGCGCTGGAACTGAACCAGAACAATGATGACTGATTCTGGCTGTTGATTCGCAATAAAAAAAGCATCACCGGAGTGATGCTTTTTTCTTATTCGCGTGCAGCCTCATCTGGTGGGACTTCAGTAATTTTTCCCCCACGTGCCAAGAAGGCCGCAATTTCATCTTCTAACGCTTGGCGTTGCTTCTGTTTAGCGGTTACGGTTAAGGTTTCTGCTTCCGCCACATCACCATCGTTTACGGCATCTTCGCTGTCCAGTGCACCTTTTTCAGCCGCTTTTGCCTCATCGTCATCGACGGTGGTATCTTCTACATCATCATAATCGTTCATATCCGTCATTTTAATCTCCCCGCAAATGACCTCAATTGAGTCCTGGTGAACGTTGTCATGCAATTAGGAAGAAATTTATCAATCTCTGCGCCTTTCGCCTAGAGGTAAAGACGAAAAAATCGTGTCTTTTTTAACCAAATTCGTAATCATGTATTAATGAATGTTTAAAAAATAACTATTTCTAGCTAGACCGCATACCGCGTGTCTTTCAGCAGATGCAAACCATTGGCCTGCGCCATAAAAGCATCCTTTAACACCGGCAGCTGTTCAACCTGCTTCAAGCCAAAATTACGTCCCCAGACCAACGGGAATAACTGGGTGGTTTCCAGCCAGCCAATTGCAGACATGCTGTGCATCATTGCGTCATTTTGACCTTTACGACGATGCTCATAACGCTTCAAGGTCTGCTCATGTGCCCAGACCCCACGTGCCCGGTCATGCAGCAGAACATCACACAAGACTGCGGCATCCAGACAGCCAATATTGACGCCCTGCCCGGCCAGTGGATGAATCACATGCGCCGCATCGCCAATGAGTGCCAGTCCCGGCTCGACATAGTGCTGCGCAGCACGGGCTTTTAAAGGGAAACGGGCACGTGGTGTAGCTTCCAGTACTTCACCCAACATATGATGGCTTTCACGGGTCAACAGCTGGGTAAATTCCTGATCGGATAATGCAGCATATTCTTCTGCATAATCCTCTGGTAGCGTCCAGACAATAGATTGCCAATGGCCATCCTGTTCAGGCTTGAGGCTGCTCATCGGCAGGTATGCCAGCGGACCGGTTTCCAGAAAAATCTGGCGCGCCACATGCTGATGCGGCTGGGCAGTTCGGATGGCACAACTGATGCCTGCCTGCTGATAATCCAGCACATCCAGATCAATAAAGGCCTGTTCGCGGACAAAGGAATTGGCCCCATCTGCGCCAATTAACAGTGTGGTCGTCAGTTTTGTGCCATCGGCCAAGAAAATATGCCAGACGCCAATGCCCTGCTCAATCCGGGTGACTTTGACCTGGGTACGATAATCCTGAATCTGCGTCAGCATGGTTTGCTGAATGGCTAGATTTAAAATGCTGGGTTCCACCATCGAACCCAGCGCCTGATCCACTCCGGGTGTTTTTTCTGCCGGCTGACCAAAATTGATTTCGCCATAGCCATTTTTATTCCAGACCTGCATGCCGGTATAAGGTTGCTGACGCGCCAGTTTATCCCAAACACCCACATTTTTTAGCAGGTGGATGGTGGCTTGGCTTAAAGCCAGTACGCGCGGATTGGCCACGCTTAAGGTTTTTTCTGTATCCAGAATTGGTGCGGCATCCAGCACAGTGGCCTGTACCCCACCTTGGGCCAGTAATAATGCAGTTAAGCCACCGACCAAACCACCACCCACAATAACGGCATCTAATACGTGTGCTGTCTGGTTCATGCTTTTAGTCCCATGGCATAGTTGGCAACAAGTGGTTTAATTCCCGGAATGGTATCAAAGGCAATCAGACCGGTATTTCTGAGCAGTTTCAGCACCGGATTCTGGTTACTAAAGCCACGCACCACGCTATCACAGAATTTGATCACGCGCTGCTGATCGGTCAGACGGGATTTTTCATAATCTTGCAGCATGGCGGCATCGCCCAAATCGGCCTGTTGAGCCAGCTGTTCTTTTAAATAACGCACCAACACATAAGCATCGCGCATACACAGGTTAAAGCCCTGTCCGGCCACCGGGTGAATGGTATGTGCCGCATTACCCATCAGTACTACTCGGCCCACTGCCTGTTTTTCTGCCAGCACTTGCGAGAGCGGGAAGCTAAAACGGCGCCCGGTTTTCTGGAATTTTCCAGCCCGATCACCATAAGTCTGCTGCAAGGCATCGAGGAAATGCTGGTCATTGTCTTCACCCAGCCATTCATGTTCCGTACCTTTTTTCACCGGCCAGACCACTGAACGACGATATTCACCCGGCAAAGGCAATAACGCCAGCGGACCTAAAGGACTGAAACGCTCAAAACCGACATGATTGTGTGGTTTAGAGGTTTGTACGGTGGTTACAATGGCGACCTGATCATAATCATGTTCATCGACCCCAATGCCTAGAGCTTTACGGCAGAATGAATCGCGGCCATCGGCAGCAATCACCAGTTTGGATTGCAGTTGTAAGACTTCACTTCCACGCTGCGCTTCCAGATAAGCCAGATCTGCATCTTGGGTCAGCGAGGTGACTTTTACCCCATCAATCAGTTCAATTAAAGGCTCTGTGCGCACCTGAGTCAGCAACACCCGGCCTAACCAGGCATTTTCAATCACCTGTCCAAAACTTTCGACTTTTTCCTGTTCAGCTTGCAAACGCGCCTTCCCAAAACTGCCCTGCTCGGTAATGTGCACTTCCAGAATCGGGACAGCATGTTCCTGTAAGGCATCCCATAGGCCCAGTTCCTGATAAATCTGTACGCTACGACGCGACAGCGCACTGTTTCGTGCATCAAAACTGGAGTGATACGGGGCAAGATTGGCATCATCATAATTCGGGTATTGAATTGCTTCGAGCAGTTTGACCGCAATATTGGCTTTGGCCAACATGAGCGCCAAACTCAGCCCCACCATACCGCCGCCCACGATGATGACTTCTTGTTGCATGCTTGAATCCTTATTTGTGGTATCTCAAAAGTTTAGATACATCTTAATCATGATTGATTTTATATTACATCAAGGGATTGGATTTTTATAATGATTCGTGTGGATGGCTGGAGTTTCTGAGCTTCAGCGCTTGCGTGTTCTGACAATAAATCCCGTTTAAAAGATGTTATTCCATAAGATGACACTGGAATGGAGTACAATATAACATCTATACAAAGCCTGAAGCGCTAGACTTAAGCTGATCAAGCGACAACCCTGACGTAGATAAAATAAATTAAAGAATTCGTATCAGCTGTATGCTATTGCTTGTAGAAAATTTAAAACATGAAGAAATTAGAACTTATCTTTTTAGTCTTTTTAATCTTGGTTCTGTTGTGGGGCATACAATGGATGTTTCATGGCTTTCCGGCCGCAAGTTAAGTCTTCTATTATTCACTCTAAAAGCTATACTATAATTTCTTAAAATAATTAGAATGTTAGGATAATAAATGGATCATACTGAACGTTTTATTACAGCATTTTACTACGCTGTCGCCGGGATTTTTTTGGGGCTAGGATTAGCAATTTTTTCCTCCCTCTATCTCAGCCTTACAATAAGCTCAGCTCATATTGTAATTTTTACAGTCATTTGCTGTTTTGTTTTAGGCTATGTATTTCCTCATAGTGTTGGCAATATTTTTAAATGGGTTTGGTATATTTTCGTTCATTAGTCTGGATGTCTATCTCTATTTAACCCATTAACGCTGATTCAAAATCAAAAAAGCCGATCTTCTGACCGGCTTTTGACCTGTACGGCTTTTATTGGGCCGCAGCCATCAACGCTTCAATCTCGTCTACAGTTTTCACCACTTTCGCAGTTAAGTTCAGTGGACCATTTTTGGTCGCGACAATATCATCTTCAATCCGGATGCCAATGCCACGCCATTTTGGATCTACTGTTTCATCATCCGGGGCAATGTATAGACCCGGCTCAACCGTAACCACCATACCGGCTTCATAAGCACGCCATTCGCCATCAACCTTATAAGTTCCGACATCATGCACATCCATGCCCAGCCAGTGGCCTGTACCATGCATATAGAACTGACGATAGCTTTCTGACGCAATAATCTCGTCCAGATCACCCTGTATAATGCCTAAATCAAGCAGGCCCTGCACCAGAATACGTACCGCCACATGGTGTGGTTCTTTATAGGAGTTGCCAATCTGTACGGCATTAATTGCTGCAAGCTGAGCATCTAGTACAAGGTTATACAGCGCTTTTTGCTCGGGGCTGAATTTGCCATTCACCGGAAAGGTCCGGGTAATATCTGAAGCATAGAACTGATATTCACAGGCGGCATCAATTAACACCAAATCGCCATCTTTCAGTTCTTTGTCGTTCTCTACATAGTGCAGAATGCAGGCATTTTCACCACCACCGACAATACTGTTATAGGATGGAACACAGCCATTTCGGCCAAATACATAGTTCAGTTCGGCTTCCAGCGCATATTCCATCATACCTGGCTTAACCGTTTGCATGGCCCGGGTATGTGCTTCGGCAGAAATATCTGCCGCAATTTGCATCAGTTCCAGCTCTTTGGTGTCTTTGTGCAAACGCATTTCATCGACCAGACGGTCGAGCTGCACCACCTGCGCTGGTGCCGAGGTGCCACGGCGGCTTTCGCCATTGGCAGCTGCAATCCATTTGGCCACCCGCGCATCAAATTCGGCATTCTGTCCAATACGGTAAAAGAGCTGGTCTTTATCCAGCAGTTTTTCCAGAATTTCTTCATCGAGCAGGTCAATGGCATAGGCTTCATCGGCCTCATACTGTTCAATGGCACCATCAATACCAGCACGATAGCCATTCCAGATTTCCATCTCCCGGTTACGTTCGCGGCAAAACAGGCTATAGGTATAGCCTTCATCTATAGATTCATAGGTTTCAATGACCGCGACCGCTTCAGGTTCTGCAAAGCCGGTCAAGTAGAAGAAACTGCTGTCCGTTCGATATTTATAGTCAGCATCCCGGTTACGCATGGCCACCGGACTGGTGGCAATAATGGCAATACTGTGTGGTCCCATCAGTTCAGCCAGACGGTCACGACGTTCTTTAAATTCTACCTGGGTCAGTTTCTTCATTAATTTTTCTTCGCAGCCTAAATAAAGGGAGGATGGTATCGCCCGAATCAGCTCGGACGATGTGGGGTAAACATTTCAACAATACTGCCGCTTTCTGGCGCAGCCACCTGACGTGACTTGGCATGTACGTTTTGTAACAAAGAACTTTCATCAACCGCTATTTTCTTGCGGCCAACCGACAGGCTGACCGGAATCAGGCGGACAAATTCATATAATTCCTGATAGCTTTCTTCGCCTTCTTCATCATTGTCCGAGTCTTCAAACTCGACTGCTGCCACATCTTGCAGATGTTCAATCAGCTCCAGCTCATCACTGCGGATATGTCCAGACGCCAGGCCAAAGCCCAGTACCACGCCGGCACACCAGTCGGCCAGCGCCTGCACCCGCTCTTGTAATACGTGTTCATCATCTGGTAACAGGGGCAGATAATCCAGTTCATCTTCAGATAAAGCATGCGCTACATCTTCCGCTTCGCCGGTTAAAATATCCAGCGCTTCCGGGCTAAGTTCGGGCACATTCAGGGTCGCCAGAATCTGTTGCCACTCGGCTTCAGTTGGTGCATTTGTCACACAAACTATACCGGTCAGTAAACCATGTAACTCACTTGGACTTGAAATTTCTTCAATCGTGGAAAAATTGCGGTACCATTCGGACCAACCTGAAATATCGTCTTGCATTCGCTTATCCAATCTCTATACTTCGTATATATTACCTTTGTTTGCAAGACTGTGCGACCACGATATGTTAGCAGAATTACAGCGTCTACAGGCGCATATTGGTGTTTTAAAAACACGACTTGCGCATTATGAGAGTGCAACTCAATCTTTAGCTGAAGCCAAGCAACAGGCTGAAGAGCAGCATCATGCACAAATTGTGCAAAGAAATGGGGTGATTACCCAAAAACAAGAAGAAATTGAGTCTTTAAGTGAACAGCTCAGCACCAGTCAGGCCCAATTTCAGCAGTTGAATCAGGATGCGACCGCATTGGCGGACCGTTATAGCCGTCTGGAAAAAAGCTGCACCGATCTTAAAAACCGCTTTCAGGAATTGCTGGCCGAACGTAACGAGCTACGCGTCATTAAAGAAAAGTTGCAGAATGAACAGCGTCAGACTTTGCAGAATGTCCAATCTTTGCAGCAAGAACGTGAACGTTTATTGCAGAAGAATGAACATGCCAAAGCCAAAGTCGAGGCAATTATTCAGCGTCTGGCCATTTTAGGAACTGCACAAGACCAGAATGCCCAGGAAATTCAGCAATTGGCCCATCCAACTGATGTCAGCGAGGAAGCTTAAGCATGAGTGAACAAATTCCTGTAGATTTACGTGTTTTAGGACACAGTTTCAAGCTGGCCACGACTCTTGAAAAACGGGCGGATCTGGAACGTGCAGCAGAATTACTGAATGAAAAGTATGATGAGTTCCGTCGTAAAGCACCACGCATGGAACCAAGCAAGCTGATTATTATGGTGGCCTTAGAGCTGATGCAGGAAGTGCTGTCGATGAACAAATCCCTGCAGGAATATGCCCATTGTGAACGCTTGCTGGCCACAATTCTGGAAGAAGTCGAAACACTGACCGAATAAGGCTTTGACTTGCATAAAGCCTGTGCAAATGACACTTAAATTTACAGTTCTGTAGGCCGATAGGTTTGCGTCTAAAGCTGAATCCTTTATACTTAGTCTAACTCTGAGGTGTTCGCCAGCAGGTCTATTCCCCTGCCGATACTTAAACTTATGGATTGCGTTCTGTATATTTAGAGTGCATGCCCACCCTGAGTGGGAAGCCCAGCAAGTATACGTCGCGTCCACCTTGAACTCATCGGGTTCAGGGTAACGACACATGCAGCGGCACCGTCGGAGGGTTTAGCTGATTGATCCCCTATTCAGTCCTCAGAATTTCTATATTTCCTCTTTTTTATAATTATTTATTCTCTCGTTCTAATCTTTTAAAGCTTCAAACTAACCGTTAAGCCCTCTTGTAGATACAACCCATCTTAAAAGAACGCCATCCCGAATTAAATCAGTAAGATCGATTTGATTAACATCTTCACAAGATTGCAGTTCAGCAAAATTTTTAAGCAGACGACTTGACTGTAGAACGGATGCAATTCCGCCCACTATGTTTTGCTTCATAAAGTTTATTATCTGCAATTTTTAGTACTGCAGCCACATCGACGGCATCTTTTGGCCAGAACGCGATGCCAATAGAAATCGTGATTTGTCCCATCTGATTAATCGTAGTTTCCTGCATGGTTTTTCTAAGCCGCTCTGCAGCTTTATATGCCACACTTGCATCTGCAGTCATCATTAAAACCAGAAATTCTTCACCGCCACTACGACAGCAAATATCCTGTTCCCTAAAATTAGTTAGCATTAGTTGCGCGAGCGTTTTAAGTACCACGTCACCTTGATCATGCCCATACTGATCATTAATTTTCTTAAAAAAATCAATATCAATGGCTAATACTGCAAATTCGGTACGAGTCTCTAGCAGTTCATTTAAAAATAATTGCATACCACGACGGTTGTATAAACCTGTCAATGGGTCCGTATTGACATGATGTTTTAACTCCGCAATCCGATGACTAAAGGTTTCCGAACTCATTAATAATGAGGTTCTAAACTTTAAAACCTCGAAATACCATGGATCAACTTCTTTAATTTTATTTTCAATGTCCGCATGATTGAGCATACTTGCCATACGAGCTAAGCGGTTCAAAGGTGAAGAAATAAAGCTTGAGATATACCAAATCAATAAAAAAATAAAAAAGTAGAAAATGAAGATTCCAATCGATACTTTTGAAATCAGCGTATTCGCTTGTGCAAGTAAATCCTCTGTCGGTTGTTGAGAAACCACTATCCAATTTACACTTGGAATATGTGCAAAACCTGCCAAATTATCTATACCTAAACTATTTTTTAAACGGATTGAGCCATTTTTATGCTGATTAATAAAGTCTGAACCCGTATTGTTGATAATTTTTTCACCGATGCGATTTTTATCTGGATGGAAAATAATACGGTTATGTTGATCAATCACATACATATAACTTTTTTTATAGTCATATTGCGTATTAAGCATTGTATTTAATAAATTTTTCCGTTGTAAATAAATCGAACCACTGATCATCCCTAAATAATTATCTTTGCCATTATAAATAGGCTGAGACATCATGACCAAAAGATTGTTTTTTACAGACCAGTAGGGTGTAGAAATATAAGTTTTCTTTTTTTCAGTTGACTCTACTATACCCAATGAATTATAAGCTTGACCAAAATTAAAATTCAAACTACTGGGTGAAAATGCAAAAACATGCTTATTTTCCCCCACAAGTAAAACACTATTAAAGTTATCAGACTGATTCTTTAAACGCTCTACTTCTGATTTTCTTAAATCTATATTATAAAAATTTTTCTATAGTACTTTAGCGCTATATTAGATCTCTTTCATAAATCAAAAAATGATCTTACTCTTTGACGGATATTT
>ERZ1023263.86-NODE-86-length-36079-cov-316.754219_pt1 | contig 36079 bp, 31 predicted proteins | sample MGYA00380461_ERZ1023263 | MGnify/ENA primary metagenome ERZ1023263 (study PRJEB33173, sample SAMEA4830316) | metagenome | study: EMG produced TPA metagenomics assembly of the PRJEB25223 data set...
GTCTGGTAAAGATGCACAACCAATTGGTGACGACAAAGTGATGGATCCAGCGAAAAAACCAGCTCCAGGTAAAGTTGTATTGTTGCTAGCGCATAGAGGAACTGTTAGTAGCGGTACAGAAGGTTCTGGTCGCACAATAGAAGGAGCTACTGTATCAAGCAAGAGTGGGAAACAATTGGCTAGAATGTCAGTGCCTAAAGGTAGCGCGCATGAGAAACAGTTACCAAAAACTGGAACTAATCAAAGTTCAAGCCCAGAAGCGATGTTTGTATTATTAGCAGGTATAGGTTTAATCGCGACTGTACGACGTAGAAAAGCTAGCTAAAATATATTGAAAATAATACTACTGTATTTCTTAAATAAGAGGTACGGTAGTGTTTTTTTATGAAAAAAAGCGATAACCGTTGATAAATATGGGATATAAAAACGAGGATAAGTAATAAGACATCAAGGTGTTTATCCACAGAAATGGGGATAGTTATCCAGAATTGTGTACAATTTAAAGAGAAATACCCACAATGCCCACAGAGTTATCCACAAATACACAGGTTATACACTAAAAATCGGGCATAAATGTCAGGAAAATATCAAAAACTGCAAAAAATATTGGTATAATAAGAGGGAACAGTGTGAACAAGTTAATAACTTGTGGATAACTGGAAAGTTGATAACAATTTGGAGGACCAAACGACATGAAAATCACCATTTTAGCTGTAGGGAAACTAAAAGAGAAATACTGGAAGCAAGCCATAGCAGAATATGAAAAACGTTTAGGCCCATACACCAAGATAGACATCATAGAAGTTCCAGACGAAAAAGCACCAGAAAATATGAGCGACAAAGAAATCGAGCAAGTAAAAGAAAAAGAAGGCCAACGAATACTAGCCAAAATCAAACCACAATCCACAGTCATTACATTAGAAATACAAGGAAAGATGCTATCTTCCGAAGGATTGGCCCAAGAATTGAACCAACGCATGACCCAAGGGCAAAGCGACTTTGTATTCGTCATTGGCGGATCAAACGGCCTGCACAAGGACGTCTTACAACGCAGTAACTACGCACTATCATTCAGCAAAATGACATTCCCACATCAAATGATGCGGGTTGTATTAATTGAGCAAGTGTACAGAGCATTTAAGATTATGCGAGGAGAGGCGTATCATAAGTAGAAGGGGGATTAGCCAATTTAATAAATAAAGGGGTGACAGAATGGACAATCACATAAAAATTTTTGACAATTTATTTCAAAGTAATATTTCAAAATTCCAAAATCTTTCTAGTAAATCATACATTATTAGAAATGATACTGAAAAGAATAGTTATCTTCCTATGGTTCAAGAGATAAGAGAGTTGTTTGGAAAAGAAGGAGAAATTTTTTCTAAAAGTATAGGAACACATCCTGACTTTTTTGAAATAGAAAACACTAATGAATACCAGTACATTTGTTCCCTTTTTGTAGATATATCTGGGTCTACAAAACTAGCTTTGAAATATAGTTTGGATAAAGTTAAACTTTATAAAAATGCGATAATTTCTAGTGCTATAGAAATATTTCGTGCATTTGACGGTCATATTCATAGAATACAAGGAGATGCGGTGCTTGTTTATTTTGGACATAAAGAACTGGAAAAAAGTGATGCAATAATTAATGCAATCAACGCTGCGTCATTAATGCAGTATTTTAACGCCACAACATTAAAAAAATTTTTTGAAAGTGAAAATTTAGAGCCGTTAAAAATTAGAATAGGAATTGATTTTGGTGATGATTCTAGTGTATTGTGGTCAAAATATGGAATTGATGGAATTAATGAAATAACTTCTACCAGTATACATACTGACTTAGCATCAAAATTACAAAACAAAGCCCCTTCAAATAAGATTATGATAGGAGAAAATATAAATAAATATCTTGATATTCCTACAAAGTTTAGAAGTATAAAAACTGAGAAGAACAATGGTGTTGATGTTGAGAAAAGATATATTTTAAATACAAATAATTTGGGAAGATATTCTATGGAAGTGTTTGAATGGGAAAAATACTTGAATAGTTTTTCAATGTTGCCTCCTTTTTCTACAGAAAATGAACAATTTTACTCACCTAGAGATTTGAAAATAAGATGTTGGATTATTGATGAAAAAAATCAGGATAAATATGAATATATTGAAAGAGGTAGTGCTTTAAAAAAAGAAATGAATTTGTTATTTAAATTAGAAATTTATAATCAATGTCTAGAATTTAAAAATATTAAATGGAGAGTGGTAAACTACGGAGAGGAGGCAAAAAAGGACAAGGAATTAGAATTTGAAATGAATCAGTATGAAGGGTATCAGTATTGTAATCAAAAGACAGCTTATACAGGATTACATTTTATGGAATGTTATTTGTACGACATCAATGATAAAATAATTTGTCATGATAGTTTTGGTCTTTTTATAAATGATAATAATAGAGAAGTGAGAAAATTAGGAATAGAGGATTGAGTAATGTGAAAAAAGATGAGTTCATAAAGTTACATCAAAGCTATCTAAATGAATATATTAAATTTGCTGATGCCAAGGCATTAGCTATCATAAGTATTAATGGCTTTATTTTAAATTTTAACTTTTCAAAACGTAATATTAAATTTCATAATACCGAAGACATTTTCAATTTTACAGCTTTTATATTATTGATAATTACAATTATACTAGCAGCATTTGCAGTATATCCAAGAACAAATAATAGAAGCGAAAAAGGAATTATTTTTTGGGATAATATAAATAGTATGGGAGAAAAAGAATTTATAGAGAAAGTGAAATTTGAAAAAGAGGAAGAATTACTTGAAAAAACGATACAACAAAATTATTTTTTAGCAAAAACTGCATCTATGAAATATTCAATCATTAGAAATGTTTTTATAATTTCAGCATTAGGCTATCTCTGTTTATTATTTTCAAGTATCTTTCAGATTATATGCTCTTGAATTTTCAGTTTTAACATGAAAAGGAGAAAAATAAAAATATGGCAACAATTGGATTTGAAGAAAAATTATGGCAAGCTGCGGATAAATTACGAGGGAGTATGGATGCAGCAGAATATAAAAATGTAGCATTAGGTATTATATTTTTAAAATATGTTTCTGATTCTTTTGAGGAAAAATATGAAGAATTATTGAATGATGAATATGCAGATGAAGAAGATAAAGATGAATATTTAGCAGAGAATATTTTCTGGGTTCCTAAAGAATCAAGATGGCAATACATAAATGATAATTCTAAGAAGCCAGAAATTGGTCAAATTATCGATAAAGCTATGATAGCAATTGAAAGAGAAAATGAGTCTTTAAAAGGAGTACTACCTAAAGATTATGCACGACCAGCTTTAGATAAGGAGAAATTAGGAGATATTATTGACTTGTTTACTTTCAAAGTCGGAGACTCTGAAAGTAAGAAACAAGATGTCTTGGGGCGTGTTTATGAATACTTCATCGCAAAATTCGCAAGCGCTGAGGGTAAGAATGCTGGGGAATTCTATACACCAGCATCAATCGTAAAATTGCTTGTTGAAATGATTGAACCATATCAAGGTAGAATTTATGACCCCTGCTGTGGTTCCGGCGGTATGTTTGTACAAAGTGAACGTTTTGTAGAACGTCACCAAGGACGCTTAGATAATATTGCGGTATACGGTCAAGAATCAAATCCAACCACTTGGAAATTAGCAAAAATGAATTTGGCTATTCGAGGTATAGATAATGATTTAGGTGATCATCATGCAGACACGTTTCATAATGATTTACATAAAGATTTGAAAGCTGATTTTATATTGGCTAATCCACCATTCAATGCAAGTGATTGGGGACGAGAAAAATTACTAGATGATTACCGCTGGAAATTTGGTATTCCACCTAAAGGCAATGCCAACTATGCATGGATTGAACATATGATTTCTAAACTTGCCCCAAGTGGTACAGCAGGATTTGTATTAGCGAATGGTTCAATGTCTACAAGTGGTAAAGATGAATTAGAAATACGTAAAAACTTAATTGAACAAGACTTAGTTGAATGTATAGTTACATTACCAGGGCAACTATTCTATTCAACTCAAATTCCAGTATGTTTGTGGTTCGTGACAAAAAATAAAGCTAAAAACGGCAAGAATGAACGACGTGGAGAAGTACTATTTATAGATGCTAGAAATATAGGAAGCATGGTATCAAGAACATTAAAAGAATTCTCAGATGATGAAATAAAAGATATAGCAAATGTTTATCACTCATGGCGTGGAACAAACAATAACCAATATGAAGATAAAGCAGGTTTCTGTAAAGTAGCAAAGACAGAAGAAATAAAAAACAATGAATATATCTTAACGCCGGGACGTTATGTAGGATTAGCAGAAGTAGAAGAAGACTCAGAACCATTTGAACAGAAAATGGAAAGAATCACAGCAGATTTAAGTGAACAATTTGCGAAATCAAAAGAACTCGAGGACCAAATCCGTAAGTCATTGGAGGGATTAGGTTATGGAGTTTGAAACATTTAATTTAACTGATTTATATACTATTAGTTCAGGTTTATCAAAAAATAGAAAATATTTTGGTACTGGTACACCTTTTTTAACATTTAAAGATGTATTCGATAATTTAATATTACCTAATGAGTTTTCTGGGCAAGTTATAACTGAAGAAAAAGAAAGAGAAAAGTATTCAGTTAAAAAAGGAGACCTTTTTTTAACAAGAACTAGTGAGAAACAAAATGAGTTAGGTATAAGTGCAGTAGCTTTAAAAGACTATAAAAATGCGACTTTTAATGGATTTACCAAAAGATTAAGACCAAACAAATATTGTGAGAATAAATTGTTACCAGTATTTGCTGCATTTTATTTTAGAAGTAATAATTTTAGAAATCAAGTAAATTCTATGTCTATCATGTCTACAAGAGCAAGTTTAAATAACGAAATGATTTCAAAACTTAAAATTACTATACCTAGTCTTCAAAATCAGATGAAAATTAGTCATATACTATTAGCACTTTTAAAAAAAGAAAAAATCAATCAAAAAATCATAGCAAATCTTGAAGAACTTTCTCAAACACTATTCAAACGTTGGTTTGTTGATTTTGAATTTCCTGATGAAAATGGAAATCCATACAAATCAAGCGGTGGAGAGATGGTTGATAGTGAATTGGGTGAAATACCTAGGAGTTGGAAAGTTGATGAATTAGGAAATTATATAAAAATAAAAAGTGGTAAAAGACCTAAAAATAAAGTTGATAAAGAAGATATAGAAAATGTGGTGCCAATAATTGGTGCTAGTAAAATAGTGGGTTATACGAATGATTATTTATATAATGAAAAAATTATTATAATTGGTAGGGTAGGAACTCATGGTGTAATCCAAAGGTTTTCTACAAGAACATGGCCATCAGATAATACTTTTGTAATAACAAGTGATTTTGAAAGCATTATATATCAAGTACTTAAAAGTATAGACTATATATCATTGAATAGAGGTTCTACACAACCTCTATTATCTCAAAAAGATATTAAGAATACTAAAGTAGTAATGCCCACCAATGCAACTTTGCTTTCAAAATATCAAAAGAAAAACAATCATATTTTAAAAATGATGGATCAAAAAATCATAGAAAACAAGAAATTAACACAACTCCGTGACACATTACTACCAAAATTAATGTCAGGTGAAATTGAGATACCTGATGACATCGAGGTGAATGAAGATGAGCTTTCAATTTAGTGAAGATGATTTAGAACAGGTTGCACTGAAGTGGTTTGAGGGTCTTGGCTATTCTGTTAAGAATGGTCGAGATAGTAGTGACAATGGGATTATGAATGAACGGGAGAGCGACAAAGATGTTGTGTTTGATGATCGTTTGGAAGCAGCTTTGAGACGTATTAATCCTGAACTAAATAATAGTGCAATTGAACAGGCTATGCGTGAAATTTCTATTGAGAAGTCTCCTAGTTTATTAGAGAATAATCGTTCTTTCCATGAAATGATTACTAATGGTATTGAGGTTGAACACTATAATGATGATGGTGAGACGATTAATGATTTGGTCTATGTGTTTGACTTTGATAACCCAGGAAATAATGATTTCTTAGCGGTTAATCAATTAACTGTTGTAAATGGAGGTTATAAAAAAAGACCTGATATTGTGTTATTCATAAATGGATTACCAGTAGTGGTAATTGAACTGAAAAATTCTACAAATGAATCTGTTGGTATTGAAGACGGGTATCATCAGATAGAAACTTATAAAATGAGAACTCCACAATTATTTAATCATAATGCAGTATTAGTTACGAGTGATGGTATAAATACAAAAGCTGGTTCTTTAACTGCTGAGTATGATCGTTTTATGACTTGGCGTACTAAAGATGGAAAAACTGAAGATTCATCAACATTTCGTAGTTTAGATATATTGATTCACGGTATGTTAAATAAAGAGGTACTATTAGATTTAATTCGTCATTTTGTTTTGTTCCAAGATGATGGTAAAGGAAATATAGTTAAAATATTAGCTGCATATCATCAATATTATGCGGTTAATAAAGCTGTTGATCGTGCTATGGAAGCAACATCTGAACATGGTGATGGTAAGGGCGGCGTTATTTGGCACACACAAGGTTCTGGTAAGAGTTTGACAATGGTCTTCTTCTCAGGAAAGTTAATTCAAAAATTAAATAATCCAACATTAGTGGTCGTAACAGACCGTAATGACTTAGACAATCAATTATATGGTACTTTTGTTAAGTCCAAAGGACGCTCAGGTAAAGGGTTACTAAGACAAACACCTAAACAAGCAGAATCACGAAAAGAATTGAAAGAACTATTATCTGTAGAATCAGGTGGTATTGTATTTACAACTATGCAGAAATTCGAACCTGAAGAAGGTCAAGTGACAATGGATGCTTTAACAGAACGTAAAAATGTAGTAGTTATGGCAGACGAAGCACACCGCACACAATATGGTTTTAAAGCAACTTACAATGAAAAAGGTGAAGGTATAAAATATGGTTATGCAAAATATTTAAGAGACGCTTTACCTAACGCTTCGTTCGTTGGTTTTACTGGAACACCTGTATCTTCGACAGATAAGAATACGCAAATGGTATTTGGTAATTATATTGATGTATATGATATGACACAATCTGTAGAAGACGGTAGTACGGTTAAAATATACTATGAAAGTCGTATTATTCCATTAAATTTACCAACTGATTTAGATATTGATGATGCATATGATGTCATTACTTCTGGCCAAGAAGAAGATACTAAATCTCGATTGAAATCTAAATGGTCACGTATAGAAGCTCTATCTGGTGCAGAAAAACGAGTACATGCTTTAGCGACTGATATTATTAATCACTTTGAAACAAGACAGAAGGCAATGAAGGGTAAAGGTATGATTGTCACAATGAGTCGTCGTATTGCAGTTGATTTATATGATGAAATTATAAGACTTAAACCCGAATGGCATTCAGATGATGATAACAAAGGTGTTATCAAAGTCGTTATGACAGGTTCATCTAGTGATCCGCAAAACTTCCAAAAACATATAGGTCCTAAAAAGCGAAGAAATCTTCTAGAGAATCGTATGAAAGATGTTAATGATGAACTGCAACTCGTAATTGTGCGAGACATGTGGTTAACAGGATTTGATGTACCTTCAATGCATACAATGTACATAGATAAACCGATGAAAGGTCACAATTTAATGCAAGCTATTGCACGTGTTAATAGAGTATTTGAAGATAAACCGGGCGGCTTAATTGTTGATTATGTAGGTATTGCTGAAAGTCTGAAGGAAGCACTAAAAGAGTATACGGACTCTGATAGAGAACAAACAGGTATAGATACAGAAAAAGCGCTAGAACTAATGTTAATGAAATACGATATCATTCAAGATATGCTATATAACCATGACTATTCTGACTTTGAGTCAGAAGACCAATTAAATCGCTATAATGCTATCTCAAATACGATGGATTATATTATTGGATTAGGTGAGAAAGAAAGAGAGCGATTTGTGACAACAGTTACAGAGCTTTCTAAGGCATTTGCATTATGTGCAACAGAGGAAGCTGCTCAAGAACTGAATAGTGAAATTGCGTTTTTAAAAGCAGTAAAATCAGGGCTTGTTAAATTATTAGCTCCACCTAGTGAAGGAAGCAAGCGTAAAAAGACACCTGCTGAAATAGAAGCAGAAATAAATCAATTGATTTCAAAGTCAGTTGTAACTGAAGAAGTTGTAGATATTTATCAAACACTCGGAATTGAAAATCCAGATATCTCAATATTGTCAGATGATTTCTTAAAAGATGTAGAAGGACTACAGCAAAAAAATGTTGCAGTTGAATTGTTGAACAAATTACTCAAAGGACAAGTTAAGTCATTAATGAAAACTAATACTACTGTATCTAAAAGGTTTTCTGAGATGCTAAGTAAATCAATACAAAAATATAATAACCGTTCTATTGAAGCATCAAAAGTCATAGAAGAATTAATTCAAATGGCGAAAGAAATAAATCAAGAAAAAGAAAGAGGAAAAGAATTAGGTTTAAGTACTGAAGAAATTGCATTTTATGATGCATTAGCTTCACATGAAACAGCAAAAGAAGCGATGGATGATAAAGAATTAAGGGCTATTGCACATGAATTAACAAAAACTGTTAAGAATAATATGAGCGTAGACTGGTCAAAACGTGAGAGCGCAAAGGCTAAAATGAGAGTCCAAGTAAGACGACTATTAAAGAAATATGGTTATCCACCAGACTTACAAAAAATGGCAGTAGAACAAGTAGTGGAACAAGCAGAATTAATGGCAAGTCAACAATATAAATAAATACTGTTTATATTGTTGACCTGTTAGATACTTTTTTAAATTAAACATTTAAGACAGAGTATATAAAAAAGTGTCAATATACCGGTAGACTAAAGAGAAAAGGAGATTGATATGAAATTCGACTTAATTATAAGTAATATTATGATAGGGATATTAGTTATTTGTTCTGCATTTGCCTTAATGTTTGTCTTTTATATTCAAAGAAAGTTAACGCCGGAACAATACTTTTCTTTTTCAGAATTCTTTTTAATAGGAAGAGGTTTAAATATCAAGAAAATTTTGAATAGAATGATATTGATTGTTAGTTTCAACTGTATTTTGTTTTTAATACTTAAGAATTTTTTTAAAATTGAATTAGTATGTAGTATGTGTATACTAAGTACATTGTTGGGTTCGATTTTAATTATTTATCCGGCGTTTAAAATTAGGCATGATTTACCTAACAATGAGATGAAAAGTTTGTTGAACTATATGTATGTATCTTTTGTTTTTTTAGCACTTATTATTTCTACTCTTACTGTATTTACTTTAGTAGTATTATTTGATGATATTAGTATAGTAACACTTTGGCAAGAGCATAAAAGTGGAATAATTTTATATCTTCTATTAGTGATACCTAGTCTATTTTTTAATCCTACAAATTATGAAAAGAAAATGGAATATGCCATTGAAAAACATCATGAGAGTGAAAAAGAGATAAAGGAAACGCTAATAAAAAATAATAATGAAACAATTATACCAGACGAGTCGCAAAGTTCTTCACCATTCAAAATTAAAAAAGTTTTTAGATTGTTGAATAGGATTATGAAAGATGATTGAATATTATTTGAAGAAAATTATACATTTATATGAAAATAATAAATGCGAAATTTTACATTTAAAAGTTAATTTTAAGGATAACTTCGATATGTTAAGTTATATTTATTGTATTGAGAACATGCATAGAGGTTCAAATATTATAAAGATAGCGGAGTATATATTAGTAAAGTATTTTCAAAAATATTGTATAAATAAAGACTTTTCTATAGGTCCATTTCAAGTAAAAAAGAGTTTTTGCGTGTCTAATAATTTATATTTAGAGTCATTAGATAAATTATTGGGATTGCACAGTAGTGCACACTTAATTAATGAATTTATTGAAAATAAAAAATATTATTTGAATAATGATGAAATTTTATCCTTATATCATTCAGGGAAGGTGATGGATACTAGCTTTTCAACTTTAATGTATACAAGATTATTTAAACATTTTTCTAGTTATTTAAGAAAACACGAATTAAAAACAACTGATGATAACAAGTTTACTAATTATTAAATTTAAATCACCCTAGTTCATACCTAAAAGACTTTCACACAAACAAACAAAGGAGGAAACTTAAATTCCTCCTTTCCCTTATTACTCATACTATAATTCAATTTTAACGTCTTCGTCCATTTGGGCTTCAAATTCATCTAGTAGTGCTCGTACTTCTGCAATTGATTGTGTGTTCATCAATTGATGGCGAAGTTCGCTAGCGCCTCTTATGCCACGCACATAGATTTTAAAGAATCTACGCAAGCTCTTGAATTGTCGTATTTCATCTTTCTCATATTTGTTAAACAATGATAGATGCAATCTCAACAGATCTAATAGTTCTTTGCTTGTGTGTTCGCGTGGTTCTTTTTCAAAAGCGAATGGATTGTGGAAAATGCCTCTACCAATCATGACGCCATCAATGCTATATTTTTCTGCAAGTTCAAGTCCTGTTTTTCTATCGGGAATATCACCGTTAATTGTTAACAATGTGTTTGGTGCAATTTCGTCACGTAAATTTTTAATAGCTTCGATTAATTCCCAATGTGCATCTACTTTACTCATGCGTTTGATAAAAACTTAAATAATATTAATTCGGTCATCAGTGGCGTTAAATCTTTTATCATTTTTAGTTATAGTTGATAAATTTATATTTATAAGCATATATGGATATTTCATCAAAAATTTTTATTTATATAAATCCGAACTGCATACATATTTGTTTAAATAAGAGGTATTATTTTTCGGGAAATTGCTGTCTGAGTTAAAAGGATTAGTTTTATAAAATGAGTTGAACTATAGCAAAAACGATTAAAATACTGATAATCCATTTTTGTATTATGTTAGGGACTTTTTTACTTAATTTTAACCCTATTGGAGCAAATATAATACTCCTTATTATAAGGAATAAGGCGTCATATAAAGGGATATAACCTTGAATAAGTTTGATGACAAAAGCACCAATTGAAGATATAAAAGCAATTACTATACTATTAGCGACTACAGTATTCATTGGTAATTTGAATAAAACTAATAATATAGGAATAATAATGAAGGCACCACCTGCACCTACTATACCTGAAATGATACCAATGAAAAGGCCAATGATAACTAATAAATATTTATTAAATGAAGACTTTTCGGAACTAGGTTTCACTTTAATAAACATTAATGTTAATGCAAGTAAAGCAATAATGATATATACCGTATTTACAAATATAGCATCAAATAAATTTGCTAGAAATGCACCTAACATACTCCCTATAATCATGCCGCCACCCATATAAAGAACTAATTGTGGCGAGAACTCTGTTTTTTTTCGAGCTTTTAATGAGCCACTTAATGTACTGAAAAAGACTTGGCTAGAAGTAAGACCTGATGCGATATATGCGCTATATGCAGGGGCTCCGAATAATGGTGGTAATAATAAAATAGCTGGATAAATAATGATAGCACCACCTACGCCTACTAGACCAGATATGAACCCGCCGAATACCCCAATGAGTAACATGATAACTATATTAACAATATCCATTACTTACTTTTCACCAATAAGTTTACAGCTTCATTAATTAACTCTTGGGAGCTTTCTTCATCATCCGCAGCTGCTTTTACACATTCTATTAAATTCTCACTAATAATGATACTCATCAAGCGTTGGAGTGAACTCTTTGATGCACTTATTTGTGTAATGACATCTTTACAGTCTTTTCCTTCCTCCATCATTTTAATAATTCCATTTAGTTGCCCTTGTATTCTATTAATACGATTAATCATTTTTTTATCATAATTCATAGTCATACCTCCACTTTTAATTGAATAAAAATATATTAATAGATAAACACAAATGTGTCAAATACCCCTAGAGGTATTTGACAAGTTCCATCCAACTGTTTGAAATACCCCTACAGGTATTTTTAGGGAGGTTATTATGAAACAATATGGAGAAAAGTTTATCGATGAATTTAGTAAAGCAGAATTGGAAAAACTAGCCAAGCAAGGGCAATTAATTGATGTTAGAACAGAAGAGGAGTATGCATTAGGACATATCAATGGTTCCATACTTCATCCTGTTGATGAGATTGAGTCATTCAATAAAGAAAAAAATAAAACCTATTATGTAATCTGTAGAAGTGGTAACAGAAGTGCTAATGCTAGTAAATATTTAGCTAAACAAGGTTATAACGTTATAAATCTTGATGGTGGTTATAAAGCTTATGAAGAAGAAAACGATAGTTATGATACACAAGAAGAATATAAAAGTATAGAAATTAAAGCAGATCGTAAACAATTTAACTATCGTGGTCTTCAATGTCCAGGGCCAATTGTAAAAATTAGTCAAGAAATGAAGAATATTGAAGTAGGTGACCAAATTGAAGTCAAAGTCACAGACCCTGGATTCCCTAGTGATATTAAAAGTTGGGTGAAACAAACAAGGCATACTTTAGTTAAGCTTGATGAAAATGACAATGGAATTAATGCGATTATTCAAAAAGAAAAAGCAAAAGATTTAGATATAAATTATTCTGCTAAAGGTACTACAATTGTATTATTTAGTGGAGAATTAGACAAAGCTGTAGCAGCATTGATTATTGCAAATGGCGCTAGAGCTGCTGGAAAAGATGTAACTATCTTCTTTACTTTTTGGGGGCTTAATGCATTAAAAAAAGTGCAAACAGTTAATGTTAAAAAGCAAGGTATTGCAAAAATGTTTGATTTAATGTTGCCCAAAAAGAATATACGAATGCCTCTTTCCAAAATGAATATGTTTGGTTTAGGAAATATGATGATGCGCTACGTAATGAAAAAGAAAAATGTTGATTCATTATCAACACTTATCAATCAAGCTATTGAGCAAAATATCAAATTAATCGCTTGTACGATGAGTATGGATGTCATGGGTATTCAGAAAGAAGAACTTAGAGATGAAGTTGAGTACGGTGGTGTAGGCACTTATATTGGTGCTACTGAAAATGCGAATCATAATTTATTTATCTAATTAAATCTATTAATAAAAGGAGTTGTTATCATGTTTTTTAAACAGTTTTACGATAATCATTTATCTCAAGCATCATATTTAGTGGGTTGTCAACGTACAGGAGAGGCAATAATAATAGACCCTGTTCGTGATTTATCGAAATATATAGAAGTTGCAGATTCTGAAGGTTTAACAATTACACAAGCTACAGAAACACATATTCATGCTGATTTTGCTTCAGGAATTCGTGATGTGGCTAAACGCTTAAATGCAAATATATATGTGTCTGGCGAAGGTGAAGATGCATTAGGGTATAAAAATATGCCATCAAAAACACAATTTGTTAAACATGGAGATATCATTCAAGTAGGCAATGTTAAATTAGAAGTTCTGCATACTCCAGGACACACGCCTGAAAGTATTAGCTTTTTACTCACTGATTTAGGTGGTGGTTCAAGTGTTCCGATGGGATTATTTAGTGGTGACTTTATTTTTGTTGGTGATATAGGTAGACCTGATTTATTAGAAAAATCTGTTCAAATAAAGGGTTCTACAGAAATTAGCGCGAAACAAATGTATGAGTCCGTTCAAAATATTAAAAATTTACCAGACTATGTTCAAATCTGGCCGGGTCATGGTGCTGGAAGCCCTTGTGGTAAAGCATTAGGTGCCATACCTATATCTACAATAGGTTATGAGAAAATTAATAACTGGGCATTTAATGAAATTGATGAGACTAAATTTATTGAATCATTAACATCAAATCAACCAGCACCACCGCATCATTTTGCACAAATGAAACAAGTTAATCAGTTTGGTATGAATTTATATCAATCATATGATGTTTATCCTAGTTTAGATAATAAGAGAGTAGCATTTGATCTTCGTAGCAAAGAGGCCTTTCACGGTGGCCACACAAAAGGAACAATCAATATACCATACAACAAAAACTTTATTAATCAAATTGGTTGGTACTTAGATTTTGAAAAAGATATAGATTTAATTGGAGATAAATCTACTGTTGAGAAAGCGAAACACACTTTACAATTAATTGGGTTTGATAAGGTAGCAGGCTATCGTTTGCCAAAATCAGGCATTTCAACCCAGTCCGTTCATAGCGCTGATATGACAGGTAAAGAAGAACATGTATTAGACGTACGTAATGATGAAGAGTGGAATAATGGACACTTATATCAAGCTGTTAATATTCCACATGGTAAATTATTAAATGAAAATATTCCTTTTAATAAAGAGGATAAAATATATGTACATTGTCAGTCAGGTGTTAGAAGTTCAATTGCAGTGGGTATATTGGAAAGCAAAGGTTTTGAAAATGTGGTGAATATTAGAGAAGGCTATCAAGATTTTCCAGAATCATTAAAATAATTTAAGGATGTGGAAAAAATGAATAAGCATTATCAAATTGTTATTATTGGTGGCGGTACAGCAGGTGTTACCGTAGCATCAAGACTATTAAGAAAAAATCAAAACTTAAAAGAGAAAATAGCAATTATAGACCCAGCAGACCATCATTACTATCAACCATTATGGACGTTGGTTGGTGCAGGGGTATCTAGTTTGAAAAGTTCTCGTAAAGATATGGAAAGTGTTATACCTGAAGGTGCTCACTGGATAAAACAGGCTGTTTCAAGTTTTCAACCTGAAAATAATAGCGTTATTTTAGGAGATAATACAGTCGTTTATTATGATTTTTTAGTAGTAGCTCCAGGATTACAGATTAATTGGTCTTCAATTAAAGGACTAAAAGAAAATATAGGTAAAAATGGTGTTTGCTCTAACTATTCACCTGACTATGTTAACGAAACTTGGAACCAAATTTCTAATTTTAAACAAGGAAATGCCATTTTTACGCATCCAAACACCCCTATAAAGTGTGGAGGTGCGCCTATGAAAATTATGTATTTAGCTGAAGATTATTTTAGGAAACATAAAATCCGTTCTAACGCTAATGTGATATATGCAACGCCAAAAGATGCTTTATTTGACGTAGGAAAATATAATAAAGAATTAGAGAGGATTGTTGAAGAAAGAAATATAACAGTCAATTATAATTATAACCTTGTTGAAATCGACGGTGACAAAAAAGTGGCTACATTCGAACATATCAAAACATACGATAGAAAAACAATAAGTTATGATATGTTACATGTAACACCACCTATGGGTCCCTTAGATGTAGTAAAAGAAAGTACACTTTCAGATAGTGAGGGATGGGTAGATGTTAACCCAACCACATTACAGCATAAAAGCTACTCTAATGTATTTGCACTTGGTGATGCTTCAAATGTACCTACTTCAAAAACAGGCGCAGCTATTCGTAAGCAAGCACCTATCGTCGCTAATAATTTATTGCAAGTGATGAATAATCAAATGTTAACGCATCATTATGATGGTTATACTTCATGTCCTATTGTTACTGGATATAATAGGTTAATACTTGCAGAGTTTGATTATAATAAAAATACTAAAGAAACAATGCCGTTTAATCAGGCCAAAGAACGTAGAAGTATGTATATATTTAAGAAAGATTTATTACCTAAAATGTATTGGTACGGCATGCTAAAAGGATTAATATAATAAAGTACAGAAAACAATAAATTTTTAATGAAAAATCTTTTACTATAAAATATTAAGTATTTAAATGACGTGTCAGTGTTGTGTTTATATGTCGTGAATTTTTAGCTCTAAATAGTAAAAGATTGAAAAAGTTGTTACTGTTTTAAATGATCACGATGAAGTCATTCAATAAGAATGATTATGAAAATAGAAACAGCAGTAAGATGTTTTCTAATTGAAAATCATCTCACTGCTGTTTTTTTAAAGGTTTATACCTCATCCTCTAAATTATTTAATAATAATTAATGGTATTTGAGCAAGTTTAGCGACTTTATGACTGACATTACCAATATCCATTTCTTGCCAGATATTCAAACCACGTGTACTCAAAATGATAGCTTGGTATGTACCTCCAATAGTAATTTCAACAACTTTGTCTGTTGAACACTAAGAGCAATTTTAATTTCATAATGTGTTGTAAGCAATTTTTTAATTGGAGTTTTTTTCTGAGTTAAACGATATCCTGATGTATTTTTAATTTTGCACCATTTCCAAAAGGATGAGTGATATAAGTAAAAAGGCATCATCGGGAGTTATCCTATCAGGAAAACCAGATAATACCTAAGTAGAAAGTGTTCAATCCGTGTTAAATTGGGAAATATCATCCTCAACCTTTATTACTCATACTATAATTCTATTTTAATGTCTTCGTCCATTTGGGCTTCAAATTCATCTAGTAGTGCTCGTGCTTCTGCAATTGATTGTGTGTTCATCAATTGATGGCGAAGTTCGCTAGCGCCTCTTATGCCACGCACATAGATTTTAAAGAATCTACGCAAGCTCTTGAATTGTCGTATTTCATCTTTCTCATATTTGTTAAACAATGATAGATGCAATCTCAACAGATCTAATAGTTCTTTGCTTGTGTGTTCGCGTGGTTCTTTTTCAAAAGCGAATGGATTGTGGAAAATGCCTCTACCAATCATGACGCCATCAATGCTATATTTTTCTGCAAGTTCAAGTCCTGTTTTTCTATCGGGAATATCACCGTTAATTGTTAACAATGTGTTTGGTGCAATTTCGTCACGTAAATTTTTAATAGCTTCGATTAATTCCCAATGTGCATCTACTTTACTCATTTCTTTACGTGTACGAAGATGAATAGATAAATTGGCAATGTCTTGTTCGAAGACGTGCTTCAACCAATCTTTCCATTCATCGATTTCATAGTAGCCAAGGCGTGTTTTAACACTTACCGGAAGCCCACCTGCTTTAGTCGCTTGAATAATTTCGGCAGCAACGTCAGGTCTTAAGATTAAGCCGGAACCCTTACCCTTTTTAGCAACATTTGCTACAGGACATCCCATATTTAAGTCTATGCCTTTAAAGCCCATTTTAGCTAATTGAATACTCGTTTCACGGAACTGTTCTGGCTTATCTCCCCATATATGAGCGACCATCGGCTGTTCATCTTCGCTAAAAGTTAAGCGTCCGCGCACACTATGTATGCCTTCAGGGTGGCAAAAGCTCTCGGTATTTGTAAATTCAGTGAAAAACACATCCGGTCTAGCTGCTTCACTTACAACGTGTCGAAAGACGATATCTGTAACGTCTTCCATTGGCGCCAAAATAAAAAATGGACGTGGTAATTCACTCCAAAAATTTTCTTTCATAATATATTTATACCCTCTTTATAATTAGTATCTCGATTTTTTATGCATGATGATATTACCACAAAAGCCTAACTTATACAAAAGGAATTTCAATAGATGCAACCATTTGAAAGAGAAGTCTAAGAGTAGTCTAAAATAAATGTTGTGGTAAGTTGATCAATACACAGATCAAGGATTATCGTATTAAATTGTTCATTATTAATGATACACTACTTATGAATATGATTCAGAATTTTCTTTGGCTACTTTTACAGTAAAGCGATTTTTTAGTTATCTTATAACAAAGACAAATTTATAAAGGTGATATTATGGAAGATTTAAAGGAATCTTTAAAAAGTTTAGGTTGGTGGGATTTATTTTTTGCGATACCTATGTTTCTGCTATTCGCATACCTTCCAAACTATAATTTTATAACGATATTTCTTAACATTGTTATCATTATTTTCTTTTCCATAGGTTTGATTTTAACTACGCATATAATTATAGATAAAATTAAGAGCAACACGAAATGAATCATTAATACGAATGTGATTAAACATAAAACTGAAGGAGCGATTACAATGGCGACTAAGAAAGATGTACATGATTTATTTTTAAATCATGTGAATTCAAATGCCGTTAAAACTAGAAAGATGATGGGAGAATATATTATTTATTATGATGGTGTTGTTATAGGTGGTTTGTATGATAATAGATTATTGGTTAAGGCGACTAAAAGTGTACGTCATCAATTGCAAGATAATACATTAGTTTCGCCATATCCAGGTGCCAAAGAAATGATATTAATTCCAGACATTACCGAAGCAATAAATCTCACTAATTTATTTGAGCTCATAAAAAATGATTTGAAAAACTAATCATAAATTGCCATACTCAACTATTTTGAAAAGTATCAATTTCATATTATCAAATTATTGAGTATCTCGATTTATTGTTATACACAAACAGTATTTTTGCTATGATAGAGTTAATAAATATAATAAATTGAATAAGTAACTTTACAAAACTAGAATGATTCAATTCAATCACAATTATTTGAAAATAGAGGTGAGCAGGTGAACGAAATGTTAATTAGTCTTGTAATCCCAGTTTTTGCTTTGTTAGTTATTGGTGGTATTATTTGGGTGATTATAGAAGGTATAGTACATATTTCAAAAAAGAATAAAGCAATTAATAACTTTTTTAACCAAGTTAATAAAGTAAGTGAGACATATAAATTCGCTACTACTTTTTTATTTCTAATCTTGGCTACGGCTGGTATTTCTCAATTTTATCTATATTATATAGTATCAGAGTTTCTTTTTTTTCTGGTTATATTTACCTTTGGTATTGCAGGTATCATTTTTTTAATGCCATATGGCTTATGTTTCCTACCACTTTATAAGCAAAAAAAGAAAAAACAGACATTTAAAAAATACATGGTTTACACTACGATTGGTTTGTCAATTTGTCTAGGCTTATCTCTAGTTTTGGTTCACACTACGAAAATTTATATGGACGAAGGTGGCGTAAGATACTATTACGGTAGTTTTGTAATGAAACAAGCGGGCGGTTATGCTTATTTAGCTTTAGCAGTACTTTCAACGTTGTTAATTGTTGCGAAAAAAGCTACAAATAAAAATAAAGAAATCGAAACCGTCGACAATACAAATATAACGGAAAGATAATTAAGGGAGTGCTCATTCAGGAGTGCTCTTTTTTGATGTCCAAATTTAGTTGCAAATGAAGGCATAGAAGAAATTTTTATAGTCATTTATTGGATAATGAATTATGGTCATATCGATTAATTTTATTAGTGAGGATTTTACAAACATTTGTTGAATAAATATGGTAATGATAATATATGAATATTTTTGAAAAAACACTAATATGATTAAATTATTTGTTAAAATAGCATTAAGTAAAAAACAAATAGGGAACAAGGTGGGATTTCATGAGTCAATTGCTAAATGATACGTTATCGGCTTGGTTGTTAATTGAATCTTTAAGTCCAGGAGAAGTAAATTTTACAGCGGAAGATATACTCTCAGCTGAACATTTTAAAAATGGTACAAAGCAAGCACAGCTTCAAAGTTTTGATGAATATTTTGAAATATGGAACGATGAACGTTTTATTGTGTCAGAAGAAAAATCAGAGACTGGGGAACTTATATTTAAATTTTATAGACATTGCTTCCGCTATAATGAAATTAATTTGAAAATTCAAGATATTTTTGAAAATCACTCTGATATTCATAATCCAAATGGGACACACTGTTATGGTTACACATTTAACACAGATAAACACGGCAAAGTGATAGTTGATTCTATACATATTCCGATGATTATGAGTGCATTAAAAGAAATTGAAAAGAACAAAAATGCCAATATAGAAGAAAAATTTAATGATTCTGTTGAAAAATTTGTTCAAAAAGTAAAAGAAATTTTAGCAGATGAACCAATTAATGAATTTAAATTGAAGAAGATAGACAAAGCTTATGATGAGTACTTTTCTGTATTAAATTCAAAGAAAGATGGATTATTTGCGCATTATGTAGCAATAGAATATGTGAAAGATAGTGATTTACCACAGCCGGAATTTAACAGCTTCTTCATAAGTGATATTGAGAAAGCAAGAAAATCTCCCAACCAAACTTTAATTGATTACATTGAAGGTGTAGAAGAAAGTCAGCGCATAGAAGTAGATGAAAATAAAGAAATGTTTGACAAATTTTTACATCCTTCACGTTTGCCTGATGGACGCTGGCCATCACAGACTGAGTTTAGATTGTCTTTAATGCAACAACTTGCTGTAAACCAAATTACGAGTGGTAATGAAAGAATAAGTTCAGTTAATGGGCCACCAGGGACAGGTAAGACTACTTTATTAAAAGATATATTTGCTCATCTAGTAGTTGAAAGAGGTAAAGAGTTAGCTAAACTAAATAATCCTAAAGATGCATTTGTCAAAACAAAAATTCATGAAACGGATGATAAATACGTATACTTACTAAAGGAATCTATTGCCAAATATAAGATGGTAGTCGCATCTAGTAATAATGGAGCTGTTGAAAATATATCTAAAGATTTACCGAAAATTGAAGAAATTATAAGAAATCCCGAAAAATGTAAATTCCCTAAATATGAACAGAATTATGCAAATTTAGCACATGAATTAAAAGATTTTGCTGAAATAGCTGAAGATTTGATTGGTGAAAGTGCCTGGGGCTTATTTTCTGGAGTTTTTGGTAAAAGTACTAATATTAACCAAGTATTGAGTCATATGTTAAAACAAGATGCGAATGATATTGGCTTTGCTAAATTACTACAAAATGAGAATAATCGTATGAGTTATAACGAGTTAATGAGTGAATGGCAATCACATCAACGTGCATTTTTAGAAGAGTTGAGGCATGTTGAAATGTTAAAAGAAGAATCTATTAGAGCATATGATGTTTATAAAAATTGTGAGTCTTTCTCTAAGATTGAACAGGTTATTAATAGTGAAAAAACAAGTATTGAAGAACAGGTATATCATTTAGATAATGAAACGTTACGAGACAATAAAGAAATAGAAGATTTGGATAATCGAATTAATTATATTGTTAAGCAAATAGAAACTTTAAATGAGTTAATTAAATCCATCAAAGAAAGCAACAAAGGTTTTATTAACAAACTGAAAGCGATGTTTAATTCAGAAGAAGATGAAAGTTATAAAGATCATAATAAAGAGAAGCAACAATTATTAACACAACAGTTAGAGTTAGAGAAATGTAAAAAAAACAAACATGAAGACCTTGTTAGCAAACTAAAAGAAAAAGAGAAATTAATTAAACAATTAACTAAAGTACAGTTGCAATTAGACGAGTTAAATTCACAGTTACAAGAGTTAGAAGCATATCGTATTAAGTCAAAAATTACAATTCCAGAAAAAGATTTTTGGAGTGACAACAATTATGATGAGCGCCAAGTTACTAATTTGTGGACGAGTGACGAACTTCAATACAGACGTGCCATGCTCTTTTTAAGAGCAATGATATTGCATAAATTATTATTGATTGTTAATAATACAACTATTTATTATGCGATTAATGATTTTAAAGATAGAAGGAAATTAATTGATGCAAATCCAGATAAAGTACACAATGCATGGAATGTGATGCATTTAATATTTCCAGTAGTTAGTACGACGTTTGCAAGCTTTAAATCTATGTATGGGGGCATACCAAAAGATTTCATAGACTACTTATTTATTGATGAAGCAGGACAAGCAATACCTCAAGCAGCTGTGGGAGCATTATTTAGATCGAAAAAAGTTGTAGCTGTAGGTGATCCGATTCAAATTGAACCGGTTGTTACTTTAGAAAGTCATTTAATTGATAATATTCGTAAAAATTATAATGTTCCGGAATATCTAGTTTCTAAAGAAGCTTCTGTGCAGTCTGTCGCTGACAACGCTAATCAATATGGTTTTTGGAAATCTGATGCTACTGATAGTAATCAAAAAACATGGATAGGCATACCTTTATGGGTGCACAGACGATGTTTAAAACCTATGTTCACGATAGCTAACCAAATCGCTTATAATAATAAAATGGTGTTGCCAAGTAATATTACAAAAGTAGGTAAAACAGGTTGGTATGACGTTAAAGGAAACGCAGTTCAAAAACAATTTGTGAAAGAGCATGGTGAAAAAGTAGTGGGATTATTAGCTGATGATTGGATTGAAGCAATTAAGGAAGGTAAAAATGAACCGAGCTCATTTGTAATATCGCCTTTTTCAGCAGTACAGCAACAGATTAAACGTATGTTAAAGCAACAACTACCGACTAGAATTGATATTGAACGTACAAAAATTAATCAATGGGTCGATAAATCCATTGGTACTGTTCATACTTTTCAAGGTAAAGAGGCTCAGAAGGTGTATTTTGTAATAGGTACTGATAATACCCAAGATGGTGCTGTGAACTGGTCATGCGAAAAACCAAACTTGTTAAACGTTGCAGTGACAAGAGCTAAGAAAGAGTTTTATGTAATTGGCGACATGCAAAGAATACAGATGAAACCATTTTATGAGACGATTTTTAAAGAAAGAAATGTAAAATAACATACAAAAAAGTATATAGAGGAAGTTATACATTTTAAAAGGAGCAAAATTGAATAATGGAGAAATTTAACAACTGGATATTAAATGCAATAAGTGGATCTCAAACAGACAAGAATGGAACAACTGAAGAATTAAAAGGGGCAAAATTTATCATTTTATATGCATATTCAATGCTCGTTTTGCTTGCGTTAGTAATTTCTAACATATTCATTCACATTTTGGAGCCTAAACTATCAATTACCACTCAAATCATCATCGTTTTGATTTTAATTGAATCACTAATTGGACTACGTTTCTTGAAAGGGTACGATGTTAGGCGTGGCAAAGATAAAGAAAATAAGAAAAATAGTAAGGATTTCGTTAAACTAAAATCAATTTTAGTAGCAATTTTATTTACATCATTGGCGCTGACAGCAGGCACTGTAGCTGATATATACGGTATCACTGACTTAGGAAATACTAGAAGTGATTTAATCGTTTGGAGCATAGGTGGTATTATATTTGGCCTCGTATGTTACACAATGGAAGATAAAAAATAACGATAAGGAGCTGGCGATTATAAAGCTAGCTCCTTAAATTTTACGTACAACTATAAAGTTAAATCACATGGTTTGAATCATATGTCAATAATTTCTATAATACATTATTAAAACATCAATTAAATAAGTTTTAAAATTTTACACATATTTTTATTTAAAAAAGATGTATAATTAATGTATTAAATATAGAAAGAAGTTGATATTATGAAAAAGTGTATTAAGACTTTGTTTTTAAGTATCATTTTAGTAGTGATGAGTGGTTGGTATCATTCAGCACATGCGTCAGATTCGTTGAGTAAAAGTCCAGAAAATTGGATGAGTAAACTTGATGAAAGCAAACATTTAACTGAGATTAATATGCCAGGCTCACATGATAGTGGTTCATTCACTTTAAAGGATCCAGTAAAATCAGTTTGGGCAAAGACTCAAGATAAAGATTACCTTACTCAAATGAAGTCAGGAGTCAGGTTTTTTGATATTAGAGGCAGAGCAAGTGCTGATAATATGATTTCAGTTCATCACGGCATGGTTTATCTGCATCATGAACTGGGGAAATTTTTAGATGATGCTAAATATTACTTGAGTGCTTATCCAAACGAAACAATTGTAATGTCTATGAAAAAGGACTACGATAGCGATTCTAAAGTTACGAAGACATTTGAAGAGATTTTTAGAGAATATTATTATAATAACCCGCAATATCAGAATCTTTTCTATACAGGAAGTAATGCGAATCCTACTTTAAAAGAGACAAAAGGTAAAATTGTCCTATTCAATAGAATGGGTGGTACATACATAAAAGGTGGTTATGGTGCTGACACGTCTGGCATTCAATGGGCAGATAACGCGACATTTGAAACGAAAATTAATAATGGTAGCTTAAATTTACATGTACAAGATGAGTATAAAGATTATTATGATAAAAAAGTTGAAGCTGTTAAAAATTTATTGGCTAAAGCTAAAACGGATAGTAACAAAGACAATGTATATGTGAATTTCTTGAGTGTAGCGTCTGGAGGTAGCGCATTTAATAGTACTTATAACTATGCATCACATATAAATCCTGAAATTGCAAAAACGATTAAAGCAAATGGGAAAGCTAGAACGGGTTGGCTGATTGTTGACTATGCAGGATATCCGTGGCCTGGATATGATGATATCGTAAGCGAAATTATAGATAGTAATAAATAAGGATTCAATAATGATATTAAGACGAGTATGAAAATAGTTAGATTCTAATTATTTTCACTACTCGTTTTTATTTTGAAAATAAGTAATAATTCAACAATATTATAAATTGAACAGATTGTTTGTGAAATTTTTGATAATATTAAAGTGAAAAAGTGTTATAAATTGATAAATATATGTAATTAACAAAAACAAATCATTTTAAAAAGAAGAGAGTTGTAAGATGATGAAACGATTAAACAAATTAGTGTTAGGCATTATTTTTCTGTTTTTAGTCATTAGTATCACTGCTGGTTGTGGCATAGGTAAAGAAGCGGAAGTTAAGAAAAGCTTTGAAAAAACATTGAGTATGTACCCTATTAAAAATCTAGAGGATTTATACGATAAGGAAGGCTATCGTGATGATCAGTTTGATAAAAATGATAAAGGTACATGGATTATAAATTCTGAAATGGTTATTCAACCTAATAATGAAGATATGGTAGCTAAAGGCATGGTTCTATATATGAATAGAAATACCAAAACAACAAATGGTTACTACTATGTCGATGTGACTAAGGACGAGGATGAAGGAAAACCGCACGACAATGAAAAAAGATATCCGGTTAAAATGGTCGATAATAAAATCATTCCAACAAAAGAAATTAAAGATGAAAAAATAAAAAAAGAAATCGAAAACTTTAAGTTCTTTGTTCAATATGGCGACTTTAAAAATTTGAAAAATTATAAAGACGGAGATATTTCATATAATCCAGAGGTGCCGAGTTATTCGGCTAAATATCAATTAACTAATGATGATTATAATGTAAAACAATTACGCAAAAGATATGATATACCGACGAGTAAAGCTCCAAAGTTATTGTTAAAAGGTTCAGGGAATTTAAAAGGTTCATCAGTTGGATATAAAGATATTGAATTTACGTTTGTAGAGAAAAAAGAAGAAAATATATACTTTAGTGATAGCTTAGATTATAAAAAAAGCGGAGATGTATAATCATGGCTCAATCAGAATATGAAATCAATCCCGGAAAAAGAGAGTGATGAAATGATAAAACGTGTAAATAAATTAGTGCTAGGTATTAGTTTTCTGTTTTTAATCATCAGTATCGTTGCTGGTTGTGGTACAGGGAAAGAAGCGGAAATAAAGAAAAGTTTTGAAAAAACATTGAGTATGTACCCTATTAAAAATCTAGAGGATTTATACGATAAGGAAGGCTATCGTGATGATCAGTTTGATAAAAATGATAAAGGCACATGGATTGTTAATTCGGAAATGGCGACTCAAAATAAGGGAGAAGCTTTAAAAATTAAAGGTATGGTCTTGTATATGAATAGAAATACCAAAACAACAAAAGGATATTATTATGTAAATGCAATAAAGAATGATAAAGACGGAAGACCCCAAGAGAATGAAAAAAGGTACCCAGTTAAAATGGTCGATAATAAAATCATTCCAACAAAAGAAATTAAAGATAAAAACATAAAAAAAGAAATCGAAAACTTTAAGTTCTTTGTTCAATATGGAAACTTTAAAGATTTGTCGAAGTACAAAGATGGAGATATTTCATACAATCCAGAGGTGCCAAGTTATTCAGCAAAATATCAAGTAACTAATGATGATTATAATGTAAAACAATTACGTAAAAGATATGATATACCGACGAATAAAGCACCAAAGTTATTGTTGAAAGGTACAGGTAATTTAAAAGGCTCATCAGTTGGATATAAAGATATTGAATTTACTTTTGTGGAGAAAAAAGGTAAAAATATATATTTTAGTGATAGCTTAGATTATAAAAAAAGTGGAGAAGTATAATTATGTCTAAACCAGAATATGAAATTGATCCTGGAAAAAGAGAGTGATGAAATGATAAAACGTATAAACAAATTAGTGTTAGGTATTAGTCTTCTGTTTTTAATCATCAGTATCACTGCTGGTTGTGGCATGGGTAAAGAAGCGGAAATAAAGAAAAGTTTTGAGAAGACATTGAGTATGTATCCGATTAAAAATCTAGAGGATTTATACGATAAAGAAGGTTATCGTGATGACGAATTTGATAAAAAAGATAAAGGTACATGGATTATTGGTTCTGAAATGGCGACTCAAAATAAGGGGGAAGCTCTGAAAGTTAAAGGTATGGTCTTATATATGAATAGAAATACCAAAACAACAAAAGGATTTTACTATGTTAATGCAGTAAAGAAAGATGGAGATGGTAGACCTCAGGATAATAAAATAGAATATCCGGTGAAAATGGTAGACAATAAAATCATTCCAACTAAAGGTATCAAAGACGAAAACATAAAAAAAGAAATCGAGAATTTTAAGTTCTTCGCGCAATATGGCAGCTTTAAAGATTTGTCGAAGTACAAAGATGGAGATATTTCGTACAATCCAGAGGTACCGAGTTATTCAGCTAAATATCAATTAACTAATGATGATTATAATGTAAAACAATTACGTAAAAGATATGATATACCGACGAATAAAGCACCAAAGTTATTGTTGAAAGGTACAGGTAATTTAAAAGGCTCATCAGTTGGATATAAAGACATTGAATTTACTTTTGTGGAGAAAAAAGGTAAAAATACTTTTTTTACTGATAGTCTACATCTTGAACCAAGTGAGGATAAATAATCATGACTAAAAAAGAGTATGAAATCAATCCCGGTAAAAGAGCGTGATGAAATGATAAAACGTGTAAATAAATTAGTGCTAGGTATTAGTTTTCTGTTTTTAATCATCAGTATCGTTGTTGGTTGTGGTACAGGGAAAGAAGCGGAAATAAAGAAAAGTTTTGAAAAAACGTTGAGTATGTATCCGATTAAAAATCTAGAGGATTTATACGATAAAGAAGGATATCGTGATGATCAATTTGATAAAAATGATAAGGGAACATGGATTGTTCGTTCGTCAATGTCGATTCAATCTAATGGAAAAGATATGAATATAAAAGGCATGGTTTTATATATGAATAGAAATACAAGAACAACAAATGGCTATTACTATGTTGATGTTATAGAAAGAGAAGATAAAGGTATACATCGTGATAACGAAAAAAGATATCCGGTTAAAATGGTCGATAATAAAATCATTCCAACTAAAGAAATTAAAGATGAAAAAATAAAAAAAGAAATCGAAAACTTTAAGTTCTTTGTTCAATATGGCGACTTTAAAGATTTGTCGAAGTACAAAGACGGCGATATATCATACAATCCAGAGGTGCCGAGTTATTCAGCAAAATATCAATTAACTAATGATGACTATAATGTAAAACAATTACGAAAAAGATATAATATACCAACGAATAAAGCACCAAAGCTATTGTTGAAAGGTACAGGGAATTTAAAAGGTTCATCAATTGGCTACAAAAAAATTGAATTTACTTTCGTAGAGAAAAAGGGAGAAAATATATACTTTAGTGATGGGCTACATTTTAATCCAAGTGAGGATAAATAATCATGATTCGATCAAATTATGAAATCGATCCAGGAAAAACAATAAAAAGAAATAGGATTGTGAAATTATGAAACGATTAAATACATTGGTATTGTACATCAGTTTTTTGATATTAATCATCAGTATCGTTGCTGGTTGTGGTACAGGGAAAGAAGCGGAAATAAAGAAAAGTTTTGAAAAAACATTGAGTATGTATCCAATTAAAAATCTAGAGGATTTATACGATAAAGAAGGCTATCGTGATGACGAATTTGATAAAAATGATAAAGGAACGTGGACTATTAGTTCTGAAATGGCAATTCAGAAAAAGGGAGAAGCCTTAAATATAAAAGGTATGGTTTTGAAGTTAAATAGAAATACAAGGAGTGCAAAAGGATTTTACTATGTTAATGCGATAAAGAAGGATGAAAATGGCAGACCTCAGGATAAGCAAATAGAATATCCCGTTAAAATGATTGACAATAAAATCATTCCAACTAAAGATATCAAAGATGAAAAAATAAAAAAAGAAATCGAAAACTTTAAGTTTTTCGCGCAGTATGGCAATTTTAAAGATTTGACGAAGTATAAAGGTGGAGATATTTCATATAATCCAGAAGCCCCGATTTATTCAGCAAAATATCAACTAACCAATGATGATTATAATGTAAAGCAATTACGTAAAAGATATGATATACCGACGAATAAAGCTCCAAAGTTATTGTTAAAAGGTTCAGGAAATTTAGATGGTTCATCAATTGGATACAAAAAAATTGAATTTACTTTCGTAGAGAAAAAAGGAGAAAACACTTACTTTACAGCTAACCTACATTTTAAACCGAGTAATGATGAATAATCGTGACTAATAAAGAGTATGAAATCGATTCAAGGAAACAAAATAAAAAGAAGAGAGTTGTAAGGTGATGAAACGTTTAAATAAATTAGTGTTAGGTATTAGTTTCTTATTTTTAGTCATTAGTATTACTGCTGGTTGTGGCATGGGTAAAGAAGCGGAAATTAAGAAAAGTTTTGAAAAAACGTTGAGTATGTATCCGATTAAAAACCTAGAGGATTTATATGACAAAGAGGGCTATCGAGATGATCAATTTGATAAAAATGATAAGGGAACATGGATTGTAAATTCTCAAATGGCAATTCAAAATAAAGGAGAACCTATGAAATCAAAAGGCATGGTTCTGTATATGAATAGAAATACAAGAACAACAAATGGCTATTATTATGTTAATGTGATTAAGGGCGAGGATAAAGGTAAACATCAAGACAATGAAAAAAGATACCCTGTTAAAATGGTCGACAATAAAATAATCCTTACTAAAGAAATTAAAGATGAAAACATAAAAATAGAAATCGAAAACTTTAAGTTTTTTGTTCAATATGGAAACTTTAAAGATTTGGAAAATTATAAAGATGGAGATATATCATATAATCCAGAGGTGCCAAGTTATTCAGCAAAATATCAATTAACTAATGATGATTACAATGTAAAGCAATTACGTAAAAGATATGACATACCAACAAATAAAGCACCGAAGTTGTTGTTGAAAGGTACAGGGAATTTAAAAGGTTCATCAGTTGGATATAAAGACATTGAATTTACGTTTGTAGAGAAAAAAGAAGAGAACATTTACTTTAGTGATGGGTTAATTTTTAAACCAAGTGAGGATAAATAATCATGACTCGATCAAAATATGAAATCAATCCAGGAAAGATAATAATAAGAATAGGATTGTGAAATTATGAAACGATTAAACAAATTGGTATTGTATATTAGTTTTTTGTTTTTTTTCATTAGTATCACTGCTGGTTGTGGCATAGGTAAAGAAGCGGAAGTTAAGAAAAGCTTTGAAAAAACATTGAGTATGTATCCGATTAAAAATCTAGAGGATTTATACGATAAAGAAGGCTATCGTGATGATCAGTTTGATAAAAATGATAAAGGCACATGGATTATTAATTCTGAAATGGTTGTTCAACCTAAAGGGGAACGTATGAAATCAAAAGGTATGGTTCTATATATGAATAGAAACACTAAGACTACAATCGGGAAGTATATAGTGAGTGAAACACTTCATGATGAAGATGGTAGACCTAAGAGTATAGATAAAGAATATCCCGTTAAAATGGTCGACAATAAAATCATTCCAACTAAAGGTATCAAAGACGAAAACATAAAAAAAGAAATCGAGAATTTTAAGTTCTTCGCGCAATATGGCAGCTTTAAAGATTTGTCGAAGTACAAAGACGGTGATATATCATACAATCCAGAGGTGCCGAGTTATTCAGCCAAATATCAATTAACCAATGATGATTATAATGTAAAACAATTACGAAAAAGATATAATATACCAACGAATAAAGCACCAAAGTTATTGTTGAAAGGTACAGGTAATTTAAAAGGCTCATCAGTTGGATATAAAGATATTGAATTTACTTTTGTGGAGAAAAAAGGTGAAAATATATACTTTAGTGATAGTCTACATCTTGAACCGAGTGAGGATAAATAACCTCCTGCCTCCCACACGATTCAACACGAATTTCAAATATGTTGCTGTAAAATAATGTAAAATAAACGTATTCATATTACTGAATTGAGGGATAGTATGCAACGTGATTATTTAATTCGAGTAGAAACTGAAAGCATGCCAGATTTCAAAAGGCTCAATGGTTTAATGATTGGTTTTGTTATTAAAGGTGAGGCACATATTTATGATGAACATAATATGACGCAATGCAACAGTGGCGACATTTTCATTATTAACCACCGCGACTTGTATCGATTTCAACTTCAACAAGATGGCATCATATGTTATATCCAATTCCAAATGAAATATTTAGCAGACAAGTTTGATGATGCGCATTGTCTATATTTTCACTTAACAGATGCGACCACAACAAAGAATATACATCAACTGAGAAATATAATGGCAAGACTAGTTTCAACACATATCCGACATAATGAGTTGTCTAAATTGACTGAGCAACAACTTGTCATTCAATTACTTATGCATATGATTCATTATGTCCCGCGAACATATCATTCGAACCAAAGTATCTTAAATGATAATAAAGTGAATCAAGTATGCGACTATATCGAGTTACATTTTCATGAAGATTTAAGCCTTTCGGAATTAAGCGAATATGTTGGGTGGTCAGAGAGCCATCTGTCTAAAAAGTTTACAGAATCGCTAGGTGTAGGATTCCAGCATTTCTTAAATACGACGCGAATTGAGCATGCGAAACTCGATTTAACATACACAGATGAAACCATTACTGATATTGCATTGCAAAATGGCTTTTCAAGTGCAGCGAGCTTTGCGAGAACATTTAAACACTTTACGCATCAAACACCTAAACAATATCGAGGTGATCGTCCAGCAATCACTGAAAACCAGCAATCGGCACAACATGATTATCACGACCGTGAATTGATATTACTTTTAAATGACTACATTGAAGAAATGAATCATTTCATTGAAGATATTGAAAAGATGAACTATAAAGAGATTGCCTTTAAACCAACTAATCAACAACTAAATCAATTTAATCATATTATTCAAGTGGGCTATTTGAGGAATTTGCTCAATACACAGTATCAATCACAGTTGCTTACATGTCATCATGATTTTCAAGTCAATGAAGTATTAGCATATGATGTGATTCCATATATCATGAAAAAGCTCAATGCGCCATTCACGTATGATGCAGAAATTTCGAATATATTTTATGATATTGATTTGTGTTTAGACTTTTTATTAGATCATAACTTTAGTTTGACCATGCATTTGGATCAGTATGACTCACGTGATTATATCGATGCATTTAAAATTTTTATCCATCACGTTGCCCTGCATGTCAGTCATAGAAAAGATTTGAAGTTCAACTTGTATGTGACGACATTGCACACGTCTTTGATTGAAATGATTGATTATTTTAAAGCATTATTCCCTAATGGTGGCTTGTACATTCACTTAGATCAAGCTACGGAAAGACATCTACCATTGTTGAAACGACTTGAGCCACACATCGACCATTTTGTATTTGATGCCAATTCAAATGACGCTGTTGATTTTAATAAAATGAATGATGATGAATTTAAAACCGCGAGTCAAATGATTATTAATAAAACGAATTACCTTATCGACTTAATGCATCGTCATCGCCTAAAGCGTCCACTCATTTTACTCAATTGGAATACATTGACGGGTGATACATTTATTACAAACGGCGAATATTTTAGAGGTGGTATCATCATTGAGCAATTATTAAAATTAAGTTCTAAAGTAGAGGGTATCGGTTATTGGTTGAACTATGATTTGCACGTCAGTCATTGTAGAAATGAACGCGATTATATGAATTCAATTGAACTGTTTCATCAATATAATGGAAAACGTCCGGTCTATTTCACGGCATTGCTATTTAATAAATTAACAAGCAATATTTTGTATTCTGATGATACATGTATTGTCACGGGAACTGATTCAAATTTTCAAATATTGTTATATGATGCAAAGCATTTTAATCCGTACTTAGCGCTGGACAATCAAATGAATATGCGTGCGACGGAAATGATTCATTTGAACATTAATGCCCTAGAAGACGGTATGTATAAGATTAAACATTTTACCTTAGATAAAGAAAATGGTGCGTTATTTAATCTTTGGCGCAAACATCATACGATACATGGCATGGACAAGGACTCTATAGATTACGTTAATCGAATGAGTTTTCCGAAATTAGAAGTATATGATATAGATATCACGGACACACTGGCATTAAACATTAAAATGATTACGAATGGGATTCACTTAATTGAAGTAAAACGTTACCCAAGTTCATAAAATGATCACAAATCACAAATTTTGATATGCAGAATTTGTGATTTTTATATTCAAAGTTAAAATTGCAAAAAATTAATGGTTAACATCTCTGTTGTTGGCAATATAAATAATGATTAATCATTTATGATGTAACTAAGGAGATGAAGGATATGAATCAACAATTAATTGAAACTTTAAAATCTAAAGAAGGCAAAATGATTGAGATCAGACGTTATTTACATCAGCATCCAGAATTATCTTTTCATGAAGATGAAACGGCGAAATACATCGCTGAATTTTACAAAGGTAAAGATGTGGAAGTAGAAACGAATGTCGGACCACGTGGAATTAAAGTAACGATTGATTCAGGGAAACCTGGTAAAACATTAGCAATCCGTGCAGACTTTGATGCATTACCTATTACTGAAGATACAGGATTATCTTTTGCATCACAAAATAAAGGTGTTATGCACGCATGTGGTCACGATGCACATACAGCATACATGCTTGTATTAGCAGAGACGCTTGCTGAAATGAAAGATAGTTTTACAGGAAAAGTCGTTGTGATACATCAACCAGCTGAAGAAGTACCACCAGGTGGTGCTAAAGCAATGATTGAAAATGGTGTATTAGACGGTGTTGATCATGTATTAGGTGTACACGTCATGAGCACAATGAAAACAGGTAATGTGTATTACAGACCTGGATATGTTCAAACAGGACGCGCATTCTTCAAATTGAAAGTTCAAGGTAAAGGTGGTCATGGTTCATCACCACATATGGCCAATGATGCCATTGTTGCAGGTAGCTACTTCGTCACAGCGTTACAAACAGTTGTATCTAGACGACTAAGTCCATTTGAAACAGGTGTTGTCACAATCGGTTCATTTGACGGTAAAGGTCAATTCAATGTCATTAAAGATGTTGTTGAAATTGAAGGTGATGTACGTGGATTAACAGATGCTACAAAAGCAACAATTGAAAAAGAAATTAAACGTTTATCAAAAGGATTAGAGGATATGTATGGTGTAACTTGCACCTTAGAATATAACGATGATTATCCAGCATTATATAATGATCCAGAGTTTACTGAGTACGTGGCTAAGACGTTGAAAGAAGCAAACCTTGATTTTGGTGTTGAAATGTGTGAACCACAACCACCTTCAGAAGACTTTGCATATTATGCTAAAGAACGCCCAAGTGCCTTTATTTATACAGGTGCAGCGGTGGAAAATGGTGAAATTTACCCACATCATCATCCTAAATTTAACATTTCAGAAAAATCATTACTTATTTCGGCAGAAGCTGTAGGGACAGTTGTTTTAGATTACCTTAAAGGAGATAACTAACATGAATGAAACGTATCGCGGGGGCAACAAGTTAATCTTAGGTATTGTATTAGGTGTTATTACATTTTGGTTGTTTGCACAATCACTTGTAAATGTTGTACCGAATTTACAACAAAGTTTTGGTACAGACATGGGGACAATTAGTATTGCGGTCAGTCTAACTGCACTATTTTCAGGCATGTTTGTTGTTGGAGCAGGTGGTCTGGCAGATAAAATTGGGCGCGTGAAAATGACGAATATCGGTTTATTATTAAGTATTATTGGTTCAGCATTAATTATTATTACGAATTTACCGGCATTATTAATTTTAGGTCGTGTTATACAAGGTGTATCAGCAGCGTGTATTATGCCTTCTACATTGGCCATTATGAAAACTTATTATCAGGGTGCTGAACGTCAGCGTGCCTTAAGTTATTGGTCTATCGGTTCTTGGGGTGGCAGTGGTATCTGTTCACTCTTCGGTGGTGCAGTTGCGACAACTATGGGTTGGAGATGGATTTTCATCTTCTCAATTATCGTTGCCGTACTTTCAATGTTACTCATCAAAGGGACACCTGAAACGAAATCAGAAGTTACCAATACACATAAATTTGACGTTGCAGGGCTAATTGTTCTAGTAGTTATGTTGCTAAGTTTAAACGTTGTCATTACTAAAGGTGCAGCACTTGGTTACACATCATTATGGTTCTTTGGTTTGATTGCAATCGTAATTGTAGCATTCTTTATTTTCTTAAAAGTTGAGAAAAAAGTAGATAATCCGCTTATTGATTTTAAATTATTTGAAAATAAACCATATACAGGTGCAACGATTTCGAATTTCTTATTAAACGGTGTTGCAGGTACATTAATTGTAGCGAATACATTCGTGCAACAAGGTTTAGGTTATACAGCATTGCAGGCAGGATACTTATCAATTACTTATTTAATCATGGTGTTATTGATGATTCGAGTTGGTGAAAAATTATTACAAAAAATGGGTTCTAAGCGACCAATGTTATTAGGTACATTCATTGTGGTCATTGGTATTGCACTTATTTCATTAGTATTCTTACCAGGCATATTTTATGTTATCAGTTGTGTCGTAGGATATTTATGTTTCGGACTAGGCTTAGGTATTTATGCAACACCTTCTACAGATACAGCTATTTCGAATGCACCGTTAGATAAAGTTGGCGTTGCTTCAGGTATTTATAAAATGGCTTCATCACTTGGTGGTGCATTCGGTGTCGCAATTAGTGGTGCAGTATATGCCGGTGCAGTTGCTTCAACGAGCATTCATACAGGTGCGATGATTGCACTTTGGGTTAACGTATTAATGGGGATCATGGCATTTATCGCAATTTTATTCGCGATTCCTAATGATGATAAACGTGTCAAAGATGCGAAATAATAACGATGACACACCCAGTGTTTTGATAATGATTTAAATGAAAGTAAAGCAAATTAAATGAGGAAATGTATAGAGCAGTGCATATAGACAAATCTATGATTGGATTAACACTAATATAAATATAAATGAAAATGAAAAACCATCCACTTAAACTTTTGATAAGTTAGGTGGATGGTTATTTATTGCGTTGTTCTAAAAATTTGGACGTTTATATGGAAAGAACTATATATAATGTGAAGGTTATGGCAATTCGCTTCAATGAAGGCGACGTGTAAAAGTGTATATTAAACGTTTCGGGGTCAGACTCCGAGAACAGTGTCCGTCATGCTTACCGCATACTAATGAAGCATTATTATATCAGTGTTTATAGCCGATTTAAGATAACAAAGTTTGCTAAATATAAAAGAGCTTGTGACATTCAATAAAAATCGAATTATCATCAATAAGATTTTGCTTTAAACATTGACTATGAAACTGGATAAATAAAGATTCAATTAATGCATCAGTATTAGGATTTACTCTAAAACGATTAATAATTTTATAAGAAGGTGTTTGATTTTGAGCTAACCACATCATTCGAATACTGTCATGAAGTAATTTCTCTATTCTACGACCAGAAAATACAGATTGAGTATATGCATATAAGATAATTTTTAACATCATTTTTGGATGATAGGATGTTGCGCCACGATGATGTCTGAATTCATCGAATTCGCTATCAGGTATCGTTTCAACAATTTCATTAACATATCGCGAAATATCATTTTGAGGAATTCTAACAGAAGTTTCTATTGGTAGTGTAAGTTGGACAAAGTGTCTTATTTTTTAAAGTATTTAAAAGTAAAATTACATGTTAATACGTAGTATTAATGGCGA
>ERZ1023263.94-NODE-94-length-33571-cov-39.633190_pt1 | contig 33571 bp, 51 predicted proteins | sample MGYA00380461_ERZ1023263 | MGnify/ENA primary metagenome ERZ1023263 (study PRJEB33173, sample SAMEA4830316) | metagenome | study: EMG produced TPA metagenomics assembly of the PRJEB25223 data set...
AGTGAGTTCAAGAATAGATTTCGACCGGATGCCTGCACACTCGCTATCTTACTAGCCAGCTCCTCAGCTGTCTGCGTGAGTTCTGACTTGTTGGCTTTATCCTTGGTTGCATTCAGGATTTCCTGACGGATAGAGCCAGCTCGCACCTCAAATTCAGCCTGACTCAACTTCTGATTTAGCTTGTTCTGCGTGTCTGTCTCAAGGCTCTTCACAGATTGCCGGATAGTTTCAGCAGTCACATTGAGTGAGCTGATATCGGCTTTAGTTCTAAGCCCTTCAGTCAGACGGCTTACACCAGCGTCGAGTGAATCAGCACGCTGCTTAAAGTTGGATTCGACTACTGAGACACGGTCTTCTTGGTCTTCATACGCTGGTTGATAGGCTGGAAAATAATTACCAACCGATAACATAGCGTTCTCAATGACGACCTGCAGACCAGCAGGAAATCCATAATTAGTACCAAAACGAATGAACACATTATTAGTCTGATAGTCCTCAGAAGAACTAGACAAGTCAATCGTAAACTCAAAATGTTGGCGTTCGACAGTTCCACCTTTAAAAATTAAGTTTCTGTAGGCATACCATGGATGAGCACTAAAATGCACCATAGCAGGCATGTCATTTACTAGGGCGACAGGGAAAGTCACATCAAAAGATATGCGAACATAATCACGCTTGAACCTGTCACTGTTCTTCCAGAAATCAGGAACTATGAATGTTCGATAGTCGTATACCGCTTGACCTCCTGTTGTGAACGTTCTTGAACGTGAATTCCTGAAGTAATTCCGTGAACTACCTGCCTGCACACTCGCAATCCGACTAGCCAGCTCCTCAGCTGTCTGCGTGAGTTCTGACTTGCTGGCTTTACCATTGGCCAAGTTGGTCAGTTCTGACAGTCTACGAGTCGTCGTCTCCTCATACGTCGCTTGCGCTGACTTCACGCCAGCCAGTTCATTTTTAGTCCGGCTAAGTGCTTCAGCTTGCTTGGCAATCTCAGCTTCAGCCTGTGCTTGCTTCGGTCGAATATCATTCGCGATAGTCCGTTTCAGGGCATCCAAGTCACCCGACAGAGCCGTTTGTGCGCTCGTAGTCTGCGACTTAAACGCTTCAAGTCTAGCAACAGAATCCAGCTCAATCCGCTTAGCTTCCTGTGCAAGCAGGGTACTTGCGCCAGCCAGTTCATTTTTAGTCCGGCTAAGTGCTTCAGCTTGCTTGGCAATCTCAGCTTCAGCCTGTGCTTGCTTCGGTCGAATATCATTCGCGATAGTCCGTTTCAGGGCATCCAAGTCACCCGACAGAGCCGTTTGTGCGCTCGTAGTCTGCGACTTAAACGCTTCAAGTCTAGCAACAGAATCCAGCCCAATCCGCTTAGCTTCCTGTGCAAGCAGGGTACTTGCGCCAGCATTTCGCAAAGCTTCCTCAGCCTTGCGCTTAGTTTCTTTCAATGGCCCGTTGTCAAAGCTATTAAAGCGCTGATTGATAGTGTCAGACAGTTCTCTCTTGGCTTCTTCAGCTCTGGCTTTGGTCAGTTCTACTTGATCGTTAAAGTCTTTTTTGATTTTGTCGACCTTTTGGTCAAAATCTTTATCTGCTGCTTCAATCTGCGCTTGGATTTTCGCTTCAAAGCCATCTTGTTGCTTAATCTGCTTGGTAATCGTACCCTCGTAAGAATACTGGGTATCGTTTCCAGCCTTACTATCTGCACTGATACGACCTCTCAGACCACCTTTGAAAGTAAAGCTCTGACTTAAGACAGGAACTTTAAAAGTCTCTTTCTTATTGGTCTGAATGGTTACCCACTGCCCAACCTCAAGCAGTAAATGCCCTTGGTAGTTGAGATTATACGGATAGTAAGTTAGGTTTTTCAGTTTGTAATACAGGTCATTTAAAGCACTCTGGGTCATGAAGACATTGTCCAGTTCCAAAGACCGACCTGTCTTCATACCGACCGTCAGAGACTTCTTGTCCGTCTTACAAGTGATACCAGCTATCTGATACTCAATCTCACTCTTGGTCAAGCCATGCAAGAAGTAACTGTCAGCGTTGATCGTGATATTGGACTCAGTCAAATCACGGATTTCCATCTTGCCTTCTCTGTTGAAGAAACAAGACATCCCAATCATCTGAGTCATAGCGCTCAGCATATCCCTAAAGGAAAGTTTCTTGCCCTCAGGAACTTGCTCAATATGATAACGCATCGCGCTGATTCCGAAATAGTCATTCGCTAACTCAATGCCTGTTTTCAGGCAGATTTCCTGAATAACCTCTCGTACTTCAGCTGGGAAATGCAAGTCCGTCACGTACTCACGATTGAGCTTAAACATACCGTCCATAAGTTCAAGCGTGGTAGTGTTTCGGTTTCGGTCAATCTCAATATCGTTGATGAAGTATTCCCCCATCTTGACCCACTGGTAGGTATCCCCAACCAGTAGACCAATCTCAGGGTGCAGGGTATCCAGCTTATTGAACGTGGTAATGATACTGGTAAAGGTAATTTTACCGCTACCAGCGCAGGTTCCACCAGGCTTATAAGTATCGCCCTTGATGTAGCCATACTCAAAACTAGCCTCTTTGATATCCCGTGAAGTATAATCACCAACACGAATAGCCAGCGTCCTTTCCTTGGCAAACATGGCTCTGTCAAATTGTCGTCTAGTTAAAGCGTCCATTTTCTTACCTCTCTACCAGATTAAATTTAGCGCCAGACCAAGGTTTAAACTTCTCAGTAAAGGTATAGCTAGGAGCTGTCCTATCACCGACATAGAAAGTCTTTGTGACTTGGCCATCCATGGGGTCTGGATAAGATACCTCAAAAAATTTAGATGATACAGCATGTAAAAGCTGACTTATTTCTCCCTGAGTCATCATACCCCATTCACAGTCTAGTTTGCGTTTGGTCGTGATACGGTCACGCACCATGTCGCCATTGGCATTACGCCCTGTCTCTCCATCGATATCTTGAATACCGACTTGAAAATATTTGGGAGGCTTCACAGCCACCCCATTGATTGTCAATTGTGCCATTTAACCTCCTAAATCTTGAGCAAGGTTTGACCTGCTCGTTCATGTTCCTTGTTGATTTCTTGGATGGCTACCCGTCCGAACTCATGGCCTGCGATTTGGATAACGATGTCGCCGTCGCCAGAGAATCCACCTTGTGGACTAACACCAGCCATGGCATTTACTACCGCACTGCTGACTACTCGTCCAAGTGTTTGGATAAATCCTGTATTTTCAAGTGGTACGACCGCCTCTTTACCAGCTTCACCAATCATGGCGATTGTTGGACTATCGACGATACCACCACGGGCAAGACGAGGGAGGCTAACTGTGCTTACACTACCAACCCATCCTAGACCAGGTAAGTTTCTGACAACGCCTAAAACTCCATTAATCATTCCGATGAAGCCATTGACTACATTTTCAATCGTTCCAAGAACCGCATTGACCGCACTCTTAAACGCTCCACCTACTGCCTCTCCGACCATCTGACCAGCATTTACGAAGATACTTTTAACAGTATCCCAAACGCCTTTAAAGAAGTCTCCGATAGAGCTAAAGGCATTTTTAACAGCGTCAAAAGCTTTTCCGAATATATCGCCAAACCAGCTTGCTACTTTGGAAAGTGCACTTGTAACATCGTTCCATCTCTCGCCAAACCAAGAACCTAGTTTGCTAAAGATGTTTGTTAAGCCAGTCCATGCTTTTTGGAACATGTCAGTAAACCATGCCCCGATATTAGCCAACGCACTAGTCACATCTGCCCAACGTTGTCCGAACCATGAGCCGATTGGTGTGAAGATATTAACGATAGCGTCCCATGCACCTTGGAATACACCAGAGAACCACTCTCCGATGCCAGAGAATATGTTTACAATGGCGTCCCATGCTTGCTGGAATTTCTCGCCAAACCATTGACCTATCGGCTCAAAGATTTCTTGTAGTTTCGTCCATAGACCGCTGAAAAATTCGCCAATCGCTTGACAAATACCACTGATAAAATCACATAGTCCTTGCCATGCAGTTTTAGCAAACTCAACAACAGTGTCCCAGTTTTGATAGAGCAAAACACCAATAGCAATCAAAGCTGCGATTGCTGCAATAATCCATGTTATTGGACTTGTCAAAACTGCTAACGCTGCATTAAAAGCCCATGTTGCAGCTGTAGCGACTCCTGCTGCAACAGAATGTGCAAATTCCGCCGCGGTTGCTAATCCCATTTTCGCTGCATGAGCAGTCCATGCTAGAGCTGATTTACCAAGTTCTAAAGCAGTTTTTCCTAGCTGGGCAATTGTTTTACCTGAATTGACCACAAAATCTTTTGCATATAAGGTGTTCAAATAGATTGTTTCACCAAAACTGACCAACTTATCAAATGTCAATGCTTTAATAGCAAGACCTAGATTCTTAATCCCTCCAACAATCAAAGAGACCTTACTACCTAACAAGCTGAATGCTCCTGCAAGTCCTCCAGCTTGTTCTGCCCATGATAAGAAATTAATCGTTTGCCAAGTTGTTATCAAAGCTACGATAGGTTCTTTGTTTTCTTTACACCAGTCAGAAAAAACGGTGAAACCATCTGCCACTAACTTAATAGCATCCGCCAATAGTCCCAAAGTGGCTAAAAGGCCACCTCCTAATAAATCTGAAATTCCTTCAATACTAACACCGAATACTCCTGATAAAAACTCAGCAAAAGGTTGCCAGGAATTCTCCCAGAGAATCTGAATAATGTCAATTAGCCCATTAAAAGCATTTGCAATAGAGTTAATAGCAGGGACTACATGTTCATCATAAACACGACTTAAGCCATCGCCAAATTTGTTAACAGACCTTTCAATGCTCTCAAATACAGGCGCAACAGTATCTAATAAACTTTGGAAGACTGATGAAATTTTAGGAGCGCTTGTCACAACGACTTTTTCAAAACCTTTAAACAAACTTCCTGCTAATTTACTACCAACTTCAACAATGGTAGATGTCAAACTCAACAGAGTTGACACAATAGCGCTACCGATACGAACCGCACCAGTTGAGGTAATGACGTCGTAGAAAGCACTAGAAAAGTCCTGAGCTATGTTTCCTACTGCCTCGGAAAGGTTACCAACATTATCAAACAAAGCGACTAGCGCCCTGATAATGCGTTCTTTTTGCCTTCCAAGGCCATTTGCAATACTTTCGGCAAGGAAAACACCGATACCTAGCCCGATAGTGGTTATTGAGCCTGTCACTTGCCCTAAAGCATAAGCAATTTTCTCAGCCATGCGGTTAAAGGCATTCACAACCCTTGGGTCAGTGGCGATTTCTCCCATTGTCTTAGCTATTTGGTCTAAGGCAGTCTTAATGCGTTTTATACCTTCTGGTCTAAATGCTGCATCAAAACCTTTCTTGAAGAGGTCAAACAACCCTTTGAGCTTATCTCCAAGACCATCAAAAATGCTCTTGAATTTGTTGTCCATGTCGGTCAACTCGACTTCTGGCAAGATGTCTTTGAAAGGTCCGCCACCGCCTCCCTTTCCTTTACCACCTTTGCCACCGCCTCCAGAACCGCCTGCATCGTCATCTTTTGGTTTTTGCAAGATGTTAATCTCATCAAATCCCAAAAGACCTAGCAACTCTTTAGCGGCCTTCTTAGCGTTTTTGGCGGAGTCTCCAAGATTGTCAGCAAGTCCTCCTGCTGAATCTCCAGCGTCGTCTACTGCGTCAGCAAGGTCTCCTGCTCCGCCTGCAGCGTCTTTCATGGCGTTACCCATGTCTCCAACTGCTCCACCAACACCATCTTTCACTGTTGCTTTCTTGTTGAACATCAAAGCGATAAACTCAGCGAGTTTAGCCGTCACGTTCTTCAAAACCATAGCAAAAGAGTTCAAGACAGGCATAATGGCATTGATAATCGGTAACATAGAGTTACCAAGGTTCAATGCTGCGTCCTTCATCAGCGACTTAAATAGGCTGATACGACCATTTACAGAATTAGACAAGGTATTCCCATACTTGGCTGTAGCCTGTTCCAGAATAGCCATAAGGCGGATTTGTTGCTGGGTTTGGTAATCCAACTGCTGCCAGCTCTGTCCGTTTGCGAACTTCTTAAAGGCTTCAGTAGACTCAATCATAGCCACATTGACGTTGATTCCTAGGTCCTCAATTGCTTCGGTGTTCCCTAGCAAACCTGAGCGAATCCGCTCCATAACGTCTGTAATCGTGCGCCCTGAACCTTCAGCAACCACTGCCGATGTCTGCAACATCTTAGCAGTATAGGCGCTTAGCTTGTTGGTATCTTTGATAAATCCAGAAAATAGGTTTGAGTAGACTGCACCATAGTTGGTCGCCTCACCCACACCCATATTCATCGCGTTAGCATTATCGTTAACCCATTTTAAGAAAGATTGCGAACTCTCGCCCATCTGTCGCTTGATTTGGTTCATAGACGCTGACACTTCAAGAGCCGTCTGCGTTGAATACATCCCAACATCAAGTAATTTCTTACCAAGGATTGCAAAACCAGCGAACTTAGCCAGCTTACCAAACGCACTACCGATTGAGTTCGACTGTTCACGAACTTTGGCAGTGGCATTTTTCACTTGGTCAGATGTTCCTTTGACCTGATTCTCAACTTCTTTCATCTTCTTCCTGAAAGGCGCTATCTCAGCGTCAATCATGACCTTCAATTCATCAAGAGTTGCCATTTATTTCCTCCTTCCTTTTTCGATTGTGTCTCTCTGCAAAATCACGCATCCGTTCCTTATGCAACAAAAGCGCTTGTCTCTGTCGTTCCTGTTCTACTGCTTGCTGTTCTTCTACAAACAACTCAGGCGCATATTCCCAAAGCTCAACAATCTTAGCGTCATTGGACAGTAATAAGGAAACATGATTAGTTATCATTCGCGAAAGTATGTACGAGTCAATAATCTTCTCTTTACGCTCTTGGATTTTGACACGGTTGTAGCTTTCTATCATTTCCCTGATTTCAAGCACCGTCAAATCCCAAAAATCAAGAGGCTTGCCCCCGATGTCCAAAAACATAGGATAAAGCCTCTCAATAATCTGCGTTACTGTTAAAATTACTCGACTACTGTCATTTTCTTCTTGGAAGTTTTCTTGTCCTTGCTTCCTCGTGGAGTAAAACCCGATACTTCAAAGAGTGGCATCAACACCTCTGTCATGAAGGTTGTTTGGTCTCCGCCATTGTCCACGTATTCATCGTATAAATCATAGACATCCTCAAGAGAATACCCATGTTCATACTGCTGCAAGGCGCCGTGAACTAACAACAACATAACTTTCAAAGGCGGTAAAGTGAACTCTTCGCCAGCTTCAGGCATGAAAATCTTCAGCAAGTTCATGCCGATTTTTTCTTCCACAGTTGCAGCTTGATGAGATGTCAAACGTAGCTTCAACTCTTTTTCGTCAGTAACTTTCCAAGTTGTGTATTTTAACGCCATTTAATTAACCTCCAACACCATCAGTAAATGTAAGATTAGACTGCAAGGCAATCTTAAGTGTGAACTCGATAACGGCATTGACACCGCCACCGCCAAGCTTAACAGATACTTGACCTTCAAAAGTGACCTTAGTACCATCTGGATATGTTTGCTCAAAGTAAAGTTTTTTCTTACCATCTGCTGCCTTACGTAATACACGGTAAGGAGCTGTTGCGCTTGAATTATTATAAGCGAACTTGTACTCAAGTTCTCCTGCGTCCCCGATACCAAACTCGTACTTCTTCACTGTATCTGCAAGGGTAGTATTTTCTACTTTTTCGGGCTCGATACCAAATTCAGGTACTTCCTTAAGCCCTACAAGATTCTGATAATTGCCTTTCGTTTCACTAAAGGCCAATTTAATTCCATTTGCTAACATGTTTAATTCTCCATTCTAAATTGAAAAACAAGCTCTGAGTCTAAATCAACGACACCTTCAAAGCGCATGACCTTATGTCTCAAATGAGACGGGTCTGGAACGTCTTGGCAGTCAGTTCTTCGCAAACCTAAAGATTCAAAAATCTTATTGATTTTAACAGCTAACTCACTAGTGCTGGTATCATCAAAGATATCCACCTTGTAGCGGATAGAGGATTTTTGTTCCTGGTCATCAAACCAATCACCCGGCTTGTTTTGTTCTTCTAAAAAAATAACGACTGGGAAAGTCTCCCAATCGCTAGGATAAGTATCAGTCACATTATCTGCGACCTTTTGCAATTCTTTATAAATAACAGGCTTGATATTAATCATTTTATTTGTTCTCTTATCTTTCTACGGACATAATTCGAAATATTCTTAGACACACGCTCTTGATTGTCTCTCAAAGCTGGATAAAGATAAGGCTGGGCAGGTTGACCATACATCTTGTAGAACTCCCCAATCTTTTGAAAGTGGTAAGGTCCTACATTGATTTGGTCTTCATGCACATACCACGGACTAGACTTGTAAGTTACGCTGACCTCTGGAGAGATACCAGAATGGCTAGCTTGTCCTATTGGCCCTGTCCCAAACTCAACGTAAGGAGCGTATTTTAGGTTGGTGTAAACCTCGCCTATAGCCTTATCTCCGTCCATTTTTGCCCTAGTTTTGATACTAGTTATAAGCTCTCCATCTCTCGCTGGTGCGAGTCTTCTTGCATCTGCTTGGACAACCTTTATAGTAGCATTGTGTACCGCACGTAAGACGATATCCTCGCCAGTTTTTTTACTAGCCAATCGTCTACATTTAGCTATAAGCCTATCTGCCCCTAGTAGCCCTGACACGCTCTAACTCCAAAACTTGATGATGTGTGTAGACCTTTTTAGAAATGACCTTATGAGTCACTTCTGTCTGGCTATCGATACACACACCATCTTTCACTTTGATAGTAGCTGATTTGTTGGCATTGGCATTCAAAATATCATTGACACGCTCACCATACAATTCAGATTGCAACTTGCTACTAGCTGGCCACAATTCAAGACGGATTGTCTCAGCTTCCTTGGCATACCCTTCTTTCGCGACACCTTCCTCAGTGACAGTCTTTTCAAACCGTCGCATTGGATAAGGTTTCAGTCTACTCTGCTTCAAAAACATGACCTGCCACCCTTGCTAGCCTGTGCATGCGTATTCGCTGTAGAAGACCCATAGACAGGCCTTTTTCTCCGTAGACTACTGCTATACCACCTTCGGTTCTAGAACGCTCTCCTTCCGCTCCTGAGCGGTTGTGGAGCTCGATAGCAACCTCAGGTATCAAAAGACTTAAAGCAGGTGTCAAAGATGTGCGATTAGTCTCTGACAAGATAAGATTTGTAGCCCTCGTTTGGAGCAACATGAGAATCTGAGTATCTTCTTCGCCTGTTAATTTCTTCAGCAACTCTATAGACATATCAATCCTCTTCTAAGAACTCAGGTTCAGGGAGGATTTTCTCAAGAACATCTGAGATAGCAACACCGTTGCTGGCAATATTGTCAGCCAGCTCAGCATAGCGCTCCTCAGTAATCTCAAGTTCCTCTCCTGCCAGTCGTTTCACATTTGATTCCCAATCATAGAAATCTTGTTTGATTTTAAATTTCATAACTAAGACCTATTTCTTACCAGTTTTTTCTTTCCAGTTAGCTGAGTCAGAGCCTGGTGCATTGGTTGAGCTAGTGATGTCTTTGATAGCAACATAGACTTTATCTTCATGCGTTACTGTATCACCTTCTTTATAGGCTGTTCCAGTCTTCCACGCTTTAGCACGGTTCACTGTCCTGCCTTGGGCTGATTTTTTAGCAGCAGGCTTAGAATCTGCAATTGTGATGATGTACTTTTGGAAATGTTCAAGCACATAAGCTCCAGTGTAGAGCAATTGTTCTACCAATTCACCAAAACGACCAGGTACGTTGTCATTGTACTTGGTATTGTCAATTTGAATTGGTGATGTAACGACACCAGGGGCACTAGCAAGGGCATTTACATTTGGCAAGAATTTAGAAGGTACTTTGTAGACTGTGTAGTCATCCAATTCACCAACATATCCTTTTCCAAGGACTTTCTTATCTGCGTCACCGTGTGGTAAATGTACGATTTCAGATTTGATAGCCTTGTAGAAACTTGGAGTGACAAAGAGCAAACGTTCTTTTGTGATTCCAAGTTCGTCCAATTTTTCAGATACATCAAGAACCGCATTATAAGCGTTGTTTGCGCCTTTTTCTTTGCCCATAACAACATTTTCGCTTACATTACCAAGTGCTGCATCGAAACGAAGTTTGTCGAGATATGGAGCAACTACTTCGGCAGTCTGACGAGCAAGCACGTAATCAATGTTTACTTGACCGTTTGAGTCTCGTTCGTCCAACTGGTCAACGAAACGCCCCCAGTATTTTTCTTCTTCAAGGGTGTAGATTTTTTCTTCAACTTCAACGTGGTCAAATTCGTTGTCTTTGTTACGTTTGTAGTCTTTAAGTTCTGTTGTGTTACCAGTTGCTACTGTAAAAGAGCGACCTTGCAAGGTTACTGCATCGCTTGATGTTACAAGCGGTGTTGAATATGAATTTACTGCAAGTACATCCTCAATAATACCAAGATGTTTCTTGCGTGATTCTGCTGTGTTTAATTCTTCAAATGCCATTTATTTTTCCTCTTTTCTTTTATTACAAGAAGTCTTTACGCCATTTTTCCGTAACTTCTTGCTGGACTGTTTGTGCATTTTTGATAGGTGCACTACCTTTCATACGTTCAGAAACTCCCTTCTGAACTGACTCTTCCCATGCTTTTTGGATAGAGGTAATAGACTCAGATACCGTCTCTGCGTTTGTCAAATCGACTACATTTACTAACTCAACAGGTAAGTCACGTTCACTTAACATCGCTTTAGCTTCTGCGGTCAATTCCTTGCGAGCAATGGCCTTTTCACGGTCGGCTAGTTCTTGCTCACGCTGATCTAACTGATATTTCTGTTTCTCATCAGCGTTCATCTTGGCGAGTTTCTTAGCTTCGTTTTCCTTGGCTTCTTGCTCTGATTTCCACTTGGCAAATTTCTTATCGATGATAGCATCGACATCTGCATCCGTGTACTTCTTCTCGTCTTGCGGTTGTGGTGCAGGTTCTGCAGGTACCTTTTGTTCTTCAACCGTTTCGACTTCGACTGTTTGTGTTTCTTCGTTCATTGCGAACCTCCTATTTTTAAAGTCGTCCCCGACTGTATAATTCCATGGCTTTTTTTGTCATCAATGCTCGGACAATATAAAAACCGCATCAAATCTGACACGGTTTATAGTAATTTACAGTGATTTATAGCAGTCTATTCCTGCCAGTCAAGATTCTGGATCACCTCCTAATCTTTAATGGCACGATTTGAAACTTTGGCGTAAACATCCACATAAGTCTCATTCTTATCTCCGTTATGCGTAATTTCTGCATAATTTCCACAAGGTTCGCTTGATGTAATTGCGTTCGTACTAACAAGAGCTTTCCAATTTTGCAGGGTCTTGCTAAACCAAACTACAAAGCAGTCTTCTTCTTTGATTTCACGACCTGCCAAGCGTGAAAATTCTTGCGATGCCAATTGTTTTGCTTTTTTTAACATTTTACTCCTCCGTTTTTTCGTATGTTTCTGCAAAAATATCCGGCTTGCATGGATAATATTCTCCTTGCACGCCTTTGATAATATAATCCCCTTTTTTAGCTACCATATCACCTTCAAGTGTAGCAATCCATATATTCCCAAGTGCATCAAACCAAATCTTATTTTCTGCAAAGTCAATTACCTCTTTATGGTTATTGCCGTTCCACTGCACAGCCTCGACCACTACTGGTTTTTTACGGTATTTCATTCCTAAATCCTTTCTGGGTACGAAAAAAGCACTTAGATTTCTCTAGGTGCTTAAGTAATAAATTGCATTTTTATATTTTTTAACACGCTCGTAGTCTGTATTGGTAACAGATTTCAAACGTGATAAATCTGAGTTATGTTTCAAATCTGCAAGTTTTACAACTCTTGCTAAATTATTTGATTTTACTTTCCCAAGATATTCTTGATAACTTTGACCTTTTTTCTTTGTCAAAATTTGTACCGCTGTAACAACTTCATTTGACAAGCCAGACGCGAATAAATCGGCAGCAGTTATATCGCTATCCTCAATCACATCATGTAAAAGAGCGACAGCTTTTTCTTGTTCAGTGTTGACTTGACTGGCCACATAGAGAGGATGCTGTATGTAATCAACACCCGCTTTATCTACCTGCCCTGCATGTGCTTTTTTAGCGATAGCCAAGGCAATATCAATCATGCCGCTACCATCCTGTCAATATAAGTAAATGCATCATTTTCTGAAATTTCTTCAAAATCCGTAAAGTCATTAAAAAAGATTTTATTAAACCAATCCATGCTATTAACCCACTTTTTTTCAATGTCAAAAACTTGCATGACACCATCAATCAAACGAAGTACTTGAGCATTGTTCGTCGTTGTGCGGTAGTATTTAATATCTTTCATATCACTTCACCCTCTCTATATTTTTAGGAATCTCAAGCCCATTGCTTAAATCAAGCATTTCCTTAAATAATTTCATGCGTTCTAGATCAGATGTATTCGTATCACGATACTTCTCATAGAGTTCATGTAATGAACCATTTTTTAAGTCGAAACTTTCCTGAGTATGATACTGCATTTCAAAGTTGATACCATCTTTTTCAACGACTGTATTCACACCTTTGTATGGTCCATCTACTAGCCAAGTGTTTTTTACTTTTACAATTTTATAACCTTCTGCGATAAGCTTCTGTTTCATCTTCAAATACTCTTCTGTAAAAGTATCGGAATCGAAAATAGTTGTGTACCTTAAGGCGTCATTAATCTTACTCACGGCTTTTGACAAACTTATATTTTCAACTAGGCTATCTGCAATAATTTTACGTGATAATGACTCAACTGTTTTCTTCCTAAATTCAAGACCTGCCAATTTGTTTTCTCCTGCGATACGTTGCATATCACTTGTAATTTTTGGCTCAACTCCTGAAATTTTGGACAATAGTTGTTCGCTATAAAATTTCGCCTTGGCTTCTCTTGTATCTTGATTATACACCTTTTCCCCGTCTTTCGCAACATACTTGCTATACCACTCTTTATAAGTCATATCGGCAGGCACGTACTCAACTTTACCTGTCTCTGGATTCCTTGCTCTGCGCTTCAACTTGCTGTAGTCTGCGTCCTCATCGTATCCGACAGTAGTAGACCTGCACCACGGATGCATAGGTGGACAATTGACGCCAGGGACAGCCTTGTCCCTATCATAGACCTGATTGTCATGCTCCTGACAAATCCGTGATGTACGCTTGTCTAAGACGGCCACAAAGATATACTTCTCTATATCCGCTTCCTCATAGTTGAGTAGCTCCATTTGGTTATGAAAAAAGGCTGATTCTGTCCGAACCAAACGCCTTGCATCGTTCTGCCCCACATTGAACCTCTCAGCAATTGCTTGTGCAGTTTCTCGTGTATCTCGGCCTGTCATAAGGCTTATGAGTAATTCATCTTTTATGCTTGATGTAAGCTTCCCTGTATTCTTCCAGATGTTTGTTGAGTACGTACTTCCGTCACCTACCCAACTGAAAGACTGTAGATGTTTAATCTCGTTCTCAGGAAGCCCAGAAAAGCCATATGCTAGTCCTGTCTGCTGCTGCAGGTCAAAGGTAGCCTTGTAGTAACTATCCTTCATCAGGTCGCTATAAAAGGCGTCTGAGCCTGTCTTTTCTGAATGATAGATAGATTCACGCATACGGTCTAAATCATCACTCAAACGTTCTAGACGCTTCATACGGAAAGAATAAGCTGGGCTGTCTAAGTCAGCCAGTAGCCTTTGGATATTCGGGTCATTCGGTCTTGCTTCAAGCACCTTACGAAGTTCGTTCAAGTTTTTCTTGTCTTTCATGTTCTTCAAGACTTGTCTAGCATCTACCTGACTTAAACCATAATCCCGTTGGAACTTATCAAAAATCTTATTGATTTCCTTATCCAAGTAAGTCTTGGCTTCCTGATAGACCTTATCGAACTGGTCTGCCTGCTTTTCGGCCTTGTCCATCTGTTGGTAAATCAGATTGGCTTTCCTCTTCGCCCAATACTCCTGATTCTTCATCCTCTACCTCGTCTTCGGGTTTCGTGTTGTCTTGGTTAAACATCGGCATGTCTTCCATGTTCTTCTTTTTCTCTTCTTCCAAGGCTTCTAGCTCAGCGTCAGGGTCTTCCACAAACGGCAAGAGAGAAATAAGCTGCCTATTGGTCACTTTACCTTCCAAATTGTTCACAATCTGAGAGATTTCCAGCAAGTTTTTAGGCAAACCACGGCTGAATTGTGGAACGATTGAATGAGACTCTAGTGCAATCTGTTTCATACCCAAGTAATGAGCAAAAATCGCAATACGCTGACGCAATCCTCGCTTATAGTTCGCTTCCTTGGTCTTAGTAATCATCTCAAGGCCCATCAGCTTAAATTCCATGGCTACGCCTGATGTATTCCCTGCGAAATTCTCATCAGTCAAATTAGGCACATGGCTAAATGTGTAGATGTCCTCTTTAAGAGCTGTACGCAAGATTTCAGTAGCACTTTCGTCCAGCGTATTCTTCAAGAACTCAGCCCTTGCACTATCGCCCGGCAATTCCAAAAGACCTTCTTCAGAAAGAATCTTCATTGCTACCTTAGCGTCTTCTGGAGTGTCTGCTAACTGCGTGCCATACAAGACAAGGATAGACTCTACAGCCTGTTCCTTATCATTGACACGATTCCCCATCAAGGAATTATAAGCGTCTATCAAGCTAATTTGTTGCTCATAGTCACCAATTGCAAAGTGATTGTTGCGATATTCGATAATTGGGATTTGACCAAGGTTGTGAGGTGTTGCCTCCTCGCTCTGAGTTGTTTCTGAATCTGTACTTCTCAGCACCATGTGATAGTGCAGATTTTCGGTAAAGACCTCAGCCTGGTGCTTGGTAGTGTCTTTCGTATCGTCTTTTACTTCATAGTAATAGACCGCAAACAAGGGCTTCCGCTCAATACTATCATCGTAGACCATGAAAGTATTCTCCGGATCAATACTAGTTGAATCCAACTCAGCCATACCCTCTTTAGCATAGATGTACTCGTAAGCACGACCATAGATAGCCATGTTCAAAGCATTCTGAGCATCTACTTGGTCAATCTCAGCACCATCAAAGGCTGTAAGTAGTTCATCGATATCACCGTCAGCAGTATTGTTATACTTGATAGGATTGCCCATAAAATAGCCCGTAGCCGTGTCTGCGATATCCTTGGCATGATTGGCTACCGTCTTGTAATTAGGTGCGTTCACGTTGCGTCTCGTGTGTTCTAAGATAGCATGCTCACCCAAATAGTAGCTTTTAAGCTTCTTCAAATGCGAGCCTTCAGTGCTATGTATCGTTATCAATTTGTAAATCAGGTCTTTCTTCAAAGAACCCTCATCATATCCATCCCGTGGATAGGTTAAATATTGGTACATGTCTTTCCTCTCTATAGACCATAATCAGAACGTCTGCGGACGGTTGCTTTTCCACCTTCGATACATTGAAGGCTGTAACGCAAAGCGTCCATCAAGTGGTTGTTTTTATCCTCTGGTTTATTCAACCAGTTGCCTTCTTTATCTCGCTGGTAGCAGTAACTATAAAATTCATCCATGATGTTTTTACAATCTGGATGCACATAAATAGTGTATCCTTGCAATTTTGATACGCCTGCCATAATACTATCCTTACCTTTCCGACTCTCTTTTATTCTAGATATGCCATGTTCTGACCTGAGCTCTTCAATCAGCCGTGACTCTGCGCTATCAGCAATGATTTGTGAGCGATGATAACCTTTGTCCTTTATCATCTTCGCAACTTCTTTGGTTATCAATCCGACTTTATACGCCTCATCAAAGACATAAATCTCTTTCGTCGTGTCATTTATCAACGAACAACACAAAGCGGTTGGATCGTGAGTAAAACCAAAGTCAAGACCGATACATAACTTATTAGCTGAATCTCGTAGCAATTCATCCTTATCGAAATCCTTGACGGTCACGTTCTCATAGATTAAACCTTCAGCAACTCCCCATTCACCATCACAAACGATTCTAGCACGTCTGGGGTTCGTATGATACAAATCCTCATAGCGTTTGATATCGACTCCATCAAGCCACTCATTGCATTTATAAGTGGTTGTAGTAGCGAATGTGTCAGCCCGTCTCGTCTCTTCATCGAAGAATACACGCTTGAGCCAATGCCTCTCATTCCACGGGTTAAATGTGACTGTGATTTGTTTAAAGAAATCAGGTACATCTAGGCTACCACGGATTGACTCAACTACTGTACTGAACTTGTCTTCAGTCTCAATTTGATATGCTTCCTCAAACCATGCCCAACAAAGACTGCCGACATCGACCGTGATAGATGTGATTTTGAGTTCATCATCCAAACCACGGAATAGGATTTTTTGACCAGTCGCTTTTATGGTTATTTCAGGCAAAGACTCGTTAAATTTAAACAAATGAGTCACACCCAACACATTACACGCCCATTTAAAATCCGTATAAGTCGATTGCTTGTTCGTATTCGAATATCTACGAATGACAAGCAAGTTAGCCCAAGTATATTTCAAAAGACGGATAACATAATTCAAAGCGGTTGTCTTGGACTTCTTCGAACCACGGGACCCTTTTACAACACGATAAAGATTTCTTGAGCGCCAGAACTGTCCGTACCCAGCTCCTACTGTCTTAGGTAAGTCAACGACAATATCGTTTTGCTTAATCTGGTATGTCTGACTCATTTGCAAACACCACCGTTCCAGAAACGTCTGCCTCTACTTTGTCTGTCCAAAGCCTATGACGTTTTCCTAATAGTTCGGCTGCCTTGATTCTGTCTTTTGCTCCAACATCAATATCCGTAATCGTTTGACCCAATTCTCCGATGCTTATCAAAGTCTGTTCTTGCGTCTCTCCTCGCATTACCGAGGTTAGATAACTAAGGACTTCTTGCTGGTCTGCGATTTTTTCAGAATCAAGCTGTTTCAACCGTTCATCTATATAACTTTTAATCTTAGGATTCTTTAGTAACTTATGTCCTTCAACGCCTGCCACTCTATCACTAGAAACACGATAACCTGCTTTCTTATAGGCTTCCGTCGCATTACCTGAGATGATGTACTCATCTGCAAATCTCTTTTGTTTTATTCTCAATCCACTCAATTTTCCATCACCACCCTTCGAATAATCAAAAAAAGCCACACGATGTGCGACCTTCTTGCAAGGCGACTACTACCTTGCGTGCGTATTAAATTTTGACTTCTTTTTTATTTTTTGTAGTCTTTAAAACCTCTGAGGGAATCAAACCCTCTAGCTTATAACTTATCCGGAATATAATTAGCTACGCAATCATGCGAGGTCCAGTCGCTTCCGCAACCATTTTTAAGTTAATGAGTGATAGGAGTTAATGAGTGATATGTGAATCCCCACCCAGAAGATTTAACTCATTCTGGGACACAAACACTCAAAGGAGAGGGGAGGACTTGAACCTCCAAGGCCATTACAGCCCCCTGACATTACAGGTAACCATCTACCAATTCTGAGACCTCTCTTTTCAATTCTTGATACTACCATTTTATCAGAATTACAAAACTGTGCTAACAAGTATCATTTTTTCCCGTACGGTTTTGTAAAGTTCAATTTAGTTCCATTCTCTCCAAAACCTCATTCAGTTCAGAGATAGCCATATTCCGCCAAGTGTAGAAAGTTGTTCTGCTGATTTCCATTTTGTCACAAATATCATCAACATACATCTTAGTAATGTAAGTCACCCTGAGAATAGACCTGCTCTTTGGATTTTTCAGCTTGTTAATCAACCTACCAAGCTCAAGCTTTCTGTTGATAACCTCTTTAGTATCCTGTTCTATGGCCTCTTTCATCACGACAAGCTGAGTATAGACATCATCAACTTTTCTAGCTTGACCACCTTGGACTTTGACGTCAATCCACTTGGGGCTTGAGAGCAAACCTGCCTCAAGCTCGTTAATTTCATCTATACGGCTTTGAATGTCCATGTCCAGATTCTGCAACTCTTTCAATAGTTCTTTAGCCTTGTTCACTCTCTGTCTCCTTTGTGATATAATAGTCTTATTAGGAATTTAGCCGAGACAGAGAGTGTCTTGGCTTTTTTTAATGCTTAAATTCGTTGACCAGGTCCCGGATAAAGAACTTCCAATCAGATTCCCTAAACGTCAAAAAACGATCTGTAGTAAAATTTCTAAGTCTTCTATAGAAAAGCATTTTTAGTTGGATTGACTCACCAACACTCAGTAAGGTTCCAGGGAAGAGATATACTGAATGCACTCTATTTCCATACCCAGAAATATCTAAATGTATTATCGTTTCTGGATATATGCGCCCTGTACTAGCTTCAACTTCGAACTCAACCTTAACTTCTTCTACAATTGGAACTTCTTTAAAAATTGGTCGTGCAGAAAATATTGGCGACGGTGTTTCTTGCTTTTTTCTTCTTCCTGAATATGGATATTTACAAGGTTTCATTCTTTTTCCTCCAAAAACTCTAGATTATTGTGTCTCTAAAATATTTTGCTCATCTTCCATCACTCCACCTCCTCAATCTCAATCCCTGGGCAATCAAATACCCAGCCGAAGTTTGCGTCTTCTAGTTCTTTACGAGTGTGGGAATATATAACATCGTCTAAAATAAAGCTTTTTGTAAAGAAATACCTTTTCAAAAGTTCTCCATAAACCAACATATTTTCTTTAATATTCCCTTTAATCTTAACAAAATACCGCTTCTCTTTTTCGACCTCGTAGCCGTTAAGCCAAGCAAGACAGAATTTTTCGATGTTATTTTCGTAAAACCAATCAGGAACTTTCTTATCATAATGATCTTCAATTACTCTCATTGCACCGTAAACATGAAAATTGTTTTTCTTTTTAAATTCTATATATTCCGCCACACACTGCGGAACTATGACTTTTTCACGTTCAACCATACCCTCAATTTTACCTTGCTCGTAGCCCTCTCGCCATTTTGCATGGCTAAAATCCTGTTCAAATTCGCTCATGATAGCCTTTAACCAAACCTCTCTATCATGCAATGGCAATTCTCGCAATCGTGCTAGTATGTTCTTTACGTAGCGTGGAGCTTCATCTGCGTGACCTATTTCGGATTCGTCTAGTTGTTCAAAGATTTCTTTAACATCTTCCCACCAAACTGCATAACCTTGAAAATTGCCAATTATTGTTTTTCGTTCTTCAAATTTCTCAGTTAATTCCTGCTTATTCATCTTAGTTTCCTCCATAAATCAAATAAACTGCAATAATTACCCGAGCCATGCTTGGCGAATAGCCAACCCAATCATCAAACTCCTTAGATTTTGGCAACCAATCCTTAGTAGCTCCCAAATCATAGTCTGTAGGCTTTTCATCAGCGAAGATGCATTCCATCGCTCCCATAAACGTCATACCATCTTCTGCCATTTCCCAAAAATAGTCCGCCCGGTCTTTCACCGCTTGTGGTAAATATTGCTTGGGAGGTTGCGGCTTCCCGTCTTCTACCGTCCAGTTGTATACTGCATTAACTTTTTTCTTTAACTCTTCCATCACTTCAACTCCTTGTCCTTAATTTCTCCAGTAAGTCTATTTTCTAAAATGTGACTTGTATAGCAAATATCGTTTTTATAAGTATAGTGATCAACGGTTTCTTCAACCCATTGATTTTTAGTGTACGGGTATCTGTTTGGTCGTTTCAATTTACCACCTCACATATAAATATTTCGTATCAATATCTTGTTCTAAAATACAGTCCCTTAACGATCTCAAAACATATAACGCATCATTGATCGTTCCCCATTTATTTGCAGGTTCATATTGTACATATTTTTCAGGTTGCCTTTCCAATTCAGTTATGCCACGTTTAATATTTTCAAAAATATCAGCAACATTGTAAATTGTGCCTTGGTCGAAATCCCAATCCATAGCCACCCTAAACATTTTTCCAAGATTGTAGGTCGGAGAACTATATCTAGGTTCAGCAATACAAATATAATCTCCACTCTCTATTTTCGCTAAGATTTCCAAATCATAACTCATTACTCCATCTCCTCCATCTTTACTTTATACATTCGATCACCTCGATACTTGCTCTCGAGCTGAGCCTTGCATTTTGCAGCATCACCCTCTTTCTTAAAAAAGTGGGTTTCGTCTACCATATTGTCAAAATATAGTGTTACTGTGTATGACATTTTTACCTCTTTTTTTCAAACTGCTACCGTGCTACCGATAAAATCTAAAAAAATAAAAAGTTTTTTCAAGAATCCCTATTTTATAGGCTTTCTTTATTATTACTATTATTTTATATACTTTTTTTAAAAATATAGGTAGAAGAGTAGCATTATATATAAATATTAAATAAAAGTCAGTAATATCAAGGGGTTAGACTGCTACCGATGTGCTACCGATGTCTCATTTTATCGGTAGAATGCTACCGATCTACCCCCTCAACTGCTACCGATGACTACCGATAATTTTTAAATTGCTACCGATTAGTTTTTTCCGAATTCTTCACTCTTACGAACCCTTTTGTACTTTTACCTCCTGCCCGGAAAACACTTTTTTTCCAATCAGGATGATTATCCATGATCATGTTAATCTTCGTTGACAACTTCCTGTCATTCGAATTTCTCATAAATAAGTTGTACATCATTTCACGAGTTGAGACCTTATCTAGTTTTTTGCTTCCAGGATCAAAGTCGCTACTATTATCGAAATATTTACTTGTGTATTGATGTTGTTGCTGAATAGACCAGTTTTGCCAATTTTCAGGGACGGGCATATCAAGATATTCAAGCACTTGTAATTCAACTTCATCACGATACATGAACTGTTCACGGTAGATATTCAATTCATCCTCTGTATTTTCATCAAACATCAAATTAGCACCAGCACGATAGATTGTAACGGCTTCGCCCCAAATTTGTTCGATTGTATCAGGATCGATTTCCATTGGATGTTTCTTTTGCTGCCTGCTATCTGCCATAATCGGGAGAAATCGACGTTCTCCGGTTTTGTCCTTCAGGTATTCTGTTTGGTTAGTAGTTCTGGCTATAATGAAGTTTTTGGCAAACTCTTCTGTGCGTTTCATGTAGGGCTTACGATACCGTAAGCTAGTTTTTGATATAAAGGCTTTCGTTTCAGCAAAGCTCATCCGATTACTGGCCACCATTTCATCATCGTTGACGATTAGACTCTTTAACATAATGTCGTAATTATCTTTATTAGAGAAATCAGTCACGGCATCCGTATACCATTCGCCACCCAATTTTTGAAGGAGGGACGTTTTCCCAACTCCTTGTCCACCAACCAGATCCAGAACATAGTCAAACTTAACGTATGGATCATAAACTTTAGCAACTGCACCAACTAGCCACATTTGAGCGATTTTAGAAACTAAAGGGATATCTTCAGCGCCGAGATATACTTGAAGCATGCGGTCAATCCGGTTTCTGCCGTCCCACTTTTCAGCTGCTCTCTCCATATACTCAATAACTGGATTGTATGATCTTTCTGAAAAGAAAGTCTCCATGCCATCAAGCATCGCTTGGTTTGAGAAAGCAACACCTAACACACTTTCAAAGTAAACTTTTACGACTGAATCAAAGTTAGAAGGGAGCTCACCTTTTTTAAAAAGAGTGTTGCCGATCTTGATATCTTTAAGGAGTTCATGCTCTTGGGAAAAATCGTTGTGCTTTAGGTAAATACTCAACTGATCATCAGCTTTGAAAGACATCAACACATTACTTGGACTGTTGGCCTTGATGTCTCCCTTGGCAGTCGTTATCATCTTAGGTTGTGAGTCAATACTTACTACATTACCAATCACAATCACCTCCTATCTTTTTTAATCATACTTTCAATAGTACGCATCATTTCCTTTTCAGGCAAAGGGTTTGGACTATTTGCATTTGCTAATCTTGCAAGTTGAACAACTACACAATCGTCGACCGCACGATATAAGAGACCACCTACGAATTTTGCTAGTTTGTCATTTCGTCCACCTTCATCACCAAAACCAAGGGCGATGGTTTCAAAGAGATCTGTAGTCTGTGTTCGGTCTCTAGTATGTGAACGTCTAACTAAATCCCTAAGACCGTCCTTACCATCATACTTATAACCGTGAGTTTCGCCATACTGTTTTTTTATAGACTGGATTAAATCTTTTGAAGGAGTGACCATCGTGCCACCTTCCTTAGACTTTTCCAGATCCCACTCATACTGCCCTTTATCTGTGGCAGAGGGTGCGACTAACACATAATTATTTTCGTGAGCCTTAATATCAACACCAGGCAAGAATCCAATCATCTGAGTAATCGGCTCATCTTCTCGTTTGAAGTAGAATAGATGTTTACCGCCACTAGCCGTCTTAGCTTGCAGTGTCGGTTCGATTAAATTTAGATGTTTCCATTTTTTTAGCGATTCAAAACCGTTCGATTTGCCGTGTTTGTCAATATCAATGACAAAGAAGTTGGTAGTCTTTAGGGCAATGTTTGCATTAGGGTAGCCGTCCCAAAAGTTTTCAATCTCAGATGGAGTCATGGCTGGCTTATCAGCAAAATCAATCAAAGGCATCTTGTTTTTAGGATTGATTGGAATGACTGAGAACCCTAACTTTTGATACTGTAATGCGTATTCTTTCATCGACGGCATGATTACTTCTCCTCTTTGTAAATATAAACAAGTTCTTGGGCCATATAATTTGATTGATATTCATCTTCAGTCGTTTTTAAATAAAATAACAACGATTGATAAGCCTCTTCAAATGTATTGAATGGTCCTAATCTTTCATCAGTTTCATCAATGACCCAAAACTTGCTATTTTTTAGAAAGGGAGGTCATCTTCATCAATATCAGCTTCAGTCAGCGGTTGTGCTTCTTCTTCAAGGTCATAGTTTCGGAACTCACGGCTATCTTTCCCCTTAGTCACAGAGATAACAAGGTTGTAGTAAGAGCCAACTGCCTTACGTTGTAGAGCCTCTTCCAAGGCTTTACCGTCTTCTTCATTTCCTTGCATACTGTCGCCAGCAAGGACCAAGGCTTTGATAAAGAATTTCATGGTGCGTTCAACTGCCCAGTTAAGGTCCTTACCGTTCCATTCAGTCAGTGTGCCAAATGTTGCAAATTCAGAGCGTCCACTGTAATCACCGCCACGGATTTCAAATTGATAACCAAGGCTTTCCCAGCCTTTGTCCGATACGTTGAAGGTTGCTTTCTTCAGGACTACTGGATAAGTACCAGCTGGGATTGGTGCAGGACCGTTGGCGCTGTCTTTGCGTGGGTCAAAGCCCTCTTTTTTGATTGATTTTGCGATATCTAGTAAGCTCATGTGTATTCTCCTTTATTTCTTAAAATAGTTCATCATCAGAGGCAACTTCTTTCTTAGGCGCCTCTTTTGTCTTTTCGGTTTTTGCAGGTTCAACAGCCCCACGGATAGTTGCTAAGATTTTCAAAATAGCCTTGTCATCAACATGGTTCACATAGTAGGTCTTACGCTTGCGGTCAACCTCACGGTTGTAGTTGTTGCCGAGTTTTTCAGTGTGGATCATCAAATCAGAGTTTCCATTGATAAGATTGACATACTTATCTTTCAAGCTTGGTTTGTCTTTGGTGGCATTGCCATTGTCATCATATTCAGATACCTGACGGCTGATGTAAATAACATTCATTGGCAATGCTTTGAGGTCAATGACTAATTCTGTGATAGCTTGATTAAAGAAGTCGTATCCTTTGCCGTATGGAATTTCCGACAAGGATTTCAAGCGAGGTTTACCAACTGGGGTTAATTCATCACAAACTGCAATCTTAATCATTTCAATAACATCGTCAATTACATCAATAACGACTGTTTCATAAGAGTGCTTCTGTGTCTGGAGAGCAAGCAAGATATCTCCAAGCTGCTTAATTACTGAATTGGTAATTCGTCCCTTGTCATCTTTTTCATTGATCAGCTGAATGCTTGGAACAGTGTTAGCTTCTGCATTCCCGTCTGTGTTCAAAACGATTGGATTTGGGAATTCATTTGCAAGATAAGACTTTCCGCTCATGGTTTCACCGTAGATGAAAAAATTTCGTGGGGTATCTTTAGGAACTTGTGGTTTATTTGCTGGAAGTGTAAATGCCATTAGAGAACCCCTCCAATAATATCCTTAATCATGTCCTCAATTGATGAACGATCACGCTTGATAGGTTCAACTTCTGATCCATCCGGATAGGTCAATTTGTATTCCGCTTCAACTGCGACAATTTTACAGTCAAAAGCTGCAGCAAGAGCCTTGTAAGTCTTTTTGTTGTCTTCGTATTTTTTACGAGGAAGCTTCAAACAATATTCCAAGCTACAAAAGTCAGCTGCAAATGCTAAAGAACTTCTGTCCTTGTAAGAATTAAGAAATTCTCCAGTTTTACGGCTACGAAATACGATCATTTCAGTTGTTTTATTCATTTTGTTTTCCTCTTTTTTTTAACTTTCTTTATAATAAAATTCAATTACATTTACATCATGCTGCTGACGACTTCCTGTTATGCGCCAGAGCAATTGTCGATAATCATCATATTCTCCAGAACCTTCTTCTACTGGATCCAATACGACAATAGTTTGGTATTTGTGTTGCAAGCCGTCTACTCCGACACCTAACACTTGACTAGTAGCAACCACGAATTTCTTATAAAGTCCTTCTTGAATATCGCCCGTCCAGATTCCAATTTCAGGATGGCGCTCGCTAATGACGTTGACAATCTGCTTAGATTTACTGACAATCAACATATCGTGTGGTGCTCGTTCGATTAAACCGTCAAGTTGTAACATCAATGGCGTATCCGCATTTACTGGCTTTAATTTTGGAAAATCGACTGCTACGCCTGTTTGATTAAGGTAGCGTTCAAAGGTCTTTCTTCCAAACGATTGCTTGGCCATTGCAGTTTTGCCGTCCACTGTTACAAGATTTAGTTTTCTAAATTCTGCAAGTTTTTCTGGATTGCCAGAGGCGACTCTCTTTTGGTAAAACTTAATCTCAAAACCGTTATTCTCAACTGCATTCTCAATTCCTTCAATCTCTTCCCAGCGGAAGAAATTAGGCAAGCTCGAGATATAACTTTCATAATTTTGAAAATCTTCCCACTTCTCTTTTGAATAGCTAAATGGATCATAGACCATTTTTCCATGAGTCTTTTGCCAGTCAAATTTATTATTTGGGGTTGCCCAACCAAATACCGTTTTTTCAAGCGGATAGAAATTTTGTCCTTTTTTCCGGATTGGTGTCGCTGAAAGACCTATCGTGTATTTTCGCTTTATTTTGCGATATAAGGCCACTTGTTTGTCAGAAGACATATTCTGCCATTCGTCTACTATCAGCACATCACAATCTAATTTATGCCCCTTTTTGACTTGATTTTGAAGATATCTATCTGTCTGAATGATAATCTCAACACCTTTATCAAAATTCATAAACTTGACTGCATCTATCCAACCATTCAGAATAGCTAGTCGATTGTTTGTGATGATGATTTTTTTAGCTTTTTTATGTTTTGCAATAGCAAGTGCACAGATCGTTTTACCTCTGCCCCCAAGAGCCTCTAAAAAGATTCCATTAGATAAATGTTCACTTCTTTTAATCGCTTCAGCTTGCCACTTTCTTAGCGTTATTGTGATACTCACTCACCACCTTTCCGATATCATGAACCACTTCTTCAATATCATTTCTCATTGCCCAAAATAATCCAAGTCTTGCTGCTGCTCGAATATCTTGATGATGACTTTTTTCAAATTTCCAAAGGTCTAAGATTTTCAAAAGATCGTTTGGAATATCCGACTTGTAACCTGCATTGAATTGAAGAATGGCACCTGGATAGCAAAGTTGGATATAGGCGATGGTTTCTGCCACGCTATTATCTTTCGACTTGTCGTTATCCCTCGCCTTAAATTCTTCAACAATAACTACATCGAATTCAAGATTTGTTCCGATTTCGTGAAACCAATCAGCGAAACCTCTCATACCATAAGAGACAACCCAGCTATCAACTAATCTTGCATTATCCAACAAGACAACTCCTGTTGTGCTGGTTTCAATTTTATTACTGCTTGGATCAATAGCTAAAATTTTCATCAAACACCAACTTTCTCAGTTAGCACTCCTGGATAAAGGGCAGTGTTAAACCAATTTTGTTTATTTACCTTTGCAAAGGCAAATAGCGATTTAACTTCTTTTGCTTGCTTCTCAAATTTTCGAATATCTTCCTCCGATTCAAAGATAGGTTTTTCCTTGTATTTAGCAACTGTGACCAGCTTGTATTCCGGAGTGAATACTGGCTTTTCATTTCCTTGATCAAGATTTGTTTCGTCTACTTTTACAAAACGAATCGCAACATCAAATAGAAAACCTTCAGTAACAAGTACTTCAATCGATTCTGGTCCAATCACAACTGCTAGTGAATCTGTTACTCGTGTTTTATTCATCAATTCCATTACTTAATCACCAACTTTTCTGTCCGGACAAGTTCCGCACCTTTGACTTTCTTGCCAGATTTAAGCAACTCTTTGAGTGTTTTTTTGTCCGGCGCAAGCGTCACTTTTTTTGTAAAATATTTTTTCGGAAGGTCGTCTTCGTTGACCTTGACTGATTCTGGATTCTTAGCAATTTTTATAATCAGGGCACCACTCTTAACTTCGGTTTGCCCCGTGACATTCATAGCTGCCATAATGTTATCCTTTACATAATCCAGCTTTTTCTGTGCCACCTGTTTCTTGGCTTTGAAGCTCTCTTCCTCAGCCTTGTACATGGCCACGTCGGCTTCTAGATTCTTGATAACATGGGCATATCCTTCTGCTTTCTGTTCGAATTGTTCTTGCCAATCGATAGCCTCAAGTGTGTCCGTTTTTGTTTCGTCATCAATATCCATTTGATAAACTGTCAGAAACTGACCTGTCAGTTCGTATAAACTAGCCATTTTTTTCTACCTCTCTGATTTTGTTTGTGAGTTTTGTTAGTCCAATACCTGATTTGGTTAAATCAGCGTTGGACGTAAATAAATGATTTTGATTCATTCTAGCAATTTCGTTTTTAGATAAACATGCCAGGTTTGAAATATCATAGTTTGTTTTATCACCGTCCAAGAAGACAATCGAATGCCCTTTTGGTATTGGCCCGTGATGTTCCTCCCAAACCTTGCGGTGTTTCAAAACCCATTGATTAGGTTCTCCAATCTTTTCTTTTGGATAACCGTCTGTTGTGTAGTTGATAGTACCGACAGGTACATAATTCAGAGGTCGATTACCTTTTTTGAACTGCCCGCTGTTTTTTGGCATATTGGGGTACTTCTTCCCCTTATTGTGAGGAGTCTGACCTTTCTCGAATCTTCCTGTCAAACCACTATGTAGATTATTATTTCTTCGATAACTCTTAATCTGTTTCTCAGTCAGTGATAATCCAAATTTTAGGTTCATTTCATTTGCGACATCGCGAGAAATCTTATTTTTTTGGATTGACACAAGGTAATCATGTTGTTCTTTTGTCAACAATTTACCTTGATAGACTTTTCCAACAGGTAACCCTAAACGTCTGCGTACTTCTCCTATTTGAGTCTTGGTATAGGTCGTACCAAATTTCTCATTTAGTAACCTGGTTACTTCAGGAGTTAATCGGCCAGGGCATATCTCATGCATGTACTCTGTATACTCATCCTTCCAGCAAAGCGATCGGGGCATTGACTTCACCTACCTTGTCTTTGAATTTTTCAGCATCTAGCGCCAATTGACCTGCTTGTAAGATTTGACCTGAGATTGCGACCATCTGTTTTGAACGTTGGAGTTCCGTCTTTAATTCATCTGCAGTAAGATCCCTATCGTCCAATGTTTCCAACTGGGCGAAAAGAGTATTGGTTAAATCTGTCAATTTATTTCGAACCATCTACTTCGTCACCTCTTTCATCAATTTATTTGCTTCTTTGATTAACAAACGCATAACATTGCTAACCGTTTCTTTTTCTGCTGCTCTTGTCAGCATATCCACCCACTCACGTCTAGTATCATTCTTCCAATCAACCAACTCAGTGAGCGCCTGTGTATGGTTATAGTAAGGCGAGTAGTCGTATGACTTATCTTCCAAGCGAACGCATCTGCCTGCCTTGATGTCTTTGGCCAGGTTTGCACTTACGTTGCTTTTTGTTGTACCGACAACCTCAGCCACTTCATCACATGAGGCAGCAGGGTGCTCTCTATAATATTCCCTAATTTGTTCCGCTTGAGTCATGTTTCTCCTCCTTATTTCAACCCTTCAGGCGGTTCTACATCATAAGTAAATTGCTTATCTGAATTTCTCAGATTCATCCGTGCGACATTGTTTGCCATCAGCTGGCGCTCTTTTTGTTTCATTTCAGCGTGGTCATCTAGTTTATTTACTAACGACCATAGTCCAATTCCTACGATTATTACCAGGTAAATGTATTCCATCATTTTTCTTTCTCCTTTTCTTTGTAGATTGCTACGATTTTCTTCAAGTCTGCAATTTCTTGATTCGCTTCTTGAAGTTTTTCCTGTGTTTCAATTAGTGATTGATTGAGGTCTAAAGCGACCTCTTTCCAGTCGAGATTAGTTTCTTTGACCTCTTCTGAAAAATAGTTTTTGATCCTTGATAGTAGGTTCATCCTGCTGACCTCATTTTCTTGCTTGTTTCCATTTCTTTTTTCCAAGCTTTAGTTCCACGATATTGCAAGTATTCATAGAAACCTTTAATCGTTACAAGTTGTCCACTATCCAAAAGATGTTTTTGCTGACTAGGGAGTTTTTGCATTTCTCTTCTTCGCTCTCCTGCTTGTCGTTTTGAACATCCAAAGATACGTTTTAACTCTTCATCATTAGCAGAGACTTTTTCAATAATCACATCTTTAATTCTTACAATTTCAACTGCTTCCATTTTTGCTCCTTTCGTGTTATAATTTTCTTGAATAATTTTGTCATGCGCCTGATTGCCGTCAGGTGCTTTTTTGCGTTGTCGTCAAACTGTTTTACTTTCCATTGCCCTGAGTTCTATCTCATGGCTGACTTGTTTCAATAGCTTCTCACACGCTATCTTAGCTTCTCTGTACGTTGTGTTCTCGCTGATGAAGTAATCAGCAAGTTCAATGATTTTATCTTCCATTCAACCTCCTATATCAGCCTCAAGACTGATGTAATTTCCTCCTAAATTGCTATAATAATTTTGACTAGGACCTCTCACCGTTTTAGTCAAAATTCCATCAGAAAGGAGGAAAACTATATGTCTAAATTAACTAAAGAAGATGTTTTACAAGTTTCTCAAGACATTATCAACGATGCTATTCCGGTTATCAAAGATATGTTGGATGAAGTATTTGAAAAATATCCAATCGACATAGAGATTAGAGAAGCTATTTTCTATAGCGTTCTTGTCGCTCATAAACTCAGCACAGAAACTACAGTTTCGTTGCTAACACAACTTGTAAATGCTCAAGAAAACTGATGTTTCTTAGAATCTTTTCTACCAATTCAGGGTCTGCCTTCACAAAGGTGGACTCTTTTTTCCCACTATACGGATATCGTCTTGGTCTCATTTTCCTACTCCTCAAATCTTTCCTACTCAATCCCATAATCTTCAATAACCTGAAGAATGAAACTGTTCGCTCGTGGACCTTTAGTCGTTCCACTTAGAATGTTTGTCACTTCCTGTCGTTTAAAGCCGTAAGCAACCGCTAGAGTTGCTTTTTTAATGCCTTTCTCTTTCAAGAAAGCAATAACTCTTTCGCGACCGTTTGCGATATCTGGCATATTTTCTCCTTTCTTTTTCTTTCTTCTTTTTCTGCTATAATATAAGCAGAAAGGAGTTAACCTTATGACTTTTAAAGAATATTTACTCAAAGCAAGCAAACGCGACATCTACGACGATGGTAAAGATTTTGATTTTGAAACCATCTTTGCTAGAGAAATATTACGTTATGCACACGATTCTGAACTGGAAACCAAAACAGGTTTCTTTCGTCATCTTGAAATCATGAATGCTGATTCGTGGTTTGTTGAACTTGCTCGCTCAATTTATCAAGATTTTGAGAAATCAATTTCAGATTCTCACTAATCGAGCGTGACTTTTTTTGATATGGCAATCTCAGAAATTTACCACCAGCGCTGACTACCTTAATGATTTTTTCAAGGTGGTCTTTTTCTTGTTCTAAATTTTTAAGAATACTTACCATCGACACGTTCCTCCTTTTTACTTATTTTGTAAATAAGAAACAACTAAAAATGTAACTATTTTTTATCTTTTCGCTTGACTTTTTTTAGATGTTCGTCTAAAATGAAAGCATAATAAAAACACTAATAAATCTATAAATACCGTTCGCAAAAACATTTTTATAATTTATTTCTTAGTTGTTTTTTTAGTTGTTAATTACTTACAAATACTATTTTAGTTGTTCGTCTAATTTTTGTCAAGTGTTTTAGGCGAAAAAATAAAATATTTTTTTGTAATGCTTCAGAAAGGTTGATGTATCAATGTTTGAGACATTCGAAAAAATTAAAAGTTTAGCTAAAAAACAGGGAATTTCTCTAAACACTTTAGAAGATAGGGTTGGTTTGGGGAAAAATTACATTTACAGTCTTAAAAATAAAAAGACTCCATCTGCTGAACATATATCCAAAATCGCTGACTACTTCAATGTATCTACAGACTACTTACTTGGTCGCACAGATAATCCTGCTATTGCTGGTGATGATACAATCGCAGGATACACGTCTGACGACCTCCGAAAGATGGCAGAGAATGCCAAGACCTTCGATGGCAAGCCACTTACAGAAGAAGACATCGATGCCATTCAGAACATTATTGAGATTTATTTGAGAGGTAGATAGTATGACGAACATTCCAATGAAGAAGAATCCGTTCAGAGAAAAGATGACAGCAATCAGTATTGTCAATCCTGAAACAGCTCAATTGCTAGGAACAATAACCAATTTCGATATGTTTCCTGGTTCGACATCTTTGGTTGCATTTCTAGACTTCTTTAATCTAAGACCTGAAACAGATTATATCTTGTCTCTAACTGCCCACTTCCCTAATGGCACGTCTTACCCTGTCCATGCTACGAGAATAAATATTGCGAGACAAGAATTTGTGCTACTTGAAGACGGCTTTGGTATGGCCACTGGAAATTTTAGCTTTAATTTTACGATAGAAAAGCCGAGCGATTTTTACTTTTTCTTCGTCTTGATGGACGAAAACGGTCAGGAAGTAGATACAGCATATAGTTATCATCATTTTGGAAAGTGGGGGTAAACAATGCCGGACACACAAGATAATTTCAAACCTACCCCTTCCAAAGTTTCTTCACTTTACGCTTCTAAATCTTCATCGAAAACTGTACCCATACAAAATCATGATATAATGGAGTCAGAAATGTTATCGGAGGAAAATATTATGTCACAAGATACTTACAGCAAATCTGAAATCGACTTAAAACTTGATAAAATTAATTCTGACACTCAGCATGGATTCGAGAAAATTGATTTAAAAGTTGATCAACTCAGACAAGAAATGCGTAGCGGATTTGAAAAAATCGACTTAAAATTTGAACAAGTTGATTTAAAATTTGATAATTTCGAGAAACGTGTAGAGACTATGTTTCTAACTCAAGAGAATAAGAGATTAGAAGAGCAAGCTAAAAGCAAAAAAGAGTTCATGTATTGGTTTATCGGACTGTTAGTTAGTACTTTACTGGGGATACTAGCAATCATCGTAACCATTTTAACAACAAAATAACACAAAAAGGATGATAGCCTATGACTATTGAAGAGCTAGTAGACTCACACGGTGTCACTCTCGCTTACTTTGATAATGAACTTTGGCAAAGACCTGGAGTTTACATCAAAGAGATTAGTATTATCTTTATAAACCGTGAACTGTCCGAAAACGCAAAAAAACGGGTCATATACCACGAATTAGGACATCTGGAACATTCTACTGCACTATATAAAAATAACCACACTAGGTGCGAGAATGAGGCTAATAGGCACATGATTCATAAGTTGCTAGAAGAAGAACTTGCACTATCAGACGACCATCAATCTTTCAACTATATCCAGTTCATGCAAAAACATGAGCTTAGAACAGTCACAGACGAATTGATGGTAATTGACGAATATTATGAATTGATAGGATAGTTCATCAGAATAACTATAAAAACAAAAAATCCTCACACTCGCCATCGCCAAACTTTGAGTGTGAGGATATCCAGTATAGTAAAAGGCATTAAAAAGCCCTTTTTACTATACCCATTTTATCAAAAAGTGAGGTTAAAATCAATGTGGATGGAAGAATTACCAAACGGCAAATATAAATTTTTTGAGCGATACAAAGATCCATATACTGAGAAATTAAAAAAAGTTTCAGTAACCATGGAGAAGAAAACTCCCCAGGCAAGAAATCAAGCTGCTATCTTGTTGCAAGAGAAGATAAATAAAAAACTTAGCACAAAACAAGTAGAAAGCATTACATTTGAAGAAATCTATAACCTTTTTTATAAATCATGGGCGCAAACAGTAAAGGAATCAACAAAACATAATTGTAAATCAGTTGATAAGAAGATGAAGGAAGTCATACCATCCGATACCATACTTGCTAATCTTGACAGGCGTTTTCTTCAAGAGGCTATTGAAAAAATTATTGAAAGCAACGGATATATTACAGCTAAAAAAGTACGGCATAGGCTCAGAGGTATCTTTAATTACGCTGTTCAATACTCTTACATTGAAAACAACGAGGTCGATTATACTACGATTCCTCAAAAACCAAAGACTTTAGAAGAACTGGAAAAAAAGCGTAACAACTTTCTCACCATGCAAGAAATAAAAGCACTTGTCGATGTCCTTAATCGTCGAGAATATCACCAAAAGTACGCTGATATGGTTCTTGTGCTGACATTAACTGGTATGAGATATGGTGAGTTAACTGCCTTACAACTGAAGAATATAGACTTCGAAAACAACAAAATTGAGATCACAGGTAATTTTGATTCAGTAAACAAAATCAAGACGCTACCAAAGACTACAAATTCAATACGGACAATCAAAGTATCAGAGAGTGTCATAGAAGCTATTCAAAGACAAATAGTACGACTTAGCGAACGTTTCCAGCCATTGTCAAGCGATGATTATATTTTCTGTTTTGAAAAATGGAATCAACCTACAACAATAGCTTGCTTCATACAGATATTAAAAAAATATGGAAAACAGGCCAAAATAGAAAAAAACTTATCTAGCCATATTTTTAGGCATTCTCATATTTCGTTTTTAGCAGAGTCTGGCCTCCCAATAAAATCAATAATGGATCGAGTTGGGCACTCAAATGCAAAAATGACTTTGGAAATCTATTCTCATACTACTGAAGATATGGAGGATAAACTGGTCAATAAATTAGATACTATTTTTTAATTCTGCCCCTTGATTGCCCCTTTTTGATTTCATAACACAACAAAACCCCTTGAAGATATTGATAATTCAAGGGGTTGCTTTATATCGTTATAATTCATCCGC
>ERZ1023263.97-NODE-97-length-33262-cov-13.669708_pt1 | contig 33262 bp, 45 predicted proteins | sample MGYA00380461_ERZ1023263 | MGnify/ENA primary metagenome ERZ1023263 (study PRJEB33173, sample SAMEA4830316) | metagenome | study: EMG produced TPA metagenomics assembly of the PRJEB25223 data set...
AATTGATTCATCTGTATATTCCTTAATGAATTAGCCACGAAATTTCCTCGTGGCTTTTTTATTTACCCAAATACTTCTCACGTAACCGCTTATCAAAGCCTTGTGACGCAAGGAGTAACATTTCAAATTCACTTTTCTCAATCGCAATGTGCGTATCCGTATCAAAAACACCAAATTGACAAGCGGCGATAAAGTTAAATGTCTGAGTAAACTCTTCATTACTAATAAAACGACTCAGTGTGCTAGGCGTGGTTTCCATACCTTCAGCCACCTCGTATTGCTTTTGCTTGTAATATTTGTCGATAACCTGATCCGAAAGCACTCTTGCGGATCGCGTTAATTTATTGCGTGCCATTGCGTATTCCTGTTGGTAAATTAGCTTTGAGAAGGAAATACATCCTCGATACAAACTTTTGCTCCAAGTGAGTTCAGAGTTTGAACAATCTTCTGAGCAACACTTAACGATGGCGAACGCAATCCAATCTCATAATTAGCAATTCGTGGTTGGCTCCATCCGATATGGTTGACTAGTTGTCGCTGAGTAATCCCAAGCTGTCCTCGAATCTGTGAAAGGTTATTCATTGATAAATTTCCTTTTGTGATTTTTTATAATTCATTTAATCACATAACGGAATTTATATCAATCACAATATGAAATTATATGAATATAACGTAACGTGTTATTATTTGAACTAAAAGAAGGAGAAATTAAATGGCTACACTTGGCGAAAGAATAAAAGCGTATCGAGAACAGTTAAAAATCAGTCAAAAAGAATTAGCTGAGAGATGCAATAATATTGATACCAAAAGTGAGAATGCGCGTTGGGGACAACCGAGAATTGCTAATTATGAAAAAGGCAATAGAACGCCTGACCTCGAAGATATATCTATCATAAGTAAAGCACTTAATATCCTGCCTGAGGTTTTAGCCTTCAATTCAAACATAAGCGAGATCAAAGAGTCAATTTGTCGTTATCCATTATTAAGTCCAATCCAAGCAGGACTATGGACTGATATTAGATCGCTCGAAGGATTTGACGGTTACGAGATGATCCCAAGCACTGTCATCGCCTCTGAAAATTCCTTTTATCTACGAATTGAAGGTAAATCTATGCTCCCCCGATTCAACGAGGGCGATCTGGTTTTAATTGATCCTGATGTTGCGCCAACCCCAGGGAAATTTGTGGCTGCAATCAATGGCGACAACGAGGCGACATTTAAACAATACAAAGAGCTTGGCACGAGAACACCAGAAGGCATACCGCACTTTGAGCTTGTTCCGCTTAATCCTATGTTTCCAACATTAAGCTCGCTCAACCAAGAAATTCGCATTATTGGTGTGGCAAGAGAGCGTGTAGAAGCACTATAATTGAAATGTCTATCAAGAAATTGACACTGGATATTATTGGTCTTAAATAACTTCTATACCTGCATGGTGTTAAATCAGTAAAAACAAGGAGTTACATATGAATAATAACAATTTACCTACGTCCCTACGTCAAGGAGTACTAGATATTTCCATTGAAAGAGAGACAGAAATTAATGGTGTAGGAATGGGGGTTCTAGGAAACGGAATCCCTTACCTAACCCAAAGCGGATTAGCTAAAGTGTGCGATATTTCTCGTATCACATTGCAAGAATTATCTGCGGAATGGTCATCTTCCATACAAGGCGGTTTATTTACTACAAATAGAATGAAATTTTTAAGTTCTTATCTATTTAATAAAGGGTTTAATGATGAATCACTATATATTCAAGTAGAAAAAAATGGGCAAATACACTACGCTTACCCTGATATTGTCTGTATGGCAATACTTGAATTTTATGCGTTTGAATCATCAAAAGCAGATAAAATCACTGCTCAGCGCTCGTATAGAGAATTAGCTGCACATGGATTAAAAGAGTATATATATCGTTACACAGGTTACAAACCTGACGATCCGTGGCGACATTATCACAATAGAGTTTCATTATTGAAAAATATGGGAACGGTACCAGATGGTCATTTTATTGTATTTAATGAGATTGCTGGTATGATGGTAGATCTTATTAACGCAGGTTTAATTGTAAACCAACATACCGTGCCAGATATTAGTGTAGGGCTGGCGTGGGCTAAATTATCCAATCGATACGGCGAATTTCAAAAATGTTCTCACTTTTATCCCGAAGAATTTCTACAATCAGGTTCAAATCCACAACAAATAAATGCATACCCCGATTCCAGTTTAGGTGAATTTAGAAAATGGTTTAAAGGCACCTATTTAAAAGAAAAATTCCCGAATTATATTTTGAAGAAAACAATGTTATTACCTCAAGGGAAAGAAACCGCAACTAAATTGATCGAGGTTCTTCAATAAATTAAAGAGCAAACAGAAACAATAAACCGCCTCACTGGCGGTTTTTTATTAACATTTAAACTCAGAAATCAAACTCCTCTAGCACAATCCTCTCCAGCTCATTAGCACACACAATCCTCAACTCTTCATTTATGCACGACACTATCTCATTAATCCCCAAGCTATTAATCCCTTCGCAATTCAGCGAGATTAGCTATTTTTTAAACTCTTTTTTCATAATTCGCCCTCCTTATCGGCAGGGGCAAAAAATCTCAAAAACACACCACAAAACACAAACTTTGCTTTGCTGGTGATTAAAAAACAATCAATCAAACACTATTCTCAAAAATTTATTTCTTTAGAAATCAACAATATAATCACATAATGAAATTTTTTAGATAAAAAATCACAATTTGTATTGATTATATTATTTCAAATCGTGATAATTACCCCATTAAAACGAGATACACAATCTCAATGCTCTTTAAAAATTTGTGATGAAAAAAAGCCCTGCGAACAGGGCTTAGTTATTAAGATTCATAAATAGGTGTCTTTCTATCAGTATCCATAACTAGACCAATGCAATGTAGGCAGTTTTGTTTGGTTGTATAACCCTCGCTAACTGCAATGGTTTCATGATTGGCGGCTTTTAGTCGCCAATACCACTGATTGTTTACACCCTGAAATATCTGAAAATACATAGAGGTAGTTCCTTATGCAAGAAGAAATGAAACGCTATGCAATTTCTTATCACTTCGACGGCAAAAGGTGGGCGACAGATGTTTACGCCCATTCATTCGAAGAAGCGGAAGAAAAGCTAAAAGCAATGTCCCAAGGTACTGTTGACGGCGAGATTCACCTTTCAGTTTACATTCCTGAAAATCCGCTATCGAAAGTATCAAGGTTGATTACAAGAATAGCTAAAAAGTTTATGTAAGTCAGTGACTTTCATCACAAATTTTAAACAATTTGGTTAAAGAAACTCACTCGGCGGAAGCGCAGACGGAAGCCCAACGGTGCTAAGCGGTCGTTAGATTGAAAGCCCTAACCTACTTAGTTAAGAGTGAGTTTTAAAGTCTGCCCATGCAAAGCCAGTGAAAAACGGTGCAGTTGCCGAAAGTGGAGCTCAAGCAGGCGAATATCCCAATGTGGATATTTCAAAACACATTTGCTAGTACAGAGACACAACGGCATGTGAAACCGTTGCGAATGATAGATGAAGTGTGTTTTGAAATGGCAGACATAAAACAAACGAGGTTCAAATATGGAAGAAAAACAAGAAAAAAGCCTATCTGAAAATGATAAAGAACTGATCAAACAGACCGTATTGAATTCTGTTGAGAACGGCTGTTTAGAGCCTGAATTACTTGCCAGACGGTGCTGTGAAGCTTTGGAGCGCATTAATCGATATGGCGAACAAACAAGCACTGGACGTGTTGGAATAAATGTTACCAATTGTCCTGAATGTATTTAGCGACATTAGAAAGGCACCTTATTCTAGACAAAATCAGCAAAGACTGATTGCACTACTCCACTTACCGCCAATTAAAGTGCGGTCTTTTTTTTAAACATTTGACACCGCTCCTGCTTCGAATTAGGATAGTACTACTTTCAACAGCCTCTTTTAGAGGTTTTTTTATACCCAAAGCGTGGAATATGACAGAATTATTTATTGAATCTGAATATCATTCAATTCCTCATCAATTTGCTGAATTTCGTGTAGAAAATGTTGATTATATTATTGATTTCTCATCGGATAATGATGTGATTGAAAGCCTCTTTTCTTTAGATGAACGCTTAGTGCCGCTATTAAAAAATCGTAAAACATACAGTGTCAAATTTGGCGTAAAAGAATACTACGAAAGCACCGAACCAAGTATCGATCTATACGCTCCACCAATCAATCATCAGCTAAAGAAAACCGATATTCAGCATTTAAAAGAACAACTTGAAACATTGCTCTATAAGCACTATTTAATTTACCAACCTGAATGTTATTTTTTCATCGCCGAACGCCCCTCATTGAGCCGAATGTATCAAAAAATGTGCGACAATCGCCATCCACTTATGATAGACTTTCAACCAATCGGGCAACTAGGCGAAAACTCTGATTGTTTTATTATCAAAACCCCAAACTATAAGGAGTAAGCAATGGCAGAAACTAAACCCAGTGCAAAAGAACTTAAACGTCAAGCTATGCTTGCTTCACGTTTAGCTTACCAAAAAGCAAAAAATCAATCATAAAAATCCGCCCCGAAAATTCGGGGCTTTTTATTTGACACCGCCCTCACTTCAGATTAAGATACCCCCACTTTCAACAGAAAGTCGGGAATGTCGCAGTTTCTGAATAACTTGGAGCGGTGGAAAGACAGATGCTCAATGCGTCTTTTTTTATCGCCACAAAACAGCTATTCTACCTTTTTCATAAATTTATGAAAAAGCCCAATGATGAACTGTTTAGGAGGATCGAAAGATCCGCCGTTTCTCTTTGTCACGGTACTGCGAATCCTATTCAGTTCATCACCAACTATTCGCAGTGGTTCGTGATGAGTTTTAAAACTTTGACAAAGAGACCACAAAATGACAAATTCAAACTTAATCCCTGTTTTTAACGGCTTAATCCAAAATCAACCTGTTCAACTTTGCAACGCACGCGAACTTCACGCATTCGTAAAAAGCAAACAAGAATACGCAACTTGGATCAAAAACCGCATCAACGAATATGGCTTCATCCAAGATGAAGACTACCTCGTCATTACCGAACGCACCAACGGACGCCCACGCAAGGAATATCACATCACCCTCGATATGGGCAAAGAACTCAGAAATTAATTGCAGCATTTAAAGCGTCTAATCAAATTAACTGGGAAAGAGCGAAAAACCTCATCGCCCAATAAAACATCACAAAATCCGACCGCACTTTTTTAAGCCTGCGGCGGATTATCACACCTAAAATCCGACAAAAGGAACAGAAAATGAACAAATTAATCATTACGCTCGTGTGTGCATTTGTAGTGTATATGGTGCACGCCCTAAACCTTAATCAAGACTTTGACGGCAAAATCTGTCATGCCGAACAGACACAACAATATTAACAAACCACCGCTCTTATGGGCGGTTTTTTATTGGAGGAAATATGGAACCAATTAAACTTTCGCAGAAAGCCGAAGAAGAAATTGTGAATGCGGCAAAAATGGCGGCGTTATCTAATTTGACCGAAAAAAGCCAAAATTTAATTACGCTTGAGGATATCGCAATATATTTTGGGTGACACTATCAAACCGTTGCCAAGATTATTTCAAAACTGCCTAATTTCCCAAAACCCGTTACGGTCGATCAACAAAATTCTCGCCCACGCTATATCTCAGGCGAAGTTCTTCGTTGGGGGCGGATCAATGCTAAACGTATTAGCTAATCAAGTAATTCCGCCACCTCCGCCATATCAGGGGCATAATAGACATTTTGTAAAATCGAAATATCTTTATGCCCAGATATTTTGGCTAATGTCATCACATCTACTTTTTTAGATAGTCTAATCAATGCTTCACGCCGTGTGTCGTGAAAATGCAAATATTCTCGCTCGGCAAGTTTTTTGAGTTTTCGGAATGTTGCATCAAGCACATTAGACTTAATATCAAAACACAATTCCTCATCCCCTATCCGACTAACATCAGATATATATTTATCCGTAACTGGATGGCGCAAAAAGCGATTCAGCCGATTAAATTCGTGCTTTTCTCCACGCTTTGTTGGCGTAATTTCGTTCAAATACCGCTTAATAACATCAGAAAATAATGTATCAAGTTGCAATCCTTGCGCTTGCAATTCTATTTTCTTTTCCTCTTCCTCTTCCGCACCCCATTTCATGTTGCATTGGCGTAATCGATGCATAAAAATACTTAAAAAATGGCAATATTTGAGGTTGGGATTGATGATGAATTTATAGCGGCTGTGAACGTAACGTATTGATTTTACTGGTTGAAATACATAAAAGAAAAACCCCTGACCAACAATCAAGGGTTTGTATGTGGTGCCTAGGGTCGGACTCGAACCGACACGTTTATTCAACGGCGGATTTTGAATCCGCTGCGTCTACCAATTTCGCCACCCAGGCTTAATGGGGTTGAATTATACGTATATATAAGAATGTGACAAGCAAAATTTATTGGAAATAATCCATTTGTTTTAAAAATAAGCAAGAATTTTCTGTTTTCTAAAAATATCGCCAAACAAATGCAATAATTAAAATGCACAACATAATTAAAATTTGAGCTAAACGTTTTTTTGTTAATTTTTCAGCTGCCATAATGCTTTACTCTTCTTAATCTGACTAATTAGTGGTAGAATATTTGCGTTAGATCAATTTTACACTATTTTTTTCAATATTTGAGGCGTACATGAAAAATTTCGTTGCAGGAGCTCAATCAGGGCGCAAAATTCAATCAGGCGGTTGTGCGATTCATTGTCAGGATTGCAGTATTAGTCAGCTTTGTATTCCTTTTACCTTAAATGAACAAGAATTAGATCAGCTTGATAATATCATAGAGAGAAAAAAACCGATTCAAAAGTCTCAAGTATTATTTAAAGCAGGAGATTCTCTCAATTCAATTTATGCTATTCGTTCTGGCACAATAAAAAGCTATACGATTAGTGAATCTGGCGAAGAACAAATTACTTCATTTCATTTGCCCGGTGACCTAGTTGGTTTTGATGCCATTACTCAAATGCAACACCCTAGTTTTGCGCAAGCTCTAGAAACGGCTATGGTATGTGAAATTCCTTTTGATATTTTAGATGATTTGGCAGGAAAAATGCCAAAACTACGCCAGCAAATTTTACGTTTGATGAGCAGTGAAATTAAAAGTGATCAAGAGATGATTTTATTGCTATCTAAAATGAATGCAGAAGAACGTTTGGCTGCTTTTATTCATAATCTTTCTAAACGCTATTCTGCTCGAGGTTTTTCAGCAAGAGAATTTCGTTTAACAATGACACGTGGCGATATTGGTAATTATCTAGGTTTAACAGTAGAAACCATCAGCCGCTTATTAGGCCGCTTTCAAAAACTCGGCGTGATTAGCGTACAAGGCAAATATATTACAATCAATGATTTAAATGGTTTAATTGAATTAACTGGTACGAATAAAACAAAAATTACATTAGTTAAATAAATTTAAGGCGTGAATATCACGCCTTTTTGTGCTTGATAAAAATAAATTTATCCAAATTAATCTTGTACCTTGCCATTTTTGCTATTCTTTTTTATCCTATGCCTCAATTTTGGAGGCTATTATGAAATTTAAAAATATTCTCGTTGTACTTAATCCCAGTAATGAAAAACAGTACGCCCTAGCTCGTGCAGTGCGTTTAGTTGAAGAACAAAAAAATGAAACTAAGGTAAAAATCACCGCACTTTTATCAGTCTATGATTTATCTTATGAAATGTCAGCTTTACTTTCTTCTGAAGAACGTTCAGAAATGCATCAACAAGTAATTGAAAAACACCGCCATGCGGTTCAATATTACTTAGATAAATATGCAAATCCAGAAATTGAATTACAATCTCATATTGTGTGGAATAGCAATGAAGCTGATGCAATTAACGAAGAAGTAGAAAATAATAATTACGATCTCGTCGTAAAATATACCAAAGACGAAGAAAAACTGACGTCTCTTATCTTTACTCCCATTGATTGGCAACTTCTTCGTAAATGCCCTATTCCTGTCTTAATGGTTCGTGATGGCGATTGGAAACATCAACGCCGTATTCTTGTGGCGGTGAATGTTTCTGGAGAACAAGAATATCAAGATGAATTTAATCAAGAGCTGGTAGAAACAGGTATTTCACTCGCAGAAAATCTAAATCGTGGTAATGTCCATTTGGTGGCAGCCTACCCTTCCGCACCAATCAATATGGCGATTGATTTACCTGAATTTAATACTTCAGGTTATGAAAACGGTATTCGAGGTCAGCATCTTATTAATATGAAAGCTTTACGCCAAAAATTTGGAATTGATGAAGATCATACTCACGTACGCGAAGGTTTTCCAGAGGAAGTTATTCCTGAAGTTGCGAAAGAGATTGAAGCTGAATTAGTGATTTTAGGCACAGTGGGACGAACAGGTTTATCTGCCGCATTATTAGGCAATACTGCAGAACATGTGATTAGTAAATTAAGTTGTAATTTATTAGGCATTAAACCATCTAAAAAAGATGATTAAAACATTTTCCTAAATTTATAAGACGCCCTAAATATTTTGTATTTGGGGTATTTTTATACTATTTCTTATGGTATTTTTCATTTTGTGATCTCGATCACAAATCTTAAAATTTTATTTAAATAGCTATTTAAATGATAGCTATTTTCATTTAGTATTCACACTCATTTTTAACTCCTCCATTCTTATTAAGGAAATATATGAAAAAGACATTGATTACAGGATTATTGGTTTTAGCTGGCACAGCACAAGCTCATGAAGTTTGGGTTCAAGCACCGACGAAATTAACATCTGGCTCTGTATTAAAAGCAGAATTAGCTTATGGGGATTACCCTTATGTAGAAAAAATTCCTGAAGCACGTTTAAAAATTTTTGCACCAATGGAAATTATTCGTCAAGATGGAGAAAAACAAACCTTAATCCAAAAAGGCGAAAACTATCAATATCAATCAGAGAAAGCATTGTCCGATGGTTCTTATTGGGTAACAGCGACTTATAAACCCACTTTTTGGTCACAAAATGCTGAAGGTTGGAAAATGGATAATTTGAAAGGATTAGAAAATCCCACTTATTGTGAACAAACCCAAATGTTTGGTAAAAGTCTTATTACTGTAGGGAAAAAGCCATTAAATGCAGAAATGGCAATGACAAGAGTTGGTTTACCGCTTGAAATTGTTCCTTTGCGTGATCCTAGCAAAGCGAAATCAGGCGAACCGTTCCCTGTTCAAATTTTCTACCAAGATCAGCCATTAGCAGGCGAAACTGTCATCGCAACCGCTGATACTATTATCGTGAAAGATCTTGAAGCAAGTACAGGTCATCGTGAACCACAAGGTTTTTCAGGTAAAACAGATAGTCAAGGACGTGTGAATATCATTCCATTAATTGATGGTATTTGGAAAATTAAAGTTATTCATAAAACACCATTTGCAGATCAACAAATTTGTCAGCAATCTGCAAGCTATAGCACATTAATTTTACCGGTTGGTAAAGGATTAGCTAAACTACCTCCAAAACCAGAACACCATCATCACTAATTTTAAAAGTGCGGTAAAATTTCACCGCACTTTTACATCCTAATTAAATAAAAAATACAGAAATAGTCTGTCTAAATTCTAAGTTATTCATTTGCATATCCAGATTTTGGCAGAGCTTTCCCATCTAAATATGCCAAATTATCTTTAAGTCTTAATCGCCCTTCGGTAAACCATTTAATCACAAGCGGATAAATTTGATATTCTTGCTCACGGGTTCTAGCCTCCACTTCTTCGATGCTATCTTCAGGGAAGATTGGCACTTTTGCTTGTAAGACAATCGCACCACCATCCACTTCTTCATTGACAAAATGAACGGTTGTGCCGTGTTCATTGTCGCCTGCTTCAATCGCACGTTGGTAGGTGTTTAAGCCTGCGTATTTAGGAAGAAGAGAAGGATGGATATTTAAAATTTTCCCTGCAAAACGTTGGGTAAATTTTGGGGTAAGAATTTTCATATAACCAGCAAGGACGATCAAATCTACGGCTAGGCTTTGCAAATAATCGCCAATGGCGTCGTCCATTTCAAGGTTATTGGCAAAATTTTTGCGAAGAAAGACCGATTGCGGAATCTGTGCTTGTTTGGCTCGAACTAAGCCGTAAGCATCAGCTTTGTTGCTTACCACACAAGCAATTTTGGCGGGAATATCGCCTAAATGGCAGGCATCAATAATAGTTTGTAAATTTGTTCCTTGACCAGAAATAAGGACGGCAATTTTTTTCATTTTCTTCCTTATAGAAATCAGCCCAAAAGGGATGAATTTAAATTTAAGATTTTATTATTGAATCTCAACCTGTGCTTCGCCTTCGCCAAGATGTTCAATTTTGCCAATAACCCACGCTTTTTCGCCCGATTGTTCAAGCAATGCAAGAGCGGTTTCAACCTCTTTTTCTGGTAATGCAATTACCATACCTACGCCACAGTTAAAGGTGCGATACATTTCATAACGGCTGATATTGCCTTTTTCTTGTAACCAATTGAAGATCGCAGGCCATTGCCAGCTTGATTCATCAATCACTGCTTTAGTATTGTCAGGTAATACACGCGGGATATTTTCCCAGAAACCACCACCTGTTAAGTGAGCAATGGCGTGAACTTCGGTCTGCTTGATCAACTGTAAAATCGATTTTACATAGATTTTGGTTGGGGCTAAAAGATGCTCGCTAAGCGGTTTGCCTTCTAATAAATCCGCTGGATTTGCACCACTTACTTCAAGCACTTTGCGAATTAACGAATAACCGTTTGAGTGTGCACCGCTTGAGCCGAGTGCGATAAGCGTGTCGCCTGTTTTCACTGCTGTGCCGTCAATAATCTCTGATTTTTCTACCACGCCTACGCAGAAACCCGCCAAATCATAGTCGCCTTCGTGATACATTCCTGGCATTTCGGCGGTTTCGCCACCCACTAACGCACAGCCAGACATTTCGCAACCGTCTGCAATACCTTTGATCACACTTGCTGCCACATCAACGTCTAATTTCCCTGTAGCATAGTAATCTAAGAAGAAAAGCGGTTCTGCCCCTTGTACGATTAAGTCGTTTACACACATTGCCACTAAATCCTGACCAATGGTATCGTGTTTTTTCAAGTCAATCGCAAGGCGTAATTTTGTGCCAACGCCATCTGTACCAGAAACTAAAATTGGCTCTTTATATTTGGTTGGTAAAGCACATAATGCGCCGAAACCACCTAATCCACCCATGACTTCAGAGCGGTTAGTGCGTTTTACATCGCCTTTGATACGTTCGACTAATTCATTTCCAGCGTGAATATCAACGCCAGCATCTTTATAGCTCAGTTGTGTGTTGCTCACGATTAACCTCGATCAATTGAAATAAAAACTGAGCAGATTATACCATCAAGCAAACGTTTGCGATATTGTTAAATTAATTCATTTAATGACATTTTTAAAATTAAAATGAAATTGCTTGCAATCAAAACTTATTTGTACTACTTTAATAGTACAAATGAGCTCAAGATTTAGGAGAAAAAATGAAAACTACTACTGCATTAGTTACAGGTGCAACCGCAGGCTTTGGCTTGGCGATCTGTAAAAAATTAATCGAAACAGGCTATAAAGTGATTGGCACGGGTAGGCGTGCAGATCGATTGGCAGAAATCCATTCACAATTGGGCAATAATTTTCTACCGCTTGCCTTTGATATTCGTGATGAACAAGCCACAATTAACGCTCTAAATACCCTTCCTGAAGGTTGGCAAGCGGTCGATTTATTGGTGAATAATGCAGGTTTAGCGTTGGGATTAGAGCCAGCACATAAAGCGGATTTACAAGATTGGTATCAGATGATCGATACCAACATCAAAGGCTTGGTCACTATCACTCGCCTTGTGTTGCCTGATATGATTGCTCGTAATCACGGGCACATTATTAATTTGAGTTCGATTGCGGGAAATTACCCTTACGCTGGCAGCAATGTATATGGCGGAACCAAAGCCTTTGTGACACAATTTAGCTTAAATTTGCGAGCAGATCTGGCAGGCACTAAAATCCGTGTCAGTAATGTTGAACCCGGATTATGTGGCGGTACGGAATTTTCTAATGTGCGTTTTCACGGCGATGATGAAAAAGCCGCAAAAGTGTATGAAAATGTGCAATCAGTTCAGCCTGAAGATATTGCGAATATTGTATTATGGCTTCATCAACAGCCTGAACACGTGAACATTAATCGTATTGAAGTAATGCCAACCGCTCAATCTTTTGCAGGAATGAGCGTTTCAAAAGAAAAATAAAATAATAGGAAAAAATATGTCAGACGCACTTCTTAACCCTTATTTTGGCGAATTTGGCGGAATGTATGTACCCGAAATTTTAGTGCCTGTTTTAAAGCAATTAGAACAAGCCTTTGTGGAGGCTCAAAATGATCCTACATTCCAAGCAGAATTTGCTGATTTACTCAAAAATTATGCGGGCAGACCGACCGCACTTACTCTTTGTCGTAACTTAACTAAAGGTACAAAAACTAAACTTTATCTTAAACGTGAAGATTTATTACACGGTGGTGCACACAAAACCAACCAGGTGTTAGGGCAAATTTTACTGGCTAAACGTATGGGCAAAACGCGTATTATTGCCGAAACTGGTGCAGGTCAGCACGGTGTTGCGACAGCTCTAGCTTGTGCCATGTTAGATATGCCGTGCCGTGTTTATATGGGCGCAAAAGATGTTGAACGCCAATCGCCAAATGTGTTCCGTATGCGTTTGATGGGTGCGGAAGTGATTCCTGTACAAAAAGGCTCTTGTTCTTTAAAAGACGCCTGTTGTGAAGCGATGCGAGACTGGTCAGCAAACTATGAAACTACCCATTATTTACTTGGAACCGCTGCAGGCCCTCACCCCTTCCCGACGATTGTAAGAGAATTTCAAAAAATGATTGGGATTGAGACGAAACGTCAAATTCTAGAACGAGAAGGTCGTTTACCTGATACAGTCATTGCTGCTGTTGGCGGTGGCTCGAATGCAATTGGTATGTTTGCTGATTTTATTGATGAATCAAATGTGCGTTTAATTGGTGTTGAGCCTGCGGGTAAAGGTATTGAAACGGGCGAACACGGTGCACCGCTCAAGCACGGCACAACAGGCATCTACTTCGGAATGAAATCGCCAATTATGCAAGATAAAGATGGACAAATTGAGGAATCCTATTCCATTTCTGCAGGGTTAGATTTTCCCTCTGTCGGACCGCAACATGCTTATTTAAATGAGATTGGTCGTGCTGATTATGTATCGATTACCGATGAAGAAGCCCTCAACGCATTCCAAGAATTGGCAAAACATGAAGGCATTATCCCTGCATTAGAAAGCTCACACGCCTTGGCTTATGCCTTGAAATTGATTAAACAAAATCCTGAAAAAGAACAACTTTTAGTGGTTAATCTTTCAGGACGAGGCGATAAAGATATTTTTACCGTTGATAAAATTTTGACAGAAAAAGGAATGAAATAATGAGCCGTTTTGAAACGCAATTTGCGACACTTAACGCAAAAAATGAAGGGGCTTTCGTGCCGTTCGTTACCCTTTGCGACCCTACTTTCGACCGCTCTTTTGAGATCATTTGCACACTTGTGGATAACGGTGCAGATGCTTTAGAACTCGGTTTTCCTTTTTCCGATCCGCTACTCGATGGCCCAGTTATTCAAGCCGCGAATAATCGTGCTTTAACTGCAGGTCATAGCAGTGAAGATAGCTTTAAACTATTGGAAAAAGTGCGGTCAAAATATCCCGAGATTCCGATTAGCTTATTACTTTGTGCCAATTTAATTTTTGCTAAAGGTTTAGATGCTTTTTATCAACGTTGTGCAGAAGTCGGGGTTGATGCTGTGCTTGTGGCAGATATTCCGTTACTGGCAAAAGAAGATTATGTACAAGCGGCTAAAAAACACGGTATTCAACCCGTCTTTATTTGCCCACCCAATGCGGACGAGAAAACGATCCAAGGCGTAGCGAAAAATAGCGAAGGCTATACCTATTTAGTTTCCCGTGCTGGCGTAACCAGTGCAGAAAATCAAGCCCACGCAGCAAATTTGGATACCCTTGTAGAACAACTTAAAGCCCACAATGCCCCGCCAATTTTACAAGGCTTCGGCATTGCACAGCCTGAACAAGTAAAAGAAGCTTTAGCTTTGGGGGTGGCTGGTGCAATTTCAGGTTCGGCAACGGTGAAAATTATTGAGCGAAATTTAGATAATCACGAGCAATGTTTAGCTGAATTAGCTGAATTTGTTCAAACGATGAAAGCTGCAACAAAATAAGCAAAAAAGAACCCACACTTGCGGCGGGTTTCTTTTAGCTATCGAGAAAATTAAAAATTTAATACTTTGTCAGCTTCCATCCACCATAAGGGGATGAATGGATTATAAATAGAATATTTTGCATACTCTTCTCCTTAATTTCATTAATAACCTTGCTGATAAATTCCTTCCAACAATTTCACTGAAAGTAAAGCGAGATTAAAGCGTTGTTCATCTGCCACAGACCAAAATTCTACGCCATTTTCTACCGCACTTATTTGACTTAAATGAAGTTTTACTGATTCTTCGCCATTTTCTTGTTCTCCATTAAGCACAGGCGTAATTAAGGTTTCTTCTAAAGCGACAAGCTCGCTATTTTGAGGCTGATAGTCGAAATCATAATCTGAAAGTGCGGTGACTTTTTGTGCCAATCCATAAAATACAGGTACTTGGATTGCATGAAATGTAGCACGATCTAATTGCGGAAAAATTCGTTGTAATTGATTTGATAAATTAGGTGCTTGATACGGATAAACATCAAAGGCTAAGCGCGTTTCTTCTTCGTCTAATGGAATACCATTTAATAAACGGGCTGTTTGTCCCGCAAGTTTCGTCACGGTTTCCGCATCCGTATAAGAAGCCGGCAATAAAGAGGTGACAAACACTTGATTAAGATTCGTTTCTTGTAAAATCGGGGCAAGCGTTAAAGCAAGTTGGCTTACTTGTGGATCAGGCAAGCTAACAATGTTACGTTGTCTCAATTCAAGTAATTGTGATTCATTTACCGTTGAAACAACAACAGGCACATCCGAAAGTGCACTGCAAACGCCTAACATATCAATGACAATACAGCCCTGCTCTGCTGCTTGCGCAATATGGGAAACTTGCTCAAGTTTTCCTGCAAAAAAGACATAATTAAAATCAGCCCACTCTACTTCATTTGGCGAAAGTTGTTCAACGCCTTTATTTCGAAAACGAATATTTTGTTCTTCTTCAAAAGGTATTATTTCAACAATAGAAACTTTGCTAATTTCAAGCGCACTTTGTTCTAAACGCTCTACAATTTTTTCACTTAATTCAAATTCTGCTGCTATCGCAATATTTAAGGTTGCGTCCATTTTTCTCTCCGCTGTAAAATAATCAGCATTATTTTACACCAAAACCAGGAACGAAATAATGACACCCGCAATTGATTTACTTAAAAAACAAAAAATTCCTTTTATCTTGCACACTTATGATCATGATCCGAATAATCAACATTTTGGTGATGAAGCGGCAGAAAAATTAGGTATTGATCCTAACCGCTCTTTTAAAACCTTACTTGTGGCGGAAAATGGCGATCAGAAAAAACTCGCTTGTTTTGTGCTTGCAACGGCCAATATGCTGAATTTAAAGAAAGCAGCAAAATCTATCGGTGTGAAAAAAGTGGAAATGGCGGATAAAGATGCAGCACAAAAAAGTACAGGTTATCTTGTTGGAGGAATTAGCCCGCTGGGTCAAAAGAAACGCGTGAAAACCGTGATAAATTTAACCGCACTTGAGTTTGAAACGATTTATGTTTCAGGTGGAAAACGCGGGCTAAGTGTAGAAATTTCACCACAAGATTTAGCAAAAGTATTAGGTGCAGAATTTACTGATATCGTTGATGAATAAGTGATGGACTTATAAATTTAAAGGCGGATTTCTTATTTAATACGAACTAAAAGGACTAAGCTTTTTTAAATCACAAAGCTTAGTCCTTTACTGACTTCTAACTTTAATTCTTGTCTTTTAAGTTAGGATTAATAGAAAAAAATTTAGGGTATTTATTATTCTTGAGTATCCGCAATTGGGATTATTTTTGTGGCGTGAGATCCTTTATCGCTGTGGAGAACTTCAAATTGTACTTTTTGACCTGCTTTTAATGAACGATAGCCGTCCATTTCAATCACTGAATAATGTGCAAAAATATCGGCATCTACACCTTCTGCGGAAATGAAACCAAATCCTTTTGCATTATTGAACCATTTTACAATACCAATTTCCATAAAAGACCTCTCTAGGCTTAGCCTATTAAAACAATAAATCAACAAGACTCTCGCCTTATTACCTACTAATTAGGTTCGCTATGTTTAAATATTTTGAACGGTTATGCAACGAGCAATATTCAAAAATGATAAGTAGATCACAAAAAATTTAATTTTCTGGAGTTTTTTTATCATTTTTATGAATTTCTCGTAGTGCTTTCGCCACTATTTGAATCGCTTCTCCACTACTAATTCCTTTTGCCATAAGTTCTTGAATTTGTTCAACTGCTTTTTGTTGCTGTTCGTGTGTTAAGGTAATATCAAACATTTTCCCATCCAAATTGATTCATTAATTGCTGCCATTGTTCATCTAAACCTGCTGTAATTGTTATTTGCTCTTTCGTTATTGGATGAATAAAAGACAAACTATCAGAATGTAAAAATAATCGAGAACAACCTAAATGTGACATTAATGCACGATTTTGATGTAAGTCACCATATTGCGTATCCCCTAAAATTGGGTGAAAAATATGTTTCATATGGCGACGTAATTGGTGTTTTCTGCCTGTATGAGGGATTAATTTAACTAAAGAATAACGCGCCGTTTGATAACGCCCAGCAGGATAAGGCATTTCGACTATTTTTAATCCTTCATAATCAGTAACGGCTTCTTGAGGCTCTTTATCTTCTTGAGAAAATTTATCTGCGATTTTATCCAATTGAATTTTTAGTGGATAATCTATCCGCTCTTTTCCCTGTAGATACCCACGCACTACAGCCAAATAAGATTTCTGAACGTACTTTTGTTCAAACTGTTCACACATTAAATTCGCAATTTCACTGCTCAATGCAAATAACAACACGCCAGATGTCGGTCGATCTAAACGATGAATAGGAAATACGTGCTGACCAATCTGATCTCGCAAGGTTTGCATCACAAATTGAGTTTCGTGAGGATCTAACCAACTACGATGAACCAGCATGCCAGCAGGCTTATTCACCGCAACGAGAAACTCATCTTGATATAAAATTTCTAACATTGGTTCTTGTTCAGAAGTTCTTCTAAAGCAACTAAAGGAATTAATAGTTGTTGTAACTCATCGAATTCCTTCATTGCTTCTTCAATATAAGGAGAAATAGCAATTTTATTTGGTAAAGTAGAACCACTTTCTAACAATGCCTGCATGCGTGGAATAAATACCCACTGTAGCCACTCTTCGGCAGACATCGTATCAATTGAAAAAGGTTCTTCACTTAAAAACGCCTCTGCAGCAGGGGGCATCGTTTGCCATAAATTAAGCTGCTGCATGGTAATTTGAAGCTGTTCAAGATGCTGTTTAGTTTGATTACGCATATTTTATATCCTAATTAATGAATATTTTTTGCAAACACACGCACATTTGAAAAACCATTTTCTTTCAAATATAAGGCTTGTAATTTACTCATCACACCACGTTCACAATACAACACGTAATTTTTACTTTGATCAAGGCTACCAAATTGAGAAGAAAGTTTGTAGAACGGCATTTGAATGACGTCATGTGTACCTGATTCAAATGGCTTTTCATCCGTTTCTTCTGGGCTACGAATATCCAAAATCACTTCATTTTCACCTAATACAGAAATTGCCTCGACTTCCACGACTTCTTTTTCTGTTTCTTCTGCAATCTGGCGAATATCTAAATATTTTGCATTTTGTACCGCACTTTCAAGAATCTCAAAATTAAAATGCCCTTCTTCTTTAAGAATCTTTTCACGAACAGCTTTAATCGTAGGATTTTTTGAAATCACGCCACAAAATTCTGGCATAGATTTTGCAATATCATCAGTGCCAATTTCTTTCGCCATCGCGATAATTTGTTCTTTATCATGGGTAATTAACGGACGTAATACTAAGGCATCAGCGGCTTCATCAATCAAGCGTAAATTGGTTAAAGTTTGGCTAGAAACTTGCCCTAATGCCTCCCCTGTCACAATTGCTTCAATATTAAAACGTTGAGCGACTTTACTTGCGGCTCGCACCATCATCCGTTTTAATACAACGCCCATTTGTCCGTTATCGACTTTCTCTAAAATCTCACCGACAACTCCCTCAAAGTTAATCGCAATAAAGCGTACTTTATGTGAAGAGCTATAGCGTTGCCAAATATGATAAGCCATTTGTTTAACGCCAATTTCATGGACTGTGCCGCCAAGATTAAAGAAACAATAATGAACTCGGGAACCACGACGAATCAACATATAACTCGATACGCCTGAATCAAATCCCCCCGAAATTAAAGAAAGCACATCCTCTTGCGTACCAATCGGATAACCACCAATACCAGCGTGACGTGCTTTAACTAACATCATTTTGTCATCTTCAATATCAATACGAACAGTTACATCTGGATTTTTCAACCGCACTTTTGCGCTTTCAATATATTGATTTAATCCACCGCCGATATAACGTTCTGCTTCAATTGAACTAAATTTATGTTTTCCTTTACGTTTTACTCGAACGCAAAAGGTTTTGTCTTGAAGTTGTTGTGCGACATCAGCAAGCGTCAATTCAAAAATATGATGTAAATCGGTAAACGGTTTTTCTTCAACTTCTAAAAAATGATGAATACCAGGAATACGTTGTAACAAGGCGATTAATTCTTCACGATTCTCTTCATTTTTTGACCGCACTTCAATGTAATCCCAGTGACGTACAACTGCGGTTTCTTCATCATATTTCTGTAAAATATTGCGGATATTAGAGGTTAAAATTTTTGCGAAACGTTTACGCACAGTTTCGCTTTTAATCATGATTTCAGGAAAAAGTTTAACGATAAATTTCATATAAATAGCTTAGGTATTTCTTGGGGATTTAAAGTGGCGAGTATTTTACGCAAAGATAGTGAAAAGTCCACTGGTCCTAGCTTGAAATAATTTTTTAACAACTCAAGTAAAATACAGTACAATGGCAAACAATTTTTACCGTGAAAAAGGATAATTCCATGGCGCGTAAACCCGCATCTTCACAAGATTTTGAAACAACATTAGCGAAGTTAGAAAATATTGTTGCTCATTTAGAAAATGGCGATCTGCCGTTAGAAGAAGCGTTAAAAGAATTTGAACAAGGTGTGCAACTCGCTAAGTTAGGGCAAGAACGTTTACAACAAGCAGAACAACGTATTCAGATCTTATTGCAAAAAACAGAAGACGCGCCACTGAATGATTATAAAGGGAATGATTATGAAGGGAATGCTTAATGGGTCACTTTTCTGAAAAATTACAACAGGTTCAAACTCGTATCAATCGCTTTTTAGAAGCTCAATTTGAGGGCATTGAAAGTCATAATGCACCTTTGCTTGAGGCGATGAAATATGCATTATTACTTGGCGGTAAGCGAGTTCGCCCTTTCTTAGTTTACGCAACAGGTCAAATGCTTGGTGCAGAGAAACAAACCTTAGATTACGCTGCTGCTGCCATTGAAGCCATTCACGCCTATTCCTTAATTCACGATGATTTACCTGCGATGGATGATGATAATCTACGCCGTGGACATCCTACTTGTCATATCCAATTTGATGAAGCTACAGCTATTCTTGCGGGCGATGCGCTGCAAAGTTTCGCATTTGAAATATTGACCAAAACACCGAATATTTCTGCTGAACAAAAACTGGCTTTAATTCAAATTTTAGCGCAAGGCGCTGGTGTGCAAGGAATGTGTTTAGGGCAAAGTTTAGATCTTATTTCTGAGCATAAACAGATTAGTTTAAGCGAATTAGAATTAATCCATCGTAACAAAACGGGTGCATTGCTAATTGCCGCATTGAAATTAGGTTTCATTTGTTCTCCGCATTTTACCGACAAAAGGTTAGAACAATCCTTAACACAATATGCGGAAGCCATTGGCTTAGCCTTTCAAGTTCAAGATGATATTTTAGATATTGAAGGCGATAGTGCAGAAATTGGCAAACAGGTGGGCGCCGATCTTGATTTAGATAAAAGTACATATCCAAAATTACTTGGATTAAGTGGCGCAAAACAAAAAGCGCAAGATCTATATCAAAGTGCTTTGTCTGAATTAGAAAAAATTCCTTTTGATACAACCGCACTTCGTGCATTAGCTGAATTCGTTATTACCAGAAAAAGTTAAACACTCACAAAAGTGCGGTCAAAATTTATCACGTTTTTAAAATGACTAATAATATGAACAATTATCCTCTTTTATCTTTAATTAATTCTCCAGAAGATTTGCGTCTTTTAAATAAAGATCAGCTACCACAACTCTGTCAAGAATTACGTGCTTATCTTTTAGAATCTGTTAGTCAAACTAGCGGACATTTAGCGTCAGGTTTAGGCACTGTAGAGCTAACCGTTGCGCTGCATTATGTATATAAGACGCCATTTGATCAGTTAATTTGGGATGTGGGACATCAAGCTTATCCACATAAAATCCTAACGGGTCGCCGAGAGCAAATGTCCACAATTCGCCAAAAAGACGGTATTCATCCTTTTCCTTGGCGTGAAGAAAGTGAATTTGATGTATTAAGTGTTGGTCACTCCTCTACGTCTATTAGTGCGGGATTAGGCATTGCCGTTGCCGCAGAACGAGAAAATGCAGGTAGAAAAACAGTATGTGTCATCGGTGATGGCGCAATTACTGCGGGAATGGCATTTGAGGCATTAAATCACGCGGGGGCATTGCATACAGATATGTTAGTTATTTTAAATGATAACGAAATGTCTATTTCAGAAAACGTTGGCGCATTAAATAATCATCTTGCGCGTATTTTCTCTGGCTCTCTTTACTCTACGCTTCGTGATGGCAGTAAAAAAATCCTTGATAAAGTTCCGCCAATCAAAAACTTTATGAAAAAAACCGAAGAACATATGAAAGGTGTAATGTTTTCGCCAGAAAGTACATTATTTGAAGAACTCGGTTTTAACTATATTGGCCCAGTGGATGGGCATAACATTGATGAATTAGTGGCAATGCTTACGAATATGCGTAATCTGAAAGGCCCACAATTTTTGCATATAAAAACGAAAAAAGGTAAAGGATACGCCCCCGCAGAAAAAGATCCGATTGGTTTCCACGGTGTACCTAAATTTGATCCAATCAGTGGCGAATTGCCCAAAAACAATAGTAAACCAACTTATTCGAAAATTTTTGGCGATTGGCTATGTGAAATGGCAGAAAAAGATGCCAAAATTATAGGTATCACACCTGCAATGCGTGAGGGTTCAGGTATGGTAGAATTTTCCCAACGCTTCCCAAAACAATATTTTGACGTAGCGATTGCAGAACAGCACGCCGTCACGTTTGCCACAGGACTTGCAATTGGCGGATATAAACCTGTCGTCGCAATTTACTCGACATTTTTACAACGTGCTTACGATCAATTAATTCACGATGTTGCCATTCAAAATCTCCCTGTGCTATTTGCAATTGATCGAGCAGGGATAGTTGGTGCAGATGGGGCTACACATCAAGGTGCATTCGATATTAGCTTTATGCGTTGCATTCCAAATATGATCATTATGACGCCGAGTGATGAAAATGAATGCCGTCAAATGCTCTATACAGGTTATCAATGTGGAAAACCTGCGGCAGTGCGTTACCCTCGCGGAAATGCCGTTGGTGTAAAACTTACTCCTTTAGAAATGCTTCCTATTGGTAAATCACGTTTAATTCGAAAAGGTCAAAAAATTGCGATTTTAAATTTTGGTACTCTATTACCATCCGCTTTAGAGTTATCAGAAAAACTCAATGCAACGGTTGTCGATATGCGTTTTGTGAAACCGATTGATATTGAAATGATTAATGTGCTTGCACAAACTCACGATTATTTGGTCACATTAGAAGAAAATGCAATTCAAGGTGGAGCGGGATCTGCTGTTGCGGAAGTACTAAATTCATCAGGAAAATCAACCGCACTTTTACAACTTGGTTTGCCAGATTATTTTATTCCACAAGCGACACAGCAAGAAGCATTGGCAGATTTAGGATTGGATACAAAAGGCATTGAAGAAAAAATTCTCAACTTTATTGCAAAACAAGGTAATTTATAAAAATAAACGCGATGATAATTTCATCGCGTTTTTTCTTAATCCACAATTCTTAAATGGGAAACTGATTTTGTTTTCTTTTTTTCTTCTCGTTTTTTAGGCTTATCTACTGCTTCATAAAAACCTGTTGGTTGTTCAGTATCTGGCTCAATGTTAAGTTCATCATAAATTTCCTCAGGTTCAAACATCACGCCATCGCCATTCTCACGAGCATAAATCGCAAGGGCTGCGCCCATTGGAATATACAGTTCACGAGAGACGCCTTTAAAACGCGCATTAAACTGGATGAAATCATTTGTAAGTTGTAAATTGCCCGTAGCACTGGCAGACAAGTTTAATACAATCTGTCCATCTTTTACATATTCGACAGGAACATTCACACCTAAGTAAGTCGCATCAACAACTAAATAAGGCGTAAAACTATTATCTACTAGCCAATCATAATAGGCGCGTAATAAATAAGGGCGTTTAGGAGAAGATTTATGTTCCATTATTTATCATCCATTAAATTTTTTGGTGCAGCTTCACCTACAGATTGCAAAAAAGAATCGCGTGTAAACACACGTTCCATATAAGCTTTAATCGCTTTACTTCCTGTGCCTGTAAATTCCACACCTAAATGTTTTAATTTCCATAATAATGGTGCAACATAGCAATCAACCAAACCAAATTCTTCATTCATAAAATAAGGCATCTGTTGAAAAATTGGTGCAATCCCTAATAGTTCTTCTTTTAACTGTTTTAATGCTGAAGTTTTTTCTTTTTCTGTGCCATTTTCTGCTTTTGCAAGTGTTGGATACCAATCTTGTTCAATACGTAACATTAAAAGTCGATCTTTAGCACGAGAAACAGGATACACTTGCATTAATGGAGGATGTGGAAAACGCTCATCAAGATATTCCATTATGATGCGTGAATTAAATAATACGAGATCACGATCAACCAACGTAGGCACAGTGCCGTATGGATTTAATTCCATTAAATCTTCTGGTAGAGCTTGCAAATCAACCTCTGCGTTTTCATAAAGCACACCTTTTTCTGCCAAAACAATTTTTACCTGATGGCAATAAATATCATCTTTATTTGAAAAAAGGGTCATTACTGAACGTTTACTTGATGCGCTGGACATTTATTCCTCCGAAGATCCAAAAATATTCTAGGTTTTTAAGGGGCAACATTTTACCATAAAGCCTTACCTATTTGCCAATATAATCTTTTTTATTGTTTTATAATCAATAAGTTAGAGTAACTCAAATAATAAAAAAGCAGAGATTTCTCTCTGCTTTTCTTTTGGAAACGAAAATAAAAATTAACGTTTTGAGTATTGTGGACGACGACGTGCTTTGTGTAAACCCACTTTTTTACGTTCAACGCGACGTGCGTCACGAGTAACGAAACCAGCAGCACGAAGTGCTGGGCGTAATGTTTCATCGTATTCCATCAATGCACGAGTGATACCGTGACGGATTGCACCCGCTTGACCAGAAATACCACCACCTTTAACAGTGATGTATAGGTCTAATTTATCAGTTAATTCAACCAACTCTAATGGCTGACGTACTACCATACGTGCTGTTTCGCGACCAAAGTAAACATCTAATTCACGTTGATTGATAGTGATTTTACCACTGCCCGGTTTGATAAATACACGAGCTGAAGAGCTTTTGCGGCGGCCTGTGCCGTAGTTTTGATTCTCTGCCATTTTCTAAACCTCGTGATTAAATATCTAATACTTGTGGTTGTTGTGCTGCGTGTTGGTGTTCCCCACCTGCATACACTTTTAATTTACGGAACATTGCACGGCCTAATGGACCTTTTGGCAACATACCTTTAACCGCAATTTCAATCACTGCTTCAGGACGGCGAGCGATCATTTCTTTGAAAGTCGCTTGTTTAATACCACCTACATAGCCAGTGTGCCAGTAGTAAAGTTTATCTGTTTCTTTACGACCAGTTACTGCCACTTTGTCTGCGTTGATAACGATGATGTAATCACCAGTATCTACGTGTGGAGTGTACTCAGCCTTGTGTTTACCACGAAGACGACGTGCTAATTCAGTCGCTAAACGACCTAAAGTTTTACCTGTCGCATCTACTACGTACCAGTCGCGTTTAACCGTTTCTGGTTTTGCTACAAAAGTTTTCATTAATTAATTACCAAAAATTAGTTTGATACCCAGTGTTCTTATGAACACAACCATTAATCTTAATCATCACCCCTTCGAGTGCGATCTCGATAAAATAATGTACGATGGGAATTCGCACATTTACAGGGTCGGCGTATTATACTCGTTTTTTCATAAAATGCTAATTTTTTGCGCTAAAAAACAAATCTATTGTATTTATTTAACACGCATTTATCTTTCTATAAAAATACACAAAAAATTACCGCACTTTCTTTTTCGTTGTAAAATGGGATAAATCATTGCTAACAAAAGTGCGGTAGTTTTGAGTATGTGTTGATCTAAAAATTAGTTATTATTGAACAATAATTATCCATTTATTGAATTATTAATAATAATCATACTTTTAATGAATAAATTGAAATTGACTCATATTAAAACCTATTTTATTGTACAAATACTATTTTAGAATCCTAAAGGAAGCCTTATGAGCTACGCGAAAGAAATTGATACATTAAATCAACATATTGCAGATTTTAATAAAAAAATTAATGTCTCCTTTGAATTTTTTCCACCTAAAAACGAAAAAATGGAAACCCTTCTATGGGATTCAATTCATCGTTTAAAAGTATTAAAGCCTAAATTTGTGTCAGTCACTTACGGCGCAAATTCGGGAGAACGTGACCGAACTCACGGCATTGTGAAAGCCATTAAACAAGAAACTGGCTTAGAAGCCGCACCACATTTAACTGGAATTGATGCCACACCTGAAGAATTAAAACAAATTGCGAGAGATTATTGGGATAGTGGTATTCGCCGTATTGTTGCGTTACGCGGTGACGAACCTAAAGGTTACGCGAAAAAACCATTTTATGCGTCAGATCTTGTGGAATTACTCCGTTCTGTCGCTGATTTTGATATTTCTGTAGCCGCTTATCCTGAAGTTCATCCAGAAGCAAAATCCGCACAAGCAGACTTAATTAATTTAAAACGTAAAATTGATGCAGGTGCAAACCACGTCATTACACAATTTTTCTTTGATATTGAAAACTACCTACGTTTTCGTGATCGTTGTGCATCAATTGGTATTGATACTGAAATAGTACCCGGTATTTTACCTGTTACTAATTTTAAACAACTCCAAAAAATGGCATCATTCACTAATGTGAAAATTCCAGCGTGGTTAGTTAAAGCCTATGATGGTTTGGATGATGATCCAACTACACGTAATCTTGTAGCAGCAAGTGTTGCAATGGATATGGTAAAAATTTTATCTCGCGAAGGCGTGAATGACTTCCACTTTTATACATTAAATCGTAGTGAATTAACTTATGCTATCTGTCATATGTTAGGTGTAAGACCTTAATTATCACAATAATATATTTCTTTTCAAACACAAAATAAGGGCGATATTTCGCCCTTATACAAAACTAAAAAAATTCAACCGCACTTTATTATTTTATGAACTCTGTTTGCATATACATTAATCGATCTATATTCGTTAAATAATGCCCTAATTCTTGTTCTTCGGGTTTATGTAAATAAGGAATTTTACCTAAAAGCGGCGCATCAATATGTTCAACAAGTAAATCAACAATTTCTGCATAATGGCTTAATAATGGATTAATTCGATTTGCTATCCAACCTAATAACGGAACACCCAATTGTTGGATAACCTTTACCGTCAATAAAGCGTGATTTACACAACCATCTTTAATTCCAACTACAAGTACTACTGGCATTTTTCGTTGAGTAATCCAATCTGCAAAACTTTTTCCTTCTGCCATTGGTGTCATTAAACCAAAAGATCCTTCCACCACAACAGATTGATAAGTTTGATTCAAACGCATTAAATCACAATTAATTTTATCTAATTTAATCCGCATTTTATCTTGTGTGAGCATGGGTGCACAGTGGCTAAAAGTATAGCTATTAATATCCTGATAAGACACATTTTCTTTTGTTGAATGCATCAGCGTTAATACATCAGCATTTACGAAATGATCATAATCAGATGTATTTTCTGATTGCGCGACAGGATAAATACCCTCTTCTCCACAACAAGCAATAGGTTTATAGCCGACAACTTGCACTCCCTGCTCTTGCAAGGCTTGAATCATTGCGCGCGCTGCTGTTGTTTTCCCCACATTCGTATCTGTCCCTGCGACAAAAAAGCTACTCATTTTTTTCTCCTTTAAAAAGTGCGGTGGATTTTAAAGGAATTTTTTATTTAATAATTTGAGATAACGCAAATTTTCACTTTTTTTATCTTATAAATAGACAAATTATTTGATCTCACTCAAGCTATTAAATAAACCATCATCTTGTTTTGCTATTTGTAAGTAAAATCCTTGGTGTTTAATTGTTTCCAATACTTCATTACAATCTACATTGTGTAGTGCTTTACGCCCAAGCAGATTAAACATCATCACTAATTCTGGTTTACCAAAATGTTCGAGTAAAACGCTGGGAACTGAAGAAAAATCCTCTCTATTAGCAACATAAAGGTAACTTCCTAACTTCTTTTTACTTTTATAAATGGCACATAGCATATTTAATTTCCCGAAATAAAAATCCGCACATTTTACGTGCGGATTACAATTTATCATTTCCTATTTTTGAACTGTAGCTAAAAATTCTTTACGAGTATCTCTATCTTCTAAGAATACGCCACCATAAGCAGATGTGACAGTATAACTATTTGTATCTCTAATACCACGTGCTTTCACGCAAAAATGGGTCGCTTTCACATATACCGCCACATCATCGGTTTCAAGAATGGTTTGAAATGCTGTCAAAAGTTGCTCAGTTAAGCGTTCTTGAACCTGTGGACGTTGTGCAAAAAACGAGACAATTCGATTAATTTTAGAAAGACCAATCACCCAATCTTTTGGATAGTACGCCACACAAACTTTACCATCAATCGTCACAAAATGATGTTCACAAGTGCTTGTTAGCGTAATGTCATTCACTTGCACCATTTCGCTGACTTTCATTTGATTTTTGATTTTTGTCATCTTTGGAAAATTCGCATAATCCATTCCACTAAAAATCTCATCAATAAACATTTTAGCTAAACGATTTGGCGTTTCTTCTAAACTATCATCTCGCAAATCTAATCCAATCAGCTTCATTACTTCATTCATATGTTTTGCAATGCTTTCTCGGCGTTCATTTTTAGCCTGTGTTGGATCTATCATAGGTGTTTCAATACCTTTCTCAATCAAGGCATTTCTTACATTCTGCGCATCCTGTGAAATTTTATTCATCATCGTCTTTCCTAAAAAAATAATCGGCTATTCTAGCAAAGGATAATAGGATGGTAAAATGAGAAAAATTGCAAATTTGAATGAATTAGGCTTTAGATATAGAATAGCTGACAAATTTTATCAAATAAGGATTTTCTATGCTTACATTGGATCAAGCTCGCTCGAAAATGCTTGAACAGCTTCCCTTCCCGACTCAAACTGAATACCTAAATTTACAAGAAGCCGCCAATCGAATTTGTGCAGAAGATATTATTTCGCCTATCAATGTTCCCTCTTTCGATAACTCAGCAATGGATGGTTATGCTGTACGTTTATCGGATTTACAACAATCTTTAACCCTTTCAGTGGCAGGGAAATCTTTTGCAGGTAATCCATTCCAAGAGGAATGGCCATCAAAAAGTGCGGTCAGAATTATGACTGGCGCGATGATTCCTGAAGGCGCAGATGCAGTGATAATGCAAGAGCAAGTAACACTCAATGAAGACGGCACCATCACTTTTAGTGAATTACCTAAACCAAATCAAAACATCCGTCGTATTGGTGAAGATGTAAAAAAAGGGGATGTTGTATTAGAACAAGGCGCACCGCTCACCCCAGTTTCCTTGCCATTATTAGCCTCTCTAGGCATTGCAGAAGTAAAATGCTATCGTCAATTAAAAGTCGGTGTACTCTCAACTGGCGATGAACTTGTGGAAGTCGGCAAACCATTACAAAGTGGGCAAATCTACGATACCAATCGTTTCACTGTAAAATTATTACTCGAAAAACTAAACTGTGAAGTCATTGATTTAGGACTATTACCTGATAACGAAGCTGAATTTGAAAAAGCATTTATTGCCGCACAAAGCCAAGCCGATTTAGTGATTACCAGTGGCGGTGTTTCCGTTGGTGAAGCGGATTTCACTAAAGCAGTATTGGAAAAAGTAGGTCAAGTAAATTTCTGGAAAATTGCAATCAAACCCGGCAAACCATTCGCTTTTGGTAAATTAGAAAATGCTTGGTTCTGTGGTTTACCCGGCAATCCTGTTTCTGCATTAGTGACATTTTATCAACTTGTACAGCCATTAATCGCTAAACTGCAAGGGCAAAAACAATGGAAAAATCCACCGCACTTTTCAGCCATTGCTACAATGAATTTGAAAAAATCAGTGGGACGTTTAGACTTCCAACGGGGTTTTTATTACATCAATGAACAAGGTCAAATGGAAGTACAATCAGTTGGTTTTCAAGGCTCTCATCTCTTTAGTGCTTTTGTAAAAAGCAATTGTTTTATCGTGTTAGAACAAGAACGTGGCAATGTCTCTGCGGGCGAAACAGTGACAATTGAGCCTTTCAATCATTTATTAGGATAAAAAATGATCGAACTTAGTCACGAAGAAGAATTGCGTTATAACCGTCAAATTATTCTTAAAAGCGTAGATTTTGATGGGCAAGAAAAACTTAAAGCAAGCAAAATGCTGATCATTGGGCTTGGCGGCTTAGGCTGTGCAGCCAGCCAATATCTCGCAGCGGCAGGCGTTGGAAATTTAACACTGTTAGATTTCGACACAGTTTCGCTTTCTAATCTTCAACGCCAAGTCTTGCACTGCGATGCTCGTTTGAATATGCCAAAGGTGGAATCCGCTAAAATTGCACTCAAGCAAATCAATCCACATATAAACATAGAGACGATTAATGCGAAGTTAGACGAAGAAAAACTGGCTGAAATCATTCCGCACTTTGATATTGTTTTAGATTGTACAGACAATGTGAAAATCCGTAATCAATTGGATCGCCAATGTAATCATGCAAAAATCCCTCTTATTTCTGGTGCTGCAATTCGAATGGAAGGTCAGGTTTCCGTTTTCACTTATGAACCAAATACACCCACTTATCGTGATCTAAGCAAATTATTCGGACAAAATGTATTAAGTTGTGTAGAAGCTGGCGTGCTTGCACCAATCGTCGGTATTGTGGGCTGCATTCAAGCCTTAGAAGCAATTAAAGTGCGGTTAAAAATCGGTAAGAATTTGTGTGGACGCTTATTGATGATTGACGGTTTTTCGATGAATATTCGAGAAATTAAACTTCCAACCAATATGGAATAAAACCCTTAAAAAGAGAAAAAAATTTAACCGCACTTTTATTAACCATAACCTTTACGACAAAACACTATGACAACAGAAATTAAAAAACTTGATCCCGATACAGCCATTGATATTGCTTACGATATTTTCTTAGAAATGGCTGGAGAAAATTTAGATCCTGCCGATATTCTTTTATTCAACCTACAATTTGAAGAACGCGGTGGCGTGGAATTTGTTGAAACCGCCGATGATTGGGAAGAAGAAATTGGTGTACTAATTGATCCTGAAGAATACGCTGAAGTGTGGGTGGGCTTAGTCAATGAGCAAGATGAAATGGATGATGTCTTTGCTAAATTCTTAATTTCTCACCGAGAAGAAGATCGCGAATTTCACGTTATTTGGAAAAAGTAACGATAACGTAAAAATAAGGGAAATCATCTGATTTCCCTTTTTCTTTTCGCTTAAAATTAACAAGCCATCAAATTGGAAATAAAAAGCGGCTTAAAAATAAGCCGCTTGTTATCGTTATTTTTCAGCAAACACTCGAATTTGCTCTGCACCTAAATGTCCTGGTACGGTTTTTTTCAGGTTTAAATCACTATCTAAAAAGAGATTGAACGGATAGCCACGCACTCTTGCTTTATCAATGATTTCGCCTTTTTCATCTAAAAGCACCGTGATATTTTTATATTCTAATCCCTTGTACCACTCAATAAAATCAGCGGTGTCTTTTTCGCCTTTGTGATCGGGTGAAACAATGGTAATCACTTCAAAATTGCGATCTTTTTCCGCACTTAAATCATCAATTTCAGCTAATCCTGCCAAACAAATTGGACACCAAGATGCCCACATTTTTACATACACAGGTTTGCCTTTATATTGGCTTAAAGTAACTGGCTGATTGTTTAAATCTTTGAGTTGCACATTCGCCAAATTAGTTTGTGCAAAAGCGTTTAGGCTGAATGCCATTAGAAATATTGATAGTAGTTTTTTCATTGCTTTTTCCTTTTATAAATTTCTGTTGTTGAGGTTATGTTTTACGAAAAATTATTCGTAATCAATAAAATGCCCATCACGATAATTAAAATTCCGCCACCGATTTTAAATTTGTCCAAGTGTTTATTTAACCCTTTAGCACGTTTTAGCAAGCTGTCTGAGAAGAATGAAAATAATACAAACGGCGTTGCCAAGCCTAAAACATAAACGAACATCATTGATGCACCGTAAAGTGCGGATCCTTCATCGCCTGATAAAGCTAACACGGAAGCTAGAATCGGGCCAATACAAGGCGTCCAACCAAGGCTAAAGGTTAAACCAAGGACAAATGCCTCAAGTGCGGTTGATTTTCCTGATGTTTTTATTTCCACCAATTTTGTGCGTTCCAACAAACCAATTTTGAAAATGCCAAGTTGATGAATACCCAAAATAATCACAATAATGCCAGCGATAATGCGAGTGGTGTTACTAAATAAAATATTCCCTAAAAAACCAAAACTAAAGCCTAAACTGACAAATGTAAGGGAAAGCCCTAAAATAAATAAAAAAGTATTTAGGACTTTTTTACCGCCTTTACTCAAAATACCAAAATAAATTGGAATAATCGGGAAAATACAAGGCGAAAGAAAAGAAGCAAGCCCAGCTAAAAATACAGTTCCAATAAGGAGTTGTTGATCTAACATCCTACATCTCCTTATTTTTTAATGGATTGAATCAAATATCCATATCCTGCCTTTTCCATTTCTGCTAACGGAATAAATTTAATTGATGCACTGTTAATACAATAACGCAAACCGCCTTTATCTTTCGGGCCGTCATCAAAAACGTGACCTAAATGAGCATTGCCCGCACGGCTTAATACTTCGGTACGTTGCATATTGAAGCTGTTGTCGGTTTCATAATGCACTACATCTTTAATGATCGGTTTCGTAAAACTTGGCCAGCCACAACCTGATTCAAATTTATCATTTGAAGAGAAAACAGGCTCGCCTGTAGTGACATCAACATAAATACCAGGTTGGAAGTTATCCCAATATTCGTTACTGAAAGAGCGTTCAGTATGTTTATTTTGAGTAACGGAATATTGCAACGGTGTCAATTTCGCTTTGAGTTCCGCATCACTCGGTTTCGGATAATCTTTCTCATCAATCACAGGTTCATCTGCTTTGGTAATATCAATATGGCAGTAGCCATTTGGATTTTTCTTCAAATAATCCTGATGATATTCTTCTGCTACGATGTAATTTTTAATCGGTTGCACCTCAACTTGTACTGGTTTTTTATATTTGGTTTGAAGCTGGGCGAGTGCTTGTTCGATCACCGCTTTATCTGCTCCATCTTGATAATAAATCCCTGTGCGATATTGTCTGCCACGGTCGTTACCTTGTTTGTTTACGCTGGTTGGATCAATCACTTTAAAATAATATTTAAGCAATTTATCTAACGAAATTTGGTTTGCATCGTAAGTGACTTTTACCGTTTCTGCGTGATCGGTTAGCCCAATCATCTGATAACTGGTTTTCTCCGTATTACCATTTGCATAGCCAGAAATCGCATCTTTCACACCGTGAATACGCTCCATATATGCTTCCATACCCCAAAAACAGCCGCCAGCAAGATAAATTTCTCGAATGTTTTGTGTATTTTCCATTGCCATTTTTTGTTCTCCAGATGATGTTGAATTTTGTATTGCTAAAGTTGGTGCTGCACAGCAAAGTGCGGTAATAAATAGAAATGTTTTTGATAGTTTCATTGCTTTTCCTTATGAAGTAAAATTAACGTTACATAAGGTTAGACGGCGGATAATCCGATTTCTTACAAATTTTTGTAAAATTTTTAAAGAAATTGACTAAAATCCATTGTTATAACCAATAATAAAGCGTTAAAACGCTAATTTTCTCCCTCTTTTCTAAGGTAAAAAATCTATATGCAATCATATTCCACTCCTTCGATTTATCACAAAGCGATTAGTTTTATGGTATCAGCGTACTTTTCCATTACCTTGATGAATGTATTTGTCAAAACCGCTTCTGAAACAATCCCTGCAAGTGAAACCTTATTTTCACGCTTTTTAATCGGCTTGCTTTTCTTACTGCCTTTTGTAATTAAAGATCGCGATTTTAAAGTGGATACTCGTCAATGGAAATTTTTAATCCTGCGAAATGCCGCGGGTGTATCGAATATGTTGATTAACTTTTATGTCGTGAAGTTCTTACCGCTTTCCATCGCTGTCTTATTGATGAATACCTCTGCTCTATTTATCCCAATTTTATTGCTCTTTTTCCATCAAAAAACACCGCTTAATGTGCTTTTGTGTAGCTTAATCGGCTTTCTTGGCGTTTCCATTATTTTACTCACCAATCACAATGGCAATGTTGATCCTATTTATGTGCTGATTGGATTATCTGGTGCTGTATT
>ERZ1023263.98-NODE-98-length-32891-cov-6.840602_pt1 | contig 32891 bp, 36 predicted proteins | sample MGYA00380461_ERZ1023263 | MGnify/ENA primary metagenome ERZ1023263 (study PRJEB33173, sample SAMEA4830316) | metagenome | study: EMG produced TPA metagenomics assembly of the PRJEB25223 data set...
AGTTTATGTGTGTTCTTTTGTCTGATAGATATTTTTTCATGTTGTATTATATATTCTGTATTTCTTCATTGTTCATTGCTTTTATTTCTTCTGTGCTTTTATAGGTTTTGTATGTTCCATCTTCATTTGCTTTTATGAGTTCATCTATTAGCTCTTGCCTTTTATTCATCTCTATTACCTCCTAGATCTGACTTTAGTTGTTTGGTCATATTATAGCTTGGATAAGATATTTTTACCAGGTCTTATCTTTCTTGATCCATTTTCTTGTTTTTCATCATTTCTCTGTATTCATTATCTTTATTGACTTGGTCTTGGAACTTTTTAATCTGTGCTATTACACTTGGTTTTTCTCCCTGTTTTATTAGCTTATCTATTTCTATGGATAAATCTATACCAAGTTCTTTGTTTACAAAATCTACTGAATATTTTATATGATTAATTTCCTGGTATTCATCTTTTATCTTGTCTTTTTCTTTATTTATTTCTTCAAGATTTTACATTAAAAGAATTTTTTCTTCATTCCACTTTTTAGGACTTAGTTTTTCCTTATCTGATAGGAGTTTTTTTAATTTCCCACTTACTACTTTATATTGGTCTATATCTTTCTTATGTTTGTTATAAAATGCTTCTTTTGTGAATATATTTTTCTTTTGATATTCTTCATAAACTTCTTTTTTGGCTTTGTAGATTTCATAGTATAGAATTTTCTTTTCTACATCTTCCATTTCTTTATGGATTGTCTTTGCTTTTTTATTTAGCCTATAACTATTAGACTTTAAAGTTTCTATTTTTGTTTGTAACTGACCTATGGTTTCTATGTTGTTTTTTCTTAAATAACTATATGCACTTGTTAGCTTTTTGAAGTCATATTTTTCTTTATTAGTTTTTGCATATCCTTTTAGATATTTACTTTTTTCTTTTTGAATTTCTGAATAAGTTAATAGATAATTTGTTAGATTAAAAAGTTTAGGGTTGTCTATTACCTTATCTCTTTCGATATCCTTAAATTTTTCATAAGCAGTAGATAAGTTATCTAATAAATTTCCTATCCAACCCTTTAATGTTTTTATCTCTTCTTTTATTGTTTTTACAAGTTGATTATATTTTCTTATTTCTCTATTATAGTTTCCCTTGTCAGTTTCTATTCCCTTTCTTTCCATTGCACTTGCTGCTGATCCTAAATGGATTGTCGGTAGATAATCTGAATTTTGTCTTTTAAAACTCCTATGGTCTACTCTTTTTTCTGCTCCTGCTCTTTCTAAATATTTGTTACAAAGATCTGAAAAATTTTCTCTCCATTTTTCTACATTGCCTGTATCGTTCCAGGTTGTTAGTTCTACTTTTCTTGTCTTTGGTTTTCCATTTTTGTTTAATACTTTTCTCCTTTTTCATCTAGGATATATTCTTTTTTTGACTTGGCTAAGAACTCTCCTTTTTCGTTTATTGGTCGCATTATGGTCATTATATGACAATGGATATTTCCATTTTTATCTTGACTCTCATCATGAATTGCATAATCTACTATCATTCCTTGTGATGTTAAATTTTCTTTTATATATCTTTCAACCAGGTTTTTATTTTCACTTAAAGATAACTCTTTTGGTAGTCCTATTATGAATTGTCTTGCTAGTTGTGCATTAGAATTTTTTTCTGCCATTTCTACTTTATTCCATAAGGTAGACCTATCATTAAATTCTTTTGGTATATGATCAGGCAATATTATATTTTTTACTAATATTTTTTCTTTTCTTGTGTAGTCATGGGTTACTCCGTCCCATTCATTTTTTATTTTTTCTCCACTTATATATGCTGCACTTGCTACTGCACTTTTGCCTTTTCCTCTTGATATTATGTTTACTGAAAAATGAAAACTGTCTGCCATTTTTATCACTTCCTTTCTTTCTTTGTTGTTTTAGGTGGAGGCTTAATAGTTTTTTTATATCCTCTTTGTGAATGAGCGTTTTGAAATGATAAAATTAAAAAAGCCGACTACTGAATTAATTTTTGTTGTTTCAGTATGTCGGCTTAATTGTTACTTTCATTTCAAATTTTAAAAGTCAAGGGCGAGCCTTAGCGAGTTTATTTACCCTTGACTTTTAAAAAGCGAATGGTTGTTGCTCCCTGCAAGGGTTTGACTCCGCAGGACGCAAGCACCCTTTAGGGTGTATAATTGCGCCCTTGTAACCAAGGGACAATTATGTTATTTCATCTTTAGATGATTTTTCTACATTATCATCTATTCTTTCTTCTAAAATTTCCATTATGTTTAATCTTATTTCTTCATCATTTAACGTTTTTATTAACTTATAAAATTCATCTTTTGTTAAATCAATACTTTCTTCAAAAATACTTTCTTCAAAAATACTTTCAAACACTGCACCTTTTTCTATAAGTCTTTTGTTTCTTGCTTTTCTTTCTTGTTCATTAAGTTTTTTCTTCAACTGTCTTTTTTGATTTTGTAATTGCTTAATGCTTTCTTCTTTCTTTTCAATCTGTTCTTCAATACTTAATCTTTTACTTGCCATCATGTATCCTTTCTTAAAATAAAAAACGACTAGATTTTTATTTCTAATCGTTCTTGTTTTAAATATTATAATTTGCTATATTGCATTTTAATTTTAAGTCTTCTATATATCTTTCCATGTAATTCCAATCTGGAGTACCTCTACTGTCTATCGGTAATTTAATTTTGATATCTGGCAATACTGTGCTAGATATTTGATCTTTATATTCAGTATTTTTTAAAGCTTGCCTAATAATTGAAGTTAAATAGAATGCTACTTCTTTATTCAATTCTTTATTTTTTAATTTTAAACAATGAATTTTCATATCTAGGCTTGCTTTATATTTATGATAAAAGACTGCTCCTAAACATGAAACAGATATAAAATTTTCAAAAACTCTATAATTTTTATCATCTATATCTTCGTAGTAACCTAAGATACCATTGTCAATATTTGTAGCACTAATTCTAGGAGTTTTTCCATCGAGTAAATATCTTTTTGGAATAGATGAGCCTGTTGGTACTTGACTCGATTTCCCCTTTTTTTCGGTAATAAATATTTCTTTTTATTTTGTTGTCTGATATTTTTCCTACCTGTCCTTTGTAGGATGAGTATTTTCTAGATTTTCTTGAATAACTTTTTACTTGAAGTTTTAGCTTTTGAACTAGTCGTTGTACTTTCTTTTTGTTTATTATCAGTCCTGATCTTTTTAATATTGCTGTTATTCTCTATATCCTATTTTTCATTCATGATATTCTTTTACTAATTTTATCTTAAATTCTGTGCTGTATTTGCCATTAAAAAACTGACCTCCTTTAGTTAGTTTTTTGGCCTAACTTTTGAGGGTCAGTTCAAAAGTTGCGACTTTTAAATGAATTCCGATATTCAATTATTAAGAGCTAACATGGTGCTTGCCAATAGGAATCATTAGAGGCGAATTAGAAATAGGGTCACGTATAATTTTTGCTTCAAGATTAAAGATATCTTTAACTAGTTTATCATTTAGTATATCTTCAGGCTTTCCCTCTGCAACAAGTTTACCTTCTTTAATTGCAAATAGGTAATCAGCGTATCTTGCTGTTAGATTTATATCGTGCAAAATCATGCAAATGGTTGTCTTATATTTTTGGTTTAGATCAGTCAAGAGGTCTAATAGTTCTATTTGATATGAGATATCCAAGTAAGTAGTTGGCTCATCTAAAAGTAGGATACTTGTATCTTGGGCTAGGGCTAGAGCTATCCATACTCTTTGCCTTTGACCCCCAGAAAGTTCTTCAACTAGGTTATTTGCTAGATCTTCAACATTGGCCTTAACCATTGATCTGTTTATTATTTCAAGGTCATCTTTTCCAAGACTCTTAAAAGGCTTTCTGTAGGGGAAACGACCACGGCTTACAAGATCAGCTACTGTTATTGATTCAGGGATTATTGGAGATTGAGGTAATATAGCTATGTGTTTTGCTAAATCTTTTTCTTTATAAGAATTAATTGATTTATTATCAAGCAATACTTCTCCCTCTAATGGCTTTATAAGTCGAGACAAGGTTTTAATGAGTGTTGATTTCCCACAACCATTTGACCCAATAATAACTGATATTTTTTCTTCAGGTATTTTTATATTTATATTTTCCAAGATTATTTTTTCATCATAACCGCAGGTAAGATTATTTGACCACAGACCTTTCATTATATATTCCTCCTGTTCATTTTTATTAGTAAGTATATTAAGTATGGTGAACCTAACAAGCCAGTTACAACACCTACTGGATATCTAGCTGGTAAAATATTTTGAGAGAATATGTCTGATAACAAAACTAGTAAAATTCCAACCAATCCAGCTAATATTGGGCTTCTTTTCTTGCCAATATTTAAGGCTATGGGACCAGCTAAAAAAGATATACAAGCTATTGGTCCTGTAATTGAAGTAGAAAAAGCAGTTAAAGATACAGCGCAAAAAATTAAAACAAGCCTTGAAAGCTCGGGATTTGCTCCAAGTCCGATTGCTATTTCTTCACCAAGTTCAATAATTTCTAGTCTTTTATTAAAAAATAAAACTAATATAGTAGCAATAATACTTACTATTAGAACAAGAGGTATGTCATCTAACTTTGTAAAAGATAAAGAGCCACTGAGCCATCTCATAACTTCTTGTAATTCATATCTTGCTACTTTCAACAATAAAAATGAGGTGCCTGCTCTTGTGACAGCTTGAAAACCAATACCTAATATTATCAGTCTTGCTGCTGAAAAACCATCTTTTTTAGCTAGTAAAAATAATATTAAAGATGATGTTAGTCCACAAGTTATTGAAATAATTCCAGTAGTTAAACTATTTGTTTTTAATACCAATACGCAAAAGACCGCTGCAATAGATGAAGAACTTGTGACACCGATTATATCAGGACTTGCAAGAGGATTTCTTAACATAGTTTGAAAGATAAATCCTGCCAATCTAAAAGACCAGCCAGCTATAATTCCTGCTAATAATTTTGGTAATCTAATTTCCATAATCGAAAAACTAACTCCAGGAACAGTTTCACTATTTAAGACTTTAATCAAAGTTGAAAAAGAATAACTTTCATCTCCGATAAGTAAAATGAAAAATGATAGACTGATTATTATTAATAAAAATAGTGAGGAAAATAGTGTTATTCTATTTTTTCTTTTTTGAATACCTATAATTAAATTTTGCATTAGTTATTAACCCCTCTATTTTTCATAGTTACATAAATAAGTACTGGACCCCCGATTATTGCAGTAATTATCCCTACTTCAATTTCACCTGGTTTACCTAACATACGGCCGATTATATCACATATAAGCAAGAGCTCTGCACCTATAAAAGATGAAGAAATGGTCATTGTGCGTATATCTTTGCTTATAAATAAGCCACAAAAGTGAGGAACTATAAGACCTACGAAGCCAATAGGTCCACCAATTGCAGTAATACTTGAACATAAAAGCACACTTGCAATTATTGCAAGTGATCTTATCCTATTAACATTAACTCCAAGACCAACAGCCATTTCATCACCCATAGCTAAAGCGTTTAAATCTGATGAAATAAATATAGCTATCAAGTGACCTAAAATTATAAAAGGTAGTAGTGTAGATATAGAAGATAATGTAGCTGCTCCAAGGCTACCTATTTGCCAAAATCTAAATTTGTCTAAGACGTTATTATTCGGTAAAATTAAAAAACTTACAAAACTGCTTAAAGCCATACTAACACAAGTTCCTGATAAGGCTAGTTTTATAGGGGTAAGGCCTGCTTTTCCGCTTACAGCAATCGCGTATACAAAAATTGCACTTACTAAGCCACCAATGATTGCAAAACTTATATGGCTTATGCTTGATGAAATTCCTAAAAAAGAAAGACCAATTACTACACTAAGACTTGCTCCTGTGTTTATACCGAGTATACCTGGATCAGCTATTGGGTTTCTAGTAACTGATTGCATCAATACACCGCTTATGGCAAGACTAGAACCTGCTAAAATTGCAAAAATAGTTCTAGGTATTCTTTTATATATAATTGATTTAATAAAATCATCATTTGTATTGCCCATTCCAAAAGCTGCTAAAAAATCTCTGATATTAATTTCTTTTGTTCCAAGCTTTAATGACAAAAATATTGTAATAAGAAGACCTAGGCAGATTACAAAAATTATGCCTAGGTTTATTTGTTTTTTATTTCGCATTTTTGCATGCATTTCCTAAAAGATTTAGGTATTCTTCAATAGTATAGTTTATTGAAAGTGGTGTTGGAGTGCATGAGGCTGCTAACGGTGTATTATCTGGAATTACAGCAACGGCACCATTTTTAATTGCATTTATTTTACCTAAAAGAGGATCTTTTTGTAAAGCTTCAAGAGTTTTATCATCACCATAAGTTATGATTACATCAGCATCATTTATCTTATTTGCTTCTTCTGCAGAAATTTCCTTTGCAAAACTATCTTCACTCTCAAATTCTTTTAATGATTCAGGGAAAACTAGACCTAAATCTGTTAAATAATTTGCTCTTGGATCTTTGCTAGTATAAATCCAGAATTTTGATGTATCTGCAGCATTAATCATAGTAAATAATACTTTTTTTCCTTTGATTTTTCCTTTGATTTCTGGATGTTTTTCTAATTCTTTGGATATACGAGCTTCAGTATTTTTGATTAACTCATCACCTTCTTTTTCCATACCTAAGGCTTTTGAATCAATTTTAATCATATCTCTCCATAAAGTTTGCCAAGGTTTAGATTTGTATGCTGCTACAGGAGCAATTTTTGATAGAGTGTCATAATCTTCTTTAGTTATACCAGAATAACCTGCTAAGATAACATCTGGTTTAGAATTTGATATTGCTTCAAAGTTAAGTCCATCCAAATCGTCAAATAGGTTAGCTTTACCATTTAGTTCTTTGATTTTTTCTTCTGTCCATGGTAAAACTCCTTTATCAGCACTTACACCGTAATTTGCTTTTGAAAATCCAACAGGAACTATTCCTAAAGCTAATGCTACATCATGATTTCCCCAAGCAATAGTTGCAACTCTTTCAGGTTTTTTATCTAATATAGTTTGACCGAAAGCATGATCTAAAACTATTTTATCAGGCGCATGCTCTTTAGAAGTATTTTCTTCATTTTTAACAGAATTAGAAGAACAAGCGCTAAAAACTATACACATAGCTAAAATAGCTATTAGAAAAAATTTGTTTTTCATAAAAACTCCTTAAACATATTTCAAGTCTATTGTATCGATAATAATTATCATTGTCAATAGATACAGTTACAAATTTAATAATATAATTTTTTCAAAAAAGGATCTAGTTTTTATTTTTAGTTAAATTATGTCTATATTTTTCATTAACTCATCAATAAAAATTTGTTTGCTAATATCTCTTTCTTCTGATTTTGTTTCAAGGATTATTGCTACATCATTCATATTTTTAGGTAAATACCAACCATCTGGCTTATCTGAATATCCCTTGAAGCCTAATTGATTAAAAGTAGTTATTTGACCAGTACCTTGATTGATGTTTTCTTCAACTTCATTAAAGCCTATACTTCTCTTGCATAATCCCTAACTTGATCTTCTGTCCTTAAAGTCATTTTCTATTCCTCGTCACTAAAATTATCTTCAAAACTAATAATATCATTAGGAGTGCAAGATAAAGCCTTACATATTCTTTCTAAATTCTTAAATGTAATTGGTTTATCCTTTCCCATTTGTGCCATAACATTTGTTGTAAGTCCTGCCATAGCTATTACATCTGTTTTCTTTAGTCCTTTTTTTGCTAACTGTATCCATAATGGTTTATAGTTAAGTGCCATAATATCCCTCTTTTTTTCTTCATTAAATTTATTTAATTATAGCATAAATATTGATTTCATTCAATCTTACATTGATTTAGTGATTTGTTTTAGAGAATTTGCTGTGTTATTCCGTCCTTATTTTGCCATAAATTGTTTTAAGTGGGACCTCTTATCCTTACCATTTTTACCTCCTAATTTTGAGTATAAAAAAGACGATAGAGTTTTTAATTTCTATCGTCTGAGATTTACATATTAAATTTTTATCACAAAATAAGACTCTTTAAAGAATCTTTAAATTCATTGGTATGCTGCTTACAATATCCATTATTAAAATGGATATTGTAAGCAGCACACCAACTATTTATTTTTTGAGTTTTAAACTTTGGTAGAAGTCTTGAACTCCTTATATTTACATAACTATTTGCCTCTATAACTGTTATGACACGAAACCAACAAGCAAGTTCAAGCACCTCCATATCTTTATTCAAATGAGGACTAAGATATTCACAAACTTTATCATAAACCTCTTTATCTTTTTTCATAAAAGGGGCATACAACTTAGCAAATTTATCCTAAAATTTTTTGTTGCCTTTATCAATCATTTCAACGCTCCTTTAAATATAAAAATGATCCTATCAATCTTTATATTGAGCCTATTTTCTAATTGATACCTTGCAAGAAAGGAATAATAGCTGTTCCTATACCAAGTAGGAATGTAATAAATGCAGAAAGTCATATACTGTCATTCTTTTCTATTAAATCATTTTGAAGTGTCTCAAAGCATCCATGATGGCTTCTTCTTTTTCAGGTGTACACTGTGGAATAATTTGTTTATCCTTTTTAGACTTGTTGTAATGTTCTCGTAATTCTATTCCACATTTCTTTTTTATCTGTGCAATATATAATGTCGAAACTTTTAATTCAAATTTATTCCAAACATATTCTTTGATTTGAGCATATGTTGCTTTGCTCTCCGCACTTGTCAAATTCATCTCATCCAGCTCAATTTCAACACTTATGTGCTTATCGACATCGAGTTTGGACAAAAGTGCTACCGTCTCGACGTGATGCGTTTGAGGAAATAGATCCACCGGCTGGACTTTCTTCAATTCATATCCCAATTCTTGGTAGAGTTTGATATCACGCGCCATGGTTGCTACATTGCAGGAGATATAGGCGATGCGATCGGCTCCTGTTTGGGCGCTTGCTTTGATAAAGCTTTCTGTCAAGCCCTTGCGTGGAGGATCAACCAAGATAACGGTTGGTTGAATCCCATCTTTAAGCCAATTCTTCATAGCATTTTCAGCTGTGTCACAGACATAATGGGCGTTTGAAATATTGTTCAGCTGAGCATTTTTTTTACTATTCTCAACCGCTTCTGGAATCAGTTCAACACCGTAGACTTCTTTGACATGCTTGGCGACTGATAAACCAATGGTTCCAATACCAGAATAAGCATCAATAACCACGTCATCTTTTTTTAACTCTGCAAAGTCAATGGCTGTTTGATAGAGTTTCTCCGCCATTTCAGTATTGACTTGGTAAAAGGCTGGGCCAGCGATTTGGAAGTCATTTCCCAACATCTGGTCCGTAATATAGTCTTGACCATAAAGAGTGCGCCACTCCTTACCAAAAATCGCATTGGTATTCTGGTCGTTGATATTTTGCATGACAGACACAATCTCTGGGAACTGCTTGATAACTTGTTCAATCAATTGGTCAACACGAAAAACTTTTGGACGAGTTGTCACCAAAACGACCATGATTTGTCCTGAATAGTGACCACGACGCACCACAAGATTCCGAATCAATCCAGACTGTTCCTTTTCGTCATAAGGTTTTAAATCAAAACGACGGAGCAGGTCTCGAAGAGCTACTACGACTTGGTCAATGACAGGATCCTGGATAAAGAAATCTTCAAGGGGCATGAGGTTATGCGAATTCTTACGGAAAAATCCTGTTTCCAAGACACCATTCACTCGACGAACGGGCACCTGCGCCTTATTGCGATACTTGACTGGATGTTCCATACCAAGCGTTTCAGCAACTTCTACATCTGCAATTCCAGCAATCTTGTAGAGACTGTCCTTGACTTGCTTGGTTTTAAACTTGAGCTGTTCTGGATAAGAAAGGTGTCCTAAATCCGCGATTCCTGAACGCAGGTAAGCCAAATCTAGATCTTGATTACGGTGTGGTGACTGGACAAGGTATTTTTCAACTTTTCCAAAGCCAATCTTTTTATTGACCTTGAGGACACGCATGAGAATTTTTTCACTCGGTAAAGCATTCTCTACAAAAAAGACCAAACCATCTACCTTGGCAACTCCTGCCCCTTCATGGGTCAAGTCAACAATTTCAACTTCTACAATATCATTTTTCTTTAACATTCTTTTCTCTTTCTATTGGCCGACAAAAAAGACGGCAACGTTACGGTTACCATCCATTATACCATGAAATTTCTTAAGAACCAAAACTCTTGAAGAAGTTGACAAGGGCTTGCCAGAGGGAGCTTAAGAAGTTACCACCGTCCTCTAGCGCCTTATCCGCATCAAAGTTAAGGTTGATATTTTTAAAACTGTCGCCAGCTTGTGATACGATGCTTTGTTTAAGGTCATTTAGGGTTTTAGTGAAATCTGCATTGCTGAGGATATCACTCTTTGAGAGATTCAAGGCAAAATTGATGATGATATTGATCTGGTTTCCTGTTATGACCTGATCAAGTTTGTAATTTTTTAAGGTATCTTCAACAATCTTGCGTACATCTTCTTCTGTCAGATTTCCCTTGCTTTCTTTAGCTTTGGCGAGTCCTGACTTGATATCAGCTAGGGCAACGTTTAATTTATTAGCATCATAGCCTGATTTGTCCTTGTTTTCAGCATTGATATCTGACAAAGCCTTTAGCTCTTCTTGAGCCAAATCTTTATTGGCTTGCGGCACCTTGGCTCCATTAGCTTCTAGCGAATAGTAGATCCCAGCCAAAGCACTCTCACCTGTAACTGGAATAGGGGCTGCTACAGTGATTTTGGCATGTTCCATACCCAGCGTTACTGCTGCGTTTCGGTACATATCCTGAGTCACCTTAGTGATATTTTCTGGTGTTTCAATCTTGACCTCAAGTGGCGATTTGTCACCTAGCTTTTGAATCTTGGCTGATGAATACAACTGTAAGCTAGAGTCATTGGCCACATTCATGATTTTAGAATAAACATCAGGTGTCATGGTCTTGAGTTCTTTGGTATCTGTTGAGGCATTGTAGCCCAGTTTTTTAAGAGTTTGATTTTTTTGGTCTTCAGATAGGGAGGAACCTAGGACATATTCAGGTTGGACATAGGTTTCATCGATAACTTTTTGAACATCTGTTGCTGCATGGACGCTATTCATAGCTGTTACTGCCCACAAGACCGCAGCACTAGTCAGAAAGAGTTTCTTTCTCATAGGGAATTTCCTCCTTTACTTCTTTATAGTAATATATCTATCTTAAAGAAAACTTATAACAAAAACACCTGGTCTAGCCAGATGTTGAAAAGAGAGTGAAACATTTGATGATGTAAAGGTTAAGTCGTACCTGTCTAGAATAATAATAGTTTCCTCCATTTACATAGAGTTCAGCACCGTGAAAAATGGAAATGGGGTGAATATAACTATAAGTCTTTCCAGTCGTATTACCAAGCAAGGGGGCAACAGTCTCACGAGAGTACTGTTTGGCTAGAGCCAAGGTATTTTCCTTGCCATTTTGGGCGATAAAATCGATATAGGCAGGTCCAAAATTATAGGCTTGAACAGCTGTCCAGATATCTACACCCTTCTTCTGCGCCAGATAGAGATTGCCTGTCAGAGTTTGAATGCCTTGCCGAATGCTAGAGGCATTATCATTGATGGTGTTGGTGGAACCACTTGCAGACTCACTAGACTGCATAACATCGCCTTCTTTTCCTTTTGTTTCAGTATAAATCATAGCAAGCACAAGCTCTTCGTTTGCTGGGGTGTCTTTTTCACTCAAGATTTCTCGCACCATGGGTTGATAGGTCATGACTTGTTTGACATCTTGATGAACGCGGTAAGCTTTATAGCCAGCAAAAAGGAAGACTGCTAGTACAAGCACTCTTCGAATTCGTTTAAACATTATTTACTTTGGATATCCTCGATATTTTTGATTAAGATAGAGTAGGTTCCATTTTCGTTTTGGATAAACTCAACAGACTCGGCGTCTTGATAGACGTTATTGGGAACGATGAGCTCAATTCCATTTGATAAGGAGAGTTTTTGGTTTTCAAATTTCTTTAATTGGCGACTTGCATCAATTTCATCAAATTGAACAGGTTCTGGTACGGCTTCTTTGACTTGGTCAATAAAGCTCAAACGAGCCGTCAGATTGTTGTCAAAAAGGTCATTAGCCAATTTCTCAGGTGACAATTCATTGCTTTCTTCTAGGTTGTTGAAAATCGCTGATTTGACCTTGGATTGAAATTGAAAATCATCTGTGTTAAAAGATTCAGCAATTCTCTGGGCTGTTTTTTCCAGTTCCTTGATAGATTTTTTAGGAGAAATCTTAGGAGCGACAGCAAGAAGATTATCTGAAAAATAGTTCAAAAAAGTCCCGTTGTACTTGATTCGTTTTTCAATCAGGTGATACTTGCGACTCTGAAGATTGACCACCAAGGCCTCGTCAGCACCCGTTCCAAATCCAGGCAGGTTATTCTGAGTCAGCTTGATTGGATTATCAACTTCTCCTCCGAGGTGGGTCAAGGTCTCCCGCAGGGCAATTCGCAAGAAAGCGAAATGTTCTACACCTTCTTTAGAAAATTGAACAAAAATCAAGTCATTGGTCTTGAGATTTTCAGAAATGCTAAACTCCTCTTTCCAGAGATTAGCCAGCGTTACTGATGTCTCCAACAAATCGTCTGTAATATGATTGAAGAAGGGATTTTCTTCTTCGAAAATCCCAGTCTTGGCTTCATCTGAATACACATGTTCAATTTTTTTACGTAGGTATTCTTCGATTTTTGGAGTAATATTGAGAAACTTATCTGCTAAGAACAGCTCGGTATCATCCAGACTGAACTGGTGAATAATGGCTTTCTTAATATAAATGTCCATAAAAGTTTTATTCCTCGTATAATGGGAAGGCATCTGTCAATTCTTTGACTGCACTTCTCACTTCTTCTAATACAGCCTCATTTTCTGAATTCTTAAGGGTTTTAATGATGAGTTCAGCCACTTTGCGACTTTCTTCTTCACCAAATCCACGTGCAGTAATAGCTGCTGCTCCGATACGAATCCCACTTGTCTTGAATGGTGACAAGGTTTCGTAAGGGATTGAATTTTTATTTAGGGTAATATTGACTTCATCCAGCAAGTTTTGAGCAACTTTTCCGTTTTCTACAACCTTAGTCACATCAACAAGGAAGAGATGGTTTTCAGTTCCACCTGAAATAATACGGAAATCAGGGTCTTGCAAGAAGACATCTGCCATAGCCTTGCTGTTCTTAATTACATTGGCAGCATATTCCTTGAAGGCTGGATCCAAAACTTCTTTGAAGGAAACTGCCTTAGCCGCCACAACATGCTCTAAAGGACCGCCCTGAATACCTGGGAAAATAGCTGAATTGATTTTTTTAGCAAGTTCTTCGTCATTGGTCAAAATCAAACCACCACGAGGTCCACGAAGGGTTTTGTGGGTCGTTGTTGTTGTGATATGAGCGTATGGAACTGGGCTTGGATGAAGGCCAGCCGCAACCAAACCAGCGATATGGGCCATGTCCACCATGAGCTTCGCACCGACAGCATCTGCGATTTCACGGAATTTTGAAAAATCGATAATTTGAGAATATGCTGAAGCACCAGCTACAATCAGTTTTGGTTTTACTTCTTGGGCTTGTTTCAAGATAGCATCAAAGTCTAAGAGTTCCGTTTCAGGATCAACACTATAAGAAACAAAGTTGTAGGTTTGACCAGAGAAGCTAACAGGAGCCCCATGAGTCAAATGACCACCTGATGCCAAATCCATTCCCATAACCGTATCACCTGGCTCAATCAAGGACATGTAAGCCGCACAGTTGGCCTGACTTCCTGAATGTGGTTGGACATTGGCAAATTTAGCACCGAAAATTTCTTTTGCGCGTTCAATAGCAAGAGTCTCTACAACGTCTACTACATCAGTTCCACCATAATAACGGCGTCCTGGGTAACCCTCGGCATATTTATTTGTCAAGATAGACCCTTGAGCTGCCATAACAGCCTTGGAAACTACGTTTTCCGAAGCAATTAACTCGATATTATTTTGTTGGCGTTCTTCTTCTTTGGCAATAGCATTCCAGAGATCAGCATCATATGCTTTAAAATCATCTTTGTCAAAAATCATAGGTCTTCTCCTTTATTGTGTGACTAGTCCATTAGTTTGATTTTACAATAAGAAAATCAAACTAAAAGATGCGAATAAACCGTTTCTGCATTTTATCACAAGTATAGCCAACTTTTTCATAAAATGCATGAGCACCCAGACGATGATTGGCAGAATTTAAGCGGATAAACCCATAACCACATCTTTTTGCTTCTTCTTCCAACCCTTGTAGTAAACTTTTACCAATACCTTGACCTTGCGCTTGAGGTGAAACTGCTAAAGCTAAGATATTAAATCCTGCTTTGGAATAGAGTGATTCGTAAACTTCAGCGTGGACATATCCAAGTAAGACATGATTAGCTGCATCCTCATAGCCAAGTAGGAAATGATGGGAATCCTGAGACAGTCTAGCTAGTTGGCTAGCCGTTTCCTCTGGACTAAAAGTATAACCCAAAGCCTCTTGGTTGATGTCACATATCGCTTTCACATCTGTTTCTTGCAAATCTCTTAGCATTTCAAGCCTCCTCAAAAGAAATCTCTGGCAACCGAGCAAGAATATCTTCTCGTTTAATTGCGCCTTGGCGTAAGATTTTCACCTTGTCTCCAGACAAATCCACAATAGTTGAATCCTGTCCAGTTAGAAAAGCATCGTCTTCCAGACCCAGAACCTCTTGGTCAAAATCCTTCAGAATTTGTTCAAAGGTTACACCACTTGCCTGACCTGAGATATTGGCAGACGGCCCAATCAAGGGACCTGTCTCTCGAATTAAATCCAGTGTGATAGGGTGACTGGGCATCCGAAATCCAATAGTTGCAAGGTCAGAATTTACCCAATAGGGAACTCGGTCATTGGCTTCGAGAATAATGGTCAAGGGACCTGGCAAAAAGGTCTCTACAAGTTTTTGTAGATAAGTTGGCTGATTCTTAGAAAAGTGCAAGATATCCTCGAAAGAGGCGATATTGAGATTGAGTGCCTTATCTCTAGGACGACGTTTGAGTTGGTAAACATGGTCAACTGCTTTTTCATCTAAGGCCTTGGCAAAAAGACCATAAACAGTCTCTGTAGGTAGAACGACAGCTCCACCATTTTCCAACTCTTGTCTAATCCTGTCCATCATCAACCACAACCATCCTATTTTGACCAAATTGGTCCTTGAGTGTTCGAACTCTTTTTTCAGGAAGATGTTTCCTAAAAAGTTCGGGAACACTTTGACCTTGCTTGTATCCAATTTCAAGGTAAATCTTACCACCATCTTTGAGATAGTCTTTTGCATCTTCCGCAATTCTACAGTAAATAGCTAGGCCATCCTCGTCTGCAAAGAGAGCTAGATGAGGCTCTGAATGCAAAACATTCAAGCCTACCTCTGACTCATCTTCACGAGAGATATAGGGTGGATTGGATACAATTATATCATATTTTTCAGAAATTTCTGCAAAACAATCAGATTTTTTAAAAAATATATTAAGATTTTGATTGCTAGCATTCTCTGATGCAAGCTCTAAGGCCTCTTGAGAAACATCTGCTGCTGTCACTGACCAATCTGGTCTATTTTTTGCTAGAGCGAGAGCAATAGCTCCACTACCTGTTCCAATATCCAGAACTGAAAGATTCGTCTCAAGATTTTCAGTTAGAATAAGCTCCACTAACTCCTCTGTTTCTGGACGAGGAATCAAAACCCGTTCATCCACCTTTAAATGCATTCCATAAAAATCTGCCTGTCCAATGATGTACTGAGCTGGCTTGTGAGCTGCTAGTTGCTGGTAAATATCTTCTACAAATTGTTTTTCTTCCTCTGTTGTCACCTCCTGCTGGAGGGCAAAAATAAAGTCTGTAAAAGATAGATTTTTCAGACTACGATAGACAAAAGAGAGGCTTTCCGCTTCCTCTCCTTGTCTTATCAACTCTTCTTCAAAATTTGAAAATAATTGAGCTAATTTCATTATTTGTTTAATTCTTCTAGTTTTTGTGTTTGGTCATAAAGCACCAAGGCATCCACAACTTCGTCCAATTTACCAGACAAAATCGTATCTAGTTTTTGGAGGGTCAAGCCGATACGGTGGTCTGTGACACGGTTTTGTGGGAAGTTATAAGTTCGGATCCGTTCTGAACGGTCACCAGTACCGATTGTCGACTTACGCTCAGCGTCTTGTTCATCCTGAGCAATCTGAGCAAAGTGGTCAGCGACGCGTGCACGGATAATCTTCATAGCCTTCTCACGGTTCTTCTGCTGGGTACGTTCTTCCTGCATCTCAACCTTGATATTGGTTGGCAAGTGAACGATACGAACGGCAGTCGCAACCTTATTGACGTTCTGTCCACCAGCACCAGAGGCGTGATAGATGTCGACACGAAGGTCTTTTGGATCAATGTCGTATTCAACCTCTTCAACTTCTGGCATAACAAGAACTGTCGCTGTCGAAGTATGAACACGGCCTTGGCTTTCTGTCACAGGAACACGTTGCACACGGTGGGCACCTGATTCATACTTAAGCTTAGAGTATACAGACTGACCTGAAACCATAGCAACCACTTCTTTAAAACCACCGACACCATTCATAGAGGCTTCCATGACTTCAAAGCGCCAACCTTGGGCTTCCGCATACTTTTGGTACATAGTTAGCAAATCTCCAGCGAAAAGTGCCGCTTCGTCTCCACCAGCTGCTCCACGGATTTCAAGGATGATATTCTTGTCATCGTTTGGATCCTTTGGAAGGAGCAAAATTTTCAGTTTTTCTTCATATTCTTCTTTTTCAGCCTTGGCATCTTTGAGTTCTTGCTTGGCCATTTCTTCCAAGTCCGCATCTCCGCCTGATTCCTTAATCATCTCTTCGGCATCGACGATATTTTGAAGGACTTGTTTATACTCACGGTAGGCTATTACGGTGTCACGATTGGAAGCTTCTTCTTTTGAAAGCTCCATAAAACGCTTGGTGTCTGAAACAACATCAGGGTCACTCAGCAATTCTCCTAGTTCTTCATAACGGTCTTCTACAGCTTGTAGTTGATCATAGATGTTCATTTTTTCTCCTTATTTCTCAATTGTTAAATCATAGATTGCTACTACTTCATTCTCGGATATTTCCCCAGTTTCTTTAAATCCATAACTGAGATAACAAAATCTTGCCTGTTCATTTTCTGGTTCATAAGACAACCAAAGTTTATTGCTTAAACCTGCTGGCGCTGTTCGAACATAGTCTAGTACTTTATCCATAATTGGTTTAAAATATCCTTGATTTTGAAAATTCTTATCAATCATAAAACGAAATAGTAAATAATTTCCACTACTAATTACGATCTTTTTATCATAAGCTATCATCACAAAACCTATAATTACATCATTATCATAAACTGCCAATGGAGCTACAAAATCTCCATTTTTAGTGTAGACGTATGCTTCAGCTAAACTAATTGCGTTGGTTGCAATGAATTGTTTTTGATATTCCTTGACATCCAAATTTAAAACATCAAAATAATTTTCCATTGTAACATCTCTTAGTTCAATTGTCATAGTTTTGCTCCTTGTTAGAGGTTATCATTGGCGCAAAATAATGTTTACGGCAAACCGAGATATAGGTTTCATTACCACCAATCTGGATCTGTTCTCCATCGTAAACGGGCAGTCCATCCTGTGTTCGCAACACCATAGTCGCCTTTTTCTTGCAATACTGACAGATGGTCTTGATTTCGTCAATCTTGTCTGCTAAAAGCAAGAGATATTTGGAACCTTCGAACAATTCATTGCGAAAGTCATTTTTCAAGCCAAAAGCCATGACGGGTATGTCTAACTCGTCCACAACACGAGCTAGGTCATAAACATGGTGGCGTTTGAGAAACTGGGCTTCATCGACCAAAACACAGTAAGGTTTTTCTGGTAGGTCTCGGATATAGCCAAAGATATCCGTTGTTTCCTCAATCGCAAGGGCAGGGCGTTTCATGCCAATTCGACTCGACACATAGCCAACACCGTCACGCGTATCCAGAGCCGAGGTCATAATCACAACACCTTTTCCTTGCTCCTCGTAGTTATAGGCCACTTTGAGAATCTCAATCGTTTTACCAGAGTTCATGGTCCCATAACGATAGTACAACTGTGCCATGTTTCTTGCTTCACGTCCATTTCTAAATTTTTACTACATTCTAGTATATCATAATTTTCTTAAGCTTTAAACGGCAAAATGTGGTAAAATGGAAGAAATCAAAACTAGTGGAGGAAGCTATTATGCCATTTGTACGCATCGATTTATTTGAAGGACGCACGCTCGAGCAAAAGAAAGCTCTTGCTAAGGAAGTAACGGAAGCGGTTGTTCGCAACACTGGAGCACCTCAATCTGCTGTTCATGTCATCATCAACGACATGCCAGAAGGAACTTATTTCCCACAGGGGGAAATGCGCACCAAATAAGCTAGCTTAAGCAGAATTGCTTAGGCTTTTTCAATCTCCAAGTAGCACCCATTGAAGAAATAGTCTAAATTTGTTACAATTTGAAAAGAGACTTGGAAAATTCCAAGAAAAGAGCAATTAATTAAAGGAAACATTATGATTACACGTGAATTTGATACCATCGCTGCTATCTCTACTCCACTAGGTGAAGGAGCTATTGGTATTGTCCGCCTGAGCGGAACAGAAAGTTTTGCTATTGCGCAAAAAATTTTTAAAGGAAAAGACTTGAGTCAGGTTGCTAGCCACACTCTCAACTACGGTCACATCGTTGATCCTCTGACTGGTAAAGTCATGGACGAGGTCATGGTGGGAGCCATGAAATCTCCAAAAACCTTCACTCGTGAAGATATTATCGAGATTAACACCCACGGTGGGATTGCGGTGACCAATGAAATTCTCCAGCTAGCTATCCGTGAAGGAGCTCGATTGGCTGAACCTGGTGAATTTACCAAACGTGCCTTTTTAAACGGTCGCGTAGATTTGACACAGGCCGAGGCGGTGATGGATATCATCCGCGCCAAGACAGACAAGGCCATGAACATTGCAGTTAAGCAATTAGACGGCTCCCTTTCTGACCTCATTAACAATACCCGTCAAGAAATCCTCAATACACTTGCCCAAGTTGAGGTCAATATCGACTATCCTGAATATGATGATGTTGAGGAAGCTACTACTGCCGTTGTCCGTGAGAAGACTATGGAGTTTGAGCAATTGCTAACCAATCTTCTTAGAACAGCCCGTCGCGGCAAAATCCTTCGTGAAGGAATTTCAACAGCTATCATCGGACGTCCCAACGTTGGGAAATCCAGCCTTCTCAACAACCTCTTGCGTGAGGACAAGGCTATCGTAACCGATATCGCTGGGACAACACGAGATGTCATCGAAGAGTACGTCAACATCAATGGTGTACCTCTCAAATTGATTGATACAGCCGGTATTCGTGAAACAGATGACATAGTGGAACAAATCGGTGTTGAGCGTTCGAAAAAAGCCCTCAAGGAAGCCGACTTGGTTCTACTAGTGCTAAATGCCAGTGAACCACTGACTGCGCAAGACAGACAACTTCTTGAAATTAGCCAAGATACCAATCGCATTATTCTACTTAATAAAACCGACCTGCCAGAAACGATTGAAACTTCGAAACTACCTGAAGACGTTATCCGTATTTCAGTCCTTAAAAACCAAAACATCGACAAGATTGAAGAGCGAATCAACAACCTCTTCTTTGAAAATGCTGGCTTGGTCGAGCAAGATGCTACTTACTTGTCAAACGCCCGTCACATTTCCCTGATTGAAAAAGCAGTTGAAAGCCTACAAGCCGTTAATCAAGGTCTTGAGCTGGGGATGCCAGTTGATTTGCTTCAAGTTGACTTGACTCGTACTTGGGAAATCCTCGGAGAAATCACTGGGGATGCTGCTCCAGATGAACTCATCACCCAACTCTTTAGCCAATTCTGTTTAGGAAAATAAGAAAAATCCATGATCCTTCATTCGGTCATGGATTTTATTGTCTTTATTAGTAATCTGGTCTTAAGACCCCTGTTACAGTTGCCTTAGTTGCTTCGTAGTCGCCATCTACGACAACCTTGATAATGCGTTTGGCATCTTCTTCTGGTGCTGGAACAAGAGGTAGACGAGTTGGTCCAGCTTCAAATCCCATGTAGTTCAAAACTGCCTTAACTGGAGCAGGACTTGGATAAGAGAAGAGAGCATTAACCTTAGGAATGAATTTACGTTGAATAGCTGCGGCTTTCTTCATATCACTTTCTGCAATGGCAATAAACATCTCGTGCATTTCATCCCCATTTGTATGAGAGGCAACAGAAATAACCCCATCCGCCCCAAAGTTCATGGCATGGAAAGCATCTCCATCCTCACCAGTATAGACCAAGAACTCTTCTGGTTTGTGCTCAATCAAGTAAGCCATATTAGCCAAGCTAGTACATTCTTTGACACCGATAATATTTGGATGATCAGCCAAGCGAAGCATGGTTTCTGGAGTTAATTCAACAACCACACGCCCTGGAATGTTATAGATAATAATTGGTAGGTCAGAAGCATCTGCAATGGCTTTAAAATGCTGATACATTCCTTCTTGAGAAGGTTTGTTGTAGTAAGGAACAATAGCAAGACCAGCAGCAAAACCGCCGAATTCCGCTACTTCTTTGACAAACTCGATAGAGTCACGCGTATCATTAGTACCTACACCCGCAATCAAAGGAACTCGTCCATTGACAATCTTTTGTACAGCCGCAAATAACTCCAACTCCTCATCGTGGGTCAAAGTTGGACTCTCAGCAGTGGTCCCTGCGAGAAGAATTCCATCCGTATGATGGTCCAATAAATGCTCAATCAAGGCTGGAATAGCATCAAAGTTGATGGAACCATCCTCGTGGAAGGGAGTAATAAAGGCTGTGATGATTTTACACTCTTTTAAATCTTGATAAGACATGAAAACACCTCTCTATTTCAAAGAAGGAGTTCATCTGAACTCCTAAACGATATGACTATTTTAATTCAAATTTCAATTCGGCTGTTGGACGAACCAATCCACGTTCATGAAGAGTTTCAGCAATCTGAACTGAGTTCCAAGCAGCACCTTTGAGAAGGTTATCTGAAACAACCCACATGTGAATTCCTTTTTCTACATCCAAGTCTTTACGGATACGACCAACAAAGGTATCACGCGAACCAACTGCATTGATAGCTTGAGGATAGATTTGATGAGCTACATCATCTTCAAGAACAGCACCTGGGAAGGCTGCGATAGCTGCTTTTACTTCTTCGATTGGAGCCACTTCTTTTGTTTCGATATAAACAGACTCAGAGTGAGCTGACAAGACTGGAATACGCACACATGTTGCAGATACTGCAATGCTATCATCTTCCATAATTTTCTTAGTTTCCTTGGTCATCTTCATCTCTTCGTACGTGTAATCATTATCAGTGAAAACATCAATTTGTGGAAGAGCGTTAAAGGCGATAGGATAATGTTTCTTGTCACCACCTGAAGGCAAGATTTCCGCATGCAAATCACGTGGTTTCACACCATCATTCAAGACTTCACGAAGTTCACGTTGTGTCTCAAGAATTGCTCCCATACCAGCACCTGAAACGGCTTGATAAGTTGAAACAATGATACGGTCCAAGCCCCATTTTTGGCGAACCGGCTCAAGAGCCACCATCATTTGGATTGTTGAACAATTAGGGCAGGCAATGATTCCGTTGTGAGCATCAAGTGCATGAGCATTGACCTCTGGAACAACCAAAGGAACATCTGGATTTTGACGGAAATAAGATGTATTATCTACTACTACCACGCCAGCTTTTACTGCGTATGGTGCATACTTAGCTGATGTAGAACTACCTGCTGAAAAGAGAGCAATATCAACTCCTTCAAAAGCTGTTTCAGTCGTTTCTTCAATTGTAATATCTTGACCTTTAAATTTCAATGACTTACCTGCTGAACGTGCAGAAGCAAGGTAACGGATTTTATCGATTGGAAGTGTTGATTCTTCCAACATTTTTATCATCTGAGCACCGACAGCACCTGTCGCGCCGACTACAGCAACTGTATATCCCATAAATAACCTCTTTCGGAATTTTCTAAAAATTTCTATAATAGAAGTATTATACTACTTTTTCCATGAATTGCAAAGCTTTTTCATCATTTTTTGGAAAATAAAAATCCCAGTCGCTAGACTAGGGACTAAGAGGCATCTTCATGTGATGAGCAGGTTCACACAACTCATCAAGGTCCGCTCCTGCGTTATGACCTCCTTATGCTCAATAGTAGTCCGAAGACTACCTATCGACTCATCGCATATTCTATATTACTAGAGATACTTGATTTTGTCAATAAGAAATTTTTTCGATCGAGTATAACAAAAAACTCTCGTATTCAAGAGTTTCCCTATACATATCATGCTAATTGCCGGGATTGAACCGGCGACCTCATCCTTACCATGGATGCGCTCTGCCAACTGAGCTAAATCAGCTTACTTAAGAAGTATACTATATTCAGAAAAACTTGTCAAGTTTCCTTAGAAATTTTCCATAGGAAAAAGCCAGGTAAGAACTACCTAGCTTATCTTCTTCTATTTACTTAAATCAATTCGACGACCAATTTTACCAATAATAATCGCTCCAATAATCAATGAAGCAAATTCACCGATTCCTGTTGTAAACCAAGTAAGGAAGAATGGTAATTCTGCTACAATATTTAACTCTGCAGCGATAGTAAACATGGAAATTGAAAAGAGGATTGAAAAGAAGAAATGATCTTTTCGAATCAATCCGTTAAAGAGGTAATCCTTGCTATATTTTGCAAAAAGCCAAACACCTAAACTGAGGAATACTAAGGTTGAACCACCACCAACAAAGACATCTAGCAGTCCGAAGCTAAAGAAATTAGCAATCATACAACCGATGGTAACTCCGATGATGTACTTAGGATTGTAAAAAGCCATAAAGTTCATCATTTCTGAAATACGAAACTGATAAGCACCATAGCTGATGGCATTTAGGGGCGGTGTGACAGTCAAAACGACGTAGATAGCAGCGACGATTGCAATATCTGCAACATCACGAATAGTTAATTTTTTCATCTTTTCTCCTTTGGCGGTTATCCGCGTGTAATATGCTTGGTGAAAGAAGCTAAGCACCAAGGGTTGATTCATTCAACCTTACTAGTATAGCACAATAGCCTGCTTTATGCTATACTTAAAGCATGAAAAAACCTATTCAAAAATTTTTTAACAATGAAATCTTAGCCTATCTCTTTTTTGGCCTTGCGACAACTCTAGTTTCGATTCTCTCACGACTAGTCATTTATCAACTAAGTCATCAGGAACTCCTTGCTACGGCCTTGGCAAATATTATCGGTATCTTATTTGCCTTTATCACAAATGATACGATTGTATTTAAGCAAAAAAAGAAAAATAGACTTATCCGTTTAGTGAAATTTTCTCTTGCTCGCCTTTCTACTTTTCTGTTAGACTTGTTTTTAACTTTTCTCTTTGTAACCCAATTTCCTCACATCATAGGGCAATTCGTAACTGAAAACATTGATAAGATAAATGCTATTGAAACAATAATTGCACAAATATTCATTATTATCATCAATTATATCTTGAGCAAGGTCTATATTTTTAGAAAATAATGCTCCATTTATGAGCCTTTTAATTGCCTTCTATAATGATTTAGGATACAATGAAACACGAAACATTGAAAGGAAAACAGTATGTTAAAAAATCTAAAATCGTTCTTGCTTCGAGGAAATGTTATTGACCTTGCTGTCGGTGTTGTCATTGCCTCTGCTTTTGGTGCTATCGTTACTTCACTTGTAAACGACATTATCACTCCTCTTATTTTAAATCCCGCTTTGAAAGCTGCTAAAGTCGAACGTATCGCTCAACTTTCTTGGCATGGAGTCGGCTATGGTAACTTTTTAAGTGCTATTATCAATTTTATCTTTGTGGGTACCGCCCTCTTCTTTATTATCAAGGGCATTGAAAAAGCACAGAAACTGACTGGCATAAAGAAAGAAAAAACTGCCGAAAAAAAACCAACCGAATTGGAAGTCCTTCAAGAAATAAAAGCTCTCCTTGAGAAAAAATAATCGATTAAAAGGATCTAGCGCAAAGCTAAATCCTTTTTTCTTTACTCTTTGGGTAACTTGCCTGCTTTTTCAAGCATTTTTTTGATAAGATAAGGCATCTTAACATTCTCCCGCCCTTTTTTCTCAATCAGTTTTTTCACAAATTCTGGCATTTGTAAATCTTCAGATTCAGCTAAAATGTTTTTCGTCTCGTCTGAAGGAACTAACTCATCAAAGGTCTCTTCTTCTGGGAGAAATTCCTTAAACTCTTGATTTTCATTGACTCTAACTGTATTGACCAAAGCATCAATCAAACGAGAATCTGTATTTGGCATTGGTGGACGATGGTAGTTTACCCCAAATTCCTGGCATAAGTCATAACATTCTACATCATTGTCAAACAAGACCTCAATATGCTCACTGATGAAACTAATAGGTACAAAAATATAATGGTCTGGATGTTCTGTCTGTTCTCTGAGATACTCCAAAACATCTGGTTTAATCCATGGAATACCAATATCACTCTCACTCTGCCAAGTGTTGGTATATTGTTCTGAACTCAAGCCCAGTTTTTCAGCGACTAGCTTGCTATTTTCGAAAATTTGGTCTATATAAGGATCACCAAAGTCCAAGGCAAAAATGGGCACACTATGGGCTGAAAAGATGACTTTAAAGCTGTCTTGCTTTACTTCTTCTTTTAAAATCTTAGCAATTTCATCTGCCCAATAGTTTAAGAGCGCTTCTTCCTGATACCAGTCCTTAATGACCAAAAATTGAATTTGTTTGCTTTCTAAAAATTTTTCATAGCCCATGACAGAGTAGAAAGAATAATGGGGCTCCAAAATCAAGCAAATACACTGTTCAATTCCGTCTGCTTCCATTTGACCGATCACATCTGGAATAAAGGGACTGGAAAACTTATTAGCAAAGTAGACACTGTATTCATTCCCCAGCCTAGCTTCTACCAAGGCAACCTCTTGACGGGTAATTTTTTGCAGAGGCGTGCCTCCAATTCGTACATAATTATCATAGAGAGTCTGAATCTCGTGGTCTTGGGGTCTCACCCCACGACGAATATTTGTGAAAAAATCAGCTACACCTTCAAAGGTAATCTCTTCTGGTGAACCGAAGGTCATCATTAAAATTGCTTTTTTCATGACTGCTTCCTTGTGATGTTTTTATCAAGTTTATTTTATCATTAATTCATCGATAAGTAAACGCTAATATAGGGACATTCTCAATCTTCTGTCTTTTGTTTTTCTCTTCTTTCTATGATACAATGGAAAAAATAAATTCAAAAGGAGTTTTTTTATGACTTATCCAAATCTCTTGGACCGCTTCTTAACCTACGTTAAGGTCAACACGCGCTCTGATGAACACTCTACTACTACTCCAAGTACACAGAGTCAGGTTGACTTCGCAACAAATGTCCTAATTCCTGAAATGAAACGTGTTGGACTGCAAAATGTTTACTATCTACCGAATGGTTTTGCTATTGGAACCTTGCCAGCCAACGATCCGTCTTTAACACGTAAGATTGGTTTTATATCGCACATGGATACTGCTGATTTTAATGCTGAAGGAGTCAATCCACAGGTAATTGAAAACTACGATGGTGGTGTGATTGAACTAGGGAATTCTGGTTTCAAACTCGATCCAGCCGACTTCAAGAGTCTTGAAAAATATCCAGGACAAACGCTCATCACAACAGATGGAACAACCTTGCTAGGTGCTGATGACAAGTCAGGAATTGCTGAAATTATGACAGCCATTGAATATCTAACTGCTCATCCTGAAATTAAGCACTGTGAGATTCGTGTTGGTTTTGGTCCAGATGAAGAAATCGGTGTTGGTGCCAATAAATTTGATGCAGAAGATTTTGATGTGGATTTTGCCTACACTGTTGATGGTGGTCCACTAGGTGAACTTCAGTACGAGACTTTCTCAGCCGCTGGTGCTGAATTGCATTTCCAAGGCCGTAATGTCCACCCTGGTACTGCCAAAGGGCAGATGGTCAATGCCCTTCAGCTAGCAATTGATTTTCATAATCAACTTCCAGAAAATGACCGACCTGAGTTAACTGAAGGTTACCAAGGTTTTTACCATCTAATGGATGTGACAGGTAGTGTTGAGGAGGTGCGTGCAAGCTACATCATTCGTGATTTTGAAAAAGATGCCTTTGAAGCGCGTAAAGCATCCATGCAATCTATCGCTGATAAGATGAATGAAGAACTTGGGAGCGACCGTGTCACTCTCAACTTGACAGACCAGTACTACAATATGAAAGAAGTCATTGAAAAAGATATGACTCCAATTACCATTGCTAAAGCCGTTATGGAAGATCTAGGTATCACGCCTATTATCGAACCAATCCGGGGTGGAACAGACGGCTCTAAGATTTCCTTTATGGGAATCCCAACTCCGAATATCTTTGCAGGTGGCGAAAATATGCACGGACGTTTTGAATACGTTAGCCTTCAGACTATGGAACGTGCAGTTGATACCATCATTGGCATCGTAGCTTATAAAGGCTAAAAAGACGAGGTGGCTCAGCTACTTCGCCTTTCTTTTTATTCTACTGGTTTTTCTTGATTTCCAGTAGTTGTAGAAGATTCTGTTGTTTCATTTTCTGAAGTTGATTCAGCAGGTTTAGAATCTCTTGTATTGCTTGGTTTGTTTTCGTCGCTAGCAGTTTCAATGTTAGATTCTGCAGTTGCGTTTGGTTGGTTCTCAGCACTGGTGTTATCACTATTTGCTTCAGCATTTCTTGCTGGACTTGTTTCTTCACTTGCGCTAGCTTTTGACTGGATTTGATGATTCAAAACTAGAATAGCTTTTGTCGATTCAAGTAAAGCTGTTTTGTCTTTACTATTAGCAGAAAGTTGATCTAATAATGCATCCACCTTATCAAAGTCCGCATCAGATCCATTATTACTTTCTAAATAAGAGTGAAGCGACATGAGAATATCGTAGAGTTTTTGATAGAGTACAAGTGTCTGAGAATCTTGCTCAGCATTTTCCTTTTCTTGTTGAAGGGCGCTAGCGATACGAGTCAAAACATCTTTTACCTGACTGTTTACTTCATCCAAGTCTGCATCAGCCTTGTTTGTGGCAGCTTTTAGATTTTCTACTTCTTCTGCCAAGGATTGTCTGATTCCTTCTTCATGGATTTGTTCCAAGAGTTGATTTGCCTTGTTCAAAAGACTTTCTACTTCTTCCTTGCTATCTGTCGCAGATTATTGGTTGCTATCTACCATGTACTCCTAAAACAGGAGAGTTATAATCCAAGATTACAAGGCCTTACAGAAATAAGAAATCCAGATAAGACAATGTTCGTCCAAGACGCTATTCGCTTCGCACAGCAGCACGGATTCAATATGCTTTAATTTTAAAGTTTAGGTGTCAAGACCTCTTTTTAGTGTGCCCAAAATTTAGAGAAGTAATCAATCAACTAACTTTTATTTTTTTCAAACTTTCAGTAAACTGACCTAAAGCTAACTCAATCTGTCTTTGTAGATGCTTCTGCTATCAGCTAGAAGTTGATCTACTTTTGCCAAGACTGCCTTCTCATCAAAAGTTCCAGGTTGATAGTTGGATTGCAGGGATGGAATCTTGTTTTTCAAAGCCGCTTCATATCCCTTAGTTTGAACCTTGATGTAGTGATTGTGGTCGCCATGAGGAATCACAAAACCTTCTGAATCTTCACTTATAATTCGATTGGCATCAAAAACCATGACCATCTTCTTCCTCATGGTGGACATGTAGTGACGGATTACTTAATACAGAACTAGAAGAACTTCCTACCTCTTCCGTGTTAGAGTGTGATGGGGGATTGTTAAGAGATGACTTAGGAATATAGTGATAGTGTTCCCCATGTCTTACTATATAAGCATCACCTATATCTCTGACAATATCATTAGGGTTAAAAACATATGTGGCTGCTAATTCACCTGCCGACAAGTCACTCTCAGGAATGAAATGATAGTGACCACCATGTGGTACTATAGTAGGTTGAAATAGAATATGAGCAAATTGATAAGGGGATTTTAAAGTAATTTCTAACAATGATTTAGAAACTATGATGTGCTATTCTAAATTCAACTCACTATATATAACCATCATCGGTAGTATAACGTCCCTGTAATTTTGCTACAGATACTTCTGCACTAGCTCCTTTATCGTCTTTACCATGTTCTTGTTTTTGGCGATTGATTTCATCTTTTGTTCGTACATTTTCTGCATGAGCTTAATCTTTAAGGTAAACATAATACTTTCCATCTACCTTAATACTATATCCTCCCTTAACCTAACTGACGATATCTTGATCTTTCGGCTGATAGTTGGGGGCTTTCATTAATGGCTCTTCACTAAAGAGCGCATCAAAAGGAACTTTACCATTATAGCAGTGATAATGATCGCCATGAGAAGTTACATAACCTTGACCTGTAATCTTAATAACAATTTGTTTTGCTTGAATTCCTTCTTTTTGACTAACCTAGTCTGGAGTCAAATTTTCAGTCTTCTTAGTGTCTTTATTACTGTTTACATATGAAACACGATTTTTATCTGTATTGGCCTGTTAGCTATGTTGGTTCAGAGCATAAACACACAGACTTAAGGAAAGGATAACAACAGATCCAGCTGCTATATATTTCTTTTTAAATTTCATAATTACCTCATTTCTATAATTATTTATATGATGTCTTCATTATTAAATGATTAAATAAATTAATTAACCAATTAATTAACTAGTAAATATTCCACCTCTTTTTAAGTTGTATGTCAAGAAATTTTATATATTAATAATAAAATGAAATTCTCCCAAAGTCAGAGTTTTATTTCTAACTTTTGAGAGAACTTCATTTTTGATTCAGACTTTTTCTACTGCTATTCCTTACGCTATGAGATCAGATAAATTCTTTTTTATCACTTCTCCACTTGGCAATCTTAATTCAATCGTTCCATCCATATTGAATATAACACTATCTAAGCCTAATCCGTAACTAGCTGTAAATTTTTCTAATTTTTCTTGTACAGGATCTACTGCTGGAGCTTCCTCTAATGCTGGATCTAACATAGGGTCACTCCCCACATTCCCTTCTGGATTCAACATTCCATTATCCGTTGAGTTTTCTGGTTTTACAGGTTTTTCGTTTGGTGCCTCTGGTAAAGAATCTGCTGGTTTATTTTCTGTTGGTTGGTTCTCAACTGTTCCAGTAGGTACTTTTCTATTTTCAGATGGTTTATTTTCACCATTTCCTTGAGGTGCTTCTCCTGTAAAATCTGCCATATTCTTTTTAATGACTTCTCCCGATGGTAAATATAATTCAATTGTTCCGTCCATATTAAACAAGACATTTTCTAGCTTCATCCCATAACTTTCAGCAAATTTTGCTACTTTTTCTTGTACAGGATCCACTGTAGGAACTTCTTCTAACGTTGAATTACTAGTACTATTCCCAGTTTCAGAAAGTTTTTCTTTTTCTACCTTCTCACTAGTCTTTGGTTCTTCTACCTTTTCATCAAGTTTTGAGTTTTCTTGTGCTTTATTCCTTTTAAATTGTGGTAGAATACTTGGTTTATCAGTTTGATTTTCTTTTTCCAAGATAGGTACTTCCACAATATAAGTCGATTGATTGTCCAAATAAGCATTTGCCATGAAGGTTACAGGAATTTTATTTCCGGCCGTTCTGGTTGTTCCTTGGTTTAATTTCGGAATCGGTAATTTGATTTCACCAACTTTATAGTTATTTTCTAAATAAGCATTTCCATGAAATTCATCAAACACTCTGACTAAAGCATCAGTTCCTTTAGGCACTGCAAATTGAGGGTTCACTCTTAAATAAGTATCCCCTGCATGGAAAGGATAGAAAATCGTTTGACTGGCCATTTTGTAAGCTAAAGAGGTTGGAACTGTAAATGTACCATCATAACTTACTTCTGGATAATCTTTTGAAGCGATAGTATACTTAAATGTTTGTCCTGGTAAATAAGGTTGATCTAATTCAAAGTTTGCAATATTCCCTACTCCTTCTCCAAATACTTTACCAGATACTTTCTCCAATACTTTTCCATCTGGTGTTATTAATTTTACTAGCATATTGATACCTAATTTTTTTTCCAATTCAGGCGGAAAACTAAAAGAAACGCGTTTTTGACCATTGGCTAGAGTAAAGTTTTGATTATTAAACGTACTATTTTTTAACAAATTAACAACATTCGTTAATTCTTCTCCAGTATAAACTTTATTCCCTTCTTTTTTAGCAACTCCTTCTTCGGGTTTAAACAGTTCATAGTTACTGTGAGAATGACCAATTCCAACCGGTTTATGTTCATCAATCGGATCTGCATGATGGTGATCTCCATGCGGATAAATAATCGCATTTTTTTCTTTATTCACGACAATACTTTCACGTTTGACACCATATTGTTTCATAATGCCAGCAATTTTTTCTTCGATTTTTTTATCTAAATCTTTCATTTCTTTGGCATTACTTGGATAATCCTGTTCATGAGATGACAAAGAATCTAATCCATTATGACTAGTTTTAACTTCCTCTAAATGTTTTTGCGCAGCCTTAATTTGCTCTTCTGTCAAGTCCTTCTTGAAGAAATAATGATTGTGGTCTCCGTGACTCATGACAAAACCTGATTCATCTTCAGCGATAATACGATTAGCATCAAATCCGTATCCATCTTCTTCATGTTTCTCATGTGAAGTTCCTGGATTGATTGGAAGAGATGGAGAAGGTGTTGCTAGACTATTGTTTGGAAGAGTCGGTTGCCCAATTTGATTTGATTTTGGAATGTAATGGAAATGATCACCATGTCTTACAATATAAGCTGTAGCCGTTTCTTCAACGATATCTTTTGGATTAAAAATATAACCATCAGATGCTGAAGAGAGTTCCTTACTTGTCGTTAAAGAAGAAGGATTGCTTGAAAGACTGCCTAGACTAGACACTACTTCATTAGGTTTTGCATTTGTAGAAACTGTAGAACCAGTTCCACTGATAGGCACCATTCTGGCAATCTTTTCTTCTAAGGCAGAAAGCTTGCTGTAAGGAATAAAGTGGTAATGGTCGCCATGCGGAATCGCAACTCCATTTGGTGTACGACTGATAATCTTAGCAGGGTCAAAGACCAGGCCATCTGATTCACTGTAACGTTGGGCGCTAGGTGAATCATAGAGTTCCTTCAAAAGACTCTGGAGATTTTCAGATTTATTTGCTGGCTTGCTAGTTGATCCTTTTGCTACAGATTGCGTGTTATTGTCACTAGCTGTTGAAGAATAGCTTAACTGACTCGGTTGCATATTTTTTCCAGCCAGATGTGCTTTAGCTGCTGCTAATTCACTAGCAGATAAATCGCTTTTGGGAATGTAGTGATAGTGACCTCCATGAGGAACGATATAAGCATTACCCGTATCTTCGATAATATCAGCTGGATTAAAGACATAACCATCATTTGTCGTATATCGTCCCTGAGACCTTGCTACAGCAACATTAGAGTTAACCTTCTCATTATCTTTGACATGTTCTTGTTTTTGACGATTGATTTCATCTTTAGTTCGAACATTATCAGCATGAGCTGCATCTTTCAGGTAGACATAATATTTTCCATCGACCTTGATGATATAACCACCCTTGACTTCATTGACAATATCAGCGTCTTTAAGTTGATAGTTTGGATCCTTCATCAAGAGTTCTTCACTAAAGAGGGCATCATAAGGAACTTTCCCATTATAGTAATGATAGTGGTCACCGTGTGACGTTACATAGCCCTGATCTGTAATTTTGATTACAATTTGCTCGGCCTGAATTCCTTCTTTCTGGCTAACCTGGTCTGGTGTCAAGTTTTCACTTTTCTGACTTGACTGGCTGCCATCCACATAAGAGACACGATTATTGTCCTTATTTTCCTGCGAACGATGCTGGTTTAGTGCATAGGCACATAGACTCAAGGATACGATAACAGCTGATCCAGCTGCTATATATTTTTTACTGAATTTCATAAATCCCTCATTTCAATAAATGATGAAGTTTTTTCTCAACTTCTTTTACTTTATTAAATAGTTTTCTAAACCGGTTATTTAACCATTTAATTAACCAGTAAATAGTTTACTATTTAAAATTACTTTTGTCAAGTTTCTGTTACGTTTTTCTAAAAAAGAGAAGTAACACGAAAGGTTACTTCTCCATAAAATATGCTCCATTCATTTTACTACTGTATAGGAGCCGGTTGACTTTTTTTTAACAAAGCCAAGAGACTATCTACTTCTGCTGAAATAGTGTTATTATCTTTCGTTCCGAGAAGAAGACTACTTTTTAGACCAGTCAATGTCTCCATAGCATTTTGTCTAATACTAGGATCTGTTACTTTTTCTAGCAAGGCCTCCGAATCTGCTATCTTAGCGTTAATAACAGAATGCTCTACTTGAGGAATTTCAGCCTCATCTGTAGTATCTTCAGCTTCTTCCTCTGTCTCTTCCGTATCAGTGCTTGGTTTATAAAGATTATCTGCTGAAGGATTTAAACCAGCGTGATTCTCTTTTTCATCAGATTCAGGGTGAGTTGGCTCACTTACTTCATCATGTCCCTTATCTTCATCAGGTTTACTATCTTGGTCTGCCTTATTTTTACGAACATGGTCGCTAGCGTTACCAAAACCATTATCTGAATGCGGACGTTCGTTTGG
>ERZ1023263.101-NODE-101-length-32499-cov-399.223739_pt1 | contig 32499 bp, 29 predicted proteins | sample MGYA00380461_ERZ1023263 | MGnify/ENA primary metagenome ERZ1023263 (study PRJEB33173, sample SAMEA4830316) | metagenome | study: EMG produced TPA metagenomics assembly of the PRJEB25223 data set...
GGGCCCCAACACAGAAGCTGACGAAAAGTCAGCTTACAATAATGTGCAAGTTGGCGGGGCCCCAACATAGAAGCTGGCGGAAAGTCAGCTTACAATAATGTGCAAGTTGGGGAGTGACAACGAAATAAATTTTATAAAATACCATTTCTGTCACATTCCTACTCCCAATTCCATTTAAATATATAGAAAATTTCACCTATTATATACATCATACACTTTAAAAATTATCATTTAAATAATCTGATTTGGAATTAAAGTGCATGAAGTATAAGTCACCTTCATATACTAATCAAAGAGGACGTCAACAGTTATTTTATTAGGATTTTTAACATAAACATTTGCTAGATCTGAATGTAATCTTTTGCTTAAATCAATAGTGTAGTTATTACCGCCACCGGTGATCTTAAGCTTACCTTTATTACGATTTTCGTTATATAATATTTTATTTTTTATTAACGCTTCTCGTGCACGGAAATCGATTTCTTTCAATGTTAATACTGGTTTATTGCCTTGGTATATTTTATGCGCACCAATAATCGTTTGTAGTTTATCTTTGTATTGCACAAAAAGATTATAAGTTTTATCAGAAGGTTTTGCGGCTGGTGTAACGCCACCTGTAAATGTCTCTCTATAAGACCACCATAACTGATCAGTATCTTTGTCTTTTAGTCCAAACACATCTACGTAACGATCTTTTAACTGATTAATATTTCCCCAACTTTCAGCGCCCCATAAAGATATATGTGCTGACCATGAATATCTCTTAAGTTCAACATAAATGTTTCCATTATCATATTGATATAGCCATTTATTTGAAAATGAAAAATGAGGCTGTGTGTAATATTTAATTAATTCATTGATGTTAGTTTCATCTTGACCAATACTATAAGCTTTAGCTTCAGAGTAAAAACTAAATACTGGTTTTTGATTTTGAGGTAATACAGTACCTAATAGTAATAATGTTGTCGTTAAAATTATATTTTTCGTGATGTTCTTACTCATTAGAACATCTCCTTTCAGAGGAATCATGATACGAGGAATAAGAAATTTAAATGTGAGCGAAGTCAATATAGTATTTGCGATTATTTTTATTAACTCCATTATTATTGTTAGTTTGATTTTTCGAGGATAACTTCAATTTTTGCATTTTGAGGTTTTTTAACATATCTATTTGCATCAGTTGATGGCAACCTTTTACTTAAATCTATTGTGTAGTTATTGTCTGCACCTGTTATTTTAATTTGTCCTTTATTATAAGAATTATTATATAATTTTTTACTTTTAATTAATGTTTGACGAATACGAAAATCTAATTCTTTTAAAGTTAAAACAGGCTTATTGCCTTCATAAACTGGAAATCCGCCAGTAAACGTTTCTGCTTTATCTTTATATGTTACATTCAGTTTATAGTGTTTATTGTTAGATGTTGCTGCAGGAGTAACACCACCAGTAAACGTTTCTTGAGATAATGCAAAAGAATCAATGGTTTCTTGGTCTTTTATGCCAAAAATATCAACGCTTTTATTTCTTAATTGGTTGATATTGCCCCAACTTTCAGGTCCATAAACTTGAATATGACTATACCAAGAAAACTGTAACAACGTTGCATGAATCGTACCGTTATCTTTTTGCCATAACGTACTGTTAGAGAAGGTTAAATATTTTTGCGAGTAATATTTAGTTAACTCATTAACGTTAGTTTCGTTTTGATTTATATAATAAGCTTTCGCTTCAGATGAAGAATTGATAGGTGTATTAGGAAATTGTGTAAATGCTGTACCTAATAGTAACAATGTTGTTGATAAAATAATTTTTTTCGTGATGTTATTGTTCATTCGAATTTCTCCTTTGAGTATTGTTGGAATGTTTAATTATAAAAAGGGGTTAATTAGATAATTGAAATTATCCGCATTTACAAAAGGTAATAGGTTGGTTAGATTTTTCGAGTATGACTTCAATTTGTGCATTTTTAGGATTTTTAACATAACGGTTTGTGTCAGTTAATTTTAACTTTTTACTTAAATCAATCGTGTAATTATTTCCATCAACAGTTATCTTAATTTGACCTTTATTAAATTCTCCGTTATATAACTTTTTATTCTTTATTAATGTTTGACGAATACGGAAATCTAATTCTTTTAAAGTTAATACTGGTTTATTTCCTTTGTAAAATTCATGTCCACCGATGATAGTTTGTTGTTTATCACTATATTTTAAAAATAGTCTATAAGGTTTATCAGATGAAGTAGCAGCTGGCGTAACACCACCAGTAAATGTTTCATCATAAGTCCAGTAACCTTCAACTGTGTCCTCATCTTTAGTTCCAAATATATCAACGTATTTATTTCTTAACTGATTAATGTTTCCCCAACTCTCGGATCCAAACACTTGAATATGACTATACCAAACCCACGTTTGCAATGTTGCATGAATGCTACCATTGGGCTTTTGCCATAACCATTTATTTGATAGTGATAAATGAGGCTGTGTATAATACTTTATTAACTCATTGATATTAGTCTCGTTTTCACTGATATTATAGGCTTTTGCTTCAGATGAAAAACTGATTGGTGTTTTAGGAAGTTGTGTTGATGTGGTTCCTAAAAGTAACAATGCAGTTGATAAAACTAATTTATTCATGATGTTCTTTTTCATATGAAAATCTCCTTTGCGTGAATTACCCAAAGTATATAAGCTATTACACCGATTCGGAATTAAATAAAAGCTAAAACTATGTTAAATAAACTTAAACAGTTAGTAGTGTTATTTAAGCAAAACTTATCATTTTTAAGTTTTGGACAGAAACAGTACTTAATAAAGTAGGCTGGAGTATATATTAAAAACGACACGTTACAATTATTCTCTAATCAATTGCATTAAATTGTTTGATAATTGAATTTTCTAACTACTTGAAAAATAGTTATACTTTAAATGTAGTACTTATTTTAATTATTTCCTACTACTTAAATTTAATATTAATAAAATGTTCATTTAATTATTGATAAAATATTACAAATTTTAATAGTAGGTTGTGTTTATTTTGTATGCGCTTACAATTTAGGTGTAACTAAAATAAAAGGAGTTGTTATTAATGAAAAATTTACGAAACAGAAGTTTTTTAACTTTATTAGACTTTTCACGACAAGAGGTAGAATTCTTATTAACACTCTCCGAGGATTTAAAACGTGCTAAATATATTGGCACTGAAAAGCCTATGTTAAAAAATAAAAATATTGCATTGTTATTTGAAAAAGATTCTACAAGAACGCGATGTGCATTTGAAGTTGCAGCGCATGATCAAGGTGCAAATGTAACTTATTTAGGCCCAACTGGATCACAAATGGGTAAAAAAGAAACAACTAAAGATACTGCACGTGTGCTTGGTGGAATGTATGATGGCATTGAATACCGTGGTTTTTCACAAAGAACAGTAGAAACTTTAGCTGAATATTCAGGCGTACCAGTGTGGAATGGTTTAACTGATGAAGATCATCCTACTCAAGTTCTTGCTGATTTCTTAACAGCAAAAGAAGTCTTAAAAAAAGATTATGCAGATATTAACTTTACATATGTTGGAGATGGTCGTAATAACGTTGCAAATGCATTAATGCAAGGTGCTGCCATTATGGGTATGAACTTCCATTTAGTTTGTCCAAAAGAATTAAATCCAACAGATGAATTATTAAATCGCTGTAAAAATATTGCCGCTGAAAATGGTGGCAACATATTAATCACAGATGATATTGACCAAGGTGTAAAAGGTTCGGATGTAATTTACACTGATGTTTGGGTATCAATGGGTGAACCTGATGAAGTATGGAAAGAACGACTTGAATTATTGAAACCATATCAAGTAAATAAAGAAATGATGGATAAAACTGGTAATCCAAATGTTATTTTTGAGCATTGCTTACCATCTTTCCATAATGCTGATACGAAAATTGGTCAACAAATTTTTGAAAAATATGGTATTCGAGAAATGGAAGTTACAGATGAAGTATTCGAAAGTAAAGCTTCAGTTGTATTCCAAGAAGCTGAGAACAGAATGCATACAATCAAAGCAGTCATGGTTGCTACATTGGGTGAATTTTAAATGATATAAGGAAGTGAATATGATGGCGAAAATAGTAGTAGCATTAGGTGGTAATGCTTTAGGAAAATCACCTCAAGAACAACTCGAGCTTGTTAAAAATACTGCGAAATCATTAGTAGGATTAATAACAAAAGGACATGAGATTGTTATTAGTCATGGTAATGGACCACAGGTTGGAAGCATTAATTTGGGACTTAACTATGCTGCAGAACATAACCAAGGTCCGGCATTTCCATTTGCTGAATGTGGCGCAATGAGTCAAGCTTACATCGGCTATCAATTACAAGAAAGCTTACAAAATGAATTGCATTCTATTGGAATGGATAAACAAGTGGTAACACTAGTGACACAAGTTGAAGTTGATGAAAATGATCCGGCATTTAACAATCCTTCAAAACCAATTGGGTTATTTTACAACAAAGAAGAAGCTGAACAAATTCAAAAAGAAAAAGGATTTATATTTGTTGAAGATGCTGGAAGAGGATATAGACGCGTTGTTCCTTCACCACAACCCATCTCTATTATTGAATTAGAGAGTATTAAAACACTTATTAAAAATGATACACTCGTTATTGCTGCTGGTGGTGGAGGTATACCAGTAATTAGAGAGCAACATGATGGTTTTAAAGGTATTGATGCAGTTATAGACAAAGATAAAACAAGTGCGTTGTTGGGTGCTAATATTCAATGCGATCAATTGATTATTTTAACAGCAATTGATTATGTATATATTAATTTTAACACTGAAAACCAACAGCCTTTGAAAACAACAAATGTTGATGAATTAAAACGATATATAGACGAAAATCAATTTGCAAAAGGAAGTATGTTACCAAAAATTGAAGCAGCCATATCATTTATTGAAAACAATCCAAAAGGAAGTGTGCTTATAACATCATTAAATGAATTAGATGCTGCCTTAGAGGGTAAAGTAGGTACTGTGATTAAAAAGTAATTGAATTGAAACGCTTTTCAATTACTATATGTCAAATGCATGATTTTTATTATTTATGTGCACCCCCTGAAAATAATGCCTCTATTTTGATGCGGGGTGCACTTTCTTAATTTATATTTATAAAATCTTTAAGGTAGAAATGCTAGGTTAAATGTCGAAGGAGATGAAACCGTGGAAAATACAATTAATGAAAGTGAAAAGAAAAAACGATTTAAATTAAAAATGCCAGGTGCATTTATGATTTTATTCATTTTAACGGTTGTTGCAGTTATAGCAACATGGGTTATTCCTGCTGGTGCATATTCTAAACTTTCTTACGAACCTTCATCCCAAGAACTAAAGATAGTTAACCCTCATAACCAAGTGAAAAAGGTTCCGGGTACGCAACAGGAACTAGACAAAATGGGAGTTAAAATTAAGATTGAACAATTTAAATCAGGTGCAATTAATAAGCCGGTATCAATTCCGAATACTTATGAAAGATTAAAGCAACATCCAGCTGGACCAGAACAAATAACAAGTAGCATGGTTGAAGGTACGATAGAAGCGGTCGATATCATGGTATTCATTCTTGTACTAGGGGGACTTATTGGCGTAGTTCAAGCCAGTGGTTCTTTTGAATCGGGATTGTTAGCTTTAACGAAGAAAACAAAAGGGCATGAATTTATGCTAATTGTGTTTGTATCAATACTAATGATTATCGGCGGGACATTATGTGGTATTGAAGAAGAAGCTGTAGCATTCTATCCGATTTTAGTCCCTATATTTATAGCGTTAGGATACGATTCTATCGTTTCAGTTGGTGCCATATTCCTTGCCAGCTCTGTCGGAAGTACATTTTCAACTATTAACCCGTTCTCGGTTGTAATTGCCTCTAATGCCGCTGGTACAACTTTTACGGATGGCTTGTATTGGAGAATAGGCGCTTGTATTGTCGGTGCGATTTTTGTTATTAGTTATTTATATTGGTACTGTAAAAAAATTAAAAAAGATCCTAAAGCGTCATATTCTTATGAAGACAAAGATGCTTTTGAACAGCAATGGTCTGTATTAAAAGATGACGATAGTGCTCATTTTACTTTGCGTAAGAAGATAATCCTTACATTATTTGTACTACCATTTCCAATTATGGTATGGGGAGTTATGACGCAAGGTTGGTGGTTCCCAGTTATGGCTTCAGCATTTTTAATATTTACAATTATAATAATGTTTATTGCTGGGACAGGTAAATCTGGATTGGGAGAAAAAGGAACTGTAGATGCATTTGTCAATGGCGCATCAAGTTTAGTAGGTGTATCTTTAATTATTGGCTTAGCTCGAGGTATTAATTTAGTGTTGAATGAAGGTATGATTTCAGATACAATCTTACACTTTTCATCATCTTTAGTTCAACATATGAGTGGACCATTATTTATCATCGTATTACTATTTATTTTCTTCTGTTTAGGTTTTATCGTGCCATCATCTTCTGGATTAGCGGTATTATCAATGCCTATCTTTGCACCACTAGCTGATACAGTAGGTATACCAAGATTCGTCATCGTTACGACATATCAATTTGGTCAATATGCGATGTTATTCTTAGCGCCGACTGGACTTGTTATGGCCACACTACAAATGTTAAACATGCGATATTCACATTGGTTCCGATTTGTATGGCCGGTAGTTGCTTTTGTATTGATTTTCGGTGGCGGAGTACTAATTACGCAAGTACTAATTTATTCATAATTTGAAATGCTATATTATAAAAATACTAATTGGGTTTTATGCATCTCGTAGGTTTGTAGAAATACTAAACTAAGCGAGGTGCATTATTATTTTTGATTAAGAAAATAATGACGGTAATCATAACACTAGTAAGTAATTGATACAATGCTCTATTTAATAATGATATTTTTAAAATTTGTTTTTAATGTAATGTTAGATCTATGGTATATTATATTTATCGTGGTAAATATGTATTTGCTGTAAACAGTTTTTGTAACACATGACACATATGGTTGTGAAAATAGCATATATAAAGGATGGCTATAAATGACACATTTGACAAAGGTTTTAGATACACTAACTGGAATATGCGTAGTATTATTATTTAGTAAATATTTTGTGGCGTATGCAAATATGGTGTTTGATTGGAATTTAAGATGGTATTTGCTAGAAAACATACCACATTTGCCAATTATATTATTTATTCTGATGTTTATTTTCGGAGTACCTTCTGAAATGATAAAAGATAGGCAAAGGAAAAATAACGGTGTTTAATTTATCGATATTTAGAGGTGATAAAATTTGTCAACTATTACAAAGACTAAAATAAAAATCTTTATTAATTATTTTATTGGTATATTAGCCTTGGCGTTTGCTGCTTATATATTATTTAAATAAAGGTTAGAGTGAAACGTGTTTATGAACTAGACGTTCTAGTATAGTTACTACAGCTTTAGTCAGAAGGTATCATTGATAAGATCATATTAAATCAAAGAGGCATTGATATACACTAAAAAGAGGCAAGATTACCTGCCTCTTTTTTAGTTATTAAATATGCGTGTTAATTCTTGGTAATAGTGTTACTGAGACGCATTACGAAGAAATTTATCTTGATTTTCCTTTTTTAAAAAGAAGTGAAGATATCCTATAAAGACTCTAAGTACTATTACAGTGGCTAATAACACTTCGATAAACAAAAGACCTTTCCAAATGTCTGGAAACATAAGTACAGGCAAACTGTTCTTTAAAGCAGTTGCTGAGATTACTAAAGGGAATGTGAAAGCTGAAAATACGGGCGAAAAAGGTTCTTTTAGTAATTTAGGCAATTGTATAATGATATAAAAATAAAATATTTGAGCTAATATTAAAAATATAATTACGATAAAAGCATTCGCCTTAGGAAAGGCTATAACATATGCTGCAGCGACTAAAGAAAATGGTGCACAAATTGTCGATGTGTTCGGTTTGATTGACGTCTGCAATGGAAATGCTTTTAATCGCTTGAAAACTATAGGTAAGACAATACAAGTAGCTACAAAGCCATATATTACTGTTAATTGACCTATGAAAAAATATCCGCTAACGGGTGCCGTCAATCCTGCGATAGCAATACCAATAAAAAGTACAGTCCACGAAGGATAAACATTTTCAAGTGAAAAATCTTTTAAATATTTTATTGAAAAAATAATCATATGCGTCATAATTCCCACAAGGCATAAAATCCAAATAGGCGTTATTAAGCTATTGATAAAAGTTATGTTACTAAAAAATGTATTTAAATAAGTAGTACCTAAAAAGCCAGACATGAAAAATGTTGTGAACACTGATGAAACTAGAGGACTGTTTAATTGTTCTTTCACATTATTAAAATATTTGATCATAGTACATAAAAGGTGAATCCAAATCAAGAAAGCAAAGATTCCGCAAACAGCGTTTAAAGTAAGAGATAAGTCTTTTAATAGATTACCCAGGCCTAATAATCCTAAGACTAGTCCTGACGTTACTAGAGGTGCTTTTTGAAGTCTCATGATTTACAACCTTTCTTATGTGATTTTCTTCACTAATTATATCATGATAGCTATGGCCAATTAATAAGAAGAGTGTGTACTATTACGTTATTAGAGTATGTATATTGGATTGATAGACACATAATTGACATTTAAATCTCAAAATTAATGATATTTGAGGTATGCTTTGCAACCTAAATATTGGAATATGTGGAAAAGTAATTATTTAATTTAAATGATGATTGAAGATTTACAAGGGGGTGTACAAAATGAGAAATCAAATTCAAAAACTATTAGACAGTGATTTGAGCAGTTTACATATATCGAAACAAACAGGAGTTCCACAAAGCACAATACACAGAATGAGAAAAAATGAAAGATCATTAGACAATATGTCATTGAAAAACGCTGAACTACTTTATAAATTTGCCAATAGTATATTTAGCAATGAAAATTAAGAAGAATAATTAGTGAATTAAATAATTAAAAAACCACGTCTCGATGGACGTGGTTATTTTTTTTAAATGTATTTAATTATAGGATTTCGGGCCCCTGAAAAGTCCCTAAAATTTTGAATAGTATCAAAATCTATAGGAATAATATAATAATAAAAATCTCTACGCATGCAAATGGCGAGTGTTAAAAATCTTGGTGTAGTGTTGGTGTAGTTCAGGTGCAGTATAGATGGAATTTGAGCGCAAAATTACTTAATTAAAAATGTATAAACAAGTGTCAGACGCGTGTCAATTGTGTGTCAAAAAAATCTATAACGAATAAGCATACTTGTTTTTATTACTGTATTTTCGGGGCTTATGCGGGGGACGTTTTGGTGACGCATCATACTATATTACTGAAATTCAAAACAAAAAGAGCCCCGTAATCACGGAACTCTTTTGTTTGGTAATGCGTATAAAAATACCTATAAACGTCCTGGGAGGGATTCGAACCCCCGACCGATGGCTTAGAAGGCCATTGCTCTATCCAGCTGAGCTACCAGGACACGTTTAACAACACAAGAATTATTATATCTAAATGAACTTAAATTAGCAATACCTTGTAAATAAAAAATGTTTATATTTTTCACTATTATAGAGCTATTTATCTAAAAAGGTTCAATAAGACTTAAATACGAATTCAGGCAACTTAATTGTGTTAAATACAGTTTTGAATGCCTAACTGTATTTCTTTTCTCTTTAAAATACAGTTAAGTACATTATAAGATGTTGTGCGGATAAACAAACTAATTGCATCAAATTTATTTTAAAATAACAACAACAAAACGTTAAGCGAATAACATTTCGGTGATTTAAAAGCTACGCACGTTTTTGTTATCTTCAAATTTAAATTTTAAGGAGTGTTTTCAATGGAAGGTTTATTTAACGCAATTAAAGATACCGTAACTGCAGCAATTAATAATGATGGCGCAAAATTAGGCACAAGCATTGTGAGCATCGTTGAAAATGGCGTAGGTTTATTAGGTAAATTATTCGGATTCTAATTTCAATATGTTATGTAAGTAATCAGTATTATTTCAAAGGTGAGGGAGAGATTTAAATGACTGGACTAGCAGAAGCAATCGCAAATACTGTGCAAGCTGCACAACAACATGATAGTGTGAAATTAGGCACAAGTATCGTAGACATCGTTGCTAACGGTGTGGGTTTACTAGGTAAATTATTTGGATTCTAATATAATAACTAATATTCTTTAAAATAAACTGGGTGAGCATACTTTAATGTTATGCACTCAGTTTATTTTATTTGCAGAAATTTGAGCCTCTGTTAAGATTTAGATACATAGACAATATAGGAGATGGGGAAATTGGGATATAAAAATATTTTGATAGACTTTGATGATACAATTGTTGATTTTTATGATGCAGAAGAATGGGCGTTTCACTATATGGCGAATGTTTTTAATCATAAAGCAACAAAGGATGATTTTTTAACATTTAAAAAAATCAATCACCAACATTGGGAAGCTTTTCAACAAAATAAATTAACGAAGTCTGAAGTATTATCAGAACGATTTGTGAATTACTTCAAACATCATCAAATGGAAGTTGATGGGCATCGTGCAGATGTGTTATTTAGAAATGGATTAGCAGAAGCTAAAGTTAAATACTTTGATCAAACATTAGAAACAATTGTCGAATTATCGAAAAGACATGATTTATATATTGTTACTAATGGTGTAACCAAAACGCAAAAGAGAAGGTTAAATCAGACGCCGTTGCATAAATATATTAAAAAGATATTTATATCTGAGGAAACAGGATATCAAAAACCTAATCCGGAATTTTTTAATTATGTTTTTAATGATATTGGTGAGGATGAAAGACAGCACTCGATTATAGTTGGAGATTCTTTAACATCTGACATTCTAGGTGGAATCAATGCGGGTATAGCTACTTGCTGGTTTAATTTTAGAGGATTTGATCATAATCCAGGAATTATACCTGATTATGAAATTAATTCATGGAAACAACTAAATGATATTGTACGTTAAGACAAATAATTTGAAAATGGTTTACTTATATTAGCTTAAGAAAGTAATTGTAAAAAAGACACTACGAAAAGATGCATTTTCATGCTCGTAGTGTCGAATATTATTATCTTATGGTTTCCACAATAAGACATCATGTCCCTCTATATTTTTAGCTTCCACATCTGTAAATCCATGATGTAAAAAGAAATCCTTAGAATCATTTCTGCCAATGGCTTTAATTGGCATATTGAAACTCTTTGCAAAATCAATCAATTCTGAAGCGTACCCTCTGTTTTGATATTTTGGTAATACTTCTAACTTCCATAATAATATATAATCTTCAAAATCTGGGAAGTAGATTTCTTCGACATCACCTTTTTTTAGTAATGCCATTCTAGCTCCTAATTGATCTCCGACAAATATGCCATAAAATGGTGAATCTGAACTTGCATCAATCATTTGACCGTTTAACTCATTGACCATGTATAAGTCTTTGTTGCCAAACGCTCTAAAGTTTTCGAATAATTCGTCAGTTTTGTAATTAATTTCAAGACGTTTGATTTCACTCATATTTATCTACCCCTTATTTGTTTACTACTATTATTATACATTAAACCACTTGTGTTTTTCATTGATTTGAAAATGTAAAACAATGAATATTATAAATTTTCCATGATTAAATTGATTTTCAAGCCGTAAAATTGTCAATCACCGGTATAGACTTTATACTATAGTTTGTAATCGCGTACTTAAGGAGAAAAAACATGGACTGTAAAGTAGTTAGTTTAAATGAAAAAGATCAGTTTATACCAAAAATAAAGAGCAGTGACCCTGTAATAACAGGATTATTTCAATATGATGCAGCTCAACAAACTAGTTTTGAAAAAAGGATGTCTAAAGAAAATAATGGAAGAGAAGCGGCATTAGCGAATGTTATTCGTGAATATATGAGTGATTTAAAGCTTTCTAGTGAACAAGAATTAAACATACAACATTTAGCTAATGGTTCAAAAGTTGTGATTGGTGGACAACAAGCAGGGCTTTTCGGGGGACCATTGTATACATTCCATAAAATATTTTCAATCATTACTTTATCTAAGGAATTAACGGATACACATAAGCAACAAGTAGTACCAGTTTTTTGGATTGCAGGAGAAGATCATGATTTCGATGAAGTGAATCATACATTTGTTTATAACGAAAATCATGGGTCGCTGCATAAGGTTAAATATCATACAATGGAGATGCCAGAGACGACTGTCTCTAGATATTATCCTGATAAGGCTGAGTTGAAACAAACTTTAAAAACGATGTTCATTCATATGAAAGAAACTGTTCATACACAAGGTCTACTGGAGATTTGTGACAGAATTATTGACCAATATGACTCGTGGACTGATATGTTTAAAGCACTACTGCATGAAACATTTAAAGCATATGGCGTTCTATTTATAGATGCGCAGTTTGAGCCGTTAAGAAAAATGGAAGCGCCTATGTTTAAAAAGATTTTGAAAAAACATCAGTTGCTTGATGATGCTTTTAGAGCAACACAACAACGTACTCAAAATCAAGGCTTGAATGCGATGATACAAACAGATACAAATGTTCATTTATTCTTACATAATGAAAATATGCGTCAATTAGTTTCGTATGATGGTAAGCATTTTAAATTAAATAAAACAGATAAGACATATATAAAGGAAGAAATTATAAATATTGCGGAAAATCAACCTGAATTATTTTCTAATAATGTAGTGACAAGACCATTAATGGAAGAATGGTTATTTAACACGGTGGCATTTGTTGGAGGACCGAGTGAAATTAAGTACTGGGCTGAACTAAAAGATGTATTTGAACTATTTGATGTTGAAATGCCTATCGTGATGCCAAGGCTTAGAATTACTTATTTAAATGACCGTATAGAAAAATTACTTTCGAAATACAATATTCCATTAGAAAAAGTGTTAGTCGATGGTGTTGAAGGAGAAAGAAGTAAGTTTATTAGAGAACAAGCATCACATCAATTTATTGAAAAGGTAGAAGGTATGATTGAACAACAGCGTCGTCTAAACAAAGACTTATTAGATGAAGTGGCGGGGAATCAAAATAATATTAACCTTGTGAATAAAAATAATGAAATTCATATACAACAGTATAATTATTTGTTAAAACGTTATCTTTTAAACATTGAAAGAGAAAACGACATCAGTATGAAGCAATTTAGAGAAATTCAAGAAACACTCCATCCAATGGGAGGATTACAAGAAAGAATATGGAATCCACTTCAAATTTTGAATGATTTTGGGACAGATGTGTTCAAGCCCTCCACCTATCCACCACTTTCTTACACTTTTGATCATATTATTATAAAACCTTAATATACCAAGGGTTTAGCCCGATTTATCTTAATGATAAATCGGGCATTTTTTTGTTTTTTAAAATAAATTTCACAAATTTTGTATAAATAGTGGTGGATAGTGGGGAGATGTGGTAAATTATATATAAGGTGAGGTGATAAAAAATGTTCATGGGAGAATACGATCATCAATTAGATACAAAAGGACGTATGATTATACCGTCCAAGTTTCGTTATGACTTAAATGAGCGTTTTATTATCACAAGAGGCCTTGATAAATGTTTATTCGGTTACACTCTAGACGAATGGCAACAGATTGAAGAGAAAATGAAAACCTTACCTATGACAAAAAAAGACGCACGTAAGTTTATGCGTATGTTCTTCTCTGGTGCTGTTGAAGTAGAACTTGATAAGCAAGGGCGTATTAACATCCCTCAAAACTTGAGGAAATACGCTAATTTAACTAAAGAATGTACAGTAATCGGTGTTTCAAATCGTATTGAGATTTGGGATAGAGAAACTTGGAATGATTTCTATGAAGAATCTGAAGAAAGTTTCGAAGATATTGCTGAAGATTTAATAGATTTTGATTTTTAAAATGGAGGAATTGAAGTGTTTCATCATATCAGCGTTATGTTAAACGAAACCATTGATTATTTAAATGTAAAAGAAAATGGTGTGTACATTGACTGTACGCTAGGTGGAGCGGGACATGCCCTTTATTTACTAAATCAATTAAATGACGACGGAAGATTAATAGCAATCGATCAAGACCAAACTGCAATTGATAATGCTAAAGAGGTATTAAAGGATCATTTGCATAAGGTGACTTTTGTTCATAGCAACTTCCGTGAATTAACTCAAATATTAAAAGACTTAAACATTGAAAAAGTAGATGGAATTTATTACGACTTGGGTGTTTCAAGTCCCCAACTCGACATTCCAGAACGAGGATTCAGTTATCACCATGACGCAACATTAGACATGCGTATGGACCAAACACAAGAACTAACAGCATATGAAATTGTTAACAATTGGTCATATGAAGCGTTAGTGAAGATTTTTTATCGCTATGGCGAGGAGAAATTTTCAAAACAGATAGCTCGAAGAATCGAAGCACATCGCGAACAACAACCAATAACAACAACATTAGAATTAGTTGACATTATAAAAGAAGGTATTCCTGCAAAAGCAAGAAGAAAAGGCGGACATCCTGCAAAACGAGTATTTCAAGCACTACGAATTGCAGTAAACGATGAATTGTCAGCTTTTGAAGATTCAATAGAACAAGCGATTGAATTAGTGAAAGTAGACGGCAGGATTTCGGTAATCACTTTCCATTCTTTAGAAGATCGTTTATGTAAACAGGTGTTCCAAGAATATGAAAAAGGTCCAGAGGTACCAAGAGGATTACCAGTTATACCAGAAGCATATACACCTAAGTTAAAGCGTGTTAATCGTAAACCGATTACCGCTACAGAAGAAGATTTAGATGACAATAACAGAGCACGAAGCGCGAAATTACGTGTAGCTGAAATACTTAAATAAGGAGCAATTTATAATGGCTGTAGAAAAAGTGTACCAACCATATGACGAACAAGTTTATAATAGTATACCGAAGCAACAACCACAAACTAAGCCCGAAAAGAAGACTGTTTCGAGAAAAGTGGTTGTACAATTAACTAAATTTGAAAAAGTTTTATACATAACTTTGATTACTGTAATTGCTATGTTAAGTATTTATATGCTATCTTTAAAAATGGATGCGTATGATACGCGAGGAAAGATTGCAGATTTAGATTATAAAATAGATAAACAATCAAGTGAAAACAGTGCTTTACAATCTGAAATCAAAAAGAATTCTTCTTATGAACGCATATACGAAAAGGCTAAGAAACAGGGGATGAGCCTTGAGAACGATAATGTAAAGGTAGTGCGTAGTAATGGCGAAGCAAAAAATTAAAATTAAAAAAAATAAAATAGGGGCAGTCCTACTTGTTGGTTTATTCGGACTGCTCTTTTTTATATTGGTTTTAAGAATTTCATATATCATGATTACTGGACATTCTAATGGTCAAGATTTAGTCATGAAGGCAAATGAAAAGTATTTAGTTAAGAATGCACAACAACCAGAACGAGGAAAGATATATGATCGTAATGGTAAAGTGCTAGCAGAAGATGTAGAAAGATATAAACTTGTTGCAGTAATAGATAAAAAGGCGAGTGCCAATTCTAAAAAACCTAGGCATGTAGTTGATAAAAAAGAGACTGCAAAGAAATTATCTACAGTCATTAATATGAAGCCAGAGGAAATTGAAAAGAGACTTAGTCAAAAGAAAGCTTTCCAAATTGAATTTGGACGCAAAGGAACAAATTTAACGTATCAGGACAAATTGAAAATAGAGAAAATGAATTTGCCTGGTATTTCTTTATTGCCTGAAACAGAACGCTTTTATCCAAATGGCAATTTTGCATCACACTTAATTGGTAGAGCTCAGAAAAATCCGGATACTGGTGAACTTAAAGGTGCACTTGGAGTTGAAAAGATTTTTGATAGTTATTTAAGTGGATCTAAAGGATCATTGAGATATATTCATGATATTTGGGGATATATCGCACCAAATACTAAAAAAGAGAAGCAGCCTAAACGTGGTGATGATGTCCATTTAACAATCGATTCAAATATTCAAGTATTTGTTGAAGAAGCTTTAGATGGCATGGTTGAAAGATACCAGCCGAAAGATTTATTTGCGGTTGTCATGGATGCCAAAACTGGAGAAATTTTAGCATACAGTCAGCGACCAACATTTAATCCTGAAACTGGTAAAGACTTTGGTAAAAAGTGGGCAAATGACCTTTATCAAAACACATACGAGCCTGGATCAACATTTAAATCATATGGGTTAGCAGCTGCTATTCAAGAAGGTGCTTTTGATCCTGATAAGAAATATAAATCTGGACATAGAGATATTATGGGTTCACGTATTTCAGACTGGAATAGAGTCGGTTGGGGTGAAATCCCAATGTCACTCGGATTTACTTATTCATCTAATACATTGATGATGCATTTACAAGATTTAGTTGGTGCAGACAAAATGAAATCTTGGTATGAACGATTTGGATTTGGAAAATCAACTAAAGGTATGTTTGATGGAGAAGCACCTGGTCAAATTGGATGGAGTAATGAGTTGCAACAAAAAACGTCATCATTTGGTCAATCGACAACAGTAACACCTGTTCAAATGTTACAAGCGCAATCAGCGTTCTTTAATGATGGTAATATGTTAAAACCATGGTTTGTGAATAGCGTTGAAAATCCTGTTAGTAAAAGACAATTTTATAAAGGGCAAAAACAAATCGCAGGCAAACCAATAACAAAAGATACTGCTGAAAAAGTTGAAAAGCAATTGGATTTAGTTGTGAATAGTAAGAAGAGTCACGCTGCAAACTATCGTATTGATGGTTATGAGGTCGAAGGTAAGACTGGTACAGCACAAGTCGCTGCACCTAATGGTGGTGGATACGTTAAAGGTCCAAACCCATATTTTGTAAGTTTTATGGGTGACGCGCCGAAGAAAAATCCTAAAGTTATTGTATACGCTGGTATGAGCTTGGCACAAAAAAATGACCAAGAAGCTTATGAATTAGGTGTTAGTAAAGCGTTTAAACCAATAATGGAAAATACTTTGAAATATTTAAATGTAGGTAAATCAAAAGATGACACATCTAATGCAGAGTATAGTAAAGTGCCAGATGTTGAAGGTCAAGACAAACAAAAAGCTATTGATAATGTGAGTGCAAAATCATTAGAACCAGTTACTATTGGTTCTGGCACACAAATAAAAGCACAATCTATAAAAGCAGGGAATAAAGTCTTACCTCATAGTAAAGTACTGTTATTAACAGATGGAGACTTAACTATGCCTGACATGTCAGGATGGACGAAAGAAGATGTCATTGCTTTTGAAAACCTAACAAATATTAAAGTAAATTTAAAAGGTAGCGGTTTTGTGTCCCACCAATCAATTAGTAAGGGACAAAAACTTACTGAAAAAGATAAAATAGACGTAGAATTTTCATCAGAGAATGTAGACAGCAATTCGACGAATAATTCTGATTCAAATTCAGATGATAAGAAGAAATCTGACAGTAAAACTGACAAGGATAAGTCGGACTAACAAGAATGGCTACATTAAATTAGGATGTATTGTCACTATTTGTTTTTACTAAAGTAATGCTGTGATAGAAAACAACATCTTCATTTAATCTTTATAAATAAGTGTTGATAGAGAATTTTAAGGTAGACGAGGTCAGATTAACTTGTTTGTTATAGGCAAACTTTTTATACTGGCCTCTTATGCCGTAAAAAAGAAAAATTATAAATTTTGATTACAACTTTGTTTATTTAATTGAAAAATTGATAATATATTAGTGGTTAAAAAAGTCTGGATTAAGAAGAGGAGATAGTTATGATTTTTGTATATGCGTTATTAGCGCTAGTGATTACATTTGTTTTGGTACCTGTTTTAATACCTACATTAAAAAGGATGAAATTTGGTCAAAGTATTCGAGAAGAAGGTCCACAAAGCCATATGAAGAAGACTGGTACACCAACGATGGGTGGACTAACATTTCTATTAAGTATTGTGATAACGTCTTTGGTGGCTATTATATTTGTAGATCAAGCTAATCCAATCATACTGTTATTATTTGTGACGATTGGTTTTGGGTTAATTGGTTTTATAGATGATTATATTATTGTTGTTAAAAAGAATAACCAAGGTTTAACAAGTAAACAGAAGTTTTTGGCGCAAATTGGTATTGCGATTATATTCTTTGTTTTAAGTAATGTGTTTCATTTGGTGAATTTTTCTACGAGCATACATATTCCATTTACGAATGTAGCAATCCCACTATCATTTGCATATGTTATTTTCATTGTTTTTTGGCAAGTAGGTTTTTCTAATGCAGTAAATTTAACAGATGGTTTAGATGGATTAGCAACTGGACTGTCAATTATCGGATTTACAATGTATGCCATCATGAGCTTTGTGTTAGGAGAAACGGCAATTGGTATTTTCTGTATCATTATGTTGTTTGCACTTTTAGGATTTTTACCATATAACATTAACCCTGCTAAAGTGTTTATGGGAGATACAGGTAGCTTAGCTTTAGGTGGTATATTTGCTACCATTTCAATCATGCTTAATCAGGAATTATCATTAATTTTTATAGGTTTAGTATTCGTAATTGAAACATTATCTGTTATGTTACAAGTCGCTAGCTTTAAATTGACTGGAAAGCGTATATTTAAAATGAGTCCGATTCATCATCATTTTGAATTGATAGGATGGAGCGAATGGAAAGTAGTTACAGTATTTTGGGCTGTTGGTCTGATTTCAGGTTTAATCGGTTTATGGATTGGAGTGCATTAAGATGCTTAATTATACAGGGTTAGAAAATAAAAATGTATTAGTCGTCGGTTTGGCAAAAAGTGGTTATGAAGCAGCTAAATTATTAAGTAAATTAGGTGCGAATGTGACTGTCAATGATGGGAAAGACTTATCGCAAGATGCTCATGCAAAAGATTTAGAATCTATGGGTATTTCTGTTGTAAGTGGAAGTCATCCATTAACGTTGCTTGATAATAATCCAATAATTGTTAAAAATCCTGGAATACCTTATACAGTATCTATTATTGATGAAGCAGTGAAACGAGATTTGAAAATTTTAACAGAAGTTGAGTTAAGTTATCTAATCTCTGAAGCACCAATCATAGCTGTAACGGGTACAAATGGTAAAACGACAGTTACTTCTCTAATTGGAGATATGTTTAAAAAAAGTCGCTTAACTGGAAGATTATCCGGCAATATTGGTTATGTTGCATCTAAAGTAGCACAAGAAGTAAAGCCTACAGATTATTTAGTTACAGAGTTGTCGTCATTCCAGTTACTTGGAATCGAAAAGTATAAACCACACATTGCTATAATTACTAACATTTATTCGGCGCATCTAGATTACCATGAAAATTTAGAAAACTATCAAAATGCTAAAAAGCAAATATATAAAAATCAAACGGAAGAAGATTATTTGATTTGTAATTATCATCAAAGACAAGTGATAGAGTCGGAAGAATTAAAAGCTAAGACATTGTATTTCTCAACTCAACAAGAAGTTGATGGTATTTATATTAAAGATGGTTTTATCATTTATAAAGGTGTTCGTATTATTAACACTGAAGATCTAGTATTGCCTGGTGAACATAATTTAGAAAATATATTAGCAGCTGTGCTTGCTTGTATTTTAGCTGGTGTACCTATTAAAGCAATTATTGATAGTTTAACTACATTTTCAGGAATAGAGCATAGATTGCAATATGTTGGTACTAATAGAACTAATAAATATTATAATGATTCCAAAGCAACAAACACGCTAGCAACACAGTTTGCCTTAAATTCATTTAATCAACCAATCATTTGGTTATGTGGTGGTTTGGATCGAGGGAATGAATTTGACGAACTCATTCCTTATATGGAAAATGTTCGCGCGATGGTTGTATTCGGACAAACGAAAGCTAAGTTTGCTAAACTAGGTAATAGTCAAGGGAAATCGGTCATTGAAGCGAACAATGTCGAAGACGCTGTTGATAAAGTACAAGATATTATAGAACCAAATGATGTTGTATTATTGTCACCTGCTTGTGCGAGTTGGGATCAATATAGTACTTTTGAAGAGCGTGGAGAGAAATTTATTGAAAGATTCCGTGCCCATTTACCATCTTATTAAAGGGTGTGAGTATTGATGGATGATAAAACGAAGAACGATCAACAAGAATCAAATGAAGATAAAGATGAATTAGAATTATTTACGAGGAATACATCTAAGAAAAGACGGCAAAGAAAAAGATCAAAGGCTACACATTTTTCTAATCAAAATAAAGATGATACATCTCAACAAGCTGATTTTGATGAAGAAATTTACTTGATAAATAAAGACTTCAAAAAAGAAGAAAGCAATGATAAAAATAATGATTCTGCTTCTAGTCATGCGAATGATAATAATATCGATGATTCTACAGACTCTAATATTGAAAATGAGGATTATAGATATAATCAAGAAATTGACGACCAAAATGAATCGAATGTAATTTCAGTCGACAACGAACAACCTCAATCAGCTCCTAAAGAACAAAATAGCGACTCGATTGATGAGGAAACAGTAACGAAAAAAGAACGAAAAAGTAAAGTAACACAATTAAAGCCATTAACACTTGAAGAAAAGCGGAAGTTAAGACGTAAGCGACAAAAGCGAATCCAATACAGTGTTATTACAATATTGGTATTGTTGATTGCTGTTATATTAATTTACATGTTTTCACCACTTAGTAAAATTGCGCATGTAAATATAAATGGAAATAATCACGTTAGTACTTCAAAGATAAACAAAGTTTTAGGTGTTAAAAATGATTCAAGGATGTATACGTTTAGTAAAAAAAATGCTATTAATGATCTCGAAGAGGATCCATTAATCAAAAGTGTTGAGATACACAAGCAATTACCAAACACATTAAACGTAGATATCACAGAAAATGAAATTATTGCTTTAGTGAAATATAAAGGTAAATATTTACCTTTATTAGAAAATGGTAAATTGCTTAAAGGTTCAAATGATGTCAAAATTAATGATGCACCTGTCATGGATGGTTTCAAAGGTACAAAAGAAGATGATATGATTAAGGCGTTATCTGAAATGACACCTGAAGTTAGACGATATATTGCCGAAGTGACATACGCCCCAAGTAAAAACAAACAAAGCAGAATTGAATTGTTTACGACAGATGGACTTCAAGTAATCGGTGATATTTCGACGATATCTAAGAAAATGAAATATTATCCGCAGATGTCACAATCATTATCAAGGGATAGTTCGGGTAAACTAAAAACACGAGGCTATATTGATTTATCAGTCGGTGCTTCATTTATCCCATACCGTGGAAACACGTCTAGTCAATCAGAAAGCGATAAAAATGTGACTAAATCATCTCAAGAGGAAAATCAAGCAAAAGAAGAATTACAAAGCGTTTTAAACAAAATTAACAAACAATCAAGTAAGAATAATTAAAAAATTTTGATATTGTCTATGTTTATAGTTCACAAGCCATTCAACGTATTGTAAACTAAGGATAGTGTATTTTTTTAATAGTAATTTGTCAGGAGGTGCCTATCTATGGAAGAACATTACTACGTAAGTATTGATATTGGATCATCAAGCGTAAAAACAATAGTAGGCGAGAAATTTCACAATGGTATAAATGTGATAGGTACAGGACAAACCTACACGAGCGGTATAAAAAATGGTTTAATTGATGATTTTGATATTGCGCGACAAGCAATCAAAGACACAATTAAAAAGGCATCAATCGCTTCGGGTGTTGATATTAAAGAAGTTTTCCTGAAATTACCTATCATTGGAACGGAAGTTTATGATGAATCAAATGAAATCGACTTTTATGAGGATACAGAAATCAACGGTTCACATATCGAAAAAGTATTAGAAGGTATTAGAGAAAAAAATGATGTGCAAGAAACAGAAGTAATTAATGTGTTCCCGATTCGTTTTATAGTCGATAAAGAAAATGAGGTTTCAGACCCTAAAGAATTAATTGCCAGACATTCATTAAAGGTTGAAGCAGGCGTAATTGCTATTCAAAAATCGATTTTAATTAATATGATTAAATGCGTAGAAGCATGTGGTGTTGATGTATTAGATGTTTACTCTGATGCATATAACTATGGTTCAATCCTAACAGCTACTGAAAAAGAGTTAGGTGCATGTGTCATTGATATTGGTGAAGACGTTACGCAAGTTGCTTTTTATGAACGCGGTGAATTAGTAGATGCTGATTCTATCGAAATGGCAGGGCGTGATATTACAGACGATATTGCACAAGGATTAAACACTTCTTATGAAACTGCTGAAAAAGTTAAACACCAATATGGTCATGCATTCTATGATTCTGCTTCAGATCAAGATATCTTCACTGTTGAACAGGTTGATAGTGATGAAACAGTACAGTATACTCAAAAAGATTTGAGTGACTTTATTGAAGCGCGTGTAGAAGAAATATTCTTCGAAGTATTTGATGTTTTACAAGATTTAGGATTAACAAAAGTAAATGGTGGGTTTATTGTAACTGGTGGATCTGCAAACTTACTTGGCGTAAAAGAATTATTATCAGATATGGTAAGTGAAAAAGTTAGAATTCACACGCCATCACAAATGGGAATTAGAAAACCTGAATTTTCTTCAGCAATTTCTACAATTTCTAGTAGTATCGCTTTTGATGAGTTATTAGATTATGTTACAATTAATTATCATGATAATGAAGAAACTGAAGAAGATGTTATTGATGTGAAAGACAAAGATAACGAATCTAAATTAGGCGGATTTGATTGGTTTAAACGTAAAACAAACAAAAAAGATACTCATGAAAATGAAGTAGAGTCAACAGATGAAGAAATTTATCAATCAGAAGATAATCATCAGGAACATAAACAGAATCATGAACATGTTCAAGACAAAGATAAAGAAGAAAGTAAATTCAAAAAACTAATGAAATCTCTATTTGAATGATTATTGGCCAATAAAACTAGGAGGAAATTTAAATGTTAGAATTTGAACAAGGATTTAATCATTTAGCGACTTTAAAGGTCATTGGTGTAGGTGGTGGCGGTAACAACGCCGTAAACCGAATGATTGACCACGGAATGAATAATGTTGAATTTATCGCTATCAACACAGACGGTCAAGCTTTAAACTTATCTAAAGCTGAATCTAAAATCCAAATCGGTGAAAAATTAACACGTGGTTTAGGAGCAGGAGCTAACCCTGAAATCGGTAAAAAAGCTGCAGAGGAATCTCGTGAACAAATTGAAGATGCAATCCAAGGTGCAGACATGGTATTTGTTACTTCTGGTATGGGTGGCGGAACTGGTACTGGTGCAGCACCAGTCGTTGCTAAAATTGCAAAAGAAATGGGCGCATTAACTGTTGGTGTTGTAACTCGTCCATTTAGTTTTGAAGGACGTAAACGTCAAACTCAAGCTGCTGCTGGAGTAGAAGCTATGAAAGCTGCAGTAGATACATTAATCGTTATACCAAATGACCGTTTATTAGATATCGTTGACAAATCTACGCCAATGATGGAAGCATTTAAAGAAGCTGACAACGTGTTACGCCAAGGTGTACAAGGTATCTCAGACTTAATCGCTGTTTCTGGTGAAGTAAACTTAGACTTTGCAGACGTTAAGACAATTATGTCTAACCAAGGTTCTGCATTAATGGGTATTGGTGTTTCTTCTGGTGAAAATAGAGCGGTAGAAGCTGCTAAAAAAGCAATCTCTTCTCCATTACTTGAAACATCTATCGTTGGTGCACAAGGTGTGCTTATGAATATTACTGGTGGCGAGTCATTGTCATTATTTGAAGCACAAGAGGCTGCTGATATTGTCCAAGATGCTGCAGATGAAGACGTTAATATGATTTTCGGTACAGTTATTAATCCTGAATTACAAGATGAGATTGTTGTAACAGTTATTGCAACTGGTTTTGATGACAAACCAACATCACATGGTCGTAAATCTGGTAGCACTGGATTCGGAACAAGCGTAAATACTTCTAGCAATGCAACTTCTAAAGATGAATCATTCACTTCAAATTCATCAAATGCACAAGCAACTGATAGTGTAAGTGAAAGAACGCATACAACTAAAGAAGATGATATTCCAAGCTTCATTAGAAATAGAGAAGAAAGACGTTCAAGAAGAACAAGACGTTAATCGGTTAATATATACACAAATAATTCAACACAAATCATCAGATAACATATCTGATGATTTTTTTACTAATTTTTAGAACATGTAGAAGGACATTTAAGTTTTTCGAAGTCATTAAAAGTGTTTAAGTATCGTGTCAAAATTAAGTCAAAAATTATTTGCGCAACATTTTAACTTTAAACATAAATGTTATATTATATAATTATTAACTTTGTACAGTTAGACGAAGATAATTTAAATGAAATGATGGTGACGATCGAGTGAATGATAATTTTAAAAAGCAACCGCATCATTTAATATATGAAGAATTATTACAACAAGGTATTACTCTAGGTATTACAACTAGAGGAGATGGTTTAAGCGACTATCCTAAAAATGCTTTTAATATGGCGAGATATATTGATGATCGCCCATATAATATTACTCAACATCAATTGCAATTAGCTGAAGAAATTGCGTTTGATAGAAAAAATTGGGTGTTTCCCATCCAAACACATGAAAATAAAGTCGCTTGTATTACAAAGGATGATATAGGCACAAATATAGACACTTTAACTGATGCGCTTCATGGTATTGATGCGATGTACACATATGATAGTAATGTCTTATTAACGATGTGTTATGCAGACTGTGTACCAGTATATTTTTATAGTACAAAACATCATTTTATTGCATTGGCGCATGCAGGGTGGCGTGGTACCTATACTGAAATTGTAAAAGAAGTGCTAAAACATGTGAACTTTGATTTGAAAGACTTACATGTCGTTATTGGACCATCTACATCATCAAGTTATGAAATTAATGATGATATTAAAAATAAATTTGAAACATTGCCAATTGATAGTGCCAACTATATTGAAACTAGAGGACGAGATCGTCATGGTATTGATTTGAAAAAAGCCAATGCTGCATTATTAAATTATTATGGTGTTCCTAAAGAAAATATTTATACGACAGCGTATGCTACATCTGAACATTTAGAATTATTTTTCTCTTATCGATTAGAAAAAGGTCAAACAGGACGCATGTTAGCATTCATTGGTCAACAGTAAACAAGGAGGAGATATGTTTGCGTGTGAAAGATAATTTACAACAAATCTCAACACAAATTAATGACAAAAGTGAAAAAAATAATTTTTCAACAAAACCAAACGTGATTGCAGTTACAAAATATGTTACAATAGAGCGAGCTAAAGAAGCGTATGAGGCTGGAATAAGACATTTTGGTGAGAATAGATTGGAAGGCTTTTTTCAAAAGAAAGAAGCATTACCATCAGATGCGGTGATTCATTTTATAGGATCATTACAATCTCGAAAAGTTAAGGACGTTATAAACGACGTAGATTATTTCCATGCTTTAGATCGATTGAGCTTAGCCAAAGAAATTAACAAACGTGCAGAACATAAAATTAAATGTTTCTTGCAAGTGAACGTTTCGGGAGAAGCTTCTAAACATGGTATTGCTTTAGAAGATGTTGATCAGTTTATAGATGATCTTAAAAAATATGACAAAATCGAAATTGTAGGTTTAATGACGATGGCACCATTGACAGATGATGAAGCATATATTAGATCGTTATTTAAACAGTTACGTTTGAAAAAAGAAGAAATACAACGACTCAATTTAGAATATGCGCCTTGTGATGAATTATCAATGGGAATGAGTAATGACTATCTTATTGCAGTTGAAGAAGGTGCGACGTTTGTTAGAATTGGGACTAAACTTGTAGGAGAAGAGGAGTGAGCCACTTGGCTTTAAAAGATTTATTTAGTGGATTTTTTGTAATAGATGATGAAGAGGAAGTAGAAGTACCTGACAAACAACAACAGGTCAATGAAGCGCCAGCAAAAGAGCAGTCACAACAAACAACAAAACAAAACGCAATCAAATCAGTCCCTCAAAAATCTGCATCAAGATATACAACAACGTCAGAAGAAAGGAATAACCGTATGTCTAATTATTCAAAAAATAATTCACGTAATGTTGTAACTATGAACAATGCTACACCAAACAATGCATCACAAGAAAGTTCAAAAATGTGTTTATTCGAACCACGTGTTTTTTCAGATACACAAGATATTGCTGATGAGCTTAAAAACCGCCGTGCGACACTTGTCAATTTACAACGTATTGATAAAGTATCAGCGAAAAGAATTATTGATTTTTTAAGCGGTACTGTTTATGCAATCGGTGGAGATATCCAACGTGTAGGTACTGATATTTTCTTATGTACGCCTGATAATGTGGAAGTAGCTGGAAGCATTACAGACCATATTGAAAATATGGAACATTCATTCGACTAAGGAGTTAACATATGGATATAAATGTACTAGCTACAATATTTAAATTTATCCTTTTTGTTGTTGAAATTTATTATTTCGGCATGATTATATATTTCTTTACATCTTGGGTACCAAGTATTAGAGAAACTAAGGTAGGTTATTTTTTAGCGAAAATATATGAACCTTTCTTACAACCATTTAGAAAAGTAATTCCACCTATTGGAATTATCGACATATCATCAATCGCTGCAATTTTCGTTTTAGTATTATTCCAAAAAGGGTTACTCCAAATCTTTAATTGGATTTTAATTCAATTACAATAAATTAAGTGACATAACGAGGCAAGGGTACATGATACTTTAGCCTCGTTTTTGATATGTATTTTTCTGAATATAAGGGCAATAGATGGTATTTTATAATTTTTTTAAGGTAGTGATTAACATAGATATTTATCAACACTTTAGACAGGAAGAATACGAATTAATTGATCAGCTAACGGATAAATGTGATCAAGCGGAACAGCATTATGCACCAGTATTAACGCATTTTTTAGATCCAAGAGGGCAATATATATTGGAAGTGATTTGTGGCAGTTATGAAGATTTAAACGTATCTTTTTATGGTGGACCTAATGCTGAAAGAAAAAGAGCAATCATTTCGCCGAACTATTATGAACCTAAAGAAAGCGACTTTGAATTAACTTTAATGGAAATAGATTATCCTGAAAAATTCGTCACTTTAAAACATCAACATATTTTAGGGACATTAATGTCTTTAGGTATCGAACGCGAACAAGTTGGAGATATAATTGTGAATGAACGAATTCAATTTGTTTTGACAAGTAGATTGGAATCATTTATTATGTTAGAATTACAACGTATTAAAGGCGCATCAGTTAAACTTTATACTATTCCAGTAACAGATATGATACAATCTAATGAGAATTGGAAAAATGAAAGTGCAACAGTTAGTTCTTTAAGGTTAGATGTTGTTATTAAAGAAATGATACGTAAATCACGTACGATTGCGAAACAACTAATCGAAAAAAAACGTGTTAAAGTGAATCACACTATTGTTGATTCAGCAGATTTTCAATTACAAGCAAATGATTTAATATCCATCCAAGGTTTTGGTAGAGCACACATTACTGACTTAGGTGGTAAAACTAAAAAAGATAAAACGCACATTACCTATAGAACATTATTCAAATAGTAATGATTTAAGGAGGATAACAAATGCCTTTTACACCAAATGAAATTAAGAATAAAGAGTTTTCACGTGTAAAGAATGGTTTAGAACCTACTGAAGTTGCTAATTTTTTGGAGCAACTAAGCACTGAAATTGAACGTCTTAAAGAAGATAAAAAACAACTTGAAAAAGTAATCGAAGAGAGAGATACTAATATTAAGTCTTATCAAGACGTGCATCAATCTGTAAGTGATGCTTTGATACAAGCTCAAAAAGCTGGTGAAGAAACTAAGCAAGCTGCAGAAAAACAAGCTGAAGCGATTATAGCTAAGGCAGAAGCGCAAGCTAATCAAATGGTTGGTGACGCGGTAGAAAAAGCACGCCGTTTAGCATTCCAGACTGAAGATATGAAACGTCAATCAAAAGTATTTAGATCGCGTTTCCGTATGTTAGTTGAAGCGCAATTAGACTTATTAAAAAACGAAGATTGGGATTACTTGTTGAATTATGATTTAGACGCTGAACAAGTGACGCTTGAAAATATTCATCATTTGCATGAAAATGATTTAAAGCCAGATGAAGTTGCAGCAAATGCACAAAATAATGCATCAAATACATCAGACAATAATCAACAATCCAATGATTCAGAAACAACTAAGAAGTAGGAATTAAATAAAGACAGACGCGTAATATACATTTAACTTTTCACAGCGAATTAGGTAATGGTGAGAGCCTAGTAAAAGCATGTATGTTATATCACTGGCTTTTTAATATTTAAATAATGTAATGAGAGAACTCTAAGTTGAGTTAATAAGGGTGGTACCGCGAGCAATCGTCCCTTTTAATTTAACTTAGAGTTTTTTAAATTTTTAAGGAGTGAAAAAAATGGATTACAAAGAAACGTTATTAATGCCTAAAACAGATTTCCCGATGCGAGGTGGTTTACCAAACAAGGAGCCGCAAATTCAAGAAAAATGGGATGCAGAAGATCAATACCATAAAGCGTTAGAAAAAAATAAAGGTAACGAAACATTCATTTTACATGATGGCCCACCATACGCGAATGGTAACTTACATATGGGACATGCCTTGAACAAAATTTTAAAAGACTTTATTGTACGTTATAAAACTATGCAAGGGTTCTATGCACCATACGTACCAGGTTGGGATACACATGGTTTACCAATTGAACAAGCATTAACGAAAAAAGGTGTTGACCGAAAGAAAATGTCAACAGCTGAATTCCGTGAGAAATGTAAAGAATTTGCTTTAGAACAAATTGAATTACAGAAAAAAGATTTTAGACGTTTAGGTGTTCGTGGTGACTTTAATGATCCATATATTACATTAAAACCTGAATACGAAGCTGCACAAATTCGTATTTTTGGAGAAATGGCAGATAAAGGTTTAATTTATAAAGGTAAAAAGCCAGTTTATTGGTCTCCTTCAAGTGAGTCTTCATTAGCAGAAGCAGAAATTGAATATCACGATAAACGTTCAGCATCAATTTACGTTGCATTTGACGTTAAAGATGACAAAGGTGTCGTAGATGCAGATGCTAAATTTATTATCTGGACAACAACGCCATGGACAATTCCATCAAATGTTGCGATTACCGTTCATCCTGAATTAAAATATGGTCAATACAATGTAGGTGGCGAAAAATATATTATTGCAGAAGCCTTATCTGACGCTGTAGCAGAAGCACTGGATTGGGATAAAGCATCAATCAAATTAGAAAAAGAATACACAGGTAAAGAATTAGAGTATGTTGTAGCACAACATCCATTCTTAGACAGAGAATCGTTAGTGATTAATGGCGATCATGTTACTACAGATGCTGGTACAGGTTGTGTACATACAGCACCAGGTCACGGGGAAGATGACTATATTGTTGGTCAAAAATATGAATTGCCAGTAATTAGTCCAATCGATGATAAAGGTGTATTTACTGAAGAAGGCGGCCAATTTGAAGGGATGTTCTATGATAAAGCTAATAAAGCCGTTACTGATTTATTAACAGAAAAAGGTGCACTATTAAAATTAGACTTTATTACACATAGCTATCCACACGACTGGAGAACAAAAAAACCTGTAATCTTCCGTGCTACACCACAATGGTTTGCCTCAATCAGTAAAGTAAGACAAGATATTTTAGATGCAATCGAAAATACAAACTTCAAAGTAAATTGGGGTAAAACACGTATTTACAATATGGTTCGTGACCGTGGCGAATGGGTTATTTCTCGTCAACGTGTGTGGGGTGTACCGTTACCAGTATTTTATGCTGAAAATGGCGAAATTATCATGACGAAAGAAACAGTGAATCATGTTGCTGATTTATTTGCAGAACACGGTTCAAATATTTGGTTTGAAAGAGAAGCGAAAGACTTACTACCAGAAGGATTTACACATCCAGGCAGCCCTAACGGTACATTTACTAAAGAAACAGACATTATGGACGTTTGGTTTGATTCTGGTTCATCACACCGTGGCGTGTTGGAAACAAGACCGGAATTAAGTTTCCCAGCGGATATGTATTTAGAAGGTAGTGACCAATATCGTGGTTGGTTCAACTCTTCTATCACAACTTCAGTTGCTACAAGAGGAGTATCACCTTATAAATTCTTACTTTCTCATGGTTTTGTTATGGACGGTGAAGGTAAGAAAATGAGTAAATCTTTAGGTAATGTGATTGTACCTGACCAAGTGGTTAAACAAAAAGGTGCTGATATTGCGAGACTTTGGGTAAGTAGTACGGACTATTTAGCTGATGTTAGAATTTCTGATGAAATTTTAAAACAAACATCTGATGTTTATCGTAAAATCAGAAATACATTAAGATTTATGTTAGGTAACATTAACGATTTCAATCCTGACACAGATAGCATTCCTGAATCAGAGTTATTAGAAGTGGATCGTTACTTGCTAAATCGTTTACGTGAATTTACTGCAAGTACGATTAACAACTATGAAAACTTTGACTACTTAAATATTTATCAAGAAGTTCAAAACTTTATCAATGTTGAGTTAAGTAATTTCTATTTGGATTACGGTAAAGATATTTTATATATTGAACAACGTGATTCTCATATCCGTCGTAGTATGCAAACAGTGTTATATCAAATTTTAGTTGATATGACGAAGTTGTTAGCACCAATCTTAGTGCATACAGCTGAAGAAGTTTGGTCTCATACACCACATGTTAAAGAAGAAAGTGTTCACTTAGCAGACATGCCTAAAGTTGTAGAAGTAGATCAAGCTTTATTGGATAAATGGCGTACATTTATGAATTTACGTGATGATGTGAACCGTGCATTAGAAACTGCTCGTAATGAAAAAGTTATTGGTAAATCATTAGAAGCTAAAGTTACGATTGCTAGTAACGATAAATTTAATGCATCTGAATTCTTAACTTCATTTGATGCATTACATCAATTATTTATCGTGTCACAAGTTAAAGTTGTAGATAAGTTAGATGATCAGGCAACAGCTTATGAACATGGTGATATTGTCATCGAACATGCAGATGGTGAAAAATGTGAAAGATGTTGGAACTATTCAGAGGATCTTGGTGCTGTTGATGAATTGACGCATTTATGCCCACGATGCCAACAAGTTGTAAAATCACTTGTATAATTGAAATTGTATAAAGTACTCATACAGATGATATAAATTAAAGCTCTCTTCATAATCATGTTGTAGTTTTTGTTGACATGATGAAGAGAGTTTTTTTGTGAATAAAAAAATGACCAAGTTACCGGTCATATGTGTAAAAAAATGTGCGATTTACTAAAATAAAAATTATTCAGGAATGGTACAAATTCTCTGAAGCTTATAAATGCGTTATAGTTGCTATTCTCAATTATGTTCGCGATAATTTTAAGTAAAAGTAAGCACAGATATTGAATTTGATAGGAGTTAAATGAATGTATCATAACAGTAACGCAAACTTTGTAAATGGTATCACTTTAAATGTGAGAGATAAGAATGAATTAAAGCCATTTTATGAGGACGTATTAGGATTAAATATTATAAATGAGACATTAACATCGATACAATATGAAGTAGGTCAAAATAATCATGTCATTACACTTGTTGAATTACAAAATGGACGTGAACCTTTAATGTCCGAAGCGGGACTGTTTCATATCGCAATTAAACTACCTCAAATTAGTGATTTAGCTAATTTACTAATTCATTTAAGCGAATATGATATTCCAGTTAACGGAGGTATACAGCCTGCTTCGTTATCATTATTTTTTGAAGACCCAGAAGGAAACGGTTTTAAATTTTATGTTGATAAAGACGAAGCGCAATGGACGAGGCAAAATGATTTAGTAAAAATTGATATTAGACCATTAAATGTACCGAGATTAGTGAGTCATGCAACAAAATTGTTATGGTTAGGTATTCCAGATGACGCTATTATAGGTGCATTGCATATTAAGACAATTCATTTATCAGAGGTAAAAGAGTACTACCTCGATTATTTTGGATTAGAGCAATCGGCATATATGGATGATTATTCAATATTTTTAGCATCGAATGGCTATTATCAACATTTGGCCATGAATGATTGGGTATCAGCAACGAAACGTGTAGAAAATTTTGATACGTATGGATTAGCAATTGTTGACTTTCATTATCCTGAAACAACACATTTAAATTTACAAGGTCCGGATGGTATCTATTATCGCTTTAATCATATCGAAGTTGAAGATTAGTATATACTTTGAATGGACGAACCATATAATGAATCGTTTTTAATGATCTTTTTATACAAGTTATGAAGGAGGCTGGGACAT
>ERZ1023263.102-NODE-102-length-32366-cov-15.160998_pt1 | contig 32366 bp, 29 predicted proteins | sample MGYA00380461_ERZ1023263 | MGnify/ENA primary metagenome ERZ1023263 (study PRJEB33173, sample SAMEA4830316) | metagenome | study: EMG produced TPA metagenomics assembly of the PRJEB25223 data set...
TTGCGGGAATCTATAATTTAGAGCTGAGTAAAAAATGACTTATGAAAGAACTCTAATGTTAAACATTTAGGATAATCTCCTTTTTTAAAAATTGTTGCGAAAATATTTTTAAGAAACTCTGTATTTCCTGATTTAATTGTATTAATTATATCCTCTTCAGTTAAAATTTTGGTTAGCTCCTGATAAGAGTATTCGTAGTATTGTTAATGGAAGAATAATTTGAGTAAAATTTGAATTTTTCCTTCATGAGTGAAATTTTCAGATTCTTCGTCGTATATAGTTTTAATGCTCTGAATATTTTTTATTCGTATGTCATTATTTTCTTTAGTATTTGGTTTTCGAGATAAAATAAGATCCTGTGTAAGTAAAATAGGTAGTTCCCATTCTAATTTATTTTCAGACTCTTCCTCACTGGGAAAGTATTTAATAAGAATAATATGAGCTACATCTAGAAGTGGATCTTCATACTGAATTAGATAATGAATCACGGATTGTAATGTGTGTAATTGATAAAGAAAGGTAATAGTTCTAGAAGGCTTAAGAAAATGTTGAATTAATGGGAAAATTAAAGACCCTAATTTGCACATAGGATCATAAGTTGTCCAATAATAGTAACAAGCACGTAACCATTTATAGAAAGGTTCCTGATTTTTTCTTATAAAATGTACAAAATTTTCATGTGTTAGGAAATAGAAAAGGTGTCCTTCTGATAAAAGAGTTGGGTTATATTTATCAAAATGCTCTTTGGTTAGTTCCTGTCCACTGAAGAAACTGTAAATTGGGTCTCTTAATAAAAATAAGTTAGATGTTTTATTGTTATAAATATCCAAGGCATTTTTTATCTGATTTGTATAAAATAAAAAATTATTAAAAGTAATTTCATATTCAACAGTTTGATTCATTTTTTTCTCGCTAATTTCGAAAGTATGGTTCTATGAATTGAATTTATAATAACTTATTTAAGCTTGGGTTTAATGATTATAGTCTGAGGTATAAGATATATATTATTTATATTATAAATTTATTGAATGCCCAAACAATCTCGCTTCCTCTGTATCGGTGGTTTCTTAAACGGAACTCAAATTAAAGACCAAGGCGACAGCTTTGTCTGCGTCGAAAATGGCAAACAGATTGTCTACCGTAAACAGGTCATTTTTCATCAGGAAGCTTGGGATCATGACTACTACATTTGCGAAAATGTGACCGATCAACAAGCAAAAGAGTGGGTATTTCAGAAATACGGGGAAACCGTCATCTACCGTAAACGAAAGGTCATGAAAAAGCCCCTTAATTTTAAAAATTAACGGGGCTAGTCGTACCACTCACGTGATACTCATATAAGACTCATCTCATACTCAGCGTATTAAAGCACACTCTTTCAATTCAACCTACGAAAGTTTTTTCTGATCTTCTGATCATAAGGAGAAGATCACAGTTAAAAGTGGGGGGGGAGAAAGTTTTATTGCTCAAAAATAAGCATTTTTTATCTGGAACTTGGATGTTTTGAATTTCTCATTTCATCGTTAAATGGTTACAAAAATTTTCCAATAAGACGGAAAATATTACACAAGAATAAAAGAATTTAATCATTTATAAAATTAATTAAAGTAAAAGTTATATAACTATTCATCTTTTTAGTCATGCAAAATAGCTTGAAATTAAATCAAAGATTTAAACGCTTAATTGAGTTTTTATCCCTGATTTTGGTGATTTTTTAAAACAGCCCATAAAACAATAAATAACAATAATGACAATAGTTGTTGTCAAATTATCTTTATGCTCATGAATGAAGTTATACATATAAAAACTTCAGAAAAATAATAATTTATGGATGAGCGTATGAAAGGAAAACTGGTATTCAATAGCCTCAATATTGCGGTGTGTAGTGTCATATTGTATGGCTGTGGTGGCGGAGGTGGAGATTCTTCCGGTTCAGGAACATCTTCAAAAGTAGAACGGGAAATGGTGGAGGTGTTATCCACCCGGCCAGATTTAATTACAGACTCGGATGTATTGCTGAAACTGGATCTGCCCGATGATATTCAAACTACGGCATTGAAAGTGTCCCTGAATGGACAAAATATTAGTGATGCATTTGCCAATGAGCAGCGCCAAGCCTTAGTTGAAGGACTTAAACTGGGCGATAATCAACTCAAGGTTGAAGCAGGGCGTTATTATCAGAATTTAAGCCTGATCAATCATCCTTCAAGTGGGCCGTTACTGTCTGGCCCGCAGTTAAAGCCCTGGACCTGTACCAATGCGTCGACCGATCAGTTCTGTCAAAAGGCTGTGCAATATAACTATTACTATAAAGATCGTTTGGGACTCATTAAAAGTTATGACCCGGCACAACCGCCGGCCAGCCAGAATATTGCCACCACCACTACCGATGAAGGACTAACGGTGCCATTTATTGTGCGTGAGGAAGTGGGCTATCAGAACCGCGATGAATACCGTTTTGCGGTGTTGTATGATCCGAACCAGCCGTGGACCGCCTTAAAGCCACAAGCGCAATTTAACCATAAACTGGTGGTCACGCATGGCCAAAGCTGTGGTAATGATTACCAGTCTGCCTCTGCGCCAACGGTCATTGCCACTTCAAGTTCCATTTTGCCTGATGTCACCATTTTGGCTTTAGGCCGCGGCTTTGGGGTGATGTCGACTGCACTGTCTCATAGCGGTCATAACTGTAATCTGGCGATTCAGGCAGAATCGCTGATTATGGCCAAAGAGCGTTTTATTGAGCAGTATGGCACCTTGCGCTATACCATCGGGCAGGGCTGTTCAGGTGGTGCGCTGGCAGCACAATGGGTGGCCAATGCCTATCCGGGAATTTATCAGAGGATTTTACCCACTTGCTCATTCCCTGATGCCTGGAGTACCGCTTCACAGTTCGCCGATTATCACCTGACGATTAATTATTTCCAGACTCCAGAAGGCCGTTTAAGCTTCTTGCCGCATCAGATTGCGCATGTTCAGGGACATATTTCTGAAATTAATGGCTATGTCAGTGAGCTGGCCCAGTTTGATGTGGCGCGGCCAAATACCATCTGCAAGGGAATTTCATCGGCGCAGTTATATCATGCCACCAATAATCCTCAAGGCATTCGCTGTTCGATTCAGGATGCGGCAATTAATTTGCTAGCCCCACGCCCAACGGAGCTGTGGACCGAAACTGAGAAACGCATTGGTCGCGGTTTTGCTGGCCTGCCGATGGATAATGTCGGGGTACAATATGGGCTGGACAGCTTGATGAAAAACATCATTACCCCAGAACAGTTTGTACAGTTAAACGAAAAAATAGGTGGCGTGGATATTGATATTCAGGCGGTGCCTGAACGTCTAGAAGCCAATTATACGGCGCTGAATAATGCCTATCGCAGTGGCTTAATTAATGTTGGGAACAACCTGAATAAAGTGGCGATTATTGACTGTCGAGGTCCGGACCCGGCGCTGTTCCATGATGCCTATCGTGCCTTTGCCATTCGGGCGCGACTGGAAAAAGCGCATGGCAATTATAATAACCATGTGATTTATGGCGGTGATCTGGTCATGATTGCCGATGCCAAATGTCTGGAAATCAGCTTTAATGATATGGACCGCTGGTTAAGCAATGTCGAAAAAGACTTAAGTGATTTGCCTATTGCCACCAAACTGACCCAAAACAAACCGGCAGATGTAAAAGATGCTTGTATTACTGCCGGCATCATTAACCGCGAGAATCTGTGCAGCACGCTCAGATTACCGGTATATGGCACACCGCGTATGGTGGCCGGGGACAGCCTGACCACCTATGCCAACAAGTGTCAGCTGAAACCTTTAAATGTGTCGGATTATGGCAATACGGTCCGCTTTAGCAATGAACAGCTCCAGCGATTGCATCGGGTTTTCCCGCAAGGCGTGTGTGACTATAGCCAAGCCCCAGTTGGCTTTGCTGACACCATTGGCTGGATGAGTTATCAGGATCTGCAGGGCAGCGTAGTTTATGGAGGACAACCTTTGCCTGCGGTCAGTTCATCGGCTGCACGCGGCTGGGCATCTAAAGCTTTCCAGTTGTTTTAATTCTTCACACATTTTTTGTTTCACAAAAACCAGTGATTTTTCACTGGTTTTTTTATGATTCATTTTGATTTTTAGTTGAAAATTCATGTAATATAACGACGGTTATTTCGCCGTTGTGTAGATGGCAGGCAGATAACCTTTGGTCGAATTAAAATGTTAACCAGATCTCATTAATTCGCTGAATTATCAGGTTTTTTAGCGAGAAAGCCCAGATAAGCGTTGTAAAATCATTAGATTAAATTTACTCACAATCATTGTAATTATATGAATTATTTCATATAATTACAATGATTTATCACAAAATGGACAAATCCAGGAAAATAGTGATAACTGATTCCGGGTTGTGACACTAAAATGAGTCTGAAAAATTAAAACAATCATAGGGTGAAGGATTATGGATATCACTGAGACGGTGTTTGACTTCAAAGCCTTATCCACACAACAACAAGATTATTTTTTTGAAAAAATTGCCGAGTTTGATCAGCAGGTGTTTACGTTAACCTGTGAAAAGGAGCTAAAGAAATATCTGTATGACCCGCAGGCAATTTCGGTCACTATTATTCAATATCATCATCGTGGCAAACTGGTCGGGCAGACCATTATTCCACTGTTGGCCTTAACCCTGTTACATCAGCCAATTCTGGTGGTCAACTCACGCGCCAGTTTTTTAAAAAGCTATCGCCATCAATACAACCATAAAATCATCAACAGTGCGCTCAAAGCCATGCTGAACCAGCGCTTTAAATATCCTTTAACGCCCATGTGGTTTATTGCCACCATCAACCAGCCGAAGCTTTATGCACATTTTGTATCACGTGTTCGGGGCTTTTATCCACGCAGTGATATCCGGATGCCGGAGGATTATTTAAGCGTGTTGCAGGTGATGGCCAGCCGGCAACACGACATCCAGAAGCGTGATGAAGATATTTATGTGCATCAGACCTGTGTGCCGCTGCGCAGTGAAGAGGAGCTGCAACAGTTAACAGTGCATGCCAATCCGCATTGCGATTTTTTTCTGCAACACGCACCGGACTATTTTGATGGCATCGGCCTGATGTGTATTTGCCGTTTAGACAGTAAAACCCTGACCGAAACGGCACTCAACTTTGCTTTGGACCGGAAGGTGTCTTAAGGCGCCAGAAATTTTAAATCGGCATGTTCACGGATGGTGTCCGCATCCAGACTGAAAATTGCATCTATAAACGCCACATTAAAACTGCCAACCTGTGAACTTTGCGCGTGGGCCAGTTTTCCGGCAATGGCAAAATGGACATGCGCGGCAATGGTGGCAATGGTCACCGGACTGACCGCGGCATACGCCGCAATTAAAGCGCCTAGGGCACAGCCGGTTGCGGTGACTTTGGGCTGTAATTCCGAGCCACCATTCACCTGCACCACCTGTTCCAGCTGTCTGGACAGAATAAAATCGGATTCACCGGAAATGGCAATACATTCGGCATGCGCCAAGAGGCTTTTGGCCTGTGCATATACCGCGGTGCTGTCCAGGGTCGAATCAACACCTTTGGATTCTACCTGTGCGCCGGCCAAGCCGCCAATTTCCGACGCATTGCCGCGAATCACACTCGGTTGAAAGGCCAATAGCGCATCAACCATATCTGAGCGCCATTTTAAGACGGGCCCATAACCGACCGGGTCCAGCACCCACGGTTTGGCAAGACGCTGGGCCGTTTCTGCCGAAATCTGCATGGCCTGCATCTGTTCGCTGGTCGGTGTGCCCAAATTAATACTTAAGGCGCTGCAAATACTGCTAAAGCTTTCTGCTTCAAAAGGATTATCAATCATGGCCGGTGATGCACCGGCAGCCAGCAGAATATTGGCGGTGTAATTGGTGGCGACACTGTTGGTGATACATTGCACCAGTGGTTGCCGGGTTTTAAGCAGGCTCCAGGCTTCAATAATTTTTTCAATCATTGCCGCGGTTTCATCGGGCAGGCTGCTGTCAAGAGTGGAAAGCTGTTCTGGATAATTCATCAGTTACCCCTTTATTGGGTAAAGTAGTGGTCTTGCTGTTTACAGCGACGGCAGAACAAGGACACATAATGCTGGGCATCATAATCGACATCCAGTTCATCCGAGCCGCAGTGCATACAGCGTTTTAAGGCATAAAATTTTAAGCGCGGTTCAATCTTTTCCCAGATTTTCCAGATCGGTTGTACAAAGATCATTTCATCATAATTGAGAAAACGGAAAAATAGAATTTCCACCATTTTGCTCATCGGTAGTTGTGGTGGATGTGGCAGCGTGGTGGTCATCCATTTTTCTTGCAGGCCACGTTCACGGTACTGTTCTACGGTTTTTTTCAGCAGATTGGTATTAATGAATTTTTCATTGCGCGGCTGTAATAATTTCTGGCCATGCAGATAATCCAGCGCGGTTTGTACCAGATAAAAAATCTGACCCGCTGCCAGGCTGTCCAGCAGGCGAAAACACAGGCTTTTAAAACTGTTATTGCCAGAAATTTGCACCTGCCAGATGCGGCAATAAAACTGCATGAACTGCACCACTTTTTCATACATCAGTTCATAGATGGCATCTTTGACTTCATCTGAACTGTGAAAGGGCACGCCCTGACTCAAATTCTGGTAAAACCATTGTCGAAGCTGATGGGTAATACTGAACAGGCTCGGCTCCGAATAACCATCCAGCCGCACATTCACATAATACTGGCCGGCTTCATCGGCAAATTCCTTGGCCACCAGAATCTGCTGGTCAAGCAGCTGTTTGATCAGCTGTTTCTGATATAAATAGTTGGGTGAAAAAGGCTGGAATTTAATTCGCTCCCAGTAAATATATTCATCATGCTGGGTATTTTCATGTACCTGATCGTCCAGCATCGACAATAAAAACAGTTTCTGGATAAAGCTTAACTGATTCAGCTTGTGCTCAATCATGTCTTTATCTTTGCCTTTATTTTTGAGCTTGCGGTTTTCCTGTACCAGCGCTTCTTTAATCAGCTGTTTGCGTTTTTTTTCACAGGCCGGGCAATGACAACTGTGCAAATTGCCCGGATACACTTTATGTTCGCAGTAACTGCACTCGTGATAGCTCAGCTCCTGATCGTACTGTTCGGCTTCCACCCAATACATGGCAGCGCGGCACAGCGGACACGAGGTGCTTTCATCTAACTGTTTTTGCAGAATCTGGAGCATATTCAGGTGCAGTCATCATTTTAGAAATAGGATGTCTGGATTATACATGGCTGGGCCGCATTGGTTTGCTCAAAAAAACATAAAGCAGAAAACTTGGACACTATGCTGAATTTAAACGCCCTGACTTGAACAGCTCTTTTTCATAAAAAATACGGCAGGACGCCGTATTTTAAATGGAAGTTAGAGGAGAGAAGATTATACCGGACACGGTAGCGAATCATCCTCCTCACCAAGTTGCTTGGCCTGAATTAGCGCCTGTACTTTTTTGCTTGGGATTTTCTTGCTGCCCAGGGCATCATAGGTATTCAAAATAGAGGTAACTTCATTGGTCTGCATGGGAATGCCTTCACAGCTCATAAAGAGGGCAATCACTTTATGGTCGATGTTGGCCTGATCGAGGGTTTGCAGGGTTTTAATATTTTCTACACGGACGATTTGCTCTTTTAAATACATCTCACACCTCTTCTCGTTTTTTCATCATTGTTATCATGCGCTCGGCGCCTTTAAATACAAGCAAGAAGCGTGCACAAAATGTAGCCGATTTGAAAATAATGTAATGACCTACGCTGAAATGGCGATCCATCCAACTGAAAGCGTCATTTAGCCGATAACTGTTTGACTCTAGAAGCGAAATTGAAAAGCTAAATTTGAATAAATCTCCCTTCGCAAACGCTGGCGCATTGTCACCGGATTTATCTTGACGAAGTCTAAATAAGTCTCTGTTTAGACTAGAGAAATTATCCGGTTTTATCTCGCAGTATATTTTTAGCTGCACAGATCACAGGTCTTTGATTACAGAATGTAGTCAAGTGGCAGCTTTATGTAGGAACTTGTATCTCAATAGCGCAGAATTTCAGGTCAGATGGGCAGAACAGCACCAGCATGGCGCAACACCAGCGCGAGAAGATTTTAGCGGGCAGATTAAGCTGTTGGATTCGCTGCATAATTCAGCATCTCTGTATTTTTAAACAGATTTAGTTGAATGATGAATTGAAAAGTTGTGGCCGGATGCCCATATTAGAACATAAGCGCATTCAGCAGACAGACTGAAAAAGTTGGCGTATGATCAAGACATCATCCGCATAATGCCCCGGCGTATAAACAATTAGGACATGATATGAATATCGCAGCAAATCCAGTGGTTGAAGCAGACCAAACTATTTATTTAAAAGATTATCAAAAACCTGCATTTCTGGTGGATTCAATTAATCTGGATATTCAGGTGTATGCAGACCACACCATCGTCAATGCTATTTTGGAGATGCAGCGCCAGACCGAAGGTGATCTGGTGCTGCTGGGCCGTGACCTTGAGCTGAAATCTATTCATCTGAACAGTCAGCAACTGACCGAAAATGACTATCAGCTTGATGCTGAACAGCTGGTAATTCAGAATGCGCCAGATCGTGCACGTATTGAAACCCAGGTGGTGATTCATCCGGAAAGCAACACCATGCTGGAAGGTCTGTATCAGGCTGGTGATCTGTTTGTGACCCAGAATGAGCCGGAAGGTTTCCGTAAAATTACCTTCTATCCGGACCGTCCGGATGTGCTGTCGGTATTTACTACCCGGGTGGAAGCCGATAAAAAATATCCGGTGCTGCTGGCCAATGGTAACCTGATTGAAAAAGGCGAGGTCGATGCCCAGCGTCATTATGCGATCTGGCAGGACCCGACCAAAAAGCCAAGTTATCTGTTTGCCTGTGTGGTCGGCGATTTAGCGGTGCTGAAAGACAGCTATGTGACTTCTGAAGGCCGTAATGTGGCACTGGAAATTTATGCGGTAGAAAAAGATATTCCTAAATGTCACATCGCCATGGAAGCGTTAAAACATTCCATGCGCTGGGATGAAGAACATTATGGTCTGCCGTATGACCTCGACAACTATATGATTGTGGCGGTTAGCCAGTTCAATATGGGCGCGATGGAAAACAAGGGCCTGAACATCTTTAACACCTCTTGCGTGCTGGCCGATGAAGAATACACCACCGATGCGGCAATTATGCGGGTTCAGTCGGTCATCGCACACGAATATTTCCATAACTGGACCGGTAACCGGATTACCTGTCGTGACTGGTTCCAGCTGTGTCTAAAAGAAGGCTTGACCGTTTTCCGTGACCAGTCGTTTTCAGAAGATTTACAATCGGCCGCAGTACAACGGATTGATGATGTCGCTGTATTAAAAGCGCATCAGTTCCCGGAAGATTCTGGCCCATTGTCGCATCCGCCACGTCCAGATCATTTTGTTGAAATTAATAACTTTTATACCGCCACGGTGTATGAAAAAGGGGCGGAAATTAACCGCATGATGTCGACCTTGCTCGGCAAGGAAAAATTCCGCGCGGGTACCGATGAGTATTTCCGCCGTCATGATGGTCAGGCGGTGACGGTCGAAGACTGGGTTGCGGCACTGACTGCGGGTTCAGGCGTTGATTTATCGGCATTTTTAACTTGGTATAACCAGCCGGGTACTCCAAAACTGCAGGCACATGGCGAGTATGATGCTTCGACTCAAACCTATCGTTTAAGCTTTAAACAGAGCCTGAAAGCGCATCCGAAATATCCAGACCTGAAAGCCGTGCCAATTCCGGTGGCTTTGGCGCTGTTTAATGCTGAAACCGGCGAGCAATATACGTTGCAATCTGAGGCCCTGTTTGAAAATGGCGTAAAAGATGGCGTGTATCTGTTTGATCAGGATGAGGCAACCATCGAATTTAGCGGCATTAATGCCAAACCGGTGGTGTCGCTGTTACGTAATTTCTCGGCGCCGGTAAATCTGGAATTTGATGCCAGTGATGCCGAGTTGGCCTTCCTGATGCAGTATGAAACCAATGGCTTTAACCAGTGGCAGGCGACGCAGACCTTGCTGGAGCGCATTTTGCTAAATGGTCATGCGGTAGAAAGTTATCTTCAGGCCATGAAAAACACGGTGCCGGCACTGGTCAATCAGGACCCGTTACTGGCCTCACGAATTTTTGATGTACCAAGTGAAGGTTATTTGGGCAGCCGGATTGATCAGCACTATAGTCCGGTGGACATTCAGGAAAAACGTGAAGCCTTGTTAAATACGCTGGCGCGTGAATTGGGTGCTTTCTGTAAGGAAACTTACTTAAGTCTGGACCCGGACCTGCAAAAAGAGTTTTCACAGGCCATGGGCGTGCGTGCGCTGAAGAATATTATGCTCAGTCTGATGGCACGTCAGGGCGATACCGAAGCCTTTGATCTGGCGCATCAGCAGTATCAGAATACTGGCAATATGTCAGAACGTTTAGGCGCGCTACGTGTACTGGTCTGGAATGATGCACCGCAAGCCGAATCCTGCCTGCAGGATTTCTATGACCGCTTTAAAGATGAAGCGCTGTCTTTAGACCAGTGGTTTACTGTACAGGCCTCCCATCCAAATGCAACGGCTGAAACCATTCATACCTTAACCCAGCATCCGGACTATGATCTGGGTACGCCAAACCGCATTCGTTCGGTCAGTGGTGGTCTGAATATGAATCCGGTAAATACCTGGAGTTTTGGGGTGCAGCATTATATCCATCTGGCCAAATACCTCGATGAAAAGAACCCGATTTTAGGTTCACGTTTGCTGCAGGTGCTGTCACGCTGGTATACGCTGGATGAACCACAGCGCAGTCAGGTACAGGTGGCCCTGGAAACCTTGAAGCCCTTGGTGAAATCGAAAAACGTGGTCGAAACTTTAAACAGTATGCTAAATGTCTAAACCGGTGCAGCTTTCGCTCGAAAAAATAGAATAATGAAGATTTATTTTATTTTCTCGGTATTTAGCTGTAACTTTATGTGAACTTTCCCGCATATTCGCGGGGAGTATGCTAAATTAAGGCTGAAACGTGTTTAGATAATTTAAATAAAAAAGCTCATCATTGTGGTGGGCTTTTTTATTTTTAGCCTGGAAAGGTTCAGGTGAAAAAGCCGGGTTCTGGCGTGAACAAGAGGTTAAGTGATGCTGGTTAAAATTGAAGATGGTTTTTACTTGAATTCACGACATATTATTGCGTTAAGAGTGAACAGGATATTGAATGAAGAGCGTTTTATGGTGTCTATTGAATATACGCCACACTCGATGCAGGACAAGGGACTGTATCAGCGCATCTTTCCGAATAAAATTGAAGCAGAACTGTTTTTACAGGCATTGCATCAGGAAATTTCCAAGCCCTGATTGCTGTTCAGCAGATTTAAAAAAAACTCCTCACGTTGAGGAGTTTTTTTATGGCAGCTTTAGATTTACTTTAGACCTTCACAATTAGCACCGGAATAGGCGATTGGGTTAGCACGTTTTGCGCTACGCTACCCAGCATCATCTTTTTGAAACCGGTCCGGCCATGTGAGCCCATAATAATCAGATCGGCACCGACTTCATCGGCAATCTGCATAATGCCATCTGAGGGTGAAACGCCGTGCGCCAGTTTCTGATCGACCTGCACGCCTTCACGCTGGAAAGAATCAAGAATTTCCTGCAAGCGCAGTTTGGCATTTTTTTCGGCCTGCATGAAATAGTCGGTAATGGCCGGAGCAACTTTATAAAAATCGACGCCGACAAATGGGTCAACCGCAATCACGCTCATTACCGTGACCTGGCAGCCTAAATCTTTGGCCAGACTTAAAGCCTGTTCTACAGCAGCATAAGAAATCGGGGATTCATCCACTGGAACAAGAATATGTTTATAGCTGGTCATGACAGTTTTCCTTATTTTTACATATGAATATCGCGGGCTTTATTGAAACTGACAGTGAATGAAAGTACATCAAAAGCATTCAGGATTCTGAACTGTAGTAGGGCAATTAGGCCTTAATGACCAGCACCGGCAATTCAGAACTGCGCAGTACATCCTGAGCAAAACTACCGAGCAGGAATTTCTGGAAGCCTTTACGACCGTGTGAACCCATCACAATCAGGTCAACGCCCATTTCTTGTGCAGCTTCAACCACATGCTTGGCCGATACTTCACCTTCCACAATTTTAGTACTTACAGTAACGCCTGCAGCTTCGGCAATTTGCTGGCCTTCTTTCAGGGCTTTTTGTGCATTACCGTGTGCCTGCACAAAGTATTCTTTCATGATGGCAGATGAATAATAGAAATCGGCATCAGTGAACGGGTCTTCCGCCACCAGACTCACCAGACTCAGCTGACTGTTAAAGGCACGGGCAATTTCAGCTGCATGTTGCACCGCAGAATAGGAAATTTGAGAACCATCGACCGGAACGAGAATATGCTGATACGCCATGGAGAAACTCCTTATTGATATAATGAACTTAATGTTTAGCTATACTCTATAGATAGCACATCACCGGGGGGCATTCAATTTATTCCGGTGTTCTGTCTGCAAAAAAGATACAGATTTTCAATCACAATACCACTTAAGTAGGTCTTTGATTTAACAAATAATTCTGACTGGAATACTCTACATTGTCAGATCGCATTGTCGTGAAAAACCGGGTTCCATCTGCGCGGCGGCTGCTTTATAGTGAAGAAAAATAAAACAGCTGTATAAACAGGAAGATGGGTGAAATGAAGTATCTGATGTTAAGTCTGTGCATGAGCTTGCTGCTGGTGCTGAGTGGCTGCCAAAGCACAGCCGGTAATAGCCGTATTATTGCTGGCGCATTTAATCTGACCACCCAATTGCAACAGAAACTGATGGATCGGGATGCACCGCAGCAGGTGCGGGTGCTGGAAAATATCCAGTATCAGCAAGATCCGGATTTAAGCCTGGATGTCTATTTGCCAGCACAGACACCTGATGATACCGGATTACGCCCGGCCGTGGTCTGGATTCATGGCGGTGGCTGGATTTCCGGTTCCAAAGCCCATGCGCGCGGTTATTTTAAACGGCTGGCAGATGCCGGTTATCCGGTGTTTTCACTGCAATATCAACTGGCGCCAGCGGCGACTTATCCCACCCAGTTACACCAGATTAATCAGGCACTGGCCTATATTCAGGAACATGGCGCGCTGTTTGGTGTTGATGCCGAGCAACTATTTCTGGCTGGAGATTCTGCCGGTGCCAATCTGGCCAGCCATTATGCAGCCTTGTTGAGTAATCCGGAATTTGCCGCGCATTCGGAATTTGTGCCGGTTCTGGCCTTAACACAGCTGAAAGGGGTGATTTTGCACTGCGGGATTTATGATTTACCGTATTTTATTAAAACCGCGCCGGATGAAATCAAAATTGTCGAGTGGGGCATTTATAACATGGTGCAGGCCTATACCGGCGAGCGCAAACAGGATGCGGAATTTCTGCAGCAGATTTCACCGATTCAGCATATTACTCCCGCGTTTCCACCGGTATTTTTAAGTGGCGGCAATAAGGATTTTCTGACTGATACTCAATCTTTACCGCTGTTAGAGGTGTTAAAGCAGCAGCAGGTGCCAGTAAAAGCAGTATTTTATCCCGACTCTAAACGCTGGCTGATTCATGAATATCAGTTCTTAATGCATCTGCCGGAAAGCCAGCAGACTTTTGAGCAGACCCTGTCATTTCTGGCCGATTATAGTGAAGCGAATTCAGTTGATAGATCCGCGCCCTAAAATCTGCTGGTCATCATGTTAGTCTTTAGGATTTGGCTTTCCAGGGAAATTTCATCACCAGTAACACCACCACACCGCAAACCAATCCCCAGAAGGCCGAGCCAATGCCCCAGAACTGGATGCCTGAAGCGCTCAGCAAGAAAGTCATTAACGCCGCTTCCCGGTCATCAGCCTCCTTAAAGGCAATAAAGGCGTTATGGCCGATGGTGCCAAACAGGGCGATACCGGCCAATGCAGTAATCAGCACTGCCGGAAAAGACATCAGCAGACTGGTTAAGGTGGCGGCAAACAAGCCCATCAGGATATAAAACAGGCCACAGCTCATGCCGGCAATATAGGGTTTTGATGGGTCCGGATGCACCTGATGATCCAGACTAACGGCGGCACTAATCGCTGCAATATTCACGCTATAACAGCCAAAAGGCGATAACACGGCCTGCGCGGTACCGGTCCAGCCGAGCAACTGATTAACATGCGGCTGATAGCCGTAGCTTTTAATAATGGCGATGCCGGGCAAATATTGAGAGGCCAGATTAATCACCAGCAACGGTAAAGCCAGACCCAAAATCGCGGGCAGGCTAAATTCCGGACTGATCCACACTGGTTGTGCCAATGACCAGCTCACCACAGGAAAATGGAAATCCAGTACCAGTGGGCACAGCAGCATCGCCGCGATTACGGTCAGTACAATGCTATAGCGTGGCCAGAAGCGTTTTGACAGTACATAGGCTGCCAGTAAAGACAGAATAAATGCCCATTCATGTTGAATACTGGCGAACAAGGCAATACCAAATTTCAGCAGCACGCCGGCCAGCATGGCGCTGGTCAGGCTTTGTGGAATATAACGAAACAGACGTTCAAAAATACCGAAAAAGCCCAACAGTGCAGTCAGCACGCCACACACCAGAAAAGCCCCAATAGCCTGATTCAGACTATAACCACTGCCCGTGGCAATAATCAGGGCCAGCCCGGCGGTTGACCAGGACGTCGACACCGGATATTTGAATTTCCATGAGAGCAGCAAGCCCGACAGGCCAATGCCCAGACCCAAAGCCCAGAACCAGGAGGTAATCTGTTCGGCTGTGGCCCCTAAAGTTTGCGCCGCCTGAATCACCAGTACGGCAGAAACACTAATACCAATTAAAAAAGTGATAAATCCAGCAAAAACAGCCGGAATAGAAAAATCATGTATAAGCTTTTGCATAATCCGTTGCACAATAAAAATGGGAGAGAAAGCCGATAAATCATACGCCTTTCAATGGCCATCTAAAAGCTCAAATCTTTATCAGAAGTTAAAAATTTTGCTTGATTTTTATAGGGTCGAGCTGGCCAGTTTTAAGCCAAAACCACAAAACAGCAGGCCAACTGCGGCCACACCGGTCGCGGTAAGGCGGTAATTCCGGTTGAAATAGGTTGCCAGTTTCATTCCGGAAAAAATCAGAATTGACAGATAACTCATGCTGATGATTTGCAGAATAATGGCCAGCAGGGTAAAGGTCAGCGCCGGATAAGGATAGGCCGGATCAACAAATTGCACAAAAAAAGACAGATAAAACAGAATCGCTTTTGGATTTAAAATACTAATGGTTAATGCGGTGCGAAAAGGATGAACCTGTTCTGGCGTACTGCTGCTATTCTTGGTTTGAGTCGAGCGGCTTTTCTCGGGCTGCCAGGTGCGATAGGCGGCAATCATCAGACGTATGCCCAAATAACTTAAATACAGCGCGCCAATCATTTTCAGCGCTATAAACAGCCATGGAAAACTGTGTAGCACGGAGGCTGCGCCAAAGGCGGTACACAGGATTAAAATCAGGTCACCGGTATAAACGCCTAAAGCGCCCAGATAGCCGGCTTTAATGCCAAAGCGTGAGGCAATTGACATCACATATAAAGAGTTGGGGCCGGGCAGGATCACAATTAAAATGGTTCCAATAATGAACGTCATTACGTCAGTGATACCAAACACAGGAAATCCAGAGAACTAAAAAGGCCGATGCAGCATTATATAGCAACATCGGCCTGGAATACGCGCACAGCGGCGCGGCTAAACAGAAAAATTAAGCTTTAATTTCGGCATCAATACCAAAGCCTTGGCGCAATAACTGGCTTAACTGTTCACGCGCTTTAATAAAGCCATCAATACCGCTTTGCAGTAACTGGAAGGCCATTAAGTCATGTTCCAGCTGCTGTTTAAATTTCTCTTTTGTGATCGGCTCCAGCTCGCCTTGAGCTTCAATCGTGTCACTTGAGAGTTGTGCTGTGACTTCACGCTCATCCTGTTCCAGTTCGGCCAGCAGGTTGGGTGAAACGGTTAACAGGTCACAACCGGCCAGCGCCAAGACCTGATCAATACTGCGGAAGCTGGCACCCATGATTTCAGTCTTCACCGCATGCTGTTTGTAGAACTGGTAAATCTTTTTCACGGACAGCACACCCGGATCTTTTTCAATTGGGTAGTACATGACATTTTCGGCTTTTTTGTACCAGTCCAGAATACGCCCGACAAAAGGGGAAATCAGCGTGACGTTGGCATCAGCGCAGGCATGTGCCTGATGCAGACCGAATAGCAAGGTTAAATTGGTATGAATGCCTTCTGCTTCCAGCTGTTTTGCGGCCTGAATGCCTTCCCAAGTTGAAGCAATTTTAATCAGGATGCGTTTCTGATCAATACCATATTCTTTATATAGCGCCAGCAGTTCTTTGGCTTTGGCAATAGTGGCATCCGTATCATAAGATAGCGAGGCATCTACCTCAGTCGATACACGGCCATCAATCAGTTTAAGAATTTCTACCCCGAACTTGACGGTTAAAATATCAATGGTGCGTTCAATCAGTTCGTCTTGCTGATAACCTTCTGCTTTGGCCTGATCAAAGGCTTCGGTTAAAAGCGGTTTACTGTCGGCCTGTTCAGCCGCCGCGGTAATTAAAGACGGGTTGGTTGTTGCATCTAAAGGACGAAACTTTTCAATGGCAGTTAAGTCACTGCTGTCGGCCACAATAGTTGTTAAGCGTTTTAATTGGTTTAAGGTGTTCTGTGTCATTGAATCCGCTTCTCTAGTTGTTCGGTTATTGCTTATGCAATTATTTATAACACAAACTGGATTTAACCCAAGTGAAAAGCGTTACAGATCAGTGTCTAATTTGTGCTTTTTCGTTGATTGCGCAAGTGATTAATCAAAAAACGAGCAGCCAGCCCCAGTTTGCTTTCACGGCTCCAGACCAGATCGACAAAATATTCAAACTTGGGCGAGAAATCCAGAAAGTCCAAAACCTGTAGTTGCTGCTTTAAGTTCGGGTTTTCATTCAGCATTTGCAGCGGCAACACACCCCAGCCCAGACCCTGTAAAATTAACGAGCAGGCAGTATGATGATTATCAGTGCGCCAGTACTGTTTGGAAAATAACAGTTCCGGCTGAATACGACGGTCACGGCTGGCCACCACAATTTGCCGGCTGTGCAAAATAGCTTCAAAGCTGACCGGTGCCTGTTGAGCCAAGGCAAAATCTCGGGCCGCCACCGGCACCAAGGCTTCGCGTTTCAGTTCTACAAACTGCTCGCCACTGTCGAGCTGTTCACGTTCAAACATCACTGCCAGTTGCGCCGACTGTTCGACCAGCATGTGCATGGCATCTTCCTGTGGCGCTGAAAATATATTGATCTGTAGCGTTGGAAATTCCTGCTGCAGCAGGGCAATGTACTGGGTCCAGTCGCTATGAATCAGCTCGGAAACCACCACAATATTCAGTTCTGATTCCAGCCCTTCACTTAACGCTGCGGCATGCTGTTTCCACTGGTTCATTTCAACCAGCAGTTGCTCGGTCTTTTCATACAGGGTTAATGCCTGTGCGGTCGGCACCGGTTCACGCCCGATGCGTTGAAACAGATTCAGGTTCAGGTCAATTTCCAGATTGGCAATTGACATACTTACTGCAGATGGCACTTTTCCCAGTTGTCGCGCCGCTGCGGAAAAAGAACCGCATTCAATCACGGTTTTAAAAATGATCAGCTGTTCCTGATTCACATTCATGGGCAGTAACCTATCAATAATATTGAAAGATTCTAACTCGATTTGTCGGTAATTTAAAAATAAGATGGCAGCAATTGATGAAATGGATAAGGTTTAACATGTTGCTGTCAAAAAGAAGATTAATTCATGCCTTGAGTTATGAACTGATTTTACTGGTGATTATTGCCCTGGCTTTAAGCCTAATTTTCAAGATGCCGCTGGAAGTGACCGGTAGCCTGGGTGTGGCGATGGCGGTGACTTCGGTCTTATGGAATATGCTGTTTAATCATTTTTTTGAAAAATTTGAAGCACGCAGACAGCTCAAGCGTACGGTGAAAGTGCGGATTTTACATGCCATTGGTTTTGAAGGGGGCTTAATGTTAGCCACCATTCCAATGGTGGCCTATGCGATGCAGATGAGTCTGCCCGAGGCCTTTTTGCTGGATTTAAGCCTGACCTTATGTATTTTGGTCTATACCTTTATTTTCCAGTGGGGTTATGACGCGATTGAGGCACGTTTGGGCTATGCACCGGCCTATCGTGAGTCTGTTTAAAATGTCTGATGAATTCAAGAGCGGACAATAAAAGGTAATAAAACAGCCATAAAAAAAGCCACTGCACCAGGCAGTGACTTTTTCAGTTAAGGCGAGGAGAATTACTTCTCGACAATCGCTGTTACACCTTGACCGCCTGCAGCACAGATTGAAATCAGCACACGGCCTGAACCTTTTTCATTCAGCAGTTTGGCAGCAGTCGCCAGAATACGTCCACCGGTTGCAGCAAACGGGTGACCGGCAGCCAGAGAAGAACCTTTTACGTTCAGCTTGTTACGATCAATTGAACCCAATGGTGCTTCTAGACCTAAGCGATCTTTACAGAATTTTGGATCTTCCCAAGCTTTTAAGGTCGACAGCACTTGTGAAGCAAAAGCTTCGTGAATTTCATAGTAGTCAAAATCTTGTAGAGTCAGACCGGCACGTTCCAGCATCCGTGGTACGGCATAGGCTGGCGCCATAAGCAGGCCTTCTTTCTTCTCGACAAAATCAACTGCAGCCGTTTCCTGGAAGGTTAAATAAGCCAGTACTTCATGACCATTGGCTTTGGCCCATTCTTCAGAAGCAAGCAGAACACAAGATGCACCATCGGTCAGTGGGGTTGAGTTACCTGCGGTCATGGTACGCGCATCACCTTTACCAAAGGCTGGTTTCAGTTTAGCGAGTTTCTCTACTGAAGAATCCGGGCGCAAGTTGTTGTCACGCTCTAAACCCAAGAATGGTGTGATCAGATCATCAAAGAAACCTGCTTCATAGGCGGCTGCCATTTTCTGGTGTGACGATGCAGCAAGTTCATCCTGCGCTTCACGTGAGATGCCCCATTCCAGCGCCGTAATCGCCTGATGGTCACCCATTGACAGACCAGTACGTGGCTCACCATTTTTCGGTGCATCCATCAGGTCTTTGATATTAATTTTGGTCAGCGCTTTTAAGCGGTCTTTACCGGTTTTGGCAATATTCAGCTCTAGCAGGGCTTTACGTAAACCATCACCAAAGGCAATTGGGGCATCGGAAGTGGTGTCAACACCACCAGCAATACCGACTTCAATTTGGCCCAGAGCAATTTTATTGGCCACTAAAAAAGCTGCCTGCAAACCGGTTCCACACGCTTGCTGAATATCGTAAGCAGGTGTTTCAGGAGCCAATTCAGTGTTCAGTACACACTCACGAGTCATGTTAAAATCACGGCTGTGTTTGAGTACGGCACCGGCAACGACTTCACCGAGGCGTTGGCCTTCTAAGCGATAACGTTCTACTAGACCATTTAAAGCGGCGGTGAACATATCGATGTTTGAGGCAGTGAAGTAAGCGCCATTTGAACGTGCAAATGGAATGCGGTTACCACCGATAATCGCAACGCGACGGACAGTGTTTTGGCTCATGGTATTATCCTGTTGACCAGATGTTTCAGTTGTAGTTTCAGAAGGAGGAGGGGTTGTACTTTTTTTACGGGTAGACGCCGCACGGGTGCGTGCAGGTTTAGCCGCAGGGTTTGCTGACGAATTTGCCGTGCCAGAACTTTTGGTTGTACGCGGTGTACTTTTTGATGTATTTGACACAGTTTCTGTAGCAGAATTTTCGACCGCCGGATTTTCTTGAGTTGTTTTGCTCATAAGGCTTTTCCAAGCATGTTGATGATCTTCTTAGGGGTTACATTAGCATAATCTAGAATAGCCTGAATTGACTACAATGACATTGCAGAATGCTTTCAGGTCAAGTCATCTGTATATGATCTCAAGTATTATTCATAACAAACTGATCGATCTATTGAAATACAAAGTATCTGACATCATATTGAAGCTAAAGGATAACTTTAGATTAATCACAAATTCATTTTGTCTGAGAGATAATAATCATGACTGACCAATACCAAGCTTTTGCAAAATCTCCAATTGGTAAATTTGTCATTAAAAATTTAGGCCTGCCATCCCCAACTTTCCTTGAGCGTTTTGACAGCGCCACGCCTGTGGTCAAGGGTGCAGTATTGCTGGGCGCAGCGCCGGCAAGCACATTATCGGGTGCAATTGCCCAGATTCTGGCCAATATCCATGCCAACAGCTATGCTGGCAATAATGCAGAATTACAGCAGGCCGCTGCACAAGCCGGTTTAAACTTGTGTGCTTTTAACGCGGGCGATAAAGAATCTAAATTTAAAGCGGTGGTCTTTGATGCCTCAGGTATTCAGAACTCTGAGCAGTTAAATGCGCTCTATAACTTCTTTAATCCGGTGGCGCGCCAGATTCAGGCCTCTGGCCGTGTAGTGGTCATTGGCACCACGCCAGAAACCGCCAAAACAGTAAAACATGCAATTGCACAGCGTGCGCTGGAAGGCTTTGTTAAATCGGTCGGGAAAGAGTTTAAAAAAGGTATTGCCGCCAATCTGATTTATGTTGATGACGGCGCTGAAGCGAACCTGGAATCGAGCTTACGTTTTGCCTTGTCACCGCGTTCGGCTTATGTATCGGGTCAGGTGATTCGTGTTTCTAAAGCAGACACGGTCGATGTGGATTGGGCTAAACCACTGGCAGGTAAAACCGCGGTTGTGACTGGTGCCAGCCGTGGTATTGGTGAAGCGATTGCGCATGTATTGGCACGTGATGGCGCGCATGTGATTTGTCTGGACGTACCACAGCAACAAGCTGACTTGGACCGTGTTGCCTCTGAAATTGGGGGTTCAACCTTGGCAATTGATATTACCGCCGCTGATGCGGGCGAGCAGATTAAAGCGGCAGCTGCTGCACAGGGCGGTCTGGATATTATCGTGCACAATGCCGGTATTACCCGTGACAAGACACTGGCCAATATGAAGCCTGAACTGTGGGATCTGGTGATTAACATTAACCTGGCTGCTATTGAACGCGTGAACGACTATCTGCTGGAAAATGACGGTCTGAATGCCAATGGCCGTATTATCTGCGTATCCTCGATTTCAGGGATTGCCGGTAACCTGGGCCAAACCAACTATGCGGCATCAAAAGCAGGCGTAATTGGAGTGGTGAAATATACCGCACCAGTACTGAAAAATGGCGTGACCATTAACGCTGTGGCTCCGGGCTTTATTGAAACCCAAATGACTGCGGCCATTCCGTTTGCCATTCGTGAAGCGGGCCGCCGTATGAACTCGATGAGTCAGGGCGGTTTACCGGTTGATGTTGCAGAAACCATTGCCTTCTTTGCCTCAACTGCATCTACCGGTTTAAATGGTAACGTGGTGCGTGTTTGTGGTCAGAGTCTGTTAGGGGCTTAATATAATCCCTCACTCGGAATCCCCCCTAAATCCCTCTTTAAAAAGGGGGACTTCTTCTTCCTTTTTAAAGGGAGGTCGGGAGGGATTTGAGGGAATTAAAATAGAAAACCCAATTCTTATTAAAGAAAGGGTGATTAAAAGATAAATATTCCAAAGGTTCAGTATGAATACTCGCCATTTTAGTCAACTTCCCAAGCCGTATTTAGCCTATCCAAAAGTGATTCAGGGCTTAATTTTTAAAAAGCCGAAGGGTGAAAAAGTTCTGCCGCAAGTTGAATATGTGGTGGATTCATTCAAGGTCGACCAGAAACATCTGAAAGCCTATAACGAAGTCTGTGGTTTTAAAAATAACGGCTATATTCCGGCCATTTATCTGGCGGTGTTATCGCAAAGCCTGCAAATGCACATGATGACTGCGGAAGCTTTCCCATTTCCGATTTTAGGTCTGGTGCATATCCGCAATCAGCTCAAGCAATACCGTAAAGTTGGCGTGAATGAGCAGCTGACTTTATCCTGCAAGTTTGGTGAATTGCAGCCACATGACAAAGGCGTACAGTTTGATTTTATCACCACTGCTAAAGTTGGTAATGAAGTGGTGATGGAAGGTTTAACCACCTATTTGTCACGTCAGAAAAGTGGCAACAAGCCCGTGGCCAAAGCAGCAGAAAGTGCCGTACCGGATTATGTACCGGCAGGACAATGGGATGTGTCGGAAAATACCGGTCGTCGTTATGCGCTGACATCGGGAGATTTTAACCTGATCCATATTCATGCGTTAACCGCCAAAGCCTTTGGTTTTAAACAGGCCATTGCACATGGTATGTGGAGTAAAGCCAAAGCGCTGGCCAATATCCAGTTGCCAGATGCGTATGAAGCTGATGTCTGGTTTAAGTTGCCAATGTATCTGCCATCTCAGGTGGAATTCTTGACGGCGCAGCAGGCACAAAATACTGACTTCCTGATTCGCAGCAAAAAGAATCAGAAGCCGCATGTCAGCGGTAGCATTCGCCCACTTTAAGTCATAGCGCCTAAGTCCAAACCGGATTTAGGCTTTTTTCATTGTTCACCATATTGCTGGAAAGGATGCATGAACAGCGTAAAAGATTATCTGCGTGCAGATATTCAGAATTATCGTGGTTCAGTGGAAGAACCATTTAAAGATTTGGCCCATCTATTTAGCCGTTTTCAGGATGCCCGCTCAACGCAAGGCGGCGCTGCGCTGGTGGTTTATTTTCAGGGTCATAAAGTCGTTGATATTTATACCGGTCAAAAATCTGCCAATGAGGCCTGGCAGCCGGATAGTCTGTCGGTCTGCTATTCTACCGGAAAAGGCGTGCTGGCCACGCTGGCACATATTCTGGTGAGTCAGGGGCGGCTGGATTATGATGTGCCAGTGGCTGAATATTGGCCAGAATTTGCAGCGCAGGGCAAACAGCAGCTGACTTTAAGAGAGATGCTGTGCCATCGCAGTGGTTTATACGATATCCGTAACCTGATTGCCGATGCCTCGGAAATGGCCGACTGGTCGCATATGCTGGAGGTCATTGCCGCGGCCAAACCGCGTTTTCTGCCGAACAGTGATGCAGCCTATCAGCCCCTGACCTTTGGCTGGCAGGTCGGTGGTGTCTTGGAAAAAGCCTGTAATGAAAGCTTGGCTGTATTGATGCAGCGTCATTTAAGCGAGCCATTGGAATTAAACGGAGCTTATTTTGGCGTGCCGGTAGAGGAATTAGCGCGGGTGGCGCGACCGTTTGCCACATCTCAGCCCGCCCAATCTGCCCAGCCTCCCAAAAAACAGGCTGCTGCTAAACCTGCACGTACCGCATCGCCTTTAGAAAAGCTGCTGGCCTTCAGTGGGCAACATCCGCAAGATTTTCAGGATGCCATGATTCCCAAAGGCATGAAGAAATTTTCATTCTTTAGTGATGCCGGTTTACAGGCGATTGTGCCGGCAGCCTCCGGGGTATTTACGGCACAAAGTCTGGCCAAAATCTATGCCATGCTGGCGCAGGGTGGCCAATGGCAGGGGCAGCGACTGATTTCACCACAGGTGTTTCAGGCCCTAAGTCAGGTACAATATACCGCCCGTGACCGGGTGATGCCGCTGCCAATGCATTGGCGTTTGGGCTATCACCGCATTTTGAGCTTGGGCAAGTCGGCATCGTCAGGTTTTGGTCATATTGGTTTTAATGGTTCGGGTGCCTGGTGTGATCCAGAGCGGAATTTAAGTTTTGCTTATACCCATAATTTTCCGACCGGTTCCATCACCGGCGATTATCGCTTGTGGGGATTAACCCAGGAAACCTTACGCTGTGCCGATGGTGTTTTAAAAGGCCGAAAGGGCTGGTTTTAAACAGTTTGAGATGATTTTGAGCCTATCCTTGTGCTATGTTCTTGCACTAGTCAATTTGATGTTGTGCGAAGATGAAAAAAGTCATTTTGATTCCGCTGGTGGCCAGTTCAGTTTTACTCGGATGTCAGGATCAAAACTCAACTCAATCCCAAACCGTGGTGGAATCTAAGACCGCAATTCCTGCGTGGGTTGGTGAGTTCAAAGGCACCACGCCTTGTATGGGCTGTTTATCGCGCTGTGATGATTGTCCGGGAATGGCAGTATCTTTAGAACTTCATCAGGATGAAACCTATACCTTGGTGCGTGAAAGTATGAGCGGGCACAATACACCGGAAGTGATTCAAGGGCGGATTCGCTTCGCAGATGCATCGCGTCAGCAGCTTGAACTGCTGCAAGTCAACACCCGAAATTTGCTGTATGTCGATCTTGAGAAACAATTGCTCGAGATTCGTGTAGATCAAACAGGCAAACGCTATCAAATGCAAAGTGATTTTATTCTGGCCAAGTCTGTTTAAATACTGGCTAATCATCTGCTAAATATACTGATTTTTAATCCCTTTTTTGCTGGCACGAACAAGGGATTTTTCTTTGGAAGCTCCCGTCATTTATTTCACTATTTACTAAAAAAACAGTATGCTTAGACCTGTAAAAAGGAGCATACATGTATCAGGTACTTGCGCGTAAATATCGTCCACGTAATTTTAATGAGCTGGTGGGGCAAAATCATGTTTCTCGTGCACTGACCAGTGCCTTAGAGCGTGGCCGTTTACACCATGCCTATCTGTTTACCGGGACTCGTGGGGTCGGGAAAACCACCATTGCGCGTATTTTGGCCAAATGCCTGAACTGTGAAACGGGGGTGACCTCCACACCGTGTGAAGTTTGTCCGACCTGTAAAGCAGTCAATGAAGGCCGTTTTATTGATTTGATCGAGATTGATGCGGCATCACGTACCAAAGTGGAAGATACCCGCGAACTGCTCGATAACGTGCCGTATGCACCGACACAAGGCCGCTTCAAAGTCTACCTGATTGACGAAGTGCACATGCTCTCGACGCACTCTTTCAATGCCTTGCTCAAAACGCTGGAAGAGCCACCAGAGCATGTTAAATTCCTGTTTGCCACCACCGATCCGCAAAAGCTCCCGATTACGGTCATTTCACGTTGTCTGCAATTTACCTTGCGTCCTTTGGCAGTAGATGAAATTACCGAGCACCTATCTTCAATTCTCAGCAAAGAGCAGATTCAGGCCGAGCAGGATGCAATCTGGCAAATTGCTGAATCGGCGCAAGGTTCATTACGTGATGCCTTGTCCTTAACCGATCAGGCCATTGCCTATGGTCAGGGTGAAATTCATCATCAGGATGTCAAAGACATGCTGGGGCTGATTGACCGCACCATTATTTATTACCTGATTCTGGCGATCCATCAGAACCAGACTGCGCGCGTGAGCGCACTGTTAATGCAGTTCCGTCAGCAGGCGCTGGATGTATCACTGGTGCTGGATCAGCTGATTTCGACCTTGCATGAACTGGCCTTATTGCAATATCTGCCAGATTTAAGCCTGAAATATAGCGCCGAAATTAACCAGAAAATTACCCAGCTGTCGCAGCGCATTTCGGCTCAGGATTTACAGCTGTATTACCAGATTGCCAGCAAAGGTCGCGCAGATTTACAGCTGGCGGTTACCCAGGAGCAGGGCTTTGAGATGTGCGTGCTGCGTCTGCTGGCTTTCCGTCCCTTACAGCCAAATGAAGTGCCCTTGACGCAGGTCAGCGCACAAAGCAACGCAGTTGCTGCAGCACCGGTAGTCGAGTCAGCTACCGCGCAGCCTGAATCGGTGCATCCCGTTGTTTCAGCTGAGGATGAATTAGAAGCTGAAACTGCTGCTATAAACCCACCCGTTGCTGAACCATCATCAGATGATTTTCTGCAGGATGAAGCGTTAGAGGTTGCTGAAGTTGCATCTCCATCCGAACCAGACCATCCGGTGACTACACCGGCAGAAGCGGCATCTGCGCAGATGATTTTTGATCCGGCGGCAGATGAAGTGCTGTTTGATTTAGATGAAGATGATCGCGCTGATCAGCCGGCAACGCAGGAGGAGGCCAGCAGTGATGATTTCCTGTTTGATGAAATTGCACCTTTACCGGAAACGGCCGTTGCGCAGCCGATTCAACAGCCTGCTGAACTTGCAGCACCGGTTTCGTCTGTCGCACAACAGCCTGAGCTGACACATCCACAGGATTCCAGCCCGCAAGACAGTTTATTTGCGCAGCCAGCACCGACGTCATCCGTCAATCAGCCTGTCGTTGCTGCTGTAGACAATACCGCTATTCCACGTGCTGATCAGCGCCTGATGCCGCAAGATATTCTGCAACTGCCGGTGCAGTCCTTAGAGGGCGAATGGAGTGTGGAAAAATGGGAATACTGGTTCCGTAATAGTGATTTATCACCGGCAGTTCAGGAACTGGCCCAACACGGCCTGATGACCGGCCAGATTGAAGCTGAGTCGGTTTTCCATATTCCGGAGCAGTATCAGCAATTGTTAAATTCGCAGTTACAGCATTTAGAAGCAGCGCTGAAACAGCAGTGGCCGAACAGCTTCCTGAAAGTGCAGTATGGACAGGTCACAGAGGTGACACCGTATAGCTTGCAGCAGGAACGTAAAGTACGTGCTTATCAACGCGCCAGTGAGCTGCTGCATCAGGAGCCGCAGGTTAAATCGCTGCTCGAAAGTTTTGATGGCGAATTGCAGAATATCCAGTTGAAATAACCACCGTCAGACCATTTCAACCGTTTATTGAGAACGCAGATAAGGCAACAGGGCATTCCGCATTTCGCTTGGAATCGGGGTGCTTTTACGTTGCTGCGCATCGACAAAAACATGCACCATATGTCCTTGAGCTGAAGCCTGCTGTTGATGCTGCTTGAAAATTGCCAGATCATATTTCAGCGAGCTGTTGCCCAGCGCTGCAATCGCCACACCGACCTCAATCACTTTTGGATAACTCAGCTCGGCTAAAAAGCTGCAGCCAGAGTCTACCACCAGCCCCATAATCTCGGCCTGATGAATATTCAGTCCGGCTTTCTCAATCAGCAGCGCATTGGCAGCGGTATCGAAGTAGCTGTAATACATGACATTATTGACATGACCATACATGTCGTTGTCTGACCAGCGGGTTTGAATCGGTAAAAAGAAGGTATATTGATCGCGGGTTTTGGCTACCGGTTTCATAAAAAGACGTCATCCCTGAATAGATCGAAAATTTATATTTTTGATTTACCACAACTTTAAATAGCTTCAGCCTTATTGATAAATCGCCTGATAGATGGCCAGCGCATCCTGTTTTTCCATGTCGCGTGGATTATTTTGCAGCAGGCGGGTTTGTAACATGGCATCCTCGGCCAGCTGTTCCAGCATGTTTTCAGGTACATTCAGGGCATTCAGTTTTAAGGTCAGACCACTGCGGTCCAGATAGTTTTGCATGTGGTCAATAAACAGATCACACAAGCCATCTACACAGCCTTTGCTGGATGGGTCGAGCAAGGTCATCAATTCGGCATACTGCTGCTTGGCGGCTGGTGCATTAAATTTCAGCACTTCGGTTAAGACCAGCGCATTGCTGTGCCCATGCGACAAATGAAAATGTCCACCCAGCGGATAGGCCAGTGCATGGACTGCTGCCACCGGTGCATTGGCAAAGGCCTGTCCGGCCAGCATCGAGCCGACCAGCATATTCTGACGGGCTTCCATGTTGTTACCATCTTTTAGCACCAGATGTAGATTCTGGTTCAGCAGTTTAAGTGCCTGAATCGCCAGCATATCGGCATAAAAGTTCTTTTTGTGTTTGGAGGTATAGGCTTCAATGGCATGTACCATCGCATCAATACCGGTGGCGGCGGTAATGTGTGCCGGCAGGTTCTGGGTAAAGTTGGCATCTAAAATGGTGACATCGGCATACAGGGCAGCAGACACAATGCCGGTTTTGGTGGTTTCGCCGGTGGTGACAATGGAAATAGGCGTCACTTCCGAGCCGGTACCGGCCGTGGTTGGAATTAGAATAAGAGGCAAACGCGTTTTTTGCGCCTGATTGATGCCATACATCTCATGCAATTGCTGTTTCTGTTCAGGATGGGCCAGCAGGGCAATAATTTTAGCCACATCCAGCGAGCTGCCGCCCCCAAAACCAATGACTGTATCTATCTGGTTTTGCCGGGCGAATTCGGCGGCTTCCAGCACAATATGTTCCGGTGGATCGGCCTGTACGCTAGAATAAATGCAGTAATTACATCCTGCAGCTTCGAGAATTTCCAAAACAGGCGCATGCAATTGTAATTGCACCATCCCCGGATCGGTCACCAGCAGCACACGTTGATTGTTCTGTTCAGTCAGGAGGGCTTTGAGCTGTTGGATGCTGCCCAGTCCGGCAATAATGTTGGGCACAGTCTGGAATTGAAATGGGCTCATACGCTTTATCCTTAATTTTTATACTTAAATCAACATTTATCTATAGTGACAATATAGGATTCATCCTGCAAATAACTTAACATAAGACACTTTAAAAGAAAGCAGTTTTGAGGTTGTTATGTCATCCAGAACGCCATACAAGGTGTTATGTGTCTGTTTGGGCAATATCTGCCGTTCACCTACCGCGGAAGTGGTGTTCAGACATTATTGTGATGCACAGCAACTGAATATCTGGGTCGATTCTGCCGGCACCAGTAATTATCATCCGGGCAAAGCACCCGATGCGCGCAGCCAGCAACATGCTTTGCAGCGTGGCTATGATTTATCTGCCTTGCGTGCCCGTCAGTTAACCACGCGCGATTTTCTGGATTTTGATCTGATTCTGGCGATGGATCAGGAAAACCTGCAAAATATTCAGCATCTAAAACGTCATGCAGCCGAAGAATATGGCGCAGAGTTGCTACGTGCCAAAGTGGCGCTAATGAGCGAACATGATCCACAATATCCACGTCATGAAGTGCCTGATCCTTATTATGGCGAAGCCGATGGCTTTGAACGCGTGCTGGATCAGTGTGAATCCAGTGCACAGGCCTGGATCAATATTTTAAAAACAGAATTGGCTTAAATCAGGTTTAAGAATATGAACATTCAACATCAGGTCCAGCTTAAGCCTTTTAATACCTTAAATCTGGCTGCAAATGCGTCTCATTATATTAAGGTACATTCCACCGATGATTTAATTGCGGCCTTAAATTATGCCAAGTTGCAGCAGCTGAATGTGCTGATTTTATCGGGCGGCAGTAATATGCTGCTGCCAGAGCAGATTCAGGCGCTGGTGTTACATATGGATATTCAGGGCATTGAATTCCTGAATGAAGATAATGACTTCAGTACCATTCGCGTCGGTGCGGGTCAGGTCTGGCATGATTTTGTGCTCTGGACCACTGAGCAGCAGTTATTTGGCCTGCAAAATCTGGCTTTAATTCCCGGTCTGGTCGGTGCATCACCGGTACAGAATATTGGCGCTTATGGGGTTGAGGTTGGTGAATTTATTGAATCGGTACAGGTTTATGACCGTTATAACGGCCAGTTTAATTCAATTCTGGCCAGTGACTGCCATTTTGCCTATCGCCACAGTATTTTCAAAGAAAATCCGAACCGCTATATCATCACCCATGTCACATTCAAGCTACGGAAACAACCGGACTTGAAACTGAATTATGGCGATTTAAAAACCGCTGTGGGTGATGAGCAAACCGCTGAAAACCTGCAACGCCAAGTGATCCAGATCCGTCAAAGTAAACTGCCAGATCCGCAGCAATTTCCAAATGTCGGCAGCTTCTTTAAAAATCCGGTGGTGACTGCCGCGGTCTATGAACAGCTGGCGACTCAATTCCCGAACATGCCGCATTATCCGCAGCCCGAAGGCCAGGTCAAAATTGCGGCTGGCTGGCTTATTGATCAGGCCGGCTGGAAAGGGAAACAGCTGGGCATGGTTGGTATGTTTCACAAGCAGGCGCTGGTGCTTGTCAATTATGCCAATGCGACCCTGGCCGATGTTCAGGCAACATATCAGGCAGTACAGCAGGACGTGTACCAAAAATTTGGGATACACTTAGAACCAGAACCGGTGCTGTTTAATGACGCTGGGCTGATTATTCCCCACAATACCTTTTAATCAGGTTAGGCATTTATGAATAGAACTCACTGGATGGTGCGTATCGTACAAATGGCGGCTGTGCTATTTGTGCTGATGGGCTGTCTGGTGGTTTTTATCTATTCGCCGTTTTATTCCAAGTTTGTGATTAAAGTGCTGAATACCATTGTGCCGGTGGAGGTCAATGAAGTGGCTGCACAAAGCCAGCAGATGGGGGCACTGACCGATCAGGAAAATCTGGAACCTGGCTCGAATTTGTGGATTGCCCGGCAAGCTTATTTAAAAGTGATGGAAGAAGAGATTCAGGCCAAAAATTCACAGAATCTCACCATCATTCAGGCACGCTATAAAGCCTTGCAGGCTTTAATTCAGGATGAGCAGCGCAGTCAGCAGGAACAAGAGCAGGACAGCACACCGCAAATTCCATTGCTGGCCGATGTTTCCGCATCTGAGGCGCAACTTGCACAGCCTTCACAGCAGTTACAGGATTTATTGGAGTTAGACAGCTCTGAAAATCAGGCCCTAATGGAACAGTATCTGAAATTTTTAAGAACCCATGAAGTGGCAGCGGTTGAAACCGTACCGGTTGATGAAGAAATTTTTCAGGATATCGCACTGATTCAACAACAAAATAGCCAGAAGCCGCAAATAACTTCCCAGCCGTATGCAATTGTGGTTCTGGGCGGCGGTCTGACCTTACATGAAAATCAAAAAGATATTATTGTGAATAACTACACACGACTACGTTTAGAAAAAACCTTAGAAATTGAAAAACAGTATAAATTACCCATTGTGCTGAGCGGTGTTGAAGCACCTTATATGCAGAAATGGCTGGCAGAACGCGGGGTTGAAGCCAACTTGCTGGAAGATCGCAGTATGAACACCTGTGAAAACTCGCGTTTTAGTTCCTTGCTGCTACAGAAAAAAGGCGGCGCACCAACGGTGATTTTAATCACCGATCAATATCACATGCCGCGCACACGCCGTTTGTTTGCCTTAAACGGTATTGAAACCGTGCCGGTGGTCGCGCCAATTCCAACCGAGTTGACCCAATGGCAGCCTAGTGAGCAGAACTATGATCATAGCCGCCGTGCCAATTATGAAATGCTGGCCACCATCCGCGATATGCTGTTTGGTTCGAGCGACTGCCGGGAGGTGCCATAATGCCGAATATCCCGTTTTTAAATCCGAGTGTGCTGAAACAGCTGGATTTACCGGTTCCTAGCCGCGATACCACGCCGCAGGTGCTGGAGCCTTTAAACCTGAACCGGCCTTATGCGCCCACGGTGGATATTCAGGCCTATCGCCAGCTTTACGGTTTTGACAGCTTAGAGTGCGAGCATTGGCAGGGTTATGTGCAAATGCCGCTGTTTAAACTGCATGTGCAGGTGTTTCAGCCTAAACTTGAAGCGGGCAAGCTGGAAAAAAGCAAAGGTACGGTGTTTTTACTGCATGGCTATCTGGAGCACAGCGGCATTTATCAGCCGATTGTCAAAGAAATTCTGGAGCAGGGCTTTAGTGTCTTGACTTATGATTTGCCCGGCCATGGTTTAAGTAATGGCTCGCCCGCCAGTATCCAGAATTTTGATCATTACCAGCAGGTGCTACACGCCATTTACCAATATGTGCGCAATGCCGATCAATTGCCTAAGCCTTGGCTAGGGGTAGGGCAAAGTACCGGTGGTGCGATCTGGATGCATCATTTACTGGAATTTGCCGAGCGCCGGGAGAATCCGTTTGTTGAGCGGGTGCTGTTACTGTCACCTCTCATCCGTCCGGCCAAAAGTGCCTGGTGGCATAATTCAGTGGGCCTTGGGATTATCCGCCGGATTAAACGCGAAGTGCCACGCCATTTTAGACGCAATAACCATAACCCGGAATTTTTACGTTTTGTGCGCTTAAAAGATCCGTTACAACCACGCATGATGGGCATGGACTGGATTCTGGCCATGTCCAAATGGATGCTGGAAATGGAACAGCGGCCAGCGTGTCGAATTCCGGTGTGGCTGGCTCAAGGCGCGCAGGATCAGACTGTGGACTGGCGTTATAACATCGAGTTTATCCGGCGTAAATTCCGCCTGCAAACCTTGCTGATGCTGGAAGAAGGGTCACATCAACTGATTAATGAGCGCCCGGATATTCGTGCGGCCTTAACCGGTTTGATTCCAGCCTTTTTGCATGCTTCGAATTCCAAGACTTATTATTAAGCTTTCCTCCATTTCATAAAAAAGGGGCCTGAGCCCACTGCTGTCCCATAGTTTGCTTTAAATAAAAAAACCTGAGTCCTAACAGTTA